>JABEBW010004476.1_pt1 | contig 38327 bp, 35 predicted proteins | sample 7245961 | NCBI WGS metagenome assembly JABEBW01 (sample SAMN14506364, study PRJNA622280) | hot springs metagenome | biome: hot spring [ENVO:00000051]|acidic hot spring [ENVO:00002120]; feature: spring [ENVO:00000027]|sediment [ENVO:00002007]; material: sediment environment [ENVO:01001048]...
AACCAAAGTCTACAATTAGCCTATAAAAGCGGCGCAAATTTTTTGGACCTGCACCTAAATTACCAATATATCCCCTATCAAGCCTTTCCCAACGCGCGCATGGACATGACCAAGAATGAGAGCGTCGGCATAAACCTGCACTTCACCCACGATTACGGTTGGGGCAAATGGTCCATCCGCGCCTACCAAGAGCACATCCTACATCGCATGAATTTCCTCGCCGATAAAATGATCGGTGCTAGCATGGATATGCCCATGCAGACCAATGCCGTGCACAATGGTCTGCGCTCGGAGCTGCGCCTGAACCTGGACCCGGAGGACACCCTGGAGGTGGGGGCAGGCTACGATCATGAGGACCTGGACGACCGCTGGCCACCCGCCCGCAACCTCACCTCCATGCCCATGGCGATGCAGTCCATGGGTCCGCTGACCTTTGTCAATCTGAACCACGCCCGGCAGGACGATTACCACGTCTATGCCCAATGGCACCGGGATTGGTCAGCCCATTGGAGCAGCCTGGTGGGACTGCGCGGCGACTTCGTCGAGCAAGGCACCGGCCCCGTGCAGGGCTACAACGCCATGATGTACGGAAATCCCGATCTGGCCACGTCCCAGCCCGGTGTATTCAACGCCGCCCATCGCCGGGAGCTTTTTGCACTGGGATCCCTGAGCTTCGTCACCGATTACCGGCCCAATGCGCAGTGGGAACTGGAATTGGGTCTATCGCGGCGCAGTCAGGCCCCTGGCCTTTACGAGCGCTATGCCTGGTCGAGCCAAGCTATGGCCATGCTCATGAACGGTTGGTTTGGCGATGGTAACGGCTACATCGGCAACCTCGCCTTACAGCCCCAAACCGCCAATACGGCCAGCCTGTCCCTGCAATGGCAGAGTGCGAACAAAGGCTGGGAACTACGTATTCAGCCCCACTACAGCTACATCGAGCACTACATTGGGGTACAGCGCTGTCCGGTTACCCTGGGTGGTGCCTGTACGCCAGCCAACCTCACAGCGACCAGCGGTTTTGTCTATCTGCAGTTCCAAAACCAGCGCGCCGCGCTCTATGGCGTCGATTTCCGTGCGAGGATGCCCGTTCTGCACCACAGCACCGCTGGGGATTGGGACCTGGAGACGGCAGGATCCTACACCCGGGGCGACAACCTTGCCCTGCACACACCTCTGTATGAGATTGCGCCGCCCACCCTGCGTCTGGCGCTGGTACAGCACTGGGGTGCCTTTACCAACCGCATGGAGGAAACCCTGGTGGCCGCCCAGAATCGAGTGGATCCCACCCGCAACGAACCACGGACAGGAGCCTATGCGCTGCTGGATCTGGCAACGGAATATGGCCGCGGCCCCTGGCAGGCGAGCCTGCGCCTGCAGAATCTGCTCAACCGCCTGTATTTTGATCCCTTGGGCAGTACCTATCTGGGACAGCGGCCCTTCATGGCCGGCACGCCCGTACCCGGGCCGGGGCGCTCGGTGCAATTGGCCGTCTCCTACACCTTCTAGGGCCGCTGCACGCGGGATGGGTGCGGCCACCAGGTGTACCCTCCCCCGTCGCGTCCTGCGTCCTGAGGAAGGTGACCTGCCCGCAGCCGTCGTCGCTTTCCCTTGATCTTTTCTGCGCGTCTCGTTAAGGTTGGCCTTACAATCGGTTTAAAAGTAAAGAGAGAACAGCTATGCAGAATCCAGCTACGAGCAAACAGCAGGTTCTTGAGGTGCTCCGCGACGCCGGGGTCAACCCCACCAGTCAGCGCGTCGAGATCGGCTTCGTGCTGTTCTCCGCCTGTGCTCACCTGTCCGCCGAAGAGATCATGCAACGCGTCAACGCGGATTACCCGGTAGTCTCCAAGGCTACGGTCTACAACACCTTGGGTATCTTCGCCGAACATGGGCTCGTACGTGAGGTCATCGTCGAACCGGGCAAGGTCTTTTATGACCCCAACGTCTCCCCGCATCACCACTTCTACTACGTGGACAGCGGCGAGTTGGTGGACATCCCGGCCCACGATCTACAGGTGCGCAGCCTCCCGGATCTCCCCGAGGACACCGAACTGCAGCAAGTGGACATCGTCATCCGTCTGCGGCGTAAGACGAACTCCAGCACCGTTGCGCGCGCCTGAAACCCCAGCGCACGCGCGTCGGTGCCCGCGGGCGCGCTCCTGGGGTGGCCGTGTTGATTTTTGCTGGCAGCCGTTTATAATTTCACGCCAAAAATCCTACAAGAGGAACGTCGTCGCGCGGCGCCCAAAACACTCCCTGGCTAGAGTCTGGCTAGAGTTTCCGAAGACGTGAACCCGTATGGTGCACTATGGTGCTTTATGGTGACCGGCTACTCCTCATGATCCGGCGGATTTCTGGCAGGAATGCGCCACACTTGAAGCAATATGCAGGGACTTTTCGGGTCAACTTCGGCCGGCAGAGCCCAGCACTAGGTGATGGCATGAGTTAGCCCAACTGCATGAATCCCCGAGCAGATCACCTCTATAGCTTCGGTCGTCAGCGGGCAAGCTTGACCACGCGCGAGGACTGCGCCGCATGGATTTGGCGTAACCGGCTCAGCCTGTGTCTGGCCGCTCAGGTTTCGACCACAACGAAAGCTATCCCGGACTCTTCTCTCGACAGATGCGCGGGCTCCGGAACGATGCGCTCAAGGGCGGATTCAAAGCCGTCGTCAACTTCCGTCTGTCCGACGGTACCTGGAAAGCCCAGGGCTCCGCATGGCGGGTACTCATGACGCAGATGTGCGGGGACTTGGTAAAGGTAGCGCCGAAGTAATTCACCTCTACGTCCAAAATTACTAAGTTTCTCTGCCAGCCTTGCCAACCGGAACCTATTGCGCAAACTTCTCAGATTGACAGATTCTACCATTGAGCCTAAAACTATTTTGAAATAATTGATTGTCCTAACTGGCAGGGTTGCTTATGATGGCGATGAATCAGGTTCGGTTTCAGTTTACCGCAAGATATATGCAAAATTTCAAACAGGACCTTGGTAGTTGGTGGCACGACTATACCAGGAGATGTGGTAATTTTACCTTGAACGAGATTTACTCCGAGGTTGAAAGCGAGATAAGGGTAGGGCTTTCCACCGAGCACCTGAAAGATTTCCTCAACTTTATGTCCAGTAGGGGCTGGCTTGTAGAGACGGTTGCCGAAAGAGAATATACCTATCGCATGGGGCACTAAGTCGCGCACAGTAGTGTTTACGGCTGACGACGTTTTCCGGTATAGAATGCAATCACCCCGGCGGCCCGAGCACCGCCTTCCGCCTCCGTCGTCTCGCTAAGTCTTTTGTAAACTTCGACTTTATCTTTCGTGGCTTCTTCCTTCGCCACGGCCACGAGTCGGGTGAACATATTCTTAACTTTTTCTACCGCTTTCATTTGTTTCCCATCCTCCTCAGGCAACTACAGAGCGAGCATAAAAAAGTCCAGAGAGCTCGCGGCATTGCCTTGTAAAACGTGGGATAGGCGGGCAATGTCTGATGCAATGGTTTTCTTCTGCCACGCACGCACTTTCTCCTCTATGGGTGCAATCGGAAGATTCTCACCATCCTCATTCTTCTTGTTCCCCCAGAGCATCAAGTCGAATTTACCGTTTATTCGCAGAGCTCTATTCGGTCTGCCGCGCTGTCGTCTTCCACAAACATCCAGGGCATCGCGTACATGGTACTCCAAATCAACATAGGTAACGTGTTCGTTTCTTATCAGAGCTTGCGCCAGTTTTGTGCTGGTATAGTATTCCGGTGCCTACCATAACCAGACTCCGCCGCTCATCTAGTGATACTCCTTAAGCGCGTTGTCAATGGTTTCCAGGACAACCCCCGAAACTTCTTCTAGCATTTTCCACCTCCCTTACCCAATTGCCCTTCCCGCAACCGCTCATACAGCCCCGCGGGGCCTAGCAGTATTTCCTTCAGCTCCCTCCGGACCCGCTCGGATTCCAGGGCCTGGGTGCTCATGGCCGAGAACGAATCCATGGCGTCCAGGATGGCGTCGAGAATCTGCTTGTCCAAATCCGGAGAATTGGCGAACTGCTCCTTGGTGTTGTTCGCGGCCTGCTCCACCAGGAGTTGGCAGTCTACGAGCTTCCCCAGAATGACGTTGTTGACGTAAATGAGCTTGTCGCTCTCGCTGATGTGCCCCTCGAAGAGGGCATTGACGCGCTGGATGATGACGTCCAGGGATTCCTTGTGCTTCTCCTGCACGTGCCCCTCTCCGGGTTTCCCGGGTTTCAGGGCGCCTCCCTTGGAAAGGACGATGTGCTGCGACTCCAATTCCTTCAGCGTGTAGTGGGTAAGGGCCAGTTCCGACAAATCCACCGTTTCCGTGTCGCGCCCAAAGGTGAGCAAACGCTGTAACAGCTTGAAGAAGATGGCCCGCTTCTCGATGGCGGTGTTTCCGTAGTCGAAGATTTGCGAGAGGAAGGCATAACTGCGCACAAAGGTGCCCATATCCTTCTTGAAGAGCCACAGGGCATCCATCTCGGCCTTGGCTTCCTGGGCGGCGCACTCCTGGAGCTTGTCCGGCTGATGCGCCCGCCAAACCGCTTGTGCCCGGGCAAAGCGCTGCAGGAGTTCCTCGGCCAGGAGACGGAGTACGGCATCCACAGCGGACTGCTTGGCTCCCGTCACCACCGCCGTCACTACGGCGTCCACCTGTTCCTCGGTGTAGTACCCCATGTTGTCGAGCTTGGCGCGCAAATCGTAAATCTGCGCCGGGTCCGAGGTGGAGGCCAACTCCGCCGTCTCGTAGTAGGGCTGAAAGGCTTTCAGGATATCCTCGGCGTCGTTGATGAAATCCACGATGTAGGTGGTTTCCTTGCCGGGATAGGCCCGATTGAGGCGGGAGAGCGTCTGTACGGCCTGGATGCCGTCCAGACGTTTGTGGACGTACATGCCGCAGAGCAACGGCTCATCGAAGCCCGTCTGAAATTTGTTGGCTACGAGCAATATCGCGTACTCGCCCGGCTTGCCGTCGTCGGGGCTGAATGCCTTGCGAATACTGCGTCCCCGCAAGTCCGGGTTGAGGAGGGTGCTGGTTTCCGAAACCGGCTTTTCGAACAGCTCCTGGTCCTCCACCTCGCCGGAGAACGCCACCAGGGTGCGCAAGGGGTAGCCCTGCTTCTCGATGTACTCCCGCATCGCCACATGCCAGCGCACGGCTTCCAGGCGGGAGCTCGTGACCACCATGGCCTTGGCCTGGCCATTCAGGAGCGGAGCCACAAATTTGCGGAAATGCTCGACGACGATGCGTACGTGCTGGGCGATGTTGTAGCTGTGCAGTTGCACCCAGCCCATGACACCAGCCGTTGCCGTGCTCGCATCCACGACGGGGGCCGTCTTGCCGCGATGGGCCAACTGGAACGCCATCTCGTAGGTGGTGTAGTTTTTCAGCACGTCGAGGATGAAGCCCTCCTCGATGGCCTGGCGCATGGAGTACACGTGGAAGGGGGCGGGGAGATTGTCGGGGCCAGCAGGAGCGTCCGGCTTGGGCCGGGTACCGAACAATTCGAGGGTTTTCGCCTTGGGGGTCGCGGTGAAGGCCACATAGGTAATGCTGGATTCTTTGCCCGAGGCTTTGGCCTCCATTTCCGTCGTGAGCACGTCCTCAACGGAGACGTCCTCCTCCGCGTCCATGTCCAGTGCGCCACCGGCCAGAAGCACTTTGATGTGTGCCGCCGTCTCGTTGCTCTGCGAGGAGTGGGCCTCGTCGGCAACGACGGCGAAGCGCTTGCCCTGGGTGGCCGCAAGCTCCCGGATGTGCTGCAAGGTGAAGGGAAAGGTTTGCAGGGTGCAGACGATGATGGGCTTGTTCCCGGCCAGGGCCTCGGAGAGCTCCACACTCTTGGACTTGCGCTCTCCCTGGATGTAGGCGATGGCCCCCTTCGTGCGCTGATGGCTGCGCAGAGCGTCCTGCAACTGGTCGTCCAGAACGGTCCTGTCGGATACCACGATGACGCTGTCAAAGACTTTCCCATCCTGCGCGTCGTGCAGCGTGGACAGCCGGCTTGCCGTCCAGGCGATGCTGTGGGTTTTGCCGGAGCCCGCCGAGTGCTGGATGAGGTACTTGTCCCCCGGCCCGTCCCGCCGCACGGCGTCAACAATACGGCGGGTGGCATCCAGCTGATGGTAACGCGGGAAAATCACCCCGCGCAGCTGCTGCTTCTTGTCGCGCACGGGTACCAGATAGCTTCCCAGAATCTCGAGCCAGGAGTCCCGCGCCCAGACGGACTTCCACAGGTACTCTGTGGAGAAGCCTGCGGGATTCGGGGGATTGCCCGCCCCTCCACCGTTGCCCTGGTTGAAGGGCAGAAACGTGGTGTCGAATCCCGCCAGCCGCGTCGTCATTCGCACCTCGGATTGGCTGACGGCGAAATGCACGAGGGCGCCACCCGGAAAGCTCGACAACGGCTCTGGCGCCGCAGTGCGCACGGGCCGGGGGTTACGGTCCCGCTTGTACTGGTATACGGCATCCTCGATGGACTGGGTGTAGTCCGACTTGAGCTCCGCCGTGGCGACGGGTATCCCGTTCAGGAAGAGCACCAAGTCGAGGCTCTTGGCCGGTTCCGCTGTGGAGTAGTGCACCTGCCGCACCACCCGCAGGCGGTTGGCGTGGTAGCGCGCCAGAATCTCTGGGTTCATGCCCGAAGCGGGTGCGAATTCGGCGAGTCTCAGAGGGCGCTTGAGGCCCAACAACTCGATGCCCTCTCGCAGGACGTGCAGCGTGCCCTCGGTGTCCAGCACCTTACGCAGACGGCCCAGGACTTCCGTGAGGGCGCGTTCACCATAGCTTTTTTCCAGGCGTTCCCAGGCGTCGGGCTGCGAAGCGATGAGCCAGTCGCGCACATCGTCGGGAAAGAGCGCGTACCCCGCATCAAAGCGGGCCGCATCGGGGCTGACGATGCTGCCTTCGGGCGGAGTGTAGTGCCAGCCCTGTTTCGCCATGTCCGCGCAGATTTCAGACTCGAACCGGATTTCCTGATGGATGCTCATGCTTCGATTTGCGGCCAAGTCGGCGTGTTCGCCCCAGGAGTCAACGCAGGGAGAGTGAGTCTCGGCAGACTCATGCGGGCACTCAGATTGGCCACGTACTCCCGGAAATAGGGCCAGACGTTGTACGGCGTGACGTTCAGCGCGAAGTTGTCTATCGTCGCTTTATCCGGTTCGCCCGTAAACACGTACTCCGCGGCGAAGAGAAGCTCAATTTGCGCTTTCTCCGTAATCGTGTCCGCGCCCAACCAGCGAACCGCCATTTCCAGCGTGACCCGAAGCATCCTCCGTCCGTCATCCATCTGCAGGACAACGGCTTGTGTCACCTGCTGGCGCGTTTGGGCCTTTACCGTCTCAAAGTTTTCAAACTTGAAGTTCGGCGCGCTGCGGAAGCTCCCCTCGATGGTGTAGATGTCGAGGAGGGTGAATGCGTGCATCTGCGCGGTGCTCATAGAGCATCCTGCCAAGCTTCCGGTGTTTCGGAGGTAAACTCTTCCCGCGAGAGTTCCCCGGCCAACCTGCCGCCTTCCACCACGACGGGGGTCCATGCCCTCTCCTCTCTGGGAGTGGCGATTCCTTCGCGTTGTCGCAAAAAGGTAAGGACTGTCTCCGGAAACGCGTCCGCCAGCCGAAGCAGTTTATCCATAGCTTCGGATTGCACGATGTCATCGGACTCGTATTTGGAGAACGCCACCGGGCCACCGCCGAAGAGGGTGGCGGCTTTCGCCTGAGTAATCCTCAGCCGCTCCCGAATGCGTCGCACCTCCTCTCCGGTAAGCAATCCGTCTACGGATTTCTTGAAAGCCCGCATGGCGCGCCTATTGAACCGTAAGTCGTCCATGTCCGCCTGCTCGCTGCCGCAGGAAGTGCACACCTTGTACCGGTAGGGAATGTTGCCCGTGGTTCCCCGGTATTCCACCGTCTGCTCCTCGTGGTGCAGCACGAGGGACCCCTCCCCGCAGAGGGGACAGCGTACGGAGGTTGACTCGGCCATATTCCGTTCTCCCGTCAAGACAAGTGAAAGGATACCAGGAGCAGGACATTTCCTGCCCGGTTTCGGGCAAATTTGACGTAATAGTCCACTCGCGTCTCCCGTCCCAACGTTGGCACCCACTCCAACCGCGCATGGGAATATGCATCGCATGCCGCCCAGGGGCCCGATGTACCCTGCTCACACCATTCGGAGTTGCGATAGGTGCCGTGCAGAAGCACCTCCTTCAGCAGCGTGGGCAGTTCATCGTCACCCACATCCAGCCGTTGCAAGTCTCCCGCGCACTTGCGCGTCCATACCATAATTTGCAACCGCCCAGCATCCAGCCCAGCCAGAATCTCCTCGCGCCCATACAGCGGACCCGTCGTGGGAATACGCCGGTTTTCTCCATCGGGCGGACTCCCGTCATACGCGCTGATATTCCATCTGCTTACCATAATGGTAGCACCACTCGGTCAGCAGCGCATCTTGGGTACCGGCACCGCGGGGTGACGCACGATGCCCCAAAATTCCTGGGCATGCATCGGGGTCATTCACCCCCATTGGGTGCGTCGCCACGGATCTTCCGAGAATCGGCACCCGCATTCGTGTCGAAGAGCGCCTCGAACTCGGCCGCGTTCTCCCGGCGACGGCTCCGGGCAGCGAGAAAGTCCTCCAGCAGGCGAAACTCCTCGGGGGAAACCAGAAAGGCCACCACCTGCCCGTCGCGGGTAACAGTCACCGGTTCCTTCTGCACCATATCCAACAGGCTGTCGAGCCGGTTTTGCGCTTCCCGCCAATCCACGCTACGCATAAACACACCCCGTACCCAGGCTCCCTTGACGCAGTATAGCCAAACGGCTACACACAACCTATCCAGAAAAAATGGGAACGGGAACCCCCGAAGCGTACGGGATTGCCGAAAACGCGGCAGCGACCCAGGGATGTGCGACTGTCCTGCGACCCCAATGGTCTGCGAACCACGTGCTGCCCGTTTCCTGGCACTCGTGAATATTGTGCCTGCCTCAGACCAGAGCAAAGTACATCAAAATGAGCCATGGAAAAAGGAACATCGGTACCAGAAAGACATTGCCGAGCAAATACAGGAACCATCTCTTCTTACGGAACACGCTTATAATCGTAGGAAGAAAATAAATCGGCACCGCAACACCTAGCAGGACTTCAGCAAGCCCAAGCTCAAAATTGGTTCCCCTTATGGCATGCCCCAAGAGCTTCTCAGCCAACGGCCGCGTAACAGACCCAAGGAGGCCAATTTCTTTAATCGCAAAGGGTAATGCAACAGTCGCAGCGAATCTGCCCAGAGCGTGCGCTATTTTCGGAATGCCTAAAGTATTCGACAGGTGCCCAACGAATCTACCGTAGCCGTGGCCCGCGCCATAGCTGTATAGCACAGCCGACAGGACATAAAAGCCAAACGTCAAAAGTGCAATGACTCGCACATGCTTTCTGTTTAATACTTTCGGCCTGTGCATCTTATGAACACCGAATTGCCGAATCCTGGTAACAAGTATGTTTAACAGACTCGCAATTGGAGAAAGGCACCCGATGGAAAATATATAAAACAACATCAGCCCATAAAATATTTTTGACCAGCTTCCATCGACCCACCAAAATGGATGACCGGGACTTGGCTGTCGGAATGTCTCCGCAGAGATGCTTGAGAAGAGAACAAATCCAAAAAGAATTTCCGCAACAAACAATACCAAATAAGAAGCCCACCAAACAAATCGGGTGGTGTGCGGAGATGCCCGACTCATGAGATGGAAAACGCCCTTTGCGGCATCTTCGGAGAATGGTTGCCCAATATAACCACCGCTCTGGCTTTGCGCTTTATTTCGGATTTGCTCGATTTTGAATTTCTTGTCTCCATCACCCGCTTGCGAGTACGCTTCAAATAGTGCAGACCAGAATGGACTTTCCTTCATACGATGGTAAAACCTTCTGGTGCGTGAGAGCGAAAGGAAAGGTACCCAGGACGAAAGAAATGATGTACTCGAATTATACTGTTGAATATCGCGGGAGAAGTAATGGTCAAATAGTGGCGGGTATATCATTGAGCCTATCGTGTTCGCACCGACCTCGTAATACGAGCGGCCACCTTTCAAGGATATCTTGGTTTCCACCACAGCAACGTCGGACGTAAACCGCAGGGTATACGTCCCGCCAGCGTCCCAGGAATGCGAAACCAGCGTCGGCTGAAAGTGATTACAGAAAAAATTGTTCCGTTTTCCGCGAAGAAAGCGCAGAAGAATATCTTGATGCAACCCGGTTTCATCGGCGCAATGCGCTGTAGATGGAGCGGCTTCCGTGAAAACCTGGCAGTATTCCGTGAAAAAACCATGCCCTGAACATCTGTGGCATTGGGTATAGCCGCTCCCACTACAGCTCCAGCAGGTAGTCCTTCCAGACCCAGCACAGCCAGAACACGTTTCTCTGACGTAGTCCGTATGCGAGTATCCACTCGAGTCGGTTCTAGTAACGTATCGGGTATTGTATCCTGCACCGCCGCAGGAACTACAGCGTTTTTTTCCAGAACCACCGCAACTCGAACAGGTTACTTCTCCGCGGCCGCCACAAGTACTACAATCGTAGCTATACGAAAATTTTTCGGACTTCCAGATGACATAGGTTGCGTTGTCGACAAAATATTGGATTGCATTATTGATGACTTTCCCGAGAAAAGCGTTCTTTTCTTTGGCGGCGTCGTTCGCGTATTGCACGCATTGCGAAAAGTATTGTGTATACCCCGTTCTGGAAAAATGATTGCCTGTCCGAGAACCTCCGGCGACGGTGTTCTCAGTATGTTTTACCGAAAACGAATACGTAAATGCGGTATAGACATGGTAGTCTTGACCGTTTCCGGGATTTATAGAATAACTATCCTGCGGTATGGCATTCAGGTTCAAATATCGCAGGACTTGGTCTCTGGTAGTTTGATGCACAGACACTTGGCGGGCAGTCAACATGCTCGGTCCTTTCCTTGTGGCAGCTTATACCTGAATGACTCTCTGGCCTGTACGCCGCAGGCGGCAACTCCTTACTCGACCGCGGCATCCTCGACATGGCCGACAAGGGTTCCTTCCCCGCAGATGGGGCAAAGGGTGTCGGTTGGGGTGATGTGCACACCAACCCTTTCGGATTCCATGTTCACAGTTCCCGACTCTCCGCCCAGCCAAAATCCTGCAGCAGGAAGGCAACCGCGGACACGGCGAGATTGGCGTCTTCCGAGGAGAGGGGTCGGGTACCATTCTGTGCGGGGCCGTTAGCCTTGCCTCGGCTGTGAAGTCGATTCACAAGATGGCTGGCGGATGCTTCCATGAGGTAGAGAAGGCTATCCGCGGCATCCGTACACTTTTCCAGTTTGCCCTGGGCAATAAGCCATTTAACGATATCCCCCAGATCCTTCTTACCGTCTGGGTTAGACGCAGGGAATTTTGCGCTAATCATGTGGCTGGCCGCATTCCGACAGGCATCCACCACGGCCTGCGGGGCTTGAATCGAGGCCGCATCCACCACGGCGTTAAGGGATAAGAGGATATCCTGGCGGTTACCTTCGGGGAGGGCGTCCCGGTTGACATCTGGGAGCACGCCAAGGAAAGTTTTTGCTTTAAGCGTGACGACCAGACCCAAACTAACCACTCGCTCAACCATAACCGCAATCCAGGATGACTTAATGCCCTCTTGTCCCAGTATTATGGTGGCATTATAGGGAACTGACATATTATCTTCAGCCACGTAGACTTTGTTGCAAGGAACAAACTGACTTGGCGGCATTCCAGGTATTTGGCCTGGAACACTTAATGGTCTAGGGGTAACCCTGTCATAACTCCAATTAATTCCGCTAGCTATCCTGTATACTCTACCGCGGCGAATGCGGGTACTCGAATTAAAGTAATCTTCTACGAAAATCCGCTCTGGTGGATTGCTCGCTTCATTCTGGATGCGGAACTTGAGGATAATGGGTGGAGGCGTCATCAAACGAAGCTTTACCTGCGTCCCCTCGTAGTAATCCCCTTCAATCTCGGCAATATAGTCCATCATGCACACTCCTTCTGCCAGTCCCGCACGTCCATCTTCCCTGTCACCGCATCGGTGATGAGCGCAGCGCGGCTCTCCCGCAGTAACTCGATGGCTCTCTCGGCGTCGGCGATGAGACCGTCGATGCGCGCGGTTTCGGCGTCAAGGTATTCCGCGATGGCGTGTTGCTCGGGGAGTGGGGGGATGGCTAGCCAAATCTCTTTCGTTTTTTCCTGATTCATAATGCCTATTGTTGAGGAATTAGCCATGTACAGCATATTCTCTTTTTTGACGCTCAATGAATACGCCAAGAATCGCCCAAAAATAACCGATGTATCCGGCCAAACAATATTGATTTGCTGGTTTGCCGAGCTGTCCATCACGGTATATCCAACTTTACCGAGGGTTGCACCTATGCTGACGACCATAACGCATCCAGCTGGGAACAGCTTTGCTTCGTTGTCATCGCTATCCGATTGGCCCAGCACCTTTGACGACTTGCTCAGAATGATGTCATCAGGAAGATCTCCTGGGGTATACCAAGGAATACCATCAGGCTCTTCGTCGCTGGAGATAGTCCCCGAAGGAGTAGAGCCGGTGTCTACATGTTTAGCGACTCTCCGTAACTTTTGGCAACCCCAATGCTCCGGCACCATCCCCAACCACTCCACCCCGGAATCCTTCATCGGCGCATCGGGATTCAGCCCCTTCGTTACCGCGTGCGCGACGATGGCTTGCCGCTCCTCTCGTAACAGGTCGATGAGGGATTCGTAGTCAGCGATGAGGCTGTCAATACGGGCGGTTTCGGCGTTGAGGAATGCGGCGATGGCGCGCTGTTCTGGGAGAGGTGGTAACTCGAGCCAAATTTCCTTAGTTTTGTTTTGGTTGATAATTCTCAATATGGTTACGTTAGATAAACGCAACATATCATCTTTCTTCGCGGCTAAGGTATATACCAAAAAATGTCCATCTATCTTATTAGTTATTGGTACTATTACATTTATCTGTTGATTGGCGGAAGCGTCAGCGTTAAGAAGGCCAACATTTCCTATTGAGCCGATTCCAACAATCATTACGCTTCCAGACGGAAATATCTTCCATTTGTTTTGTATAGCGATGTTTCTTTTTAACCGCTTGCTTGAGTTGCAAAGAGTCAAATTTAACCCAAAGTCTGACGGCGTATACCATGGGATGCAGTCTTGGCTTTCAGCATCCTCGCCACAAAAACTATCCAAAGCTGGCGTTGAGCCAGTATCGACAGATAAAGCCACTCTTCGAAGTTTTACAACATCCCAATGCTCCGGTACCATCCCCAACCACTCGACGCCGGAATCCTTGTACTTCGGGTAGGGCTTCCACTTCATGCCTCGCCCCCCGTCTCCCCAAACTGCGCGGCTTCCAGTCTCTGCCGGATTTCGTCCAGCAACTCTCCCTGGTAGCTCCAGTACACAGAACCCTGCGCCGTGGGTGTGGTGTACCCCAAGTCATGGAGAGCCGCCAAAGCGGCCGCAGAAAGGCTCATGGATTGCCCCCGAAACTCGACCCGGTTACCGGGCAACACCTTGGCGGTTTGCTGCGGGTCGCGGGTAAACACGAGTTCCGCGCCCACGGGGATACCCAGGGCCTCGAGGCGCAGGTTGGGGCGCCGCTGCTTGGCGCGTTCCAGTGCGCCCTTGTCTTCGGCATCTAGCACGGGTTCCGCCACGTCCACCCGGCGGAAGGGGCCAATGCCGATGGCGAGTACCACTTTCTCAGCCTCGACGCGGAAGAATTCCCGCTTGGGGTTGATGCGGTACTCGGAAAAAAGCTGATGCAGCTGCTTTTCCAGACGGCAGGCATCCTCCACTTCGGCAGCGAAGTAACACTCGAACGGCAAGGGGACCCCCGTCGCCGAGTTGAGCGCGGCGATGCGGCCCGTTACGTCGTCCGTGGTGCGGCCAATCTTGACGAGTCCCGGCATGGCTTCGTTGGTAAGCACATAAATGATGTCGCTCATGCTCCGGCCATCCCTTGCAATTTCTCCAAGATGCGCGCCGTCACCGCCTGCAAGTCGGCCCGGATTTCCGCCAGGGGGCGGGGCGGCTCGTAGACGTAGAAATGCCGGTTGAAGGGTATCTCGTAGCCCACGATACCCACCTTCCCGTCCTGGGTATCGCGCTTCGTCTCGTCTATCCAAGCGTCCGGTACGTGGGGCAGGACTTCCCGCGCAAAATAGGCGTACACGTCTTCCCCCAGGGGCACATTCTCAGTATCGCGCAAGGCCGTGTCCGGCTCGTACTTGGGGCCTTGGCGCTTGCCACTCAACACGGGCGCCGCCTCGGGGCAGGATTCGCTGAAGGCATCCCGGAACACCTTCCGCTGGGCGGGCGTATAGCGGCTGCCGCGAGCCTCCAGCAGGCCCTCAATGCGCGGCCAGAGGGTGTTCCAGTCGTCGTACACGGCCTCGCCCAATGCTTCCCGCAGCGCCTCGGCATCGGCGAGCAGGCGCTCCACTTCCGCGCGCGCCGTTTCCTGGGCTTCTGCGCTGCGCATTCGCTTGGGGCCGCGTCCACCGCCGTCCAGCTTCTCCTGCAGCTTTTGCGCATAGCCTTCCATACGCTCCGGGGTCATCTGGAAGCGCAGCCGCAAGGGCCTTTCCACGGTAATTGTGCGGTAGCCGAAGTCCGTCGTCCGAAAAATCCGGGAAACCGGCAGCAGCTGGATTTTGCCGCCTTCCGGAGCTTCTGGCATCGGCTCTCCGGCAAACAGCACGCGCCGCTCCAGTTCCTTGCCCTCGGCGTCGAGTACCACGGCCTGCTGTAACTCCTGGTAGCTGCCCAGGATGCGGGTAATGGTGCGAATGTGTTCCGGGGCGAGTTCCCGGCGCTTGGAGCCGAGACTCTTGCGCATCTTGCGCCAGAACCCGGAGCCGTCGATGAGTTGCACCATACCCGCGCGCTCCGGGGCCTTGCGGTTGCTGAGAATCCAGACGTACGTGGCGATGCCCGTATTGAAGAACATGTCCGTGGGCAGGGCGACGATGGCCTCGACGTAGTCCTTTTCCAGCACGTAGCGGCGAATCTCGGATTCCCCGCTGCCGGCGCTTCCGGTAAACAGGGGGGAGCCATTCAGGACGATACCGATACGGCTGCCGCCGTCCTTCACCGGGCGCATCTTGGACAGGAGGTGCAGCAGGAAAAGCAGGGAACCATCGGAGATGCGCGGGAGGCCCGGCCCAAAGCGACCCCGGTAGCCGCGTTCCTCGTGTTCCGCGCGGACCTCGTCCTCGACCTTCTTCCACTCCACCCCAAAGGGCGGATTCGAGAGCATGTAATCGAAGCGCATGGCCCGGTGGCCGTCGTCGGAGAGGGTATTCCCCGGCAGGATGTTTCCCACGTCCTGCCCGCGCAAGAGCATGTCCGCCTTGCAGGTGGCGTAGGATTCGTCGTTGAGTTCCTGGCCAAAGAGGGTAAGCCGCGCATTCGGGTTGATGCCGTGCAGGTATTCCGCCGCCACGGACAGCATGCCGCCCGTGCCCGCCGTGGGGTCGTACAGGGTCCGCACCACACTCGCCTGGGCAAGGGCCGCGTCGTCTTCGCAAAACAGCAGCTCCACCATGAGCTGGATGACTTCGCGCGGGGTGTAGTGCTCGCCGGCCGTCTCGTTGCTCATTTCCGAGAAACGCCGCAGAAGCTCCTCGAAGAGCAGGCCCATCTGGTAATTGCTGACGCTGTCCGGGTGCAAATCGAGGCCAGCGAACTTCTCGGTGACGAGATAAAGCAGCCCCGCCTTATGTAGCCGTTCTATGGTGGCCGGGAAGTCGAAACGCAGGAAGATGTCTTCGACATCGACGGAAAAGGCGCGCACATAGGCCGACAGATTGTCGCGCAGGTGTTCCGCGTCCCCCAGCAAACCGGGCAGGCTCTGCGGGAACAGATTGAAGAAGGGCTGGCCTGCGGCGCGGCGCACGAACTCGGCAAAGGGTAGCTTGGCCGCCGACTTGGCCTGGTATTCAGCGAGGGCCGCCGCGCGCGTGGGAGCCAGCACGCAATCCAGACGACGAAGCACGGTGAAGGGAAGGATGACGCGTCCATACTCGGATTGCTTGAAGTCGCCGCGCAGCAATTCGGCCACCGCCCAGATGAGCGCGGAGAGGTTCTGTTGGGTCATGCGTTGTTTGCCTTCTGTCTGCCCGCAGTTGTCGGCCAATACTAGACAAAAAGCACATGCTTGTCGCCTGGCGCCGGGTTCTAGTCGTCTTCTCCGTCAAGGACTACCCAGCGGTTCCAGCCCATGCGCAGGAGGGCGGCGTTGGCGGCAAAGCGGTCGAATCGGGTGGGGTCAAAATCCTCGCCGGCCCAGCGGAGGAACTCCTTCATTTCCTCGCTACGAGGGGACTCTTGCAGCGCGTCCAGAAATTCCTGGTACCCCGGGATACCCCCGCTGTCTTCGGGAGGGCAGGCGTTTTCTCCATTCTCTACGTACCCGACGCCCAGGGGGCTGTCCACGCTGTGCACGCTCTCTACCCGTATCCGATGGTCCCAGCCCGGGGCGTCGTCGCGACGTGCAGCTATGAGGCGCGATGATTTGGGATCCACTCAGCCATTTCCGTAGCTGGGGCCCGTTCTCTTTGCCCCCAGGCTACCTTTGTCCACCCCCTCGTGGATGCCTATGGGAGGTCTCCCGCCAAGTGACGTGCCCATGGTTACCACCAATGGGATCCTGGCCAAGCAGATCGCCCTGAACCAGGAGCGCATTCAGTGTGAATCGGGAGCATGCAGCTCTGCGGAGGTGTCCTAAATCGAATAGCCGCCACGCTCGTGCCCGACTGACGCGAGCCTAACGAGTGCTTTGTCGCCCCTTACCAGGAGTCAGTACGCGAGGAACTCGTATGCCATTGGAAAAGTCTTTAGGAGCGCACAATCAGGCCGTGTGAGAGAAGAGTCTTTGCGTGCGCTGGAATGCATACCGGCGGAGGGCTAAGGAAAACGACCGTCAAGGCAAGCGTCGCGGGCGGTGCAGGTGTGCGAGGAGAACTAAACCATGAGAAAACGACCTAGGGAAACTCTGACCTAGCCTAAAAAGGTGCGTCTTTCCGCCAATATTGACCCAAGTGCGCTGCTATCAGGTCATTCATCCCGCGAATCCCCCCATTTTCTGGAGAATTTTTGGATATTGGGCACACCACTCCCTACGCGGCCAGGAGATATCTCCTCAGCATGTACAGGTTGGCCAAGGCAAAGAGCGTGGTGAGCTGAGCCCCGTTCTTGCCCAGCCCGCGATAGCGGGTTCGTCGGTAGCCGAATTGGCATTTCAGCACCCGAAAGATGTGCTCTCCCCGAGCACGGATCCGGGCAATGGCGCGGTTGTAGCGTTTGAGTGCCGCCAATCCGGTTTTCTGCCCAGGATAGCGTCGCCGCGCTACCGCGTTCCGTATGCCTCGGGCCGCCAGCGTGTCATGCACCTGGGGATAGTCGTAGCCCCGGTCCGCGAGGACCACCGACTCCTCTCCGGTAAGGAGCCCATCCAGCATCTGATGATCCGGTACCTTGGCCGCCGTGAAGTCCACGGTCTGCACGATGCCCTGGAGATCCGTTGCCACATGCGCCTTCATCCCGAAATACCATTGATTCCCTTTCTTGGTGGAACTCATCTCCGGATCCCGCTGGCGGTCTCGGTTCTTGGTGGAGCTCGGGGCGTGAATCAAGGTAGCATCCACGGTCTTGCCCTCCTGCAGCAAGAGCCCTTTCTTCTGCAACACAGACTGCACCTCGGCAAAGATGGCCTGGGATAGCCCATGGCGCTCCAGTAAGCGGCGGAACTTCAGGATCGTGGTCTCGTCAGGAACGAAGTCCCGGCCCAGGTCGATGCCCACGAATTGGCGCAGCAAAGGAATCTCATAGAGGGCCTCTTCCATCCCTGGATCGGAGTAGCCGAACCATTGCTGGAGAAAGTGGATCCGCAGCATCCGCTCCAAGGGCATGGGCTTGCGGCCACTGCCACCCTTGGGATAGTGCGGCTCGATCAAGGCCACAAGCCTGGCCCAGGGAACGACCGCATCCATCTCGGCCAGAAATCGCTCCCGCTTGGTCTGCTTACGGCGGCGCGAGAGGTTGGGTTCTTCAGCAAAAGTCATCTGTCCGGTCATGGATAGCATCTCCGAGCTGCTCGGTCAGCCCATTGTATCAGATGGCTAAATCAGAGACTCCCTAGTGCATACAAACTGCAGCGATGGGCGTCGATCAAAGAGCCTCCGGCTCCTTTGACTGGCGCGCTGGCTTGGGGGTTAGTACTGGTGTTCATCACAGGCATTGCCAATGCGGGCATCATAGGCAGTCCGGGGAAAGCGTGTGCCTTGTTGCGGGAGCACGCTCAGCCGGGCTGGCTGGCCAGCAAAACCATGGCGCTGAAACTGTCGCGCTATCGCCGTCCCTTGTACGTAGATCCGTCTCCGGTGATTGCCCAAGTCGGACACATACCCGACCTGCCCTATCTGACGGGGATCCCCGGAAAGAACGGTTGTGTTGCGGTCTCTCCAACCTTTCTCGGCACGTCGGAAACCCGCCTAGATCGCGAATGGCTCTGGCTGATCGGGATTGCTGGGACAGCACACCCCCACACCTACCAATCCGCCGTAGAGGCTGCCAATAACCCCGTGCTGCGCCGTGTCGCAGGTTGGTTTGGTATCGGCGGAAACATCGCCAAGCGGGCGGTGTTGGCAAGCGAATGTCAAGCTACACGCTGGTTGCCGGAACCAGCAATGAAAGAATTCCAGCTAATCGCAGCCGATCTTGAGGGGAACCACTATCTGCCCACCGAGGAGTAGCAAAAGAAAACCATCGAGAAATGTCGTGCAACTGCCATGGGTGAGGGTACACCCTAAGCCGCGTGACAGGAACGTAACCCCGAAAAGCACCAGCGAGTGCGGTGTAGCGCTCTCCTGCGCATGATTCTTGCTTAAATCTATCCGACAATGGTGTCCTCGCTTCTGGGTCGGAAGCGGGGCTTTCTTTTTGGCTGGTGAGGAAAGTGGAATGAAAGTGGATACGGAACTCTCGTTGGGCTATGTTGCCCTCGTCGATAGTGCTCCCCTGCTGGTGGCGCATGAGTTGGGGCTTTTTGCCCGCGAGGGGTTGCAGGTTCGTTTGCAACGCGAGCCATCTTGGGCAAGTTTGCGCGATCACCTGCTCTTCGGTGATTTGGTTGCTGCTCACTCCCTGGCACCTCTTCCCATGGCGGCAACTATCGGAGTTGCTTCTCCGAAAATTCCGGTGGTGACAGGCATGGTCTTATCGCTGAACGGCAATACCATCACCGTAAGCAAACGGCTGTACGAAGAGCTGCTGCTGGTTGGCGCTACCACACAAGACACCCCCATGGCGCTGGGCGAGGCGTTGCACTCGATCGCGCACAGCAATCCTGCCGTACTACCGCTCCGATTTGCCGTAGTATCTCCGGTTTCCAACCACCATTATCAACTGCGTCACTGGTTACGTGCCGCTCGTCTTGACCTAGCGAGGGATGTCGTAATTGGCGTGGTTCCGCCACAGTACATGGTTGACGCCCTCCGTAACGATGAAATTGATGCTTTTTGCGTCGGTGAGCCTTGGGGAACTCAGGCGGCCATGGAAGGGGTGGGACAGCCTATCGTCAGCAGCTATTCATTGTGGAATAACGTCATGGAAAAGGTCCTTGCGGTGCGGGAAGACTGGGCTGTACGCGAACCGGAGATGCATCAGGCATTACTCCGCGCTTTGCTGGCTGCCGGTCGCTGGTTGGATTCAGAGCCAAATCGGCAGCGAGCCGCAGCGTGGATTGCAAAGACAATTGAGGTTCCAAAGCCCGCAGTTGCTGCGGCTCTACGGGGGGCCATCCCCGGTATGCCACAACTACCAGATGGACACGTCTTCTTTCGCTATTTGGCTCAGTACCCATGGCAAGAGCATGGACTTTGGCTAGCCGAACAGATGCAGATCGCAGGTCAATGGCCGACCGGGATTGCTCCCCAGTCTATTGTACAGCGCGTGTATCGGGGTGACCTTTACCGGCAGGCAGCAGCAGCAATGGCTGCCCCCATACCCATCAACGAACAGTCGGGCCTTGGCCTTCATCCCGAGCCTTGGAAACTGACCGGTCCGACACGGGATATCCCCATGGGCCCTACGGAAATTTTCGATAGGAAGCAACCACGCAACACCTTCTAGATGTACTTGGTGACCCATAATGAGGCCCTAACAGAGAGCATTTGCATTTTTTTAGTGCTTATGGGGTGCAGGACTGTTCCAGCGGCCTCTGGCCCAAAAATTTATGAAACACAGGAGGTTGCCTGCCTATCACCCTCTTTATTTCCGATCGGGCTACTGCATGGCACAAATTATGCTTAAATTTAATCACGCACCCTTCAACGAAGAATGGTGCTGTGGAACGAGGGCGTTCCTGGCCGATTGTGGCTGGGAACGCCTTTTCCGTTTTCTTGACTGCCCGAGGACCATGTCATGCACTCCGTACTTTCCCAACTGCGTGCCGGAAACTGGCGTGCCTTGCTCGCCAGCTTTCTGTACTTCGATACTGGTTTCACGGTTTGGCTGCTCTACGGGCCCCTGGCGCCGTACATGCTGCAAAGCCTCCACTTGTCCCCCATGCAGCAGGGCTACCTGGTGGCAATCCCGGTACTGTCAGCGGCGATCCTGCGCATCGGCTTTGGTAACTTGTACCAGGCAGTCGATGGACGCTGGCTCGCGTTAGTTGGTGTCACCCTGTCTGCGATCCCGCCCTTGGTGCTATCCCTGTATCCCGCAACCCTAAGCTACGAGGCCCTCATCTTTCTGGGGATCCTTTTGGGTGTTGGCGGCGCAAGCTTTGCGGTGGCTTTGCCCATGGCGGGCAGCAATTATCCTCCCAAGGTCCAAGGCACAGTCTTGGGCATCGCCGCGGCGGGAAACATTGGCGCTGTCCTCGACGGCTTTCTTTTTCCACCCCTGGCCAACCATTTTGGCTGGGCCCATGCGACGGCGGCAGTGCTCCCTCTGCTCGCTCTGGCTGGATTAACGCTCTGGTTCTGGGGTAAAGACCGTGCCCCCAAAACGGGGAAAGTGGCTCCTGCAGCTTGGGGCTGGGGCATCACGCTTATCGGTTTGGCTTTCCTTGCCGTCGTCACCCCCCTCAATTGGCTGGGCCTGCAGGGCAAGGCTGCTCTGCTGATGCTGCCGGTTTATGGAGTGCTGTTGTCCCTGGTCTTTCTCCCACGCCGCTACGTTACTGTACTGCGCGAGCGCGACACCTGGGCTTTGATTTTAGTCTATGCCATTACCTTTGGCGGTTTTGTCGGCATGTCTGCCTTTGTCAGCCTGCTCCTGGTTACCCTCTACCACCTGCCAAAAATCGATGCCGGCATGTTGATGGGTATATTTGCCTTCACTGGAGCCATATTGCGTCCATTTGGTGGGATCATCGCCGATCGGATATCTGGCGCTATCGCATTACGATTTTTCTTAGCCGGGATCTGTTTAATCGATACAGGCTTTTCTCTCTGGACCCCAACTTTGCCCGTAAGTATTGCTCTTTTTTTGCTCCTCTACTCAGCCTTCGGGTTGGGCAACGGCGCGACCTTCCAGCTCGTACCGCTGCGGTGGCCAGAAAAAACCGGCTTGATGACCGGTATTATTGGCGCAGCTGGCGGTATCGGTGGTTTCTATCTGCCGGTCATCCTAGGCATTGCCAAGGAACAGACGGGTAACTATCACTGGGGTTTTGGAATCTTCGCTGGGCTGAGTGCTACGGCGCTGCTGCTGGTCTTTGTACTACGCCATAGTTGGCAACCTTGGTCGAGATCCACCGTTTCCGAAGAACACGCGGTGCCGCAGCAAACACTGCAAGCCTCTGCGATTACCGACTGAGCAATCCATCACTGTGGTTCTTCCCAGCGGCGTTTGCGCCGCTCCACTCCTCGTGTACTTGGAGCATAGGATGATCTCTTTCCCGTTTCGTCGCATTCTCGTCTGTACGGGCCTATTATTTGCGGCATCCTTGTCACAAGAAAATACCTGGGCCGATTCTCTCTCCAGCGCCATCAGCGGTGGAAAGATCAGCCTGGATTTCCGGCCGCGCTACGAATTCCTGTCCCAATCCGGAAAGCGCGATGCTAACGCGTTTACGGTGCAAACCCTGTTGGGCTTGGCCAGCAAGCCCATGGCCGGCTTGAGTGCCTATCTGCAATTCATTGATGTGGCTAGTATCGTCAATAGGTACAACAGCTTAAGGAATGGAAGGACCGGCTATGCGGTTATTCCGGACCCCGAGGAAGCAAACGTCAATCAGGCCTATCTCCAATACCAGGGCTTAGGGGGATTGCAGGTTCGGGCAGGACGCCAGGAGATCAATCTCGATGACCAACGCTTTGTGGGTGCTGTCGGTTTCCGTCAGACTCCCCAATCTTTTGATGCGGTTTCCGTTCAGGGGAATCTCAACCATTCCTTGGGTGCCTATGCGGCGTATATCTGGCGTATCAAAAACATTCTCAACGAAAACGTCCCAAACAAGACCTTTTTAGGTGAGGTCCATTGGCAACCTTCTACGCTCTTTCGTGCCCAGGCTTTTGGCTATTGGTACGGAAACCAGGCAAGAAGCAGCATTCCGGGAGCAGCTGCCTGTTTCTTGCCGGGCAATGCCCAGATCTGCAATAGTCAGACCCTCGGTCTTCGCTTTCAGGGTGTAGTACCTGTCGGCTCCGGGGTACAGATCCCGTACGACGTCAGCTATGCTAAACAGCTCCCCTACGATGCCGGCAGCTCCTTGATCAATGCCCAGTACTACCACCTGAGTACCGGGGTGCGCTGGGCCGGTTTTGGGGCAATCGCCAATTACATGGTTATGGGTAGCAATCGCACGGGTAGCTACGGCTTCCAGACACCGCTGGCGTCAAAACACCTGTTCAATGGTTGGGCCGAGGTGTTCCTCACCACACCCCCAAATGGCCTTCGTAGTTTGTATTTCACGCTCGATGGAACGCTGCTGGGCACTGCCTTCCAAGCAACGTATTACGACTTTCGCAGCGCATATCGGGGGGAGAACTACGGGCACGAGGTCGATTTGTCGGCAATCCACCGCTTTTCCGCGCACTGGAGCGCGGGAATTCAATATGCCGATTATCGTCGCAGTCATTATGGGGTAAACACGGAAGGTGCCTGGGTCTTTGTGACCGCGGCGTTCTGACACCTCACCAGCATGGTGCACGTTGCACCATGCTTCGCACCATGACACAGCAAACTGAGATCGGGGATATGCCGCAACCCTTTGTTTGTCGACAATCCCATCTTGGCACATTCATTGCTTTGCTTATGATGAGGCAGTCTCTACGATTGCTCGTGTGAAACGGCAAAGGCGTCGTCAGCATTTACGGCTGGCTACGCCTTTTTTATGGAGAATCAGCAAAATGGCCAAGAAGGCAGCAAGAGCGCGCTTGGTGGTTATCGGCAACGGCATGGCGGGGATCCGAACCATCGAAGAATTGCTGAAGATGGCACCGGACCTGTACGAGATCACCGTCTTTGGCGATGAGCCGCACCCCAACTACAATCGCATTTTGCTCACGCCCGTGCTGGCAGGTGAGATGCGCCTCGAGGAGACCATCCTCAATGATCGCGATTGGTACGCGGAACATGGCATTACTCTGCATGTCCGTAGTCCAGTCGTCCATATCGATCGGGTGCGGCGGCGGGTGATCACGGCCAGTGGTATACATGCACCCTACGATCGCATTCTCATTGCAACTGGGGCAGCGGCCGCTTTGGCACCCATTCCCGGCAATGATCTTCCGGGCGTATACAGCTATCGCGATATGCGCGACGTCGAGGCCCTGACCAAGGTGAGCGCAGAGGGCGGAGAGGCGGTAATTATCGGTGCCGGTCTGCTCGGTTTGGAAGTCGCCCATGGCTTGAATGCCCGCGGCATGCGAGTAACCGTGGTACACCGTCGTACCTGGCCCTTGGACAAGCAGCTGGATGCTCGCGGCGGCGCCATGCTGCAACGGGCAATGGAGGCCCGCGGCATTCGTTTTTTGATGGAGCGCGAGAGCGCCGCCGTGCTCGGGAAGGACCACGTCGAAGGACTGCAATTTCAGGACGGCAGCAGCATCCCGGCGCGGATTGTAGTCATGACCGTGGGCATTCGTCCTCGTATCGCGCTCGCCCAGGCTGCCGGCCTGGCTTGCGAGCAGGGGATCTTGGTAAACGACACCCTGCAGACCTACGACCCGCGCATCTATGCCGTGGGCGAGTGCGTGCAACATCGTGGTCTGACCTACGGGTTGGTAGCACCGCTCTTCGAACAGGCAAAAGTCGCGGCCAATCATTTGGCGGAATACGGGCGAATGCGTTACGAAGGTTCGGTCACCAGTACCAAGCTAAAGGTCACCGGCATCGAACTGTTTTCCGCCGGAGATTTCCTGGGAGGTAACGACACGGAAGAACTGACTCTGCTCGATGCGCACCAGGGAATCTACAAAAAGGTGGTTCTCCAAGACAACAAGATCAAGGGTATTCTCCTCTATGGCGATACCAGCATTGGCCCGTGGCTCTTCGAACATCTACGCGAGGAGAATGATGTCTCCTCCCAGCGCGACTATTTGCTATTTGGCGAAACCCATCTCGGCGATTCGGGTCACGCCGGAGCCAATCAGGCCGCCCGCTTGCCGGACACTGCGGAAATCTGTGGTTGCAACGGGGTGAACAAAGGACAGATCGTGCAGGCGATTCGCGAGGGGCTGTTTACCCTGGAGGAGGTGCGCAAATGCACCAAGGCGAGCGCTTCCTGCGGTTCTTGTACGGGACTTGTCGAACAACTGCTCATCGGTACCCTAGGTGGCATCTATGACGGCAGTGCCAGGAAAAAGGCCCTCTGCGCCTGCACCGACTACAGTCATCAAGAAGTACGCGACGCGATACACAAGCAAAGACTGCTATCCGTGCGAGAGACCTTTCGCAGTCTCGGTTGGCGGAACCCGGGCGGCTGTGCCACCTGTCGGCCAGCAGTCAACTATTATGTGCGCACGGCCTGGCCCGCTGAGGCTTTGGATGATCCGTCCGCGCGCTTCATCAATGAACGGGCCCACGCGAATATTCAGAAGGACGGCACCTACTCGGTCGTTCCACGCATTTACGGGGGCGTGACCACCCCGGCAGAACTGAAGCGCATCGCCGAGGTGGCCGAACGCCATGCGGTACCCATGGTCAAGTTCACTGGCGGCCAACGCCTCGATCTGCTCGGAATTCCTAAGGAAAAGTTGCCGCAGATCTGGGCAGAGCTGGACATGCCCTCCGGGCATGCCTACGGCAAAGCGCTGCGCACGGTGAAGTCCTGTGTCGGCAAAGAGTTCTGTCGCTTCGGTGTGCAAGACAGCACCCGACTGGCCATCGATTTAGAAAAAAATCTGGAACGCATGTGGGCGCCCCACAAGGTCAAGCTTGCCGCTTCGGGCTGCCCGCGCAACTGCGCGGAAAGCACCATCAAAGACGTAGGCGTAATTGGGGTCGATTCCGGTTGGGAGATTTATGTGGGGGGCAACGGCGGTATGAAGGTACGGGCTGCCGACCTCTTGGCCAAGGTAAAAACGGAAGCAGAGGTCATCGAAATCACCAAGGCGTTCCTGCAGATGTACCGCGAAGATGCACAGTACCTGGAGCGCACGGCACCCTGGGTAGAGCGTGTTGGAATGGAGCGTATCAGGGCCGAGGTTATCGACAAGCTCGAGCGGCGCAGGGAGTTGGCAGAACGCTTGGACTTTGCCATAGCGCAGGAAAAAGACCCCTGGGCAGAGGCGATTTCCGGGCGTCTGGACATTCATGCTGCGCCGCTGCGGCGGGTTTCCGCTGGAGGAGGGTGAAGAAATGCGGTGGTTTCCTCTGGGAAAGGTCAGTGATGTGCCGTCGGGTGGCGGGCGATATGCAGAGACGCCAGTTGGACAGATCGCTGTATTGTGTAATGAAGATGGGGAGTTATTTGCCGTGCATAACCGCTGCCCCCACCGCGGTGGTCCGCTATCGGAAGGATTTGTATCGGGAAAAACGGTATTTTGCCCTCTGCATAACTGGCAGATCGATCTCGAGAGTGGGAAAGCACTACCTCCCGATCAAGGCTGTGTAAAAACCTTTCCGCTCAAGACGGAAAACGACGAGATCTGGCTGGGCTTACCGGAGTCCGCGTCGTGAGCACGTCAACGATCGTCCAGTGCAGCAAATCGGTCTGTCCCTACTGCGGCACCGGCTGTGGGGTGCTTATCGAGCATGACGGCGATAAGATCTTGGGGGTCCGCGGCGATCCCGAACATCCGGCCAATTATGGGCAACTTTGCAGTAAAGGCATGACCCTGGCGCAGACGGTGCACGGTCCCGGTCGTGCCAGCATGCCGCTGCAGAGAAGGGATGGCGAACATTGGCGGGAACACGACTGGGAGCAGGCTCTATCCGATATTGCCAGTTCCTGGGCCGAAATCTATCGGGACAACGGACCGCAGGCTCTGGCTTTCTATGTTTCGGGGCAGCTGCCCACCGAGGACTACTACGTCGCCAACAAATTGGCCAAGGGTTTTCTCGGCACCAATCATATCGATACCAATTCCCGTCTTTGCATGGCTTCTGCAGTTACCGGCTACAAACGCAGTTTGGGCATGGACTCGGTGCCGTGCAGCTACGAAGACTTGGAGTCGACTGACTGTTTGTTGATCGTTGGGGCGAATGTCGCTTATGCCCATCCCATCCTGTTTCGTCGCATCGAAGCCCACAAGGCGCGACGCCCCGAACTTCGAATTATCGTCGTCGATCCCCGACGCACGGCAACGGCCAGCATTGCCGACCTCTTTTTGCCCATCCTTCCTGGTACCGACGTTGCGCTTTTTCACGGCATCCTGCACCTGTTGATCTGGAACGACTGGGTGGACGAAACTTTCATCCGCGAGCACACCCAGGGCTGGCAGGAACTTAAACAACGAGTACAAGAGTACACGCCACAGCGGGTTGCGGAGATTTGCAACATCCCGGAGCACGATCTTCGGCAGGCAGCCGAGATCTTCGGCACCGCGCCACGCGCCCTTTCCCTTTGGTGCCAGGGGTTGAATCAGTCGGCGCACGGCACCGACAACAACGTGGCGCTGATCAATCTGCATCTAGCTACCGGTCAGATTGGCCGTCCCGGTGCGGGTCCTTTCAGTCTCACAGGTCAACCCAATGCCATGGGTGGGCGAGAAACGGGCGGTATGCCCGCCCTGCTCCCAGGGCACCGGGAAGTGACGAACGCCGAGCACCGAGCCGCCATCGCCGAACTCTGGGGTGTGGATGCGCTAAACCCGGAACCCGGGCTTACCGCAGTGCCAATGTATCAGGCCCTCGAACGGGGAGACTTGGCAGCGATATGGATTACCTGCACCAATCCGATCCTTTCCCTGCCCGACCGCAAACAAGTGGAGCGAGCCTTACGCAATGCAAAACACGTCGTATTGCAGGAAAGCTACCTTGATGGGGAAACCATGCCCTTTGCACACTGGCTACTACCTGCAGCCAGTTGGGGGGAGCGCGAGGCCTTAGTCACTAACTCGGAACGGCGCATCTCCCATCTCCAGGCGGCCATTCCTGCCCCAGGCACAGCACGTCCGGACTGGCAAATCTTTTGCGACTTTGCCCATGCCCTTGGGTTGGCCCTCGATCGCTTGGATGTGCCCTTGCCTGACCAGCGGGATCGCTCTTGGCAGGAACGGGCAGCACGGATGTTTGCTTTCCAAGATACCGCGAGCATTTTTGCCGAGTATCGGCGCTGCACCCAGGGGCGGGATCTCGATATCAGCGGCCTGGATCTGACGATCTTGGATACCCAGGGGCCACAACAATGGCCATTTCCTGAAGGTGCTGAAGGCGGAAAAAAGAGACTCTATGCCGACGGCATCTTCCCCACCCCCAACGGCCGCGCACGGTTTCATGCCCCGGACCATTTGGGCGTAGCGGAGGAAATCGATGCGCATTACCCGCTGCGCTTGACAACCGGGCGCCTGCGGGATCAATGGCACAGCATGGCGCGCACTGGGCGCGTCGCCAGTCTCTTTGCCAGTGCTGAAGAGGCCTACCTACATATTCATCCGCAGGATGCCCAACGATTTACTTTGTCGGAAGGAATGTTAGTGGTGGTAGAAAGTCGTCGCGGGGAGAACATCTACCGGCTTCGGCTCGACGATAGCCTACAAATCGGTTTGCTGTTCGCGCCAATGCACTTCGGTATCCGCAATGCGCCAGCTGCGCTCTGCAACACCGTTACCTTGCCAGCAATCGACCCCTACTCCGGGGAACCCGAATTCAAACATGCAGCCGTTCGCGTCCGAAAGGCAGATCTGCCCTGGGAAGGGGCAGTGTTGTTGGAGGATGATGGAGGCAACCAATCGTCTCTAGTCCGAAAGCTGGCACAAGGTTTCCCCTACGCAAGCACGACTCCCCTGATTTCGCAGCGCGGCCAAGCGATTCTTTTACGCGTTGCTGCAGAGCAGGCGCCGGAGCGCAATTTGGCGGAACAGTGGGACGTGGCACTTGGCCTGACGGGGCCAGAAACCCTGCTGTATGAAGATCCACTTAGTGGCATCAGCAAACGGTTGCGCATTCACGATGGCCGACTAGCGGCGATACGCCTGTGGGGTACCGTGGAGACTCTGGATTGGCTGCGCCAACTCTTTCTGGAAGACGTCGAAATTGGATCCTATCGTATCGCGCTCTTGGCGCCGAGAGTTCCCGCAGATCTTGGTGTCTGGCGTCGTTCACGCGGCATCTGTGCCTGTAAAGGCATTGATGAAATGACTGTCCAGCAGGCGATTATGCATGGTGCCGACACTTTGGAAGCAGTAATGCGCGCTTGTGGCGCTGGAACCGAGTGTGGGTCTTGTAAGCCAGAAATCCTGCAATTATTGCAGGGCGGTTTTGCGGAGGCCTCGTGAATACTTGGAAATCCTACCTTAGTCGCGTCGCTCGCGGTCGCGATCATGCCGGTGACCTCAATCGGAAAGAGGCGGAAATATTCTTCAGTGCTTGGCTCGATGGTGCACTACCGGACTTACTCGCCGGCGCGTTTTGGGTGGCATATCGCATCAAAGGCGAGAGTCTGGAAGAGTTGCAGGGATTTCACGACGCACTGCGCAGTGACATTAAGCCTTTATCGAGGCCCAGTCGATTGCTTCCCGTAGTCTTTGCCAGTTACAATGGCACTAGACGGCGCGCCAACCTCCTACCACTGCTTGCACTCGCCCTGACTCGTTGCGGTGTTCCCGTTATTGTCCACGGACCGGACCTCCATACCTGTCCAACCGCATCCCCGCCGGATTCAATGGCGGAAACTCGGGTTTTTAGTGCACAGATCTTCCAGCATCTTGGTTTGGCCTCAGCAAGCAGTCTCGCTGAGGCCGACACGCTGCTACGTCTACAGGGGCTAGTCTACCTTCCCTTATCTGCATGGCTCCCTGGCTTGCAGCGCATTTTCGCGCTGCGCGGGAACTTGGGCATCCGCTCCAGCGTGCACACCCTAGTAAAGATTTTGCACCCCTTTGCTCCGCGCGAGGCCGTTGTCTGTGCGGCCGTTACCCACCCGCCATACCTCCAGCGTTTGCAAGAATTCTTCCTGCAAACCAAGATGTTGGCATTATGCTTTCGCGCGACCGAGGGGGAACCCTTTGCCAACCCGCAACGTTGCCCAGACCTCTTTACGTGCCAGCAGGGTAGCGCAAGGTTGCTGCTTGCCAAGGATAAGATGCCTGTCTCGCAACTGGTGGATCTGCCGGAAAATACCGTTAGCGCTACGAGTGCATTCACGCTTGGGGTCTTAAATGGACAATATCCGCTCCCCCAGCCACTAGCCAAACAAGCCGCGGCCCTCTTACTGATGAGCGGCCGTTGTGGCGATCTCACCAGCGCTCGCCGTCTTCTGCGCCGTACATTCTCGCGCATTGCCGCTTGAAGGATCTCTTCCCATGACGATGGCTTCTCCTCCTCCCTTGGTTTCCTTAGTGGGTGCCGGTCCTGGCGACCCAGATCTCTTGACCTTGCGGGCAGCGCGGCGTTTGGAGGCGGCAGACTGCATTTTTTATGACGCGTTGGCCAATCCGGAGATATTGTCCCTCGCGCCGAAAAGGTGCCAGTGCGTCGATGTCGGCAAACGGGGCGGGCAACCTTCCACTTCGCAGCTGCTCATTCATGAACGGTTGATTCGCGCCGCAAAACAGGGTCAGCGTGTGGTTCGCCTAAAGGGAGGAGACCCATTTCTCTTTGGTAGAGGCAGCGAGGAATGTCTCGCTCTACGAGCAGCCGGCATCGATTATGAAATCGTCCCCGGTATCACTAGTGGTATGGGCGCAGCAGCCTATGCTGGTATCCCGCTCACCCACCGACAACTCAGTCGATCGGTACTCTTCTGTACCGGACAACAAGCGCGCAATTCCGCTGCCATCGATTGGACCCGCTATGCTCACGCGGCGGATACCTTGGTCATCTATATGGGCATCGCGCGGGTGGCCTCCATTTCCGAGGGGCTAATCGCGGGCGGACTTCCCGCGACGACACCCGCTGCCGCCATCCAATGGGCGACACTGGAACAACGTCAGTTACGCAGCACGGTGGGCGAACTCCCCGCCGCGATTCAGCGCGCTGGTTTAGGCAGTCCGGCAGTACTCATCGTTGGTGCGGTTGTGGAATTGGGGGATTTGTTGTCCTGGCTGCCCGAAACATCTGCTCTCACGCCAGGCCATCGAGCAACTCGCCAATGAACGACTCAGCGCAACTGCTTCTCGCCCATGGGTCTCGTGATCCGGATTGGCGCCGGCCATTTGAGTGGATTGCGGCAGACCTTCGGGCCGCACATCCAGAGCGCTCCATCGTGCTGTGCTATCTGGAGATGTGGCACCCTCGTCTCCCTGAAGCAGTCCGCACTGCCCATGCCCAAGGCGCGCGCAGTTTTCGGATAACCCCCCTCTTCTGGAGCCGGGGACGTCATCTGCGCGATGATGTGCCGAGGATTGTGCAGGACTTGTTGTGTGAACTGCCCGGTTGTGCGATTGTCATCGACCCACCCGTGGGTGAATCTGGAATCGTTCGTGCCGCTGTTCTACATCTCCTGGCCTGACTTGCATGTACCGCATCGTCCTCATCGACGACGATGAAGCGCGTGCGGCGATTCTGCGCGACGCGCTAACCGAAGAGGGTCACAGCGTCCCCGTCGTACTATCGTGGAGAGCGCTGTCGTGGCAGTTGGTGGAGGAAAGCCAAGCGGAGGTTATCATTGCCGACGCGAGTTCTCCAGAACGCGATGTCCTCGAGCATATCGTGTTCCTTAGCGAAACCCTGGAATTACCTGTGGTCGTTCTCGGCGCGCCAGAGGATGAAGAGACTATGCGGCGCGCTATCCGCGCAGGAGTTGCCGCTTACGTGGCCCATGGCATTGCGGCACGGGACATTGCACCGATCCTGAAAGTCGCAGCACTTCGCTACGCTGAATATCGGCAGTTGCGTCAGGAGCTGACCACCACTCGCAATGCGTTGAATGAACGCAAAATCATTGAACAAGCCAAGGGCATACTCATGCGGAAATTTCAACTAGACGAGGCAGAGGCATACAAGCGTCTGCGACGACTAGCGATGAACCAAGGAAAAAAGCTCGCCGATGTCGCACTGATGATCACCCAGATCGAAAATCTTTGAACCGGCATAGTCTATTGGGGAAGGTCTTTTCACCGCTCCCAGTCTTTTGCGACCATCGCCTCCCTTATTCGGCTACCGCATCCATTCCCGCAACTTTGACCACCGCCGTCGCCTGGAACCATTCCGGGTGGCCATGGCCACGGCTTTCTTCTGCCCCAAGAGCACGACCAGGGCCTTGCCCCGCGTCACCGCCGTGTACAGCAGATTACGCTGCAGCATGGGGTAATGCTGCGTGCTCATGGGGATCACCACGGCAGGGTACTCCGAACCCTGGCTTTTGTGAACGGTGATCGCATAGGCCGGCTGGAGCAGGTCCAATTCGCCGAATCCATAGGCGACGATTCGCCCCTCGAAATCCACGGTTAGGGTGCCCTCCTCCATATCCACGGCGTGTACGGTGCCAAGATCGCCGTTGAATACCTCCTTCTCGTAGTCGTTCTGAATCTGCATGACCTTGTCCCCAGGCGCGAAGCGACGGCCAAACTTTTCGACGACCGGCGCACTTTCGCCGTTGAGGGCAGCTTGCAGCGCATCGTTTAGGGCACGAGCCCCGAGCGCGCCGCGATTCATGGGGCATAGCACCTGGATGTCCTGCACTGGGTCCAGGCCGAAGCGGCGCGGGATATGGGTGGTGACCAACTTGACAAGTTTATCGGCGGCCTCGGCTGGATCGTCCACGGCGATGAAGTAGAAATCGCTCTGCCCCTCCGGTTTACCCAAGTCCGGCATGTGGCCCGCGTTGATCCGATGGGCTGCCTGGATGATCCGGCTCTGTGCCGCCTGGCGAAAGACTTCCGTCAGATGGACCTCGGGAAGGGTTTTGGCCGCAATGAGATCGGCCAATACCTGACCGGGCCCCACCGAGGGCAGCTGATCGGGGTCCCCGACCATCAAGAGCCCCGCGCTGCGGGGTAGAGCCCTGAGGATGGCGTGCATCAGCGGCACGTCGATCATGGAGCATTCGTCCAGGACCAGCAGATCGATATCGAGGGGATAGTCCTCCTTACGCTTGAATCCCCCTCCCTGGGGATCGATCTCCAGGAGCCGGTGGATCGTCTTGGCTTCTTTGCCGGTAGTTTCGCTCATGCGCTTGGCCGCGCGCCCAGTCGGTGCGGCCAGAGCAATGCGCAGACGCTTGGCGTCGAGGATGTTCAGGATGGCATTGACGAGGGTGGTCTTTCCTACCCCCGGGCCACCGGTAATGAGGGCCACCTTTTCCCGGAGTACCATGCGGATGGCCGATTGCTGGCTCTGCGCGAGCGCAATGCCCAAACGCTTTTGCACCCAGCCGATCGCCGTATCCGCGGCTATGTCTGCCCAGGGGGCCGGACCGGTACGGAGTTGGTGCAGGAGCTCGGCTATCCCCTGCTCGTTCCGGTACAGCGAAGCGAGAAAAACGCATTCCGCGTCCTGCACCCGATCGGCGACGATTGCCCCATCCAGCAACTCTTCCTGAATGGCGCTTTCGATGGCCGTCGTCGGGACGTCCAATAGCTTTTCGGCAAGTGGAATGAGTGCTTCCCGGGGTAATCCGCAGTGGCCCTCATCCCGCGCCTCCATCAGGGCATAGGCAATCCCCGCCCGGACCCGCATCGGGGCCTGAGGTTCTATGCCCATTTTCTTGGCGATGGCATCGGCGGTTTTGAAGCCGATGCCCTGGATATCCCGGGCCAGTCGATACGGGTTTTCGGACAGGATCCGCACGGCATCGGTACCGTAGGTTTTGAAGATCCGCACCGCCCGAGCGGTACCCACCCCGTGGGCATGCAGGAAGAGCATGATCTCACGAATGACTTTTTGGTCCGCCCAGGCGCTGACCATGCGTTCCCGGCGAATGGGGCCGATGCCCTCTACCTCGGCCAGACGTTCCGGCTGCTCTTCGATAACGGTGAAGACCTGGTCGCCAAAGGCTCTTACGAGCTTTTTGGCGTAGACTGGGCCAATTCCGCGGATCATGCCCGAGCCCAGGTACTTCTCTATCCCCTCCAGGCTGGTCGGCGCAGAGGTTTTCAGAAAGGCTGCTTTGAATTGCTGGCCATGGTCCCGATCGGTGACCCACATCCCCGAGGCGGTGATCCATTCCCCTGCGGTGACCGCAGCGGCATGTCCGACCACCGTGACCAATTCCCGATGGCCGCGGGCTTTGACCCGCAGTACGCAGAATCCATTACCCTCGTTGTGGAAGGTGACCCGCTCGATCAATCCACCGAGCAATTCATCGGGGGCGTCCGTCTGCGGAGGGCGCGGCTTGGTCACTCGCTTTCCGGAGACTCCCGGCGCCTGTGCCAATCCTCGATGGCGGTACACACCCGATCATCGAAGGCCTCGACCGGCGCTTTCTGGATCCAGCCCTTTATCCGATCTACCCGCTCGGTCTGCCGAAACCGCAGGGCGATACTCTGAAACAGCGGATCTTCCTCCACATAGCAGTCGGGTTGCTCGGCCGTTTTACGGAACGACCAGCGTTTTTTTCGTCCTGCGAGCTGGCAGTGCACCTGCTTGGCATCGACGGCTATAACCTCCGCCATCTCCAGAGCACAAACTCGGTCCCCGTAGGGCGTATGGCGAACGCAGCAAAAGCGATCCCCCGGCTCGGCGTCCTGGAAATCCAAAAACCGGTAGTGCGCGTTGCCTTGCGTGCGGAGCATGTCTCTCTCGTGACCTGATGGGTTCTACCAAAGACCACATTCTCTTCTGGGAACCGTGGTCTTTGGTGGTGGTTTTCCGCAGGGCCGACTCAGTCGGCGTCTTTCTTGGATGCCGAATGCGCGCTGCTCGTGGCGGAGGTGGCCTTCGCCGACGTGGTGGCCGCTGCCGACTTGGTGGCCTGGGCCGCCGACTCGGTGACCGCCGTGGAGGTGGTCTTGGCAGCGCTCTTGACCGCTTTGGCACTGCTGGTCGTCTTGGATACCGCCGCCGATGCGGTACTGCTCGTGGAACTCGTGGTCGGTGCGCTCTCTTTCTTGGCACAACCCGCCAAGGCGATCACGCCCAGAGCGATAAACGCAGCGCGTAGGGCATAGGCCCCAGGGTTGTGTTTCCGATCATCGGTTCGGTGAGAAATGAACATGGCTGTGTCTCCTTCGTCGTTTGGGGAAATGGGCAAACGCGGCGTCTGCCGCGTTAAGCCTACCCAAGAACCATCGACGGGGGAAGCAACGCGGATACCCTGAGGCCCGTTAGGCCATCCGAAAACGCATAAAGAAGGCCAGCAGAAACGGCTGGCCGAGTCATCCATACATCGTGCAAGGTAGGAGACTACACCAACCCGCAATGGTTCCGCAGTCGTCATCCGAATCGAAGCTATCAGTGCCTAGGCACACGTTCAACACCGACCGTCGGGCTAGCGACCTATCAGGATATCGACTTGCTGCTGCCCATGGACGCCATAAACGGAGCGAGAGTGATCGACGCCCTGTCCATCCTCCCCGATCAAGCGGCAAGAGAAATAGAAGCGGAATGGTTGGCTGAGCGAGGTACCGTTCGCGTTGCCGATGAGGTCATAGTCGACCTCATGACCGTGGCGGCAAACGGAGAGACCTACGACTCGCTAAGACCCCATATATTGAAACAGGAAAAGGACGGGTTCGCCTACTATATACTGGATATAGATAGCCTGATAAAAACAAAGTAGAGTGTTCGTCCAAAAGATCGGCAGGACATGGAAGTCCTGAAAATCCTACGGAAAAATCAGGATGATCGGAGATGATAAACTATCCTGAGCAGGCTTTAACGTAGTCTGCATATCGGATTGTTGCTGAATCGACGCCAGATTTATCGGGATGATTATCTTCGACGCCGTGCTAGACGCGAGATCCGGTTGGTTCGCCCTCCAAAAAGAACAGCAGTCGCCCCAGGGGATCGTGCAACGGTTCCCCGAGCAATTCCTGCACGACCCAGGATGCCAGCGCCGCATCCAACTCCAAAGCCAGATCGGGCCTGAGCCCGAGCAGGGTGGGCGCATGGCGGACCTCATTGATGAGCACCACCGAACGGATGTCGGGCCGAATCTGCCGGGCGGCCAGGAGCGTAAAGGCATTGAGTTCGTCCGATGGATCGAGACAAAGGATCGCGTGGGCATTGCGGATGAACGCTTTTTCGAGTGTGATCCGGCGGGTATGGTCACCCGTCACATAGTGCAGCGGGTGAATCTCCGCCTCTTCGGCAACCTCCGGCCTCCAATCCCTCCCCACCAACATCACCTCGTACTGCTTTGCCCGTAGCGCGTGGTAGGTATTCCGGGCCAGATCCCCACCGCCGGCGATGACGATGTGGTTCTTGGGCCAGTCCAGGCGCTTTTTGCCCAACAACTCGTGCAGATGTTGGCCCAGCATGGGGACGAGGATGGACGAAATGGCCGTGGCAAAGACCGTAATCCCCAGGAAAATGACCGAAATCGTGAAGAGCCGCGCCTCCGGCGTCTTGGGCACGATATCCCCATACCCCACGGTCGAGAGGGTCACGACCGAAAAATACAAGGCCGTCAGCAGGTGGTGGATGCTGGGCGAAAAACCGGTACCCAGGAAAAGGGCCCCGACCGTGGCATAACTCAGCAACAAGGCCAGGGAGACGGCAGCAAACAGCGTGGCGGAAGCGGCGCTCTTGTGGGCGAAGTGCCGTCCCATCCGCAACAGGGCCACGAATACCAACCCATCAAAAATCACCCAGATCAGGGGTAACGCCACGCTGTGGGCGAGAAAGCGCAGCGCCAGGCTGCCCGCCGCGGACAGCAGGGCCGATATCCAGGCCACCCGCATGCGAAAGAGCATGCCGACGGCCGACACCAACAGGGCGACGGCCAGCAGGCTTTGCAGGAAGGCCATGACCATGCCCAGGTGCCCCGCCAACTCGTCCCAGCGGATCGTCGGAAAACTCCGGGATAATGCATAACCGGCCAGCACCATCAACACCGCCGACAAAGGCCAATGGGGATACCAGAGATCCCCAGCCAGGCGGGAAATCCAGGCCATATGCCGGTGGCGCAGGCGCTGCGGCGCCGGTAACACGAGACGTTGCGCGCCGAGCGGCGCCGGTTTTTCGTTGCTCACGATAATTCCCTCAGGGTTTTCCGGATTGGATGGCTCAGACCCAAGACGGGTTCACTTCGATCCCACGGTTGCGAAGGCGAACTGGCGCCCCTACTCCAGATCCGTGGCTTCCGGCGTGGCACCGGCGCTTGGCACCGAAAAGGCCTGCGCCACTTCCTGGGCCGCCTGGAGCAACCGCTTGCGCCATTTCGCCTGCTCGGCTCGGTTTCCCGGGAGGCCTTCGAATACCGGATCCTGGGGATCCCACTCGCTGCCGACAGCAAGGACAATCTCGGCATCCGGAAAGGCAGAGAGCATACGCCGCCAACCCGCTTCGGTTTTGGACACTATCCGCTGGCGCGTCTCCTCCGGCATCTCTTCCGGAAAGGGAATGGACCAAAAAATCCGCATATCATCCTCCATCGTATCGCCGGACGCGGAACGGCTCCTCATGGACCTTTCCGCCCCACAGCGCGATCGTATCCCGCAAAAAGCCTTCGATCGCCTCCGCCTCGTACGGCAGGCAAACGGTTTGCGTCGACGGTAGCGCGGCACGTAGCCGGTCCCGGTAGTCCGCATAATAGGACCAAAAGGCGTCCCACAGCCTGGGCGTCCCGGGACGCTCCGGGTGCTGCAGCCGCCAGTGTTCCAGGAGCCAGCGATCGATCTGGATCTTCGGGCGCAACGGCTGGTCTGCGTCACGTGACCGCCCCGCCTTATCGTTGAGGGAATAAAAGACCTCCCAGGGAGATCGATCCACCCAAATCCAGGTCGCCGCCGAGTCCAAGAGCGAGACGTAGGTGCTGAGATCCTAGACCTGTCGGTCAGAGCGGAAAAATGAACAGGATGCGCACCAAATCAGCAATTCAACAGAACACCTTGCTTGGTGGGCGATCGGCGGCTCTTTCTGTTATGTATCAGATTAGTACGTCGACGATCGCCCTGCTGGCATGTGTTCATGCCCGGACGCTGACGGTTGTTCAACTGATAACGCTGATTAACAAGTCGGGTAGCGCACCAGATGAGCTTGCTGGACGAAATCCCAGCTGACGGACCATGGTGTTCTCGGGACACACCGCTTCGGGACGCCGCGACAACATTTTGAGCGTGGATTCCGAGAATCGTAACCGTACGCTACTCGGGAGAGCGAAGCGAGAGCGAGTAGTCCCCCTGGCCATGCGGTGTACTGCATCCGCCGAAACGACCGCGTGAGCTGTAGGCGCGTGCAGTGCCGCATGGTGGTGGTCCAGCCATTTGGGAGACGAGTGTGCTCAGCCGCTTGCGCCCATCGAGGCGCATGACCGTACGCCGGTGACCAGGGGGGCCGGGGCCAATCGTCCAATCGCCAGCGCAGGGCCGTTCGCGCATGGACGCGCGAAAAGGCGAGCTGAGCACGGAGATTCTCCTTAAATTACAGCGATAAAGGCAAGGGTCATAAGTTCTGTCGTTCATTTATCAAAAACAATCTAAAATAGTTGCTCGTCTTATTTTAGGTGCTGCCATATCCTGAAACATGCCTGTTAACCTTTCTCAGCAACAAGCCGGACCGGGATATGTTCCATACAGGCATTGAGCAACCTCAGGGGCAGTTCTGGCTCCCAGAAACGG
>JABEBW010003318.1_pt1 | contig 38105 bp, 45 predicted proteins | sample 7245961 | NCBI WGS metagenome assembly JABEBW01 (sample SAMN14506364, study PRJNA622280) | hot springs metagenome | biome: hot spring [ENVO:00000051]|acidic hot spring [ENVO:00002120]; feature: spring [ENVO:00000027]|sediment [ENVO:00002007]; material: sediment environment [ENVO:01001048]...
CTCCTCGACGCTCTCAATGTTTTCTTCCACAACTTCATAATCAAAATTTCATAAATAAGCCTTTCCTAAATTAGAACGTTTAAAATGTCGCTATATGTGAAATCAAAAATCCAGTATAAGCCGCAAAAAAACAATCAGCAAAATTTCGCAAAATTAGTTCAGAAATGAAATAGGAGCGATCTAGAGGGATCAGCCAATTTCCACGGTATAAACCTTCTTATCGCTGAACATATTCTTCATATTTCGTACTTCCTCAACTATTTCCGGGTTGATCTTGAAGTATTTGAAACCGTTCTTGGACTGTTCTACGATCACAAGCCCAAGCCCTATAAGGCTCTCCTCGCCTGTGTATCTGACTCGAAGGCCCTCAAGACATCCCTTAACATTAGAGGGATCTGACTTAACAGCTCTCGATATCTCCGACAAGTAGGATCTGTAAGGGTATATGGAGAGAAGGTAGAAGAGAACCTTTCTCCTCAGTTCACTTCTGTTCAATGACCTTAATATGTTCCCGTCAACTATCGGTTCCATAAATGAAGATGACATAAACAGTATTTAAATTTTTTTGGTATATATGCCGTCACTTGATCTTAAGCTGTTCTTCCTCTAGCTTTTCCACAATGAGTATAAGACCGTCTCTACCAACGATCTTTACTTTAGAACCCTTGGGTATTCTGGATCCATCCGAAGATCGTGCCTGCCATTCTATGCCATCAACCGACACCCAGCCCTTTTCATCTATGGCCTCCACAGCGTATCCCATCTTTCCAATCAGGGATTCTGCACCTGTCCATTTTCCTCTGAATTTGAACGTGCGCACTATCCTTCTAATGTAAAAGGCAAGAAATCCGGCGACTATCACTATGAGTATCGATGTGAGAAGATCGAATGTTGTAAAAGGCGACGGAGAATAACCTGGATTCGATGAATAGTATGGGGATGCAAGCAGAAATGTACCGATCAGACCGACAACAACACCAGATAGGAGGGCGAAACCGTGACCCATCTTGGCTTCCAATACAATAAGAACAGAACCCATGAGCAATAGCAACACGCCAACCAACGAGGCTGATATCAACTGAAGACCAAGGAAGCCGAGTATAAGCAGAGTTATGCCGGCGATCGTCAGAACCACGCTCCCGTGATATATATCAAGCATTATGGCTACGAAACCAAGCAATATAAATATTCCGTCAACGTAAGCGTTACTCAGAAAACTGAGGAAGTTATCATATGCTGAGGGATAAACCGATACCTGTGGATAGGATGATAACGATAATGAAGCCAATGCCTGATCAAGAGAACCGTATATCCCATTTATGAGGTGTATTCTATACGCCTCTGTATCGTTGTAAGCCGTATTATTGCTCACCATGGAGTACGCGGCAGTGGTATTTCTTCCGTGTTCCGCGGCTAAACTAACCATGTACTGTTCCATGGCGCTTGTGGTGTGTTGCTGCTCCAGCGAGGTTCCACCAACAACAATAGGTGTTGATGGCCCTATATAGGTGCCATTGGCCATGAATATGTAATCTGTGGCCATGGCAACATAGGATCCTGCAGAAGCCGCCATAGCATTCTGCGGTACATAAGTAATTGTTATAATACCCCTTGATTCTGCACTGGTTATGGATGATACCATCTGTATCATATTCTCCAATTCACCACCAGGTGTATTCATGTCTATGACCACCGCTGCGGTTGTGGTATTTGACAGAGAATTCATTGTGCTGGTGATCATGGCGGCGGAACCTGCATCTATCTCTTCATCCAGATATATCACAACCACGTTTTTGTGTGGCTGTGCCTGAGAATCAGCAGCTATACTTACCAGTAATAGGAGCAAAATTACAGCTATGGCTGCTATGATGAATGGACGATGCATTAGTATACTAAATCAATGCTTCCTTAAATATGTACCCATATATTCAGCTTGCCCCAATACGTGGCCTTTAACAGCACTATCGAAATCTTTCCGCTTCATTCCGGCCTTTGTAAGAGTAGTGTCCATAGCAAGCACCTTGAAATAATACCTGTGGGGCTTGCCAGGCGGCGGGCATGGCCCTCCATATCCCTTATTCCCAAAATCATTCATTCCGCTTAACACACCAGCCTGCTTCAAAACGGAGGAATCTATAACGTTGATGGAAGTGGGAATATTATAAATGATGCAGTGGGTGAAGAGGCCCGACGGAGCATCCGGATCGTCCACAATCAGGGCAAGACTCTTCGTTCCGGATGGAATTTCCTCTACAGCTATAGTTGGCATTCTGTCTTCTCCATCACATGTATATTCGATAGGTATCTGAGACCCTCTACCAAAACCCTCAACCTTGATTTCCATACAATCAACCTCTCCCTTATTATTCTATGACCTATTCATTCTTTATCATTATATTATTCTTTGCCAAATCCCCGATCGTTCCAAAGGACAGTTTGATACAGATATTTTAAACCGTTTTAACGAGCATGATGATTTTGCGCCTTCAGGCTCGATTTGTCGTTCCTGCTGCGGGGGCGGTCCTCCTCAGAAAACTGTTACCCATGAATATATAGGCCAGAGCGGTCATGAGCGTGGCGGCTGCAATTGAAACCCAGAAAGTTAGGGTGGACGTCCTTAGCAGATATAGAAAATAGAGACCAAATATGGTTCCAAAGAACCTTCCGAAACTCGTGAGAAGGTTATAGGATCCTATATATGTACCCTTCTTCTCTGGAGGGGCAAGCGTTGTTATTATAGTCTGTGTGGTCGGAGCCATGAAATCTTCCCCTATTGTAAATATGAGCATAGCGATCAGGAAGTATTCAAATGTTCCATTGAAGGCCAAAACACTGAATCCACCGGCGTAGAATACAGTGCCTATACCCCTCCAAAAAACCGCATTCATCCTGGAAGACATAAGCCTGAGAATCGGCATCTGCAACGCAATTACAGCCAGCCCATTAACAGAGTATATCAAGCCTATATCAAGCAAGGGAAGGGATTTCAGATCGAAGGCATAAACAGTCATTGTCGGGCCATTTTGCCTAAGCGTAAAGCCGAGAACCACACCAACTATAGTAAAGAGAAAGAAAAAGCGGTCTGCCTTGAATATTCTGAACTTTATCTCCTCCTTTCTGTAGTTTCCGATCGCATAGGTTTCCTTTACGTTGAAGTACAGTATGAAAAGTTCTCCCACGGTGAAAACAGATGCCACTATGAAGATATACGAGAAGTTAATTGAGCTGAGAATGCCTCCTATGAGTGGACCCACTGCAGCTCCGAGATTTGCAAGTATCCTTATGAGCGTATATCCGGACAGCCTCTCACTGAGGCTGGTTATATCGGCCACAGCCGCTTCTATGGCTGGATACTGGAGAGAATTCAATATTATCGTGCCGTACCATGGCGTTACCAGATAGATGAAGCTGAGGTGAAAAAAGACCGCTACAAACATGAGGAAATAGAGTATGCTTGCCGGTATAGGTATTATTATGAGAAATGCCCTTCTGCCGATTCTATCTGTCCATTTTCCAGAGTAGTATTGTACTATGGCCATGACGATGGCAGAAGATCCGAGGATCAATCCGGTTATGAGAAAGGAGATATGATAGACGCTGATGAATATCAGGGGCAGGAATATGAAAGCAGATACCCTACCCGAAGCACGTATGAACCTTGAAATGCCCAGATAGAGAACCCTCCTATCCAGAGCTCTAAAACCATATGAATAAGCCATAATCTATAGGTTGATTACTTTCTATCTCTTAATCTCTTCCACCATTATTAGTATGTCTGTGGTTCATTGATAATTGAGATCACTATTCCAACTATCTTTATATAGAAGAACAAATATACCTGATAGATGCAGCCAACACCATCGGAATATGCAAGGACTCCTGTGAGGATCGAAATGCAAAGAAGCAGGGAAAGAAATAGCATGGTTTATAAAGAGATGTACAATGATGCCCAGAGAAAGTATTCGGAAGCGCTTGACAGGATAGCGAAACTTACGGATGCATATCTACGTGAAAAGGCCGAGGTGGAGAACTTCATAAAGATCAAGGATCGCGAAGTTGAGATGTCAAAGAAGAATGCCAACGAAAAACTCCTTAAGGACTTTCTGCCAGTGCTTGACTCTATCGATGCTGCGATTCAGGCAGAAAAGGATAACAATCTGATAAGGATTAGGGATCAGATGCTTGGGGTGCTCTCCAGATACGGCCTGAAACCAATCAAAGCAGAAGGGAGCAAGTTTGATCCATACCTGCACGAGGTCGTCGGAGTCACGGCCGATGGTGAAGACGGCATGGTCAAATATGAAGTTCAGAGAGGGTATACCCTTAACGATGGGGTGCTCCGCACTTCAAAAGTAATCGTTGTCAAAAGGTGATGAAGTATGTCAAAGATAATTGGTATTGATCTGGGTACAAGCAACTCTGCTGCTGCAGTTGTGATATCGGGAAAGCCTACGGTGATCCCAAGTTCTGAGGGCGTATCGATAGGAGGTAAGGCTTTTCCCAGCTATGTCGCATTCACGAAGGATGGACAGATGCTTGTGGGCGAACCTGCAAGGAGACAGGCTCTGCTCAATCCAGAAGGCACCATATTCGCCGCAAAGAGAAAGATGGGCACAGACTACAAGTTCAAGGTGTTTGATAAGGAGTTCACACCACAGCAAATCTCCGCGTTCATACTCCAGAAGATAAAGAAGGATGCTGAAGCCTTCCTCGGTGAGCCTGTGAATGAAGCAGTTATAACTGTACCAGCTTATTTTAACGACAACCAGAGGCAGGCAACCAAAGATGCCGGTACGATAGCCGGCTTCGATGTGAAGAGGATAATAAACGAACCTACCGCTGCTGCACTTGCCTATGGCGTTGATAAGAGCGGAAAATCTGAAAAGATACTTGTTTTCGATCTTGGAGGAGGTACGCTGGATGTTACGATAATGGATTTCGGTGAGGGCGTTTTCCAGGTACTCTCAACTTCCGGCGACACACAGCTTGGGGGTACCGACATGGACGAGGCCATCGTCAACTACATAGCTGACGACTTCCAGAAGAAGGAGGGCATAGACCTCAGAAAGGATCGCTCTGCATACATAAGGCTGAGGGATGCGGCTGAAAAGGCCAAGATAGAGCTTTCAACTACGCTCTCGACCGATATCGATCTACCGTACATAACGGTCACAAACAGCGGGCCAAAGCACATAAAGATGACACTCACAAGGGCAAAGCTCGAGGAGCTCATATCACCAATAGTTGATAGGGTGAAAGGCCCAATAGACAAGGCACTTGAAGGTGCAAAGCTCAAGAAGACTGATATCACAAAGTTGCTCTTCGTGGGTGGGCCTACCAGGATACCCTACGTGAGAAAATATGTCGAGGATTACCTTGGCATAAAGGCGGAGGGCGGAGTGGACCCGATGGAAGCTGTAGCCATCGGTGCTGCAATACAGGGTGCCGTCCTAAAGGGAGAAATAAAGGATATCGTGCTGCTGGATGTTACTCCACTCACGCTCAGCGTTGAAACGCTTGGCGGCATTGCGACCCCGATAATTCCTGCAAACACCACCATACCGGTTAGAAAGAGCCAGATATTTACAACTGCAGAGGACATGCAGACAACCGTCACCATACACGTGGTGCAGGGCGAGAGGCCACTCGCGAAGGATAATGTTTCCCTTGGTATGTTTAATCTCACTGGGATTGCACCGGCCCCGAGAGGCATTCCACAGATAGAGGTGACATTCGATATCGACTCAAACGGCATCCTGAATGTAACCGCGGTGGACAAGGCAACTGGCAAGAAGCAGGGTATAACAATAACAGCTTCCACGAAGCTCTCCAAAGAGGAAATAGAGAGGATGAAGAAGGAAGCCGAACAATATGCTGAGCAGGACAGAAAGGCGAAGGAACAGATAGAACTGCTCAACAATGCTGAGTCCTTGGCTTACAGCGTTGAGAAGACGCTGAACGATGCCGGGGACAAGGTTGACAAGGAAACCAAGGAAAGGCTAACCAACGAGGTCAAAGATCTGAGAAAGGCGATAGATGAAAAGAATACAGAGAACGTAAAGACGCTGATGGACAAGCTATCAAAGGACATACAGGAAGTCGGAGCCAAGATGTATCAGCAGGCCTCAGCGAATACACAAGAGAGCGCGCAGGCATCGAATAGCCAGAATTCAGGATCATCTGATGGGAAGACCGTAGATGCTGAATACAAAGAGAAAAGCTGATTAGAAGAACGATAAGATGGCAAAGGACTACTACAAGATACTGGGCGTAGACAGGAATGCCACCGACGAGGAGATAAAGAAGGCTTTCAGGGAGCTTGCCAAGAAGTGGCATCCTGATCTCCATCCGGAGAACAAGCAAGAGGCGGAGGAAAAATTCAAGGAGATCAGTGAAGCATACGAGGTGCTATCTGATCCGCAGAAGAGGAGGATGTATGATCAGACGGGCACCGTTGACTTTGGTGCTGGCGGCCAGAACTTTGACTGGGACAACTTCACGCATTACAGCGATCTGAACGATATATTCAACGACATATTTGGCGGAAATTTTGCCTCCGATTTCTTCTCAGGATTTGGTAGAGGGCATCGTGAGGAACAGTACGATCTGGACCTCTACACGAACCTTGACATAACATTGGAAGATGCCTATTACGGTACTGAAAAGAGAATAAAGTACAGACGCAATGCCATGTGCCCCGACTGCAACGGAACTGGAGCCAAGAACGGCAAACTGATAACATGCCCAACATGCAATGGAACAGGACAGCAAAGGATAGTCAGAGGCCAGGGATTTTTCAGGATGGTCACGGTGACGACATGCCAGACCTGCGGTGGCAGGGGCAAGATACCTGAAGAGAAATGCCCGAAATGCAATGGTACCGGAACAGTGGTTGTCAATGAAGATATATCCGTGAAGATTCCGAAGGGAGCCACCGACAACCTCAGGCTGAGGGTTCAGGGCAAGGGACAGTCATACAATGGCCGAACTGGAGATCTGTACGTTGTCCTGCGTGTCAGGAATGACAGAAATGTACAGAGGATAAATGATGATCTTATGATTGACCAGAAAATAAATTTCGCTCAGGCTGCACTTGGTGATACAATAGAGGTAAATATTTTCAAGGAAAAATACAGCCTCAAGATACCGGAAGGTACACAGCCTGGCGAGGTTCTCAGGATCAAGGGCGCAGGAATGCCTCATCTAAACGGGCATGGTAGTGGCGATCTCCTTGTTCGCATTAATGTGGATGTACCGAAGAGGCTAACGCCGAAGCAGAAGGAACTGATAAGGGAGATTTTTGATATAAAGGAAAACCACAGATCCTGGTTCCACTGAGTACCATATTTGAAAATACATTGAAGACAAAATTAATTATTATGTTAGTTATATCACTAAAGCTTTGATGGTTGTAAAGGATATCGCATCTTCGTTCATGAATATGAATGTTGTGAGGGATAATCGTGTACATGTTGGTTGAGGACAAATATATAGCCAGGGTTCCGCCTGAGATGCTGGGCGAGGATTATGATGTCGCGGTCAGAGAAGTAACCAAGAGATCTCTTGAGGGGCGCCTGGTGGACGTGATTAATGAGAAGACGTCCCAAAATGAAGGGAAGTACCTTGTCATTTCGGTTCTCTACACTGAATCGATAGGTGAAGGCACCATAGTCCACGGTGATGGCGGCGTGTACCAGGAAGTAAAGTACCGCGCCTTGGTCTATTACCCTGAAATGCAGGAGATAGTCGATGGTGAAGTTGTCAGTGTACAGAAATTCGGCGCATTCATCAAATTTTCCTCCTTTGAGGGGCTTCTGCACATAAGCCAGATAATGGATGACCGTATCGATATAGATCTTGAAAACAAGAGGTTTATAGGTAAGGAAACGAAGAGGGATCTTAAAGTTGGGGACCGTGTTCGCGTCAGGATAGTGGCAATGAATCTTGCATCGTCATCTATATCGGACAGCAAGATCGGTTTCACGATGAAGCAGGTAGGCCTTGGAAAGCTGGACTGGCTGGCTAAGGAGGCATCACAATGAAGGTTCAATACAGAGCATGCAAGAAATGCAAGAGATTGACGCCTGAAAAGACATGCCCGGTGCACGGCGACGAGAAGACAACAACCGAATGGTTTGGATTTCTTCTAATAACCGAGCCTGAGCTTTCTGCAATAGCCAAGAGAACCGGGATAACCGAGCCTGGTATGTATGCTATCAAGGTCAGGCAATAAATTCATAGTGACGGAGAGCGCAAGACAGAAGATAAAGGGCAGAAACGGCAGAATTGTTGATCCTGATGAAGTAAGAGATCTTTCAATGGATCATCCGGTCGCTGCCGTTGGAGACGTGACGGTTTATAACCTCAGGAAGGTTAACGCCAGAGTCCTGCTTGAGATCGTTGATCTTAGAACAAAGAGGAGCGACCTGCTTTTTGCCCATGAGGAAGGCAGTACTGTGATAAGGAATGACCCAGGCACCATATCCTTCGACCTCATAAAGGCTATACAGTTGGCGCTTTTAAGTGATAAGAAAACTAGGATAGAGGTGATCGGCGAAGAGGATCTGGCGGTGCTTCCGATAATTTATTATGCCGATCTGGATACGGTCATTGCCTATGGCATACCCGATGTCGGTATGGCCATTCTGACTGTGGACTTCGATCTGAAATGCCATGTCTGCGAAGTTCTCGGCGAAATGGCCATTGCTTGAAGGTGAATGGTATGGTGGATTTGATAATTAAGGAAAAAAGGGATAATCCTATCCTGAAAAGGAAAGAGATAAAGTATGTCCTGAAATTCGACAACAGCAGGACCCCATCAAGGGAGGAGATAAAGGAGCTTATAGCGAAGCATGAAGGCGTTGACAAGGAACTTGTCATAGTGGATAACAACAAGCAACTAACAGGAAAGCATGAGATAGAAGGGTACACAAAAATATATACCGATAAGCCAAGTGCAATGCTGTATGAACCGGACTATGAGCTCATAAGGAACGGATTGAAGCAGAAAGAGGCAAAATGAGGGGTTCTAATGCAGAAGAGAGAACTTTATGAAATAGCCGACGGAAAACTCGTAAGGAAACACAGGTTCTGCCCAAGGTGCGGTCCTGGCGTTTTTCTGGCTGAACACGCCGATCGTTACTCATGCGGAAGGTGTGGATATACAGAGTTCAAAAAGGCAAAGAAGAGTAAATCATAATTCTTCTATCTTTTTCGTTATATCGCCAGCAAGTTTCTCATAGACTTGTATGCTCTGGCGTTTTGCCTCAGCAGCAGCTTCTTTTTCTGTTTGAACGCTCATGGCGTTAAGAAGCCCCTGGAGGCTGTAATCCAGAAGCATCGCAAGTGTCCTGAATTCTTCGGCCTTATCCTGCCCAATCTGCTGGCGCTTTGATGACACGTAACAGTCATAATGGACTGAACCCTTTTTTGTGAATGTAAATTTTTCGCCAGTCTTCACCGTATTGTTGCAGACATAGCATTTAAATTCTGCCATGCGCCAGAATTACCTGACAAAATTTAATCGTTTCTATTCAGTTCTGAATAAAAATTTGTCTTCATATGACTCAGATGAGCAAGAGACCTTGCTATCGTTTCCTTCTCTCTGACATTCAGATCCTTCTCTCTGAGAAGATCAGAGAAAAATTCAATTGCACGATCATAGTCGTACGTGTTGACCGGTTTGGGTATGCCATCTTTGCCACCCACCGCAAATGAAAACTTAACGGGATCTCTGAATGAGGCCTTCGAACCGTATATGACCTCTGCGATATAGGAGAGCGCTCTCAAAGTGCTCTTTCCGATACCCCTTTCCATATATATTTTTTCAAAATCATCAACACCGTACTCGTAGAGATCCCTGAGCTTTTTCCAGTTGACCCTGCCTCTGAGATCCAGAAATGGCATGGAGAAGTTGTCGAGGGTGCTCTGTGTTCCACTCTTGAAACGCCACACCTCCCCCTCCCTTACAGAGGCCACAATCGCCGACCTGTTATCCCTGCTTTCGGCTGCGGAAAGATCAAGAACGTTCAAGCTTGTTTTCTCAGCTGATAGGCCATAGCGGCCCTCTATGTCCACGCGCTCACTTCCTATCAACCAGTGGTATCTTCTGGCCATTCTGTCCTCTGGGTTCATACCCTGCTGTATCACAGCATGCCTGCCACGGCCTGAAACGACAACGAACTGCATGTACAGATCATATCCATCCTGAAGTAGAGAGTTATCTATCTTCGCAATCCTTCTGGCATTCTCGTATACATACTCAGTATCGTTTTCCCTCAGAATACCTGATTCAACCGATGACAGTAAATCGGATCTCATATCAGCCATAGCGCTAGCCTTTCCTCCGCAGACCTTAACGCCAATATCCCTTTTGGAAAGATATTCCTTCAGCGCAGAAAGTGTGAAGACTGTGGTACCGCTGGAGTTCCAGTCAAAACCTGTTACGAGCGAAAGGGAATGAAACCAGAATGGATCTGCCAGACGCCTTATGATCTCGTCTTCCCCGTATGTGTTCACTATTATCTCTGCCATGATGCCTGAGAGCTTCACCGCCCTCTTGAAGAGATACTCAGGAGGATGCCCGTAATGTAGCGGCAGTGCAGATATCCCTTTCCTTTCCATCTACAACTACATCCATTTTTAGATATATAATGATCTATCCTTGTACTGAAACATCGGATCCTTTTGGCTTGATGATACGTGACGGGCCCCTAATGACTCGGATACCCAACAGCCAGTATCTCGAAAGCGTTTACTCGGAGTCATCAGTCTTGCTTTTTTAATATCTGCATAAGAATTGTAGACTTTTCTATTGATCAAGACCATGCATCTTACCGATAAAGATCATGATTTTACGCCTTCCATAGACCCCTAACCTCACTATAAATGCTTCGGCATATGCTTCATAACTAAATAGCCATGACGAAGTTACAAATATATTGTTTGACGAAAAAACTTCCGCTGAAAGAAAATTTAAGTACGCTACCATTTTTTTCATGCCATTAGAGAGAAAAATTACGTTATAGCAATAGACGTCGGAACCACAGGAACAAGATCCGCCATCGTAGATGCTAATGGGCATATAGTCTCCTTTGCTTACAGATCGAATAGACAGTATTTTCCTGCGCCAGGATGGGTTGAACAGGACCCGGTGAATCTCTGGCGCAATGTGAGGATCACGCTGAAGAAGGCCATAGAGGAATCCAGAATAGATTTGACTGATATTGCATCCGCTGGCGTGACGAACCAGCGAGAAACTGTCCTAGCATGGGATCGGAGAACTGGCAGGCCGCTCTACAATGCAATTGTATGGCAAGATAAACGAACATCCCAGAGAATAAAGGATCTTGATGAGGAGACTTCGAATTTTATAATGAAAACCACTGGTTTGAGACCTGATTCATATTTCTCAGCTTCTAAGATACAGTGGCTTCTGGAAAATGTCGATGGCCTTAAGAAAAAGATGGCCGAAGGCGATGTATCATTCGGAACGGTGGATTCATGGATAATATGGAATCTGAACGGATCTGTAAATAGAAACATCAACGTTACTGACCATAGCAATGCGTCCAGAACAATGTTATATGATATAGGTAGTTTGAGATGGGTTCCAGATCTGCTCGACATATTTGGTGGAATATCAGAAACCTCGCTGCCCTATGTTGCGCCATCAGGATCCGCTGAGAATTACGGTTACATATCAAAGGATACTTCGGCGATATTCGATGGGCGAGAAGTGCCAATTACCGCGGATATAGGGGATCAGCAGTCAGCACTCTTTGGGCAGGGATGTTTCAATCCAGGTGACGTAAAGGCAACGTATGGGACTGGGACCTTCATCCTATCCAATGCTGGAACTGAGATGCCGGAGACGTCAGGAACCCTGCTCAGGACCATATTCTATTCCATCTCGGGCAGGGAGTTAAATTATGCACTCGAAGGAAGTATACTTGCGTCGGGATCAGTACTCAGATGGCTTCAGAACAGCCTTCATTTATTTAGATCGGCCAGAGATATAGAGGAAGCCGCAGAAAGACTGAAAAGCAATGAGGGCGTTTACTTCGTTCCGGCATTCTCTGGCCTTGGGTCTCCATACTGGGATCAGGATGCAAGGGGTTTATTCATTGGACTCACGGAGAGGGCAACAGCAGATCATCTGGCCAGATCCGTGCTGGAATCTGAAGTTTATATGGCTACCGACGTGATTATGGAAATGCAAAATCAGATCGGAAAGAGTATAACGAAGATAAAGTGCGATGGTGGCGGATCAAAAAGTGATTTTCTGATGCAGTTTCAGGCTGACATCGCCGATGCTGAGGTTCTTGTACCGGAATCATCTGAAACCACAGCCCTTGGATCAGCGTATTTGTCTGGCCTCGTGTATGGTCTCTGGAAGAGCAAGGAGGAGATAAGTGAGCTCTGGAGGCTCAAAAAGGTGTATAGGCCAGTGATGCCGGAAAACGAAAGGAAAAGGATCTATATGGGATGGAAGGATGCTGTGAAGAGATCGATGAGATGGCTTTCGAGTATATAACTCTAAAAATGTTGATCCGATATAGTTTGAGCTGACCTTGAAGTATACAGATCTTAAATCGATGATATGCTTGTAAATATATCGCCCACCATAGGCGGCGATCGTGATTCGCATTTTAGGGTTGCAGAAACGAATCGACCAATGAAATTAACATTTATACCGTTTTATTTCTAAAAACGGCAAAATATTTATAAAATATAGCCGGATTGAATTAGGATTAATATGGCATTCATAGACGATCTTGCGATGGAGCTTTTCACCTTATCGCTTGTAGGTGTGCTCTCGATATACCTTACTGGAACGGCGTATCTGGCCTATAGAAAAGGTGTCAAGGATATTGAAGAAGTTATGAAGCCTGGAGCATTCCCACTATTGGTACTGGGTATGATAATCACAATTATGGGCATATACGGAGAAATGACATGGCCTCTTCCTGGCAGCTACAACATACTGTTCTACGATCCGTACCTGATCCTTGGATTGATACTGCTGATGGTTGCTATTTCGCTAATTTTAAAGCAGAAGCTTCAGTACACAGGTATAATCGCACTTTTTGCTGGGCTGATAGCCATTTATTAGGGTGCAAATGCGTACATAGACAAGATGACGGCCAGTCCAATAGCGATGCTCGGGCTTTACATTGCCTTTGGACTGACAGGTGTCTTCACATATCCAACCACATTGATATACGATCTGTTGCCAGGAAAAGCAAAAGTTTCAAAACTGTGGATGGTTGTTCTGGTAATTTTCTGGATAGGTCTTGTGGTATCCGCAGTTCTTGCCGCCCTAACAGCAATAGAAGCTGTGCCTCAGCATCTACTCAAACCACCATGACTTTTTAAAAAAATTACATTATTTATTAAATCTAGGGTTAACTCCTCGTGGCTTGCAGAACTTTATAATGCAGACGCGCTAAAACAAATAACTGCATTATTTTTACATCGGACCGATAAATTTTGAATCCAATACTGCAACGCGGCATTTTTCACCATTGCTCCATGACCTGACAGAAAAATCCTATAAGATAATGATAATTGTATGCTCCGGCCGGGATTTGGACCCAGGTCGTCGGCTCGAAAGGCCGATATGCTTGTCCGGACTACACCACCGGAGCGACAAGACTGAATTTAAAAGGAGTATATTTAATTTTTTAGAACACGGATTTCCATATAAAATATAATAACGATAATTTTAGGGCATAACACATGGAACCGCTGTTATTGCATCCTGTACCGCAAAATACCTGCAAAGCCACCGAATTTCTTCACTATCTGCCCCGGATCATTGCTCACGCTCACTATGTGTATTCTCGTCCCAACCGTCTGGGCAATGCTCAACAGCTTTCTGCCATCCTCCGTCCTGAACACTTCATCAGTTATTATCAAATCCGACATGGCTCCCATCTCTAGAGCACTCTCGGTCTGTTCCCTCCCATAGACCCCCATATCTTTTTTTACGGCGATCAGAAACTCATCCACTATCTCCTTATCCCTGGCTATCCTTTCGTTACTCAGGAGCTTCTCCCCATCGGCGGATGTTATGAATTCATAAACAGCGCCAGAATCGGTCCTGTTTGCTGGAAAGCTGCCGATGACATTGACCCCCTTCTGAGCGCAATATCTCGCGAACCTGTCCCTAGCAAATCCAGGGCCGAGAATAATGATACTGCTGCTGTAGTTCTTCACCGTGTTCATTATCTGATCGAAATATGAAGCTTCGGAATAGCTGCTATCGGCATACTTACCGGATCTTCCAGAATAGACTGTGCCGATCTGCTGGATTCCATACGGATGTATCAGAAAAATCTGCGCTTCATCCTCATCCATAGCTACAGCGGTGTATACTGCAACGTATTTTTCATCCGTTGCCTCTTTCAGAAGATCGATGTGCTGATCATCCCATTCCTTGGTGACGGATATCTCGCTATCCACCGTGACCGTTATGGACTGGTGCTTACCCTTTGTGTCCTCAGGTCCCTCAATAACAGTTCCAAGTATGCGAAGCCTATTGTCAAAATCCTGGAATTCTATCTTCTCCACCTTGAGTTTTATCGTTATCGGAATCCTTTCACGTTCCCTCGATCTCTGCACATCGGCAGATTCCTCCACACGTCTAAATGTGATTGCGGAAACATCATCGCCTTCAGAGAGTATATTTCTCAAATACCAGAGATCGTCCAGGCTTTCAATGCGTATTCTGTATGTTTTGTTCTTAAGATCTTCTTCCAAAATTCGCATGGTGAACTCATTCTCCTTTGGGCCTTAGATTCTCTATCTTTCTGTATATTCGTCTGTAATGGCTGCCCTTCCAATACATTTTATGGCATCCAGTGCAGATGTAGACGTCCCTGTGATTCCTCAGATACTCAGGTATTTTTGACCTCAATTTTACGAGCCTTCCGTTGCATACCGGACATCTCATGAACCTGTCCTTCACCTTTGATGAGAAATGAGCGATAAAGTCCCGCAACTGATCGTTTATGTCATCGTATGGCTCAAATATGGACATTGGATACTTCTGGTACATCCCGTAATCCCTTGTTATTATTATTCTGCCCTCCGATCTGCTTTTCGTTATTATCTCATCATCAGGTACGGTACCCGATGGATAGTATACATCGTATCCCATGAGCCTTATCCATCTGGCCAGCTTTCCTAGCATCTGGTCAACGGTTAATTTTATTTCACCATCTCTTGATGAGGTCGTTTCCAACACCAACCAGATCGAGAATCCTAGACACTACGAATGACACCATATCATCAACCGACTTTGGCTTTGTATAAAATCCGGGCGACGCCGGTGCCACAATAACACCGTTCTCTGACAGGTAAGTCATATTCTTCAGATCTATTGTGCTGAGTGGCATTTCACGCGGAACGACTATGAGGCGTCTTCTCTCCTTAAGGGAAACGGCTGCTGCTCTTGTTATGAGCGTGTCTGATATTCCGGCCGCTATCTTGGAAATGGTCGTTATAGAGCATGGAACTATGACCATGGAATCGAAGAGGAAGCTTCCAGAGCTTATGGGAGCTGAAAAGTCATCGTCCTCATAATTATGGGAGGCGAGTGATCTTATGTGTTCGACATTTTTATCTGATTCGTATTCTATGACCTTCTTTGCCGCTTCGGATATGACAAGATAGGTATCATGACGCCGGAGATTCTCCAGGAACTTGACCGCATATGGTATCCCTGACGCGCCAGATATGCCGACAACTATTCTCATTATTTTTTCTGATTATTTCCTCCTATTAAAAACATAGTAAAGAACGAATATGGATGCGAAGAGTACTACTATTACACCTATGCCTATGTATTCGCCGGTATGGTTAATTACTGGCTTTGAGAACGAGAATCCAGGGTACGCACCAGCATCAAGCGCCTGTATGTTGGTGTAGCCAGATATCTGCGATGGCTTATTCTCTATGGATATGAAGGCTTTTGTCATATTCTGAACGCTCGGAAAGCCTATCTGGGAGAGCGCCACTACAAGCTCCAGACCATAGGGGTTCAGCCCGGTGTAGCTGAGATCGAACACTATGAGATCCTGCGTTGAGACGTTGGCCCAGTTATAGGACACCAGTGACTTGTTGTCTATGACGTCGCTGAAGAATGAGTTCCACTCTGTCTGTGTTATGCTGTAATGCGTAGAACCATAATAATAAGTTATGGAGGGGAGCGATGAGGGAGGGGGCTGAAGCGTCGGAGTGCTGGCCATAGATACGGCTGGCAAAGATAGTAGTGCAAATGCTAATATGAGTGCAGTGATCAGTTTGAATCTCATTCAGGACGAGAATGAAAATATTGTTTAAATATTTATGGGAAAGCTAGAGGCTTGGGGGAAGCAGTAAAACTCCGATATTGAGGCATGAGATGCACGGACTTCGCATTGATAGAAAACTTTGCAAATGATCGACGGGGATCTGAACGCAGCAATAAACATACTAATATTAAGTTCGATAAAAAAATAGGGCTAGTACGGTCAGAATTGACGCCTCGGCATAGGGGTGGCTAACCCGAAGTATCATTCTTTTCCGACTATAAACTCACGCCCATCCGGATCGGTTTCTACAGATATGCTGTTATGTGCCCTCTCATCCTCTATGGCTCTCATAACCTGTTTCCTGGTGAACCTCTTCTTTCTTGCAACCCTCAAAATGTCCTTTACCGAGGATCCTACAGATCTAGTTATCATTTCATGAAGGTATTCCATATCATGATTCCTTGTAGCCAGGTAAATCGGTGGTAAAATGGCGATTACGGCAGGTGAGAACACCATATAGGATGGAGAATCGAACCTGTATATCGCTTCCTCACTCGCGTTATCGATAGACACGTTGGCGATGACAACGTTGAGGCCGGGCCTATTTGGCACGCTTACATTGTGGCCTTCATAGCGCCTTCCATTGACGTACCATATGATTTTATAACCAGAAAGATGGTATCCGTAAACGTGGATCTGCAACCGCGTCGTTAAAAGCGAAATATGAGGGATTATGCTTACTGAACGTATCTCTGGATATGGATCCTCCTGCAATTTGTATAAAGAATAGTTTGTATTTCCATAGATGTTTCTGCCGGATACGTTTATGGTCAGGTTCCCGTCAGAGCTTATCCTGTAAAGCAGCGTACCGTTATCCGCATCGTATGTGGTATTCCCGATCCTTATCGTTATTCCAGTGATGTTTTGAGGCCGTACCATGACGAGAAGATATGCTGAACCATTAACAGTTTCATTAATGAACTCGGCGTAAATATGCGGACGATGAAGCGATGCACTCACATAGAGCCTAATGACTCCGTAGTTGCCGGTTGATGTATAGTTGTAAAATAAATAGGTGTAATTTCCATAGCTGGGTAGTGCAATGACGTTTTCATCGACGCTGAAGTTGAAAATCAGGCCTCTGGTATTGAACGGGACAGTCACATTGGTTGAGTTAGTGAATATCCTATACGACATGGATTCTGGCACCGTGCTATTCTCATATATAGATATATTCCGGTAAGATACCGTGCCGCTGGGTGAAACTGCCTCAATGGCTATGGTATAGTTACCGTTGGTTAGAAAGTACGGAGAGGATCCATTGAATGTAATCGATGCCCTGTCCACGAAGAAAAATGAGGCGATCTCACCACTTTTATCCAGTATGTGTATGAAAATGTCAGATGAAACATTTGCAGAGACGATCAGGTGCATCGTATTGTTTCTAGAATCCCCATAGAATGAATAGTATCTGGTTTCTGTGCTGTTCACTGTTAAAAGCGGTGCATAGGTAATCACGTCCACGTATCCGGTGAAAACGGTTATGTTTTCCCCATGGTATGAAACGTATACGGTCATGTTGTTTATACCCTCATGCCCCTGAATGATTACGGCATCATTCCCATAGACGATCATTCCCGCAGAGACGACGGTGAAATTGTAGCCTGCAGGATAAAGTGTGACCGGAATCTTCGATGTGTTAAAGTATTCCCCGTTGTATATGCTAACGGAGAAATTCTCGTTTCTGTACACATGGTATATTAGATGATCCCTGAACACAATTCCGAATCTATCTGCAACAGAAACGTTCACATAATCTGTGCCTGTCTGGTTGAGCATCAGAGTCGCGTTTCCTGCATACAGGTGATCTATGCCGTTTATGGATATCGCTACATAAGAGATTATTGGATCGTCTTCTATGCCTATTGATAGGTTCTGATCCAGAAGCACGTATGAATCGTTGCTCAACGAACTTTTTATCAGAGGATCATAGTTATCCACAAAAATAGATTCGTTGTATTCACGTTGATATCCAATGGAATTGTTCACGTAGAGTGACATATTTTGTGTGCCGTTGCCTAGAAATGTGCTGTCAATGGGAAAACTGGAATTGCCAAATTCTGTTTCTGAAATGCGCCCTATTTTGAGTATGGCACGGTATGGATATGCAGAATCCACGGTGAAGTTGATCCAAGACTGCCCCCTTATGTATTGTGTGCGATGGAAATTAACAGAGATGCTGCCGTTAACCGGCATAACAACATCTGTATACAAGATTGTTATCGATCCGCCAATGGCCATTAGAATATAGCTTGAATTGCTAGCTGAAGCATAGTATATATCCGTTCCTGTGCTGATGATTCGGTTTCCAATGATAATATCACTGTTCTGATAAAAAAGACCTACAGATGCTGCTGCTCTGCCAAAAATTAGATGTTCGCCGTAAACGCCAATATCATTTGAATTGTAGAGTATGCAGGCGGCTCCGTCTGAAACGCCAGCAATCGAGCCTGTGGTATTCGAGAAAGCCTCTTCAAGCGCCGTTCCGTTATCCATGAAGTATGCAATGTTCTCCCTCGAGCTATCGTTGTACATCTATATGGCGCTGTTCGATGCATTATAGTATTCGAATGCACCGTATCCGATAACATCTATATTTCGATTCACGAGAGAATATGCGTATGTCCTCGAATTATTGAACATGAATATGTAGTTGAAGGCAGAATACTCCTGGTATCCCGTGAGATTCAGAGGCAGGGATACTATTTCAGCAGCAGTCAGGATGGACAAGTTGACGGATACCAGATCTGTTTCGTTTCCTTTAACGTCCATCGTGTAAAGCGTATTTCCGTATACGGAGTACGTGGTAAAGTATGAAGCATCATGTAATATCTGGTATGTGCTCATGTTGATATAGTTTGAAACGTATATCCCGGTCTCGTTGACGTCAATGATGGAATTTCGAGCATAATCTGGATAATAATAAGTACCATTTTCGTAAGGCAGATCTGTATAGTATCTGCTGTAAAGGCCAGATCCCTGCGTGAGATTGATAGGATAATCTCCGATCGATATATTGTAAAGAGTCATGTTGATTGCATGGGATCCTATCAGAAGATTGGTCTCTCCGGCAGATATTGAGGTGTTGAAGTCTATTGGCATGCTTAATCCATCGCCACTTGTGTTCAGAAACACCAGGGTCTGATTTTGAAAAAACGCGAATTTCATGGTGTAAACTACGTTTGCGGAAACCGTAATTCCTGTATGTTTAGAGATAGGAGAATACTCTTCTAAATTCTGGGAGTTCGAGAAATCCATTGCGATGCCCGAACCCTGTGATCTCAATATGATGTCATTAATATCTGCCCCGCCAATCCCATTTTCAGAATAGTTGAATACAAGGGCTATGTCCTGGCCTATCTTTCTGTCGAATGATATGTTAAGATATGTAGCATTTGAATTAAGATCAAGCAAAAATATGTTTAGGCCTAGCTTTCCGTAGATGTCTTTTACTCCTATTTTGGCCCCGCTCACATCGTTTATCACGCTGAAGGCAAAGTTGGTGCTATTCGCAGGAAATGATCCAGGGTTTTGCCCTGAGAAATTGTAATACTCCTGCCCAGAACTGGTAAGGGTGAGTGATGGTATCGCTATCATTATAACAATTACAACAATTATAACTTTGTTCATATGACCATAAATTTAACTGATATAAAAATTATATTTTTATCGTGAATGGGATCGCCGAGTTAAAATGAAATGCCAATTTCACGCCGAAAAAGCATTAGAAGGCTGCAGATCACATGGATAGATTTATATCATTATATAACTTACAAACTCGAATGATCAGGGTAGGCATTAATGGATATGGAACCATCGGAAGGAGGGTTGCTCGGGCAGTATCTCTTCAGGACGACATGATCGTAACGGGTATAGTGAAGACAAAACCCGACTATGTCAGCATGGTTGCATCCAAAGACTTCAAAATTTTTGTTCCCGATAAATCCTATGAGAAGGCCTTTCAGGATGCAGGAATAAAGGTTGAAGGTACTGTTGAGAATCTTATCGATGATTCGGAGATCATAGTTGATGCAACTCCAGAAGGCCAGGGAGAGAAGAACAAGGAACTGTACGTCAAGAGACAGATAAAGGCCATATTTGAGGGTGGAGAAGAGCCGGAGATCGCACAAGCCAGCTTCAATGCGTATTCAAACTTCGAAGAGGCCAGATCCAAGGATTACGTAAGAGTGGTGTCATGCAACACGACTGCGCTAGCCAGAACACTTCATCCACTCAGAGAAAGATTTGGGATAAAATTCGTGGACGCCACGATAGTCAGGCGGGCAACCGATCCCAACGACAGCAAGAAGGGGCCGATAAACGCCGTGGAACCGAGTCTCTCCATACCGTCCCATCATGCGCCGGACCTCAAGACCGTAATGGGAGGTCTGAATGTGAGCACCATCGCGATAAAGGCACCGACGACTCTGATGCACGTTCATGCTGTCAGAGTTGATCTGGAAAAGGATGCCTCAAAGAACGATGTAATAGAAGCATGGGGATCCTACAGAAGGATAATGGAGGTTGGAAAGAACAGTGGCATAACATCCACAGGGCAGATGATGGATCTTGCCAGAGAGTTCGGCAGGGATCGATCCGATCTGTATGAAATAGCCGTATGGAGCCAGAGTGTATCTGTTCAGGGAAACCGTGTCTCTTATATTCAGGCGGTGCATCAGGAGAGTGACGTGGTTCCAGAGAATGTAGATGCCATAAGATCCATGTTCGATATTGCGGATAGAGACCGATCTATATCGATGACAGATGGCAAACTCAAGATCGAGAAGAGGGTGTTTTGATGGAAAGTAACGAGGAAAATAAGGAAAAGAAAACCATTGAGGATTTACCGGGCGTTGGAGAAGCTACTGCAGAGAAGCTGAGGGAGAATGGATACGATGACATAATGGCCATCGCCGTGGCTTCTCCAAAGGATCTTTCTGATGTAACGGGCATCGGTGAGGGGGCAGCTGCAAAGATAATAGCTGCGGCAAGAAAATTCGCGGACATAGGCAATTTCGAAACTGGTGAAGAGATACTTGAGAGGAGAAAGACCGTACAGAAGCTGACGACTGGAAGCAAGAATCTGGACGATCTTCTCGGCGGCGGCCTTGAAACGCAGGCAATAACGGAATTCTTCGGTGAGTTCGGTTCAGGGAAAACGCAGATAATGCACCAGCTTGCGGTCAACTGCACGCTTCCAAAGGAGAAGGGTGGTTTCGACAGCGATGTGATGATGATCGATACCGAGAACACTTTCAGGCCGGAGCGTATAATACAGATGGCAAAGAGCAAGGGCGCAGACCCAGACGAAACGCTGAAGAGGATACATGTTGCAAGGGCCTACAATTCCCACCACCAGATCCTGCTGGCGGAGAAGGCCCAGGACACCGCAAAGGAGTACAACATTAAGCTTTTGATAGTCGATTCGCTCACTGCACACTTCAGATCAGAATACGTGGGCCGTGGTTCTCTGGCGGAGAGACAGCAGCTCCTGAACAAACATATGCACGATCTGCTCAGGTTTGGAACAATATACAATGCTGTGATCGCGGTGACAAACCAGGTTTCGGCAAGGCCAGACGTGTTCTTCGGTGATCCCATGGCACCGATCGGAGGAAACATCGTGGGACACACTGCAACCTTCAGGATATATCTGAGGAAGAGCAAGGGTGGAAAGAGGATAGCCAGGCTCATAGACTCGCCTTATCTGCCGGAAGGGGAAACGGTAATACAGATAAGCGAGGACGGCGTTAGCGACGGTACTTGATCTTCGGTGATCTTTCACCGGATCTCTTTATTTTTCACGTGTTTTCCAGTACAGCTTTGTTTCAATCCGCTGGAAGCCCAAGCTCGGAAATAATGGACAGGAATCGCTTTCCCTGATCCTCGGTGTAGAATACGAACCTCACGGTATAATTGGCGCTTTCATCTTTCAGAAAGTCCATAACGGATCTTATGGCTATTCTCTCCGCACGATCGAATAGAAATCCATAGGCGCCTGTGCTTATGGCCGGAAATGCAATATCGTGCACGCCGGTATTTTTTTTGCCAGATCCAGGCAGTTCCTATAGGATCGGTAGAGAATATCATCTTCACCCTTCTGTCCACCCATCCAAACTGGCCCAACCGTGTGTATTATGTGTGCTGCTTTCAGGCGATACCCATGGGTAATCACGGCCTCTCCTGCCGGAAGGCCCCTCGGATACCGATTTCGCCTTATCGCTGCAAGCTCAACATTGAGTTCCGGACCTGCCGCAGAGTGTATCGCGCCATCGACACCACCACCTCCCATCAAGGAGGAATTAGCTGCATTCACAATCGCCTCAGCATCCGATTGCGTTATATCTCCAACCTCGACAGCCAGCAGGTGCATACCGAGTCGGAACTCTCGCAAGCTTTTCATAACCTGGCATGAGCAATCGTATTCAAAATACCTTCGAATTATGGTGTCATGGTAAAGAATACTGGATATCTTATGTATCATTGCATTCGCTATATTAAAGCATACGCGTGCAGATCGCCTGCGGAATCTGAAAAATTTAAGTATTGCAAGGGCATTTTATTATGAATGTGGTCTTATATCTACGATAAATTTTCCAGAAGCCCCTCACAGCTAAGGATCGTCAAGAAAATGTTCTCCATAGGTATACGTGTAACGAAACTTTACGATGAACCTGTGCTGATGTGTGGGGACATAGAGATAAGACCGAACACACTTGCTAAGGCCACAGGCACAGATCGTAGATCCGTAATGAGCGTAATAGAACGTATCATAAACGATGAAACGCTCTATCCTGTGTTCTCACAGCTTGAACCCGTGGCCAACCTCTGGAAGGTGAGTTCCAAGCTAGGCTACGGGGTCATAGAGATACTGCCTGAAAGTGCCTCTAAGCCAGGAATTATAGCTGGCGTTTCAAGCATAATAGCGAAGAGAGGCATCAGCATAAGGCAGGTGATAGTTGATGATCCGGAACTGGTCGAAGATCCGAAGGCTGTCGTCGTAACCGAGCAGAAAGTACCACCTGACATTATACCGGAACTGAAATCGGTTGAGGGCGTGCGTGCAATAACCATACTGTGATCTTGGGTTTTTCTCAGATATAGTTATGGACACCCTCTGGGTAAAGTATGTCCATCACTCTGGATATACGATCATTCAGCCTGTCCCTTGTATAGCCGGTGAGGTTGACATGGCCTACTTTTCTCCTGCGTCTTATGCCTTCCTTTCCATACCAGTAAATACCAGCTTCTCCAAGTGCCAGTATCTTTTTCACTTTCTCCTGATCCAGGTCTTGGCCCAGAATATTCACGGATGAAGATGGCCTGTAAAGCACAGGCTTAGGCACAGGAAGACCGCTTATCGCCCTCAAATGCTCCTCGAACTGCGATACTGATGAACCGAGAAGCGTGTGATGGCCGGAATTGTGCACCCTTGGGGCGTATTCATTTATTATCACCTCCCTTTTCCTCACGTAGAACTCAATACCCATCACTCCATTGTAATCAAGCGCATCCATGATCTTCTTTGCCATAGCTGGCATCGTGAGCTCCTCTGTGGGCGCAACATTGTAGATGAAGATCGCGTCCCTGTTATAGTTGTATGTGGGATCAAAGTAGGTGAATTTGCCTTCGCGATCTCTAACCGCTATTATGGATGCTTCATAGTCAAAATCTATGAACTCTTCTACCACGAATCTGTCGCCCTGAAGCCTTTCGCTTACTCCGCCGTCGTATATGATCTGCCCCTTGCCATCATAGCCACCATACGCATTCTTAATGACTGCCTTCCCCATGTCTTTGGCGTATCTCAATGCCTCGTCAAAGCTGCTGGCAACTTGGTATTCCGCAACGGGAAGACCGTTATCGGTAAGAAAATCCTTCTCTTTGGATCTATCCTTCTTCAATTCAACAGACTGTATGCCAGGAAACAGTTTTCCCTGGGACTGTGCGTATTGAAGTGCCTCTTCCATGACATGCTCAAACTCGAATGTGACAACATCCGATTGATCTACAAACTTTCTGTATTCCTCAAGGCTGAAATGGGCATCAGCTATCAGCGATGCCGGACCAACGCCATTGGAATCAAGCACCAAATACCTATTGCCCAGCCTGCGCCCTTCATTTATCATCATGAAGCCAAGCTGCCCTGTGCCTATTATGCCTATGTTCATGCACGTAGTATGCTGTTAAAAAATAAATAATTTAATGGAACATCATAGAGACGGAGTAAGCTGTCTTCACTGTTACGAACAGTATTATTATTATGATGAGAAGACGGACCCTTCTGCTGTCGAATCTGTGCATCATGAATGAACCGGAGAAGCCGCCTGCGATGCCACCGATGAGTACAACGATCCAGAGAAGATAGTTCACACCCCGGAGTATGGCTAAGTAGGAGAGAAAACCTGAAGCGGAGGAGAACAGCGCTATAAACGCCGATGTGCCTGCTATCTTCTTGTAATCGCTTTCCATGAATGTGAGAACCGGAAGTATTATCATTCCGCCCCCAACCCCGAGAAGCCCTCCAAGGAAGCCTGCAAGGGCACCGATGAAAATTCCGGTGATGGCTCCGCTTATCCCGGTTAGCACGGCATCTTTTTTGTCCTTCTTTCTCCCCCTGATCAGGTTGAAAAGCGTGTAGGACAGGAAAACCACGAATATAATGAGAAGGTATTTTCTGGGTGTATGTACGCCGACCATCGCTCCAACTGGAGCCATGGCTACTGCTGGAATCAGGAATATTACACCTATCTTCCACAGTATGAAGTTGTGCTTCGCATTGTTAGCCGTAGCGCTGGACAGGGAGAATACATTTAGCAGCAACCCGGCTGCAGCAGCTATGGAAAATGGTATACCAAATGAATAGTAGATGGGTATGAGTGTATTAGCCGCGCCCACGCCGGATATGGCGAATAACGCTGATAAAATCCATGTAAGAATTAGTATTATAATGTATAAGGCCCCGATCATAGGCATCATTTCTTGCCGTAGTAATCAGGCTTGCACACAGGCTTTCCGTTCAGTATCTTGGCATCCGCTTCATAGGTGTATTCTCCACAGATCTCGCACTTGACCTTTGCACCATTTTTCTTCGTGGGCTCAAAGGTGAAGCCGTCCATCTCCTGGTATTCAAATATCTCCTCATCCTCTAGCGATGAGATCCATTCAAGTACAGGATCTATTGCACTTGCCGGTATCTCCGATGGTTCGTATCCCTGTTTTCTGTATCTGAAGAAATCTGAAGCCCTCGTGCTGAGTTCATCCATGAAACTGTTGCGTACATGCACGCGGATAGCTTTCTTGCCCGGCTTGTATAGTATCAACGCCAATTTTCCGTATCCCAGCAATGAGAACAGGCCCTTTCCATATGTGCATCCGGTTGCAGCCTGTGCACCATCGTTGAAGCAGCCGTTCATGTCTTCAGGGGACATTTCCGAAAGCAGATAGGTTCTGTGGTCTTTCTCCTTGTCGAGACCTGCAATCTTCAGAGCGTAGGAACCGGCCCTGTAACCCATTGGCATGTACGGGCATTTATGTCCATGAAATTCAAATGCCCACTCTGGAACGCCGAAATTCAATTTTTCCATACGTTTTCACCGAATTGGAGTATTGAATAGACATATTTCTATTTAACTATGTAATGCTATTTCATAGTCAGAAAACTATTTGTGGCATGAGCCATTATATTAGCATCATGGAATCATCATGCAAGATCATAAAACTGAGAAGCCCGGATCTAAACGATTACGAAGAAAGAGAGAAGATCGTGGAATCACTTGCATCCAAGGTCAGGCTGGCAATTCTGGATCTTATGCTGGAGTACGGTGAGATCTGCACATGCGAACTTGTGCCAGCGCTAGGCCTTTCGCAGCCAACCATCACGGTACATCTGAGCAAACTGTACGAGGCGGGCATTATAGAGAAACATGAGGTGAAGAAGTTCACCTTCTACCATTTAAACCCACGATATAGGGATATCGTGGAGAGCGTACTCAGGTTAAGATAAATCATATCATGCCTGGTAAAATTGTTTTTATATTGATCTTCTATGTATACCTATGATACTTGTCACTGGATCTTCCGGTCAGATTGGGACTGAGCTTGTTCCATACCTCAAGGAGAAATATGGTAAGGACTCCGTCATCTCCTCGGATATAATGGAGCCCACAGGGACACAGACGGGATACATACGTCTTGACGTCACGGACAGGGATTCTCTTGATCGTGCCATCGAGAAGTACGGTATAACAGATATATTTCATCTGGCGGGGATACTGTCGGCTAAGGGCGAGAAGGATCCTGATCTAGCTTACAGGGTGAACCTGAATGGAACCTACAACGTACTGGATGCAGCACGGCGCCATTCTATCGATAAGGTCGTGATACCAAGCACCATAGGCGTCTTTGGCCCGGAAACCCCCAAGCGCAATGTGCCCAGCATAACGGTACTGCGCCCGAGGACGATGTACGGTGTAACAAAGGTCGCGGCAGAACTCCTCGGCCAGTACTACTACGAGAAATTTGGATTGGATGTCAGATCGCTGCGCTACCCAGGCATAATAAGCTACATGGCTGAACCCACGGCCGGAACCACAGACTATGCAGTGGAGATATTCTATTATGCTGTGAGGATGAAGAAATACACATGCTATCTGCAGAAGAACAGGAGGCTGCCCATGATGTACATGCCTGACGCTCTCCGTGCCCTTACAGATCTCTATGAAGCAGATGCAAGTAAGATCAGCCTAAGGAACGGATATAATGTTCAGGCTTACAGCTTCACGCCCGAAGAGCTTTATGGAAAGATAGCTGAAAGAATAAACGGCTTCCAGATCGAGTACAAGCCTGATTACAGGGACGGTATCGCGGCAACTTGGCCTGAGAGCATCGATTCGTCCGATGCCATAAAAGAATGGGGCTTCAGATATGACTACGATCTTGACAGAACCGTTGATGACATGATAGATCATATATCCGAGAAATTAGGAGTGAGCGGAAAGCATCTGGTTTGAGCGAGGATATTAAACTCTCGTTCCCCAGAATGGGTTATCCTTTCTCTTTATCCTTATAATTTCTTCAAGCGTATCCATTATTTCCTTTTCCATAGGAGTCCTGCGAAGCTCCTTTACGACGTTCTCAGTGATATCCACGTACAGAACATCGTCCGGAAAGATCTGGCGGTTAAGCGTGACGTTGTCTATGGCCACAGCAACCTCAGCGGGCGCGTCCTGGTAGCGAACGCTCACATCTTCGTTCCTTATGCTCTTAATCGTACCGGCATACTTTCCATCGCCCCTTATCAGGTTATCCCCAACCTTGATCTGTCCGGTTTCTACCCTGACGCCAACGATGACAGGTTTTGATGCCCTGAATATATACTGTGGGAGTATTCTGATCCTTGATGGGACCGGCATGGACATCTTCCTTCCTTGTAGGAGCATCTTCTTCCTTTCGTCCATAACCTTCTGCGTGTCCTCAACGATCTTATAGATGATATCGCCGGTTACGATGCTCACATCGGATGAGGCCATCGCATCCCTTGCCTCAGGCAGAACGGAAACGTTGAAGCCGACGATGATCCTGTTGATCGGATCGGGCAGGGTGGATACATCCATTATATCCCTCTTCGTGATGTCACCGACCTGGACCTCCTTTATCTTTATGCCCTGCTTGTTGAGTTCATAGCTTATGGCTTCAAGCGATCCTATCGCTTCAGCCTTCACGTATATACCTTCCTCGCTTAGCTGGATATCAACCTTGCTCTCTTCCTCAATCTCCTTCATGACCTGATCCAGGTTGTTCGTGACAACTATCATCGGTGAACCAGATATAACATCGACCTTATCGCTGATGAGCACTCTTATACCTTCAGCCGCGGATACCTTCTTTACCTCCTTGAGCGCGCGCTGCCCCTTTCCGGTATTAACAAAGAGAGCCTTGACCTTGGTCACAGCTGGACCGTTCTTCGTATTGACAGCTATCGAATCCCCAACTGAAATGGTTCCCTGATAGAGGACTGCGTCAAGGGTGATACCCGCAGACTCCTCCTTTCTTACCTCAATTATGGTGGCATGGCCATTTATGTCCCTATACTCTATTTCCCTTTCAAGGAAGCGCTGTGCGAGACCAGCCAGAACCATAAGTATCTCTGGCACACCTATATTTTTCTTTGCGCTCACAGGCACTATAGCTATCGTCTTCGTGAAATCGGATATCCTGTCGAACCTGTCAGAGTTGAGGCCGAATTCATAAAGTTTGTTCATTATGTTGTAGATCCTATTGTCCAATTCGTTCACGTATTCCTGCCTCTGTTTCCTTATGAATTCAGTGAACAGATTGGTCTTCACATCTGTGAAGAAAGGTATCAGATCGATCTTGTTCGCCGCTATTATGAATGGTGTTTTGAATTTCTTGAGTATATCGATCGATTCAACGGTCTGGGGCATTATGCCCTCGTTTATATCAATGACAAGGATGGCCAGATCCGCCAGGGCCCCGCCCCTCGCCCTCATATTAGAGAAGGCAACATGGCCCGGAGTATCTATGAACAGCAATCCTGGTATCTTCAGACCCTTTGTGTTCAGTTTTTCAGTTTCCTTCAGAATTCTGGAAATATCTACGGTCGTTGCGGCTATCCTCTGCGTAATGCCGCCTGGTTCCTTACTGGCTACAGAGGTGCCCCTTATAAGATCTAACAGTGTTGTCTTGCCATGATCTACATGGCCTAAAACGCAAACTATGGGCTGCCTCAGTTTAGAGACAGCCTGGCTAGTAGATGATTTCGTCGCCATAGGACCATTCTACTATTTCACTCTCGTTGAAGAATATGGGCATCTCATGCGAATAGGCTTCCGGGGAGTCGGATGCATGTATTATGTTTTTCTCTATGCCCATCGAAAAATCGCCACGTATAGTCCCTGGCTGAGCCTTCGAACCATCTGTGGATCCGGCTAAGAGCCTTACTACCTCTATGGCCTTTGGCCCCTCAAGCACCATCGCCACTATGGGGCCTGACGTTATATAAGTTACGAGATCTTTGAAGAATGGCTTGGATCTGTGCACCGAATAGTGGTTCTCAGCCTGATCCTTTGTCATTTGCATGAATTTGAGTGCAACAACCTTCAGACCCTTATCCTCCAACCTAGAGATTATACGCCCAATCAGCCTTCGCTTCACGGCATCAGGCTTGAGAAGTACAAGCGTACGCTCGGTCATGATTTTGCCCTCATCTTCTTGAGTTCGTGGTACTCATTTGTCCACTTCACATACCTGGGAACGCGGTTAAGCTCTATCATGTTTTTTCTGCATTTGTTTGAGCAGAAATAGAGTATCGCACCGTCCTTTCTGACATACATTATGCCTGTCCCGGGTTCTATTGCCTTACCGCAGAAACTGCAATTCCTTGCCAATGCCATCACCTTATTGAAAGCTTCTTGGCTTCCCTTGCTGTCTCCATGAGCATCAGTATATCGCCTACTCTAACCGGACCCAGAACGTTCCTAGCTATAATCCTGCCCTGATCTCTACCTGCAAGTACCCTGACTTTAACCGTCGTTGCTTCCCCGGTCATTCCTGTTCTTCCTATTATCTCGACAACCTCAGCGGGTGTCGCCTCGTTGGGCATCTATTTCACCTTCACTTCTTTATCTGCTCCAGAGCAGAAACTATGGATTTGTAGAGTTCCTCATTTTTTCCATAGTCAACTATGGATACCGAGGCTGCAGAAGCTATACCGACCTTTGAGCCGAGGTCGGCTTTCTTCTTTACATACACGTATGGAACTTTCTTGTCCTCGCAGAGGGATGGCAGGTAGTACACAACCTCAGGCGGGTTAACGTCTTCGGCAATAACCACAAGCTTGCTTTCACCCCTCTCTATCGACTTTATAACCTCATTAGTACCCTTCTTGACCTTTCCGGTTCTGTACGAGCTCTCCACAAGATCCAGTGCTTTCTGCGAAACGTCTTCGGGAGTTTCAAACTTCACATAGCTCTTTTCCATATCACTACCTCCTTCATTTCAATATACGGGCTTTACCCATATGCCAAACGCATATATATTTTATTTGAAGCGTCATGCATCTGGTATCAAGACCTCGTATGATGCAACGAGATGATGATTTGCCAATATATAACTATTTAGAATGGAATTTTTTCGCCGATGCTGGAAACTTTTATAAATTTAGCTTCCATAATGGAAAACTGCTTGGCTATTTAAAGCTGGGATAGCCTAGCCCGGTAAGGCGCAGGTCTGGAAAACCTGTGCTCGTAAAGAGCTCGGGAGTTCAAATCTCCCTCCCAGCGCTTCTTGCCTGACTTTTCTGTGATGGCTTTATTAAAAGCGTACAATCTAAAATGTATCTTCATGATCCGTCGCATCATTATCCCGTGCAGTGACAACATGTTAATTTGATGTACGCACTGATCATAGGAAAACGCTAAATGCAATAGTCTATGCACCTAACACTCCAACACTTATAGGAGATCTTGGTATCAGACATCCTGAAACTGAAAGGGCCCTGAATGAGATTGGAAGATCATTCGCTGATAAAATAGATACCGTTATAGTTGTTTCACCGCATGTCATCACCTCTGGCTGTTTCGGAATAGCGGCCAGCGATAGACCAAAGCAGCTTTACGATTTCTATGGCTCTGCAGATTCATTCTATAGGGTAAAATATGAGCCTCCTGGGAACCCGTAGATGGGAGAATCGATCATACATGAATTGCTGAAGCAAGGAATACCGGCTGACAATGCAACCTCCTGGGGTCTAGACCACGGCACTTGGTTTCCTCTTCCCCTGATGCTTTCGGATGCCGATAAGAGGGCTCTTCCAGTTTCAATTTCGCCAGCACTTGGAGCGGACGATCACATGAAGCTGGGAATGGCCATTAGGAAGGCCTCATCGCTGTATAATACGATGCTTCTTGTAACTGGATCATAATACACAGGCTCGATCTGTAGTCAAATGGAATTGAAGAAATACCGAATGTATCCCTAAAATACTTAGATCTAATTGTCAAATATATGACGGTCGGATCATGGGAAGCTATTTGGAACATTTCCCATGATCTTTTCATCGCGGCATCTCCAGAGGACGGTGAATATCCATTTAGGGTCCTCGCTGGTTCTGCAGGCAACAAAATGCGTGGCAGAGTCATGACAAGGAATCAGAGTTCAACGCAGGCTCATTGACCGCTATGCTGTTTGCTGAGGATTTATAATGCTCATAATTTGTTGCTCATTCAGATGCTTTAGCTGTAAAATCTATGGATAAAAAATTATAAAAATGATCATCAATCTTTAAATATTGATCTTTAAATTGCGTTTTATGAAGAAATCATATGCTCTGGTCGCGATCGTATTTGCAATCATAATCATAGCATTAGGTGGTTACAACTACTACGAATTCACAAACACGGGAAATATGTCGATATCGGTCTCAGATCTTCCTGATTCCAATGTAACTGCCGTTTACATAACATTCACCTCTGTGGCACTGCACAGCAATACAAGTGGCTGGCAGAATTTCACAGTTGGCAAGACAGTCAATATCTATGATTTAACAACGAGCAACGCCTCACTTCTCGTTAACATATCCCTGCACGCAGGAAAATACACGATGATACGGCTGTATATATCAAACGTTGTGATCACTATCTCGGGAAAGAATTATTCGTTCGATAGAAGCGCACCCTTCGCATTCATCAATCATCCATTTGCAGTATCAGCGCATTCAACAACCAGCTTAACGATAGAATTCGACCTGAGATCCGATCTCAATCTGCAGTCAAAAATATTCACGCCATATGTTGGATTTACAACTGGCTAAAATAAGAAGGGAATAGGTATTTTTCTTTTTTATTTTTTAAAATGGATATTTAGCATCGGTAAAACTGTAAAAATGAGACGGAAGAATTCATCTACGCCATGGATGATAAAGAAGCATTCTGGAAAGATCTTCCATATATATTTGGTTAGCATGGGTGGATAGAGATGAAATGCTCAAAATGCCAGGCTGAGGCCATTTACTTCGCCAAGTATAACGGCCTATACCTATGCAGGGAACACTTCAATGAAATGATAGAAAAACGTGTCAAAAGCGAAATAAGAAATCAGGTGGATCTCAGGAAACCCATGGTGAAGATATCGGTAGCCATTTCCGGGGGAAAGGATTCATCAGTAACGCTTTACCTGCTCCACAAGATTCTGTCAAAAAGGAGAAATGTGAAGCTGACGGCTTTCACTGTTGACGAGGGCATAAATGGATACAGGCCGGCCGGTTTGGAAAGCGCCATAAAACTCACTAAAATGCTGGGTATCGAGCATAGCATAATCAGATTTCAGGAATCATTTGGAATGACGCTTGATTCAATAGTGAGCGCAGATGCATCCAAAATCCCATGCTCGTACTGCGGCCCGCTCAGAAGAAAGCTGATAAACGAGATGGCCGAACGCCAGGACGCAGACTACGTTGCATTGGGATTGAATTTGGACGACTATAGCCAGTCCATACTTATGAATGTTGCGAAAGGTGATTATGATAGGCTCCTGAGGATGTCCCCTCAGAGGGAGGTCAAGGATGGGCTTGTAAGGAGGATCGCACCTCTGAGATCAGTTCTCGAAAAGGAGGTTGTTCTGTATGCAGTTATAAATGGAATACCCTTTGACAGTAGCTGGTGTCCGTATTATTCCCGCGCACAGCGCAATATATTCCGTGATGTTGTCAACACACTTTCTGAGTACAATCCTAGCACAAAATTCTCCATACTCAAATTCTTTGAAAGGGCCAGATCCGGTGTGCGGAAAAACGATAAGGCGCTGGGCAGGTGCAGGATCTGCGGTGCCCCAACCGAAAACGATGTCTGTTCAGCATGCGCTGCTATCGAAAACCTCAGAATTGAAAGAAAGGCTGCTAAAAATGAATTACACGCAAGATGAACCTATTGGCCCTTTTTATGGTATCCACCATGATGCCAGCTACTTACATTTAAACTCTTCAGAACGACTTCAAACGTAACGCATGATAGATGATTTTTCGTATCAGGCTATCATCATTCGTGCATCGCAGTTGCTTGCCCTGGCTACTAATTTCACGACATTTTAATCTGTGCGAATAGGATTTCTACCCGTGGCTGGCACATTAAGGAAGGATGTCATAACATTCTGGGGACTTGTGTTCTACGCGATCATGGTTATCTCTCCAGCGGGGCCATTTGCCTTCACCGGTGCTTCCGCAATGGATTATGCAGGAAAAACAGCACCCCTGACCTTTTTGATTGGAGGATTAACCCTGTTTCTGGCCGTGATAGCTGTTTATGTCTACAGCGGCCGCATTAGCAATGCTGGCGGATATTACAAATTCGTGGAAGCTACATTCAACAATAAGTATTTCAGCAAGAGTGTAGGATTCTACTATCTCTTTGTTGTTCTCAGCAGCATCATAGGTTCAAGCATACTTCTTGGTTGGTTCACATGGATTGGCCTTGAAACCATGATCGGATATTCCCTGCCATTCGTCTATGTTATAGCGATTTCATTTATCACTCCGGTAATATACCTGGTAGTTGGATATCTGTCCCTCAACTACAGCCAGAGGATCGCGGTTACCGTTGGACTTATAGATCTGGCATTCTACCTCGCATTGTCCATTGCCATAATATTGAAATCACCGTACAATGGATTGCAGTATTTCAACATAATGAATTCAAATGACGGCCTTCACGGATTCTTTCTAGGTATGATAGTTGGTGGGTTTGTTGCTTTCTCTGGCTATGGATCTATCGTTGTTCTGGCAGAGGAGGCAAAGATGCCAGCTACGAGCATAAAAAAAGCGATAATAACCTCACTCGTCATAATGATATCTTATGATACATTCGTCATATATGCGAACGTTGCTGGAGCAGGGCCTCATTTACCTGCCGCTCTTCACTACTTTGCGCCCGGTCTCTTCGTCACGAAGAACTATTACGGAATGGATGTCACGCTGGCAGCATTCTTCGTATTCCTCGTTTCTGCGCTGATATCTACAGTTATATTTGGCAACAGCGCAGCCAGAGATCTATTCTCGCTGGCCAGGGATGGAATACTGCCGCCAGTCTTTGCAAAAGTTCATGATAAATATGGAAGCCCGTACATGGCTGTCATCACGGTGTTCGTGATAGCCATCATAGGCATAGGCTTCGGACTGATTCCTCTTGTGCATTATTACGGTGAAAATTATGGAATGTATTATCTTCTCGTTATCAACGCAATAGTCGGTTCAACCTTCACGCTTGTATACCACATAATCATAAATGAAAGCCTTCCATTCTTCATGTACAGGTTGAAGGAACTAAAGCCACTCGTGCACATAGCGGGTCCAACCATAGCAAGCGGTATAATAGGCATAGCCATGTATTATTCGCTGACAGGGCTTTCATACCCATTATCGCTGATCTATGCGATAATTCCAATTCTCGTTGTACTTTCGCTCTTCATCATATATATTATGCGGAACAGATCCATCAGAATGGATACTTTCACAGGCGTAAAACAGTAAATATAAACATTCACCTGAAATTTAAACTGTTCTTCGTCTATCCGATTAGTGACATCTATTATATCCGATTTCGATCTTGTATCATGGAAGAGGGTTCAAAGCTTGGCCTCATCGACGTTTTCACGGGTGACGGGAAGGGAAAAACCACCGCTGCATTTGGGCTCGCATTCAGGGCCCTTGGATGGGGTTACAAGGTCTACATACTCCAGTTCATGAAAACAGGCGTGTATGGAGAAAACAAATCTGCAATAATGTTTGATAGAAATCTCAAAGTTGATTTTGTAGGAATGCCCTATTTTATTGCATGGGAAAACGAAATCCCTAAAGAAGATCTAGAGAAGGTTAAGAACGTTGTAATCTGCAAAAAGGGACATCCACCAGATGAATACAGAAGAGCAGTAAAGGAGAAATTCGACAGATCTTTAGAGGAACTTAAAAGCGGAAAATGGGATATGTTCATATACGATGAGATCAACGTTGCACTCTATTATTATCTGTTGAGCATGGAAGAGGTCATGAAGATCTTCAAAGTCAAGCCAGATCACACAGAACTAGTATTTACAGGAAGAAAAATGCCAAAGGAGATCATGGAGAGAGCCGATCTCATCACCGAAGTATCCTCGCCGAGGCATCCATACCAGAGGGGAATACTTGCAAGGCGCGGTGTTGACTTCTAAACTTCACCTAACAAAATGGATGGGCCCCTCGGGTGGGACATCATGAGATCAATGCGCTCCGTTTTCATTCGACGGTGTATATCCTATGAATATTGATATTTTTGAAATAAAGGGCCCAGAATTCAGCCTCCTTTGATTTTATATGATCTAAAATCCTTCGATAATTTCACTGATTTGAGACGATCTTTGCCTCTTGACAGAGGTACACCGGAAGATTCTCGTAAGGATTCGGTATGCCATAATTAGTGAAATAGACATAGGAAAAATAATTCGATATAACATCGACAGTTGATTCATCGAGTGATTCAAGGTTGTAGCATATGATGGCAGATTCGGATATTGGAGTTCCGTTAACTATGCTGGGAATATCGGCAACATTGGGTATTCCTGGATTTTCATACAGGACTGTTATGTTGAAGTTTTTTGTTATGCTTGATGGAGCGTATGTACCTGGGTTTCCAGCGATGTATTCTGCACCAATGGATCTACACATCTCTGTTATATTTTCATAATATTGCCCGTAGCTAGAATTGTCCGATACCTCATCCAGAAATATTCCTTCTACGTGATACCATTCCAAGTATTCCAAGGTCTGGTTTTGCACAGCATCTATTGATCGGTTGCCGTATGAAGTATAAATATAGCCAAGCACCATGATCCCAAGGCCTTCCATTTTCTGGGTCCAGCTGAGATAAATTGAAGAAAAATTCTGGCCCGGGCCATTGTCCGGATTTATTATGACCATGAACGGAACTTTAGGAAATTGCTTGTGGATCTTTAATAAATTATTCCAGGATCCATTGGGATCAAAATAGAGCGGAATAATAAGACCAGTTTTTTCCGTATTTTTATTGGAAATTGTCGATACGCTGATCTCATGATAATGATAGCCAATTGCCGCACTGAGCAAAATCGAAATTATCAGCAAAATAGAAATTTCTGTACGTCTACTGGCTTGCATATGGCTAGCACTTTGATGGAAAGGAACAATACATATTTTCTGTTGATTCCTTCCTTTTTTCGCAATTCCAAAACTCGAGAGCCTTCTATCTATATATCTGATACAGACCTAATAATTTCATCCTTTATCCGCAACACTCAACAGAACACAGCCTTGGAATTACTTATGCCCCATAGTTGATTTTTAATCCGTAATCCTGATGACGATGACCGATACTTTTGATCTATAAATTTAGAACGACAAGAGGTTTAGCAGAGCGAAATCAGATTTCATCTTTTGATCTCGTCTTTGTATATGCTTGAAACGAATTGGCCTATGGCGGGTGAAGCAGTCAGCCCTGGGGATTCTATCCCTATTAGGTTGATAAAATTGGGCAGACCATGATCTGCCTCATTTCTTATTATGAAATCTCTATAGGAACTGGATTGCTTCTTGAGTTGTGGTCTGATGCCAGAGGAATCTTCATGTATATTATATTCTGATATTGATGGGAGGAATCTTCTGACGGATGCTATGAAATCCATAACGTCGGATTGAACGTGATAATCTAAATGATCAACATGGTAGGCATTTGGCCCGAGCTTCACTGAACCGGAAAGATCTGGTGTTAGATGTATTCCAAGACCAGATGCTTCTGGTATGGGATAGACAAGCATTCGCACAGGAGGCTTTCCGGATATCCTGAAGTAATCGCCCTTGACGTAATTCAGACGGTAGCCAAGGGCATCCACATCTAAGCCTGCCATTTCTGCTATCCTGTCTGAATGCAGGCCCGCAGAATTTATTACTGTATTGCATGCCACAGAAAATTTCTGCCCAGCACTTATACCATCTATCATGTATCCGTCATTTGATTGCCTTATTCCCGTCACCTCCGTATTCAAAGCGACGATGCCACCATTTTTTGTGAGGCCAGCATAAAAATAATTCATCAATTCGGTAGGATCGATTATTCCCGTGGACGGAACATATATAGCTGCCTCAGCCTTGATGGCTGGTTCCATCTTTTTCACGCCATCTCCGTCCAACATTTCAATGCCTTCTATTTCATTGTTATTTCCATTCCGCATTAACTCTTCGAGTTCTCTTAATTCTCTGTCTCCATTTGCAACGATTAATTTTCCAAGTCGTTTACATGATATTCCGTGTTCCCTGCACATCTGATACAGCATCGAGTTTCCTTTCATGGATAATTCTGCTTTTAGCGTTCCCTTTGGGTAATATATACCGGAATGTATAACTCCACTGTTATGGCTGCTGGTTTCAGCGCCTATAATTTTGTTTTTTTCAAAGACGTATACAGAATCATTGTATTTTGATAATTCAAATGCTACGGCTAAACCAACAACACCTGCACCGATGACCACAATGTTTGCTCGTTCCATCCTATGCAGACAAATCATAGTAAGTAATATATCTTCTCTCAACGGAAATGTTCTATCTCCATTATCAGATTTGAAGGTGATGGTTTGGTGGAGACTAGAGTTAAATTTTCATTTCCATACCCCTTCAATCCTCATTTAAATATCCTCCCTTCAAATTATCTAAATAATTACTAGCTATTTCTA
>JABEBW010004045.1_pt1 | contig 37999 bp, 39 predicted proteins | sample 7245961 | NCBI WGS metagenome assembly JABEBW01 (sample SAMN14506364, study PRJNA622280) | hot springs metagenome | biome: hot spring [ENVO:00000051]|acidic hot spring [ENVO:00002120]; feature: spring [ENVO:00000027]|sediment [ENVO:00002007]; material: sediment environment [ENVO:01001048]...
CGGTGTAGCAGCTGCCAAGGGTGGGGCTGTTCGCCCATTAAAAGGGATCGTGAGATGGGTTCACTACGTCGCGAGACAGTAGGGGTGCTTTTCGATGGGAGTGCAAGGGTGCCTGAGGGGCAGGATCCCTTAGTACGAGAGGAACGGGGATTCGTGGCCACTAGTCTACCGGTTGTCTGGTAAGGCAGTTGCCGGGCAGCCACGCCATAACTGATAAGTGCTGAAAGCATCTAAGCACGAAGCAGTCCCCGAAACGAGGCACCCACTAAAGGCCACTCCTAAAAGAGGAGTTTGATAGAACCGGGGTGTAAGCATCGAGCCCAAAAGGCGAGATGTTTAGCCCGCGGTTACTAAAGGCCAAATTTGGATTCGATGATTGGGCGGACCCAGACCTTAGGAATTTCCTGTGGTTGGCTTTTATGGAGTATGTTTGGTATGCTTGATCAGAAAATTATAGCTAGATATCCATTTTTAAGGGAAGCTTTACAATTTTACGGTAATTTATCCATTGATGATATTTTCACAAAGAATGAATTTGCAGAGGCAAGGGAAAATGCAATAAAAACGATAGAAAAATCTCTCGGAGAGGAAAGAAATATTCATTTTTCTAGTCCGAAAATGGAATTTTTAACTTTTCAGATTTCTAAGATTATCCTCTCTGCTCTGGATGATCCTGTGATTACAATAAGGTTTGCAACCATGATGAGGGATCGGATTGAAGAATATATAAAGAAAGAGGATAATTCAATAATACTAGAAATAGCAAAATCCCTGGGTTTGGATGCTTTTTTCGAGAATGAATTCTTCAAGGTTTCCATTTTTGATTATATATCTTTAATAGGCAAGCTTGGTGAAAAGTACAGACTTATCTATCAAAGGGTTGAAAAGGGCTATGTGAAATTCCATGCGCTTAAAGACAAAGAAAGAATTGCAAAGATTCTTAGAGAGGCGTTTGTAAAAAAATTCAGGGAGGACGTTGAGAGAATAGATCCTCCTGAAATAGTTTTTAGGACTCTTGGAGATGAAATTGAAAGGATTGAGAAAATAAAGGAATCAAAAATACCTGAAAACTTTGAAAGGAATCTTGGAGAAATAAACATGTCAGCATTTCCACCATGCATAAAGGATATCTTGAAATCATTGGAGAAAGGTATAAATATTTCACACAATGCAAGATTTTCTCTCGTAACTTTTCTTTACAACATTGGTATGCCCAGGGAGAAAATACTTGAAATATTCAAGATGGTTCCTGATTACAACGAAAAATTAACTGAATATCAGGTTTTACACATAACAGGCGAAAAGGGTAAAACAGTCTATTCCATGCCAAAATGTCAGACCATGGAGCTTTACAGTTTATGCGTTAAAAATATTTATAAGGATCCATTATGCTTTAAGGAATGGATGAAACATCCCCTTATCTATTATAGATTAAAAAAGAGATCAAATGCTTCTCCAGGTTCTCAGTGATCTCTGCACTGCTGTAAAATGACCAAGAATACCTATGAAAATTAAAACAATGTCAGATATGGAAAGGTATGGCCAGAGCGGAATGAAAAATTGGAGAATTGGTAAAATTATGAACAGGATCATTCTATCCGCTCTTCCCATGATTCCACCGTAATCTCTCCTTCCTGTAATAGCAAGTGCATGTGTTCCAGCGTAGCTTGTGAAATATATGCCTGTAAGTGCAAGAACGCCGTAATACCAGTGGGAATAGGAGCTGAACATTATGCCAAGAACTATAACCGTGTCGGAATACCTGTCAAGCTGGTGATCAAGAAAATCACCCCTTTTGCTCTGTTTCCCAGTGATCCTTGCCACCTTTCCGTCAATTGCATCAAAGAATGAGGAGATAATGAGCATAATTGATGCAAAAATTAGATATATGGATCCAAGGTAAAGGAAAATGGATGCAAATATTGCAAAAATAAATGATAACCATGAAATTGTGTTTGGTGAGAAAACTGTAAATGGTTCAGCAAATTTTGTTAAAACGCCATCTATGTTTTTCCTGTAGGCATCTAATACCATTCCATCACCTCATGTAAATAATCTATCTTACCCGCTTTGTAATTATCACCCTTACCATTCAATATTTCTTTTATAATATTCAATGTTTCCTCCAGTGAAAATTTACCTGTATCTATTTCATAAACATTTTTTTGTAAATCTAACGCTTCCTGTGTAATAATTCCCAATGCCTCCGCTTCCAAATTCTCCATTATTTTTTTATAATCAAAGCCCTTCTCAACAAGTCTATTTTTAAGAATTGAAGGACTTGTTCTTAAAACTATCACCACATCACATTTCATAAAATGTGCATAATGTGATTCTAAAACTATATTGTTTAAATTTTTTAACTTATCCTTCAAACAATCAATATCAACAATTCTCACCTTTCTTTTTTTATCGTACCCTTTCATACAGCCATTTTCTTTCGCAAGTTCATTTAAATTTATGCAAGGCCATGCAAGATTTTTACATACTGTTGTTTTACCAGTACCAGGTGTACCTGTTATGCATACAATCATTGAATTTAAAATGCAGAAATCATATAAAAAAATTATGTAAATTTTTTTATATCTTTAATGTCATGATATGATGTGAATAAATTCAGAATTTTATTTTTAGCGATTATTCTTGTCTGGGCAACGGTTTCCATAGCATTCATTGTGCAGAATATTTACCTTGGTCCTGAAAGATCTCTAACGCAAATACCACAGGCATCACAGAATTTTTCAATGGTAAATGGTTATTCATTGGGAGGAGGGGATTATGTAATTACAATGATTGAAATTATTGAAATCTTCTGGATAGGTATGTTCATTGTTGGTATAATATTATTTTTTAAAGAAACGCTGAGAATTATAGCGGAAAAAATACTTTCATTTGCAGGTCTATTCATTGTTCTTATTTTTACATATTTTATCAGTCTGTATATGCAATTTGGAAGTTTTCCTGCATCAAATATACAGGTAATATTTTCATCATCATATTTACAGGGAACAATACCTGCAATTTTTAGTCTTTTTGTTCTTGTTTTTCTAATTTTTTACATAATACCAAAAAATTCATTCAAAGGTAAAAGCAAGGAAAGCGAAATGGTGAAATCAATAGAGAGAATGGTAAGGGATCTAAAATTTTCGGATGATGTTAGAGGTACAATTTTAAAGGTTTATTATGAACTCAGTTCATTGCTGAAAAACAACGGTATAATAGAAAAAGAGAACTTAACAGCAAGGGAATTTGAAGATTTGTCATTAAAAACATTGAAGATAAAAAAGGAACCATTTGAAACAATAGTAAAATTGTTCGAAGAGGCAAGGTACAGTGATCATAGAATGGATGAGAATGCAAGGATAATGGCCATAAATGCTCTTGAAGAAATAAAAAACATGCTGGGAGGCATGAAACATGAGAAATTATCCCATTTCGGTTATTAGATATATGATTCCAATAATTCTTGTACTTGCGATCTTTTCAATTTATAGTGGCAGTACACTCTATTTTCTAATATCCTTACTATTTCTTTTTTCGCTTTTGATAATATACTATCCATTTTACAAAGAAGCAGTTGAAATTCATTATGAAAGGAATGCTGCAAATTTTTACGAGGAGGAGAGCAAACATATAGAGGAGAAATTACAGGAAGCATTGAATGGAAGTGCAGTGGCACAGAGGTTGATTGAAGATAGAATAATAAAAATCTTGATAGAAGATAGTTCCAACAGATTCAATCTTGATCAGGGAACGGTTGTGGAAAAAATTTTGAACAATGAACTTAAAATGGATGAAAATATAGGAAACATTTTTAAAAAAATTTATGATAGAAGATACGATATGAATTATGTGGTGGATAAAGATACATTTCAAAATGAAATAAAAATGGTTCTTGATTATGTAGGTGTATGAATATGGATATTCCGGAAACAAAAAAGAGTATAGAAAATATACTAAGCGAAGTATCCAAGGCCATAGTGGGGAAATATGATGTTCTTAGAGAAATGATGGCGGCAATTCTTTCCAAAGGACATATACTCCTTGAGGATTATCCAGGCCTTGCAAAAACACTAATGGCTAGATCTTTCAGTTACACGATGGGATGTGAATTCAAGAGGATACAGTTTACACCGGATCTTCTTCCCATGGATATCATAGGATCGTACATTTACGACAGGGAAAATTCAACATTTAAGTTTTTGATGGGCCCTGTTTTCACAAATATTCTTTTAGCTGATGAAATAAACAGAGCACCTCCAAAAACACAATCAGCACTGCTGGAATCAATGCAGGAATATCAGGTAACTGTTGAAGGTAAAACATTCAAACTTGATGATCCCTTTATAGTGATTGCAACACAAAATCCAATTGAGTTTGAGGGAACATACCCCTTACCTGAGGCGCAGATGGACAGGTTTCTTGTAAGGTTAAGGATTGGTTATCCAACAAAGGAAACGGAGATTGAAATATTGAAAAGGAGGGTCGAGAGAAAAAAGGAGGAGATAGATCTAAACACCATTATTTCAAAAAAGGATCTTTTAATTATGCAGGAAATGGTTGAAAACGTTCATGTTGATGATACAATCTATTCTTACATAGTGGAAATAGTTGATAAAACAAGGATGCATGAACAACTTGATGTTGGATCTAGCCCGAGAGGATCTCTTGCACTGTTAAAATTGTCCAGAGCTTTTGGATTAATGGATGGAAGGGATTATGTTCTTCCAGATGATGTTAAAAAAAGTGCCCAGATTGCTTTACCTCACAGAATAATACTTAAACCCGAACCCTGGATAAGGGGTGTAAGGCCTGATGATGTGGTGAAAAAGATCCTGGAGAACATACCTGTCCCAAAACTATGAAAGAAAACGTTAGACCAACAAAAAATTCATACATTCTTATTCTTATATTTCTAATATCAATTTCCTTTGGTATAATGTTAAGATTGCCCATATTAATTCTTCTTTCTATACCCATATTTCTTTATCTAATTGTTTCTTCAATTCAGATCACGGGATGGGATATTGATTTACAGAGAGAATTCTCTGAAAAAATATATTTTCAATATGAGGATGCAAATATAAAAATAACAATTCAATCCAAATCATTTTCAGGCTTTATAAAAATAAAAAATAACATATTTGAAGAAACATATGCTATTAAAAAGGGTGAAAAAATAGTTGATACAAAAACAATAAAATTCGATGATTTTGGCATATATGATTTCTCTGACATTGAAATAACACTTTCAGATTTTTCATATCTTTTTGTAAATTCCTTTTCAATAAAGGATGATCTGAAAATACAGGTGTTCTCAAGATATGAAAACGTCAGGAAATTTCAGCTTAAACCGAAAAGAACAAGATCATTGCTCGGGGATATACCATCCAGATATCTCGGTCAGGGGCTGGATTTCTATTCGGTCAGAGAATTTACCGAAGGGGATGAAAAAAGGAGAATAAACTGGAAAAGGACAGCGTACTTTGATAAATTAATGGTTAATGAGTACTATGCAGAAAAATCCGGAAATGCTGTAATTTTACTTGATGTAAGGCGTTTCCAAAAATCCGAAAGGGATTACAACAATATTCTGAATGGATCTGTTAAGGCAGCTTTAACTTTAACAAATGCCATAGCCAGAACGAGGAACAGACTTGGTCTTGTTATTTTAAAAGATACTGTGGACTGGATTTATCCATCCTATGGTAAAAAACAGTATTACAAAATAACAGAAAGATTGTTAAGGGTAAGATCCTTTAAGGAAAGTTACATACCACTGGAATACGGAAAGAAAATAATAACAAGATTCTTTCCTCCAAACTCATACATAATAATCATAGGAACAGTTTTTGATAAAAACATAAATGAACTGATAATGGATCTTATAGCAAAAAAGTATGAAATACTGATGATTATACCTTACATTTCATCAAAGGAAGAGACATTGTCGGAAAAAATACTTGATGCGGAAAGAAAGGTAAGGATAAGAACAATATCAAAGTATGCAAGGGTTATAGAATGGAACATCGATTATCCATTAACAAAGTATCTGGAGATGGTAAGATGAGATGGCATTATTTATTCCTTATTTTTATTTATTTGTATTCAATCTTTATATCAAAGTTGAATGGCATACATACAATTATTTTATTAATAGCCCTATCTATAATGTTTCTCATATTTTACAAAATTATTAAAGATATCATTCTTTTTATTGTATTTTCTGTTTTGGTTTTTGCAACAATCTATTCATCATCCATTTCCTACAACCCATACTCCATGGAAACATTTTTGCTTTTTTCAATTCCGGTAACACTGTCAATAATTTTTATTGAAATTGAAATATCACCTTTTTCAAAATATTTTTCTCCAATAATTAAGAACGTATCAAAGAATGCTGTTTTATCCATAGCTTTATCGTACATTTTAATCATATTTTTCAGTCTTTTCATATTTGTTCAAAGGGACATTCTCATATTTTCATTGTTACTTTCAATTATAATAATAGCATTCATTTACTTTTTGAAAACACTGAACAATCCGGAATGAATTTTTTGATAAAAAAGTAAATAAAAGAGGAATATTTTGGGCCAAGTATGGTAAAGGTGATAATTCTTGCACCGGAAAAAAAGGAATTGGAATTGAAAGGCGTGAAAAATGTGGAGGAAATGTTAAATAAACTGGGCCTTAAAATTAATGCTCACATTGTTCTTAAAAATGGTAAGCCTGTGCCCGAAGATGATGATATTGAAGAAAAAGATACGGTTGAAATCATTCAGGTTTTTTCAGGTGGATGAAAAATATTTTAAATTAATTTTGTGTATTAATCTTTTGATCAATTTTTTTAATCAAAAATTTAATTTTTTTAAAAGAAATTCAATTTTACCGGTAAATTTTAAATATATTTAGGAAAATGTTATCATGGTATGAGAACAATTAAGCTTGCTCTGTTGTTGTTTTCATTCTTTTTGTTTTTTACTTCATTGGCCTTTGGACAGAATGTGAACAGTCTGATGAACAACGCAAATGCTGCAGAACCCATGACAATAATTGGAATTTACGTTCATGGTTTTTTCCTTCTAATGGCGGTTGGATTACCATACGTTGTTCTGTCCTATGAGTTTCTTGGTATAAGAAGAAAAGATGGGGAATACTTGAACGCCGCAAGAACATTGAGCAAGGTATGGGGTGTTTCTTTTGCAATCGGTGCCGCCACAGGAACGCTTGTTGAATTCGGTCTTGTGCAGTTATGGTCCGGGACACTTGTTGCAATAGGATCATTCTTCTTCGGCCCTCTTACAATAGAACTTTTTGCATTCATGATGGAAATTATTTTTTTGGCTGTTTATCTTTTCACTTGGAACCTTAAGGATCCAAAATGGAGCCATTTTTATATTGGTATTCTTCTCCTTATTGGCTCAAACCTTTCAGCATACATGATTCTTGCAGCAAACGCTTTTATGAATGTACCCTGGGGTACGGGGGATCTAGTATCAAAGATTCTACCATGGGAACCAACCCTGGGACCAAATGCTGTTAATCAACAAGCTTTGGCAAATCTTTATGCTGCCATAGCAAACTCAGGTTCGCTTGCATTGGTTAAATATACGCTTGGTAGCAATATAGGTTTTATTTTTTACAATCCATTTATTGTTTTTGAAAATCCCAACCTAACAGCAACATTCTTACATACTGTTCTTGCCACAATAATAATAGCATCCTTTGAGGCCAGTGCCTTTATTGCCATGGACTGGATAAGAAACAAGGAAAAAAGAGGTCATTACTTTAAAATTCTGAAAATCAGCTACGGTGTGGGTGCTCTTGCATCAATTCTCATGGCATTTTCCGGTGATTTTATGGGTAGAATCGTTTACCAGTACAATTATCTTAAGTTCCTTGCAATTGAGAATATTCCACCTAATGGTGGAACAGATCCACTGATGGGCCTTTTGCTTTATGGCAATCCCAATTATTTCTTTACGGGTTTTAATGGTCTTCTTTCTCAGGCATCCAGTTCCATAGATCCAAACGCTGTGATTACAAGTATACAGTATGCTGAACAGTTCCAGGCCTGGGCCTATCCTGTTTATTGGTCTATGGTCATTTCCGGCATATTACTATTCATATTTGCAGTGGCCTATTTAGGTGCATATATAAAATTTATAGATAAAATAATAAATAAAATACTTCGCATCAATGTTGAGAAATTCCTTGTTTACACAAGTTTTGTTGCACCAATCCTTGGATTAATTGCTGCATCTGCGGGGTGGGCGATAAGGGAGGCTGGAAGGCATCCATGGGTCATTTATGGCCTTATTCAGTACTGGCAGGTCATAACTCCTGATACAATAACATTGTCATTTTCAATATTGATAATTTTTGTTGAACTCTCTATACTGATTTTTGGATCCTTAGCTATAATATATGTTGTCAGAGGGAGGTTGAAACCATGAGTGATGTTTATGCATCATTCGTTCTCCTTGGCTATGCAACAATTGTTCATTTGCTTCTTGTGAACATTGTTCTTGGCATAGCGATTTTCATACCAATACTTGAATACATTTACTTGAAAAGAAAAGATAAGGATATAAAGGATCTTGAAAGAAAAATATTCAAACTCTTGGTTGTCATAGATCTTTTCGCTGGTGTATGGGCAACCTGGATAACTGTTTTTCTTGGTGGATTTTGGCCACAGCTAACATTCTATGCTACAACAGTTCTTTTTATACCTCTTACAATTTCCCTGATAGGTATTCTTATTTCATTACCCTCAATAGGTGTATACTGGTTCACATGGGGTAAAATAAATGAAAAGATACATTTCCTGATAGGTATTATTCTTGCAATAGGAACGCTGATGGTTCCAATAGGATTCAATATGATATTTTCATTCTTAAACGATCCTGTTGGTCTGAATCAGGCTCTGCAGAACAACGACCTTTATGCTGTATTTTCCAATCCATTGTATCCAGAATTTACACTCCACAGAATTTTTGGTGCTCTTACTTTGGTGAGTCTTGTATATTCTGGAATTTTTCTCTATAGGTACTGGAAATCGGGTGATGAAATTTACAGAAAAGGTGCAGGAATTTTTCTATGGGCATCATTGCCAATAATACTTATTGAATCAATCCTTGGTGCAATTTATGCAATGGAACTGAATATAAATTCTCAGTACATTGCATCCTCTGTACTGGGGCCGTTCTCAATGAATCCCACAGGTACAATGTTTCCTCTGTTTGTGGTTTTTATAATATTGGTATTTTTACTATGGATAATCCTTTTCTATCTTCTTTATGCTTTCCAGAAAAATGTTAAGGCAGTTAGAACATCACTTCTTCTCCCGGTTCTTGCACTAATAACATTACCTCTTGGGGAATTCATAAACGATTATTCAAGGTATCCATATTTCATAATAACAGGTGAAACAGGAATTCCTGCAAGTAACTTCTTTAACAACATCCTGCAGATTTCGGTATGGTGGATAGCGGTGGCTTTGTTGATATCAGTGATTTTAGCTGGAATATTTTCCTATTACCTTTATCAGATTCTTATAAAGGAAAAATATTCTGAATGATTTTTTTCAGAAATTCAACCTATTTTTAAAAATTTGAGGATATATTTTCTCAAGGTTAATCTCAAAAACCACCGCTGGATTACCAAGGTTGTACCTTTCAAGGATTCTTGGATGAACCTCGCCGAAAAATCCAACATTTTTACCATCTACCATTATGTATGCTTGTCTTCCGGAAATAAGGAATGGAAGATCCGATTCTTTTATATTCAAAGTTAAACCCATGGCCTCAAGTATCTTTCCAACTGTACCCTTTATTTCTGTGAATGAAGCTGATGAATGAATGGATGAACCTGCAAGATTTATTGTTTCACCACGGTCATAAACCTCACCAACCTCAAAGATCCTCTGCGGTAAATTCCTGTGCCTGTTGTTCTCCAGTGTTTCCATAAGCATGGGTATAAGCCATGTTCTTATCATTGTCTGGTCGTTTGTTACAGGGTTAATGATTTTTGGAGAATCTCTTTCTTCAAGATCGAAATTTTCAAAGTTTCTTTTTGGGGAAGTCAATGTGAGATTTACAACTTCAATATAATTCAGACCTATCATGATCATTCTCATTTTTTCCTTAATGTTCTCAACTTCACTCTCATAACCCTGTGAGAATTTTTTAGGAAGAATTTGTGGAATATTATCATAGCCTAAACCCTTTGCAAGATCTTCAATGATATCAATGGAATGCATAACATCTACCCTGTACGGTGGTACTTCAACTATATTGTTTTTAATATTTACTCTATAACCCATTTTTTCAAGTATATTTTTCAATTTCCTTTTATCAACTTTTACTCCAAGAACATTCTCAATTTCTTTTTCATTTATTGTAAATTTCTCAAAACCCAGCGATGGCAGGATCATTGTTCCATCCTGATATTCCACCTTTACTTTCTCCGGTCTCCCACCAATCTCAAGTATTGCAGTTACAACTAAATTAAGAGTGATTATTATGGTAAAAAGTTCAATCCCCGTAACATCTATGAAAATGTTTTTTGTGTTTTCTTTCAGTTGAGTTAACGTTCCATTTATTATAGGTGGAAAGGAGAGTACGTCTCCATTTTTATCAGTTATAACAGGATATTTTTCATAATCCTTTATGATCCATCCATACTCAATACCCTTTGGATGTTTTCCAATTATTTCTTTAAGATTCATTTTTTCTGAGAAACCCAGGGGAATGAATGAAATATCTTCTGGATCATGGGCAGCATAGCTGAATGGTGGTGTGACATTATCAAGATCATGAATGCCTATGGCAATTTTCTCTCTGTTTCTTCCTACGCTCAAATGCAGTTTTTCCTGGAGATCCATAATCTCTTTTATCGCTTCATCATCGAGATAAATGTTCTTAATAACTGCACATCCAATGTATGGTCTTATGTTTTTAAGTTTTTCATCCACATTTACAAAAATTTTTGAATCATATAATCTGTATGATCTTTTTTCATTGTAAACATACTGTCTTATTGCCCTTGATAGACCAAAAATTGAATACAGATCTGGCCTGTCAGGGTATAGTTCAAAATCCCAGGTGTTTTCATCCTCCCTTTTTACTTCACCACCGAGCATTTCCACAATATTCTTAATTTTTTCATTATCCACACGAGTCAATTTTATTAATCTTTGTTTGTTAACGCTGATTACCACCATAATTTTTCCATTGAAAAAAGAATAAAATGTATTTAACATTATCGGAGGAGTGTTTCACTTTTAATTATGTATTTCCTTACTCATAAAAAAATTTCTTATTTCTTCCTCAATATCTTTACTTTTCTCCATATTTATAAAATCCCTAAATCTATGGGCCCTTTCATCAAGAATTATTCCGATTCCTCTATCCTTTGAGGATCTAATCATTCTTCCAAATGCCTGAACAATTTTTCTTCCGGCGGGTCCATGTACAAGAAACTGGTAAACCCTTTCCTTCCCCAGTTCGTTCTTGTAATACATCTCCATAAGCTGCTGTCTTGCTGTGGGTTTGGGATAAGGTATACCAACAATCACAACCATCTCAAGTATATTTTCAGGAAAATCTATACCCTCGCTTATTCTGCTTCCAAAAACTGAGAAAAATGTACCACCATGCCTTTTGAATAAATGCATGTACCTTGTGAATTCTGTCTGCGTTATGTTCTGCCTTTCAATGAAAATTTCACCGTTTACTATTATATCCTCATTCAGGATCTTTTCCATGATCCTGTAGGAGGGAAAAAGAACGAGTGCATTATGTTTAGTTGATAGTATTTTTTCCAGAATTGATGCTATTTTTTTACTTTCCTCTCCATTCTTTTCAATGACATCATATTTTGTTGTTACACCATCAATGTAATAAATTTTAAGATTTTCCGGCGGGAAAGGTGAAGGATATGAAGCTTTTTTTGGCTTAATATTTTCAAACACAAGGTTTTCATATTCATCCAGTGGCCTTAATGTTCCTGACATATGAATTGATGAATGAACTTTTTCAATAATTGATGTTATTGGTTTTGGATCAATGGAAAAGAGTTCAAGCCTGAGGACATCCACTTTAGTTATAAGTCTTACAGTGTCCCTATCATCATTCTCAAAAAACTCTAAAAGAAAATTTGAAAGGTTCCATACGTATGATCTTGGTAAAAGACCGTTGTTTAATTTTTTATTCCTTATGTATTCCCCGAAGGATACAAGGTCGTTGAGAAAAGCAATTACATCCTCACTGGCTGAAGAGAGTTTTTCAGAGAGCATGTCGAGAAAGAGTGAATGTGAAATTGGAGAATCCTCCTTATCCTTTAGGGTTTCATTTTCAAAGTATGAAATTACATCTCTAAGTGCTTCAAGAAAATAAGATAACTTAATGTTCTTGTAATTAATTTCACCAAATTCCCTTACCTCCCTATCAGTTGCATTTATTGATCTTATAGAAAGAGATAAACTCCTCAGAGATCTTGCAAAATCGGGTAGGTTATGCGCTTCATCCACAACAAGGATGATTTCATCAAAGTCTGTATTTGACCAATCCAAAAGTCTTGATCTAATGAATGGATCAAAGAAATACATATATGGCATTACAATTAATTTTGCCTTTTCTGTAAGATTTTTTATTGCCTCATAAGCACAGATCTCATCTTCAAGCGCCCTATCTATGAATTCCTGTGCTGTAAATACGTTGTTCCTTCCAAAGTCTATTAATGCATTTCCTTTATCAAGATAATTACTGTAGTAAATGCAGGAATCGTATTTTCCATTTTCTACATCCTTCTTTTTCTTTTCACATAATAGAGCGAATTCCTCAGGTGTTGCATCAATAATCTTTTCCTTCATCATCATTAGGCAATAATTGTTTCTTCCCTGAAGAGAAACACTGCCAAAGGTATAATGTCTCCTCAACATCTTAGCTTCTTTTATTACCTGCTCCTGCTGTGAGTTTGTCCTTGTTAGATAAAAAATTTTGAGATTATTATTCAAAGCGTATTCAAGTGCAGGTGCAATCACTGCAATTGTTTTCCCGATTCCCGTGGGTGCCTCAAAAATAATATGCTCCTTTTTTTCAATAGATTCCTCTACTAATTTAACAATCTCATCCTGGTATTTTCTGAAACTGTAGGGAAAAAATTTCATCTTAGCGCCGCGGGGGAGATTCGAACTCCCGCTCCCTATTCGGGAACCAGCTCTCAAGGCTGGCGCCGTGGTCCGCTTGGCTACCGCGGCTTAATGACCATATAGATTGCCATATTTTTAAGTTTCTCTTTTTAACTTTTTCGGCGGGAAATCCCCTTCCAAAAATGATGGAATGAAAGCCGATAAATTTAAGGCTGAAAGAGCTGGCAGATGTATGCATGGAACATGAAGAACTCAAGCTTGTGGAGACAATACATCTTAACCTGCCTTCCAAATGTGGGCATAGAAATGGGCTTATGATGAAGCATTTTGCACTTTGGGTGGTTGGGGATCGAGCTTAGTCCATGAAGAAGCTCCATCCATTAGGGTGGGTAGTTCACATAACTTTTCCTACCCAGAAATTTTTTGCCTAGATTGTTAAATTATTTTATTTTTAAAGAAAAGTTGAACAGGTTATAAAAAATTTAGATTAGTTTGATTTGAGATAACAACACATATGGATGAATATAAAAGATACAGAAGATGGATACCTGCAATAGCTGCTGTTTTTATGATGTCCTTTGTGAGCGTATATGAATATTCCTGGACTCTGTTCACAACGCCGTTGAGCTCCGTTTTCAAAGTATCTGCATCTTCCCCATTGCTTGGCTTGACCTTTAGCATTTACATTGTTGTTCAGGCTTTGAGTATGTGGCTTGCCGGTCGATATGCAGATAAACATGGTCCGAGAAATATTTCAATGTTGGGTGGAATACTTACAGGGGTGGGATACATATTATCAGCATATGCACCCTCTCTTTCAGTTCTCTATATTACCTATGGCCTGGGAAGTATAGGTGTTGGAATAATATATGCCACATCAGTGAGTACAGCTCTGAAATGGTTCCCTGATATAAGAGGTACGGTTTCTGGCCTGATAGTTCTTGGTTTTGGTGCTGGATCCTTTGGATTATCTCCATTAATAAACTATATTATCACAACCGTAAATTACCAGGCAGCATTCCTTTATATTGGCATTGCACAGCTTATAATCATTACTTCACTTGCAACCACAATGGTCTATCCTCCAGCGGGATGGATTCCGCCAGGCTGGGATCCAAAGAAGGCTGAGGAGAAAAGAAAGCTTGTAAAGAGAAGTTCCTACGATTTTACCTTAAAGGAAATGGTAAGAACCTGGCAATGGTGGGTAATCTACATCTCATTTATTCTCATTGCTGGAGCTGGGTTGTCGATTATTGGTCACCTTATACCCTATGGTAAATCTCTTGGTGTTCCCATTGCGGCAGTAATAGCAGTGTTTTTATTCCCACTGGCCAATGGTCTTGGAAGACTTGTTGCTGGGTCGGTTTCTGATTTCATTGGAAGACCATATTCAATGCTTCTTTTCTTTGGAATTTCAGGTTTATCCATGATAATAGTTAGTTTTGTTCATACAACTGTTCTCTTTCTAACATTAATATTCCTGATTGCATTCACCTGGGGTCCGTTGTTTTCGCTTTTCCCATCAACAGTTGGAGATTATTTCGGTGCTAAAAATTCAGGGGCAAACTATGGATTCACATATACTGCAAAGGCAATAGGTGGAATCTTTGCTGGTTATGGTGCCTCATTGCTTTTCACCGCCCTTGGAATATCATCCACATTGATTATAACAGGATTTATGGCAATTGTTGCAGGTCTTTTGGGTGTTACACTAAGACTTCCAAAGACACCAAATGAAAATGTACAAAAATCCTAAATTTTTTATCTTTTTCTATTATTTTTCCTGCATTAATATATTCATATCAAAAATGTTTTTTAAAGAAACTGTTAACTTTGATTGAAAATCTTCACAAATAAATAATTTGATAATATTATTTTAAAGGTAATTTTTGAATAATTTTAAATAAGAGTGATGATTGGTAATAGATATGGTACATATTCTCGATCTAAAAATCACACAAATAGATTGTCCTCATGCAAGTATTTCCAGGAACTTCCAGGATCTTAATATTCTTATATTAAACACATCCATAACACCTGAAGGCTATCAGAGGATTTTCAGCATTTTTTATTCAAATGAAAAGGGAACTGTTGAGAATGCATTCAACGAATTTATATCATATAACAAAATAAAGGATGTTGAAGTAATAAGCAAGAAGGAAAACATTATATCTGCTATTTATTCAATGCCCCAGACATCAGCATTTTCAAACCTATCAAGTAAAGGGTTCAGGCTCCATCCTATAAAGGTTTCCATGGGACAGGAAGAATGGTTTTATGTCTATTACAACGATTATGACACACACATGAACTTTGATTTTGTTAATGATACCAGCACAAAGCTCTTGAAGGGAGAAAAGCTTTCTACAAATGAATTCTTTGAAAGATACATATCAATATTTTCGGAAATAGGCCTTATTGACATGCTCTCCAATCTTGATTCCAGGGACATTGCACTATTTTATAATGCCCTGAATATGGGTTATTTTGATTGGCCGCGAAAGGTGAATCTATCGGAACTGAGTGCCTATTCAACTTTATCCAAATCTACACTCTCATACCATCTGAGGAAAATAGAGAAAGTTATTTTTCAGAACATAAACAGAAGGTTCAAAACATCCCAGTAAGATATAAGTTTCAAGTTTAATATTTGTTCTTTCTAAAGTGGATTTTCTGCCTATAAATTTAAAGAAATCATAGAAATTTTAAAATTATCCTGACATGGATCCTTTCAATTTGAGAAATTCTTATATAGATTAATGAATTTAGAATTGATCATGGCCGATGAGAAAAGAAATGTGGGATTTCAGTCAGCGGCAGGTTTAATAAGGTACTTTGAGGAAGAGAAATCCCGCGGTCCAAAGATAGATCCAAAGCTTGTTATTTACATAGCCATTGTAGGAACAATTATAGTTGAGATTCTCAAGGTCTGGGTTCCACTTCACTGAAAACATTTTATATCTTTTTGATATGTACTTATTAAAAGCTCCGGTGGTGTAGTCCGGTCAAGCATATCGGCCTTTCGAGTTTTGGATAACGAGGAAAGCCGACGACCCGGGTTCAAATCCCGGCCGGAGCATATTCTCATAATCTATAATACTTTTGAATAAAATAGGCCACACCACCTGTTACCCAGGCAATGGTCAAACCAACACCCACACCTTTGAAGTAAATATTGTTTGTTGAATAAAATATGAATAGAAAAATAATACTTAAAATAAGCTCAAGCAGGACCAGAGCAAGTACAAGATTATTTTTCAGTATGTTTTTTCTCCATTCTTTCATATTTAATGATAAATTAGAGATCTTATTAAAGCTTTTATTAAAAAATCAACATCAGAACTTAAATTGAAATTCTCTGTGCAAAAAAATGAAATCATGCGATTAAAGTATTTTTGTGTTTTTTAACAATTTCCCAATGAATGCAAATTTCGGAGTTTTTCATATGATTATAATTGGGTAGCTTAGAGATAAAACTAAATAAAATGAAAAAATTACATTTAGTATGGAAGGGGAACCCTCTGAACCTCAAATGCCCATTCCATCTCCAAAGAAATCAAAAAAGTTCATAGCGATAGTTATTGGTATGTCAGCAGTAGTTGTAGTTTCTCTTGTTCTGCTATCTACAATACTACCAACTTGTCCTGCCACAGACAAAATAGATGTGTTCGTGACAGCCGTTGATTTAACCATTGTTTACAATGGTACAACAGGAGGCTACTTAGGCCCTATAAATCAAAGTCTTCCTGGATTTTCTGCTTTATCAGGAAATATTTTTCTGTACACATTCACTTTAAATTCCTCAGGATCCTCCAGCCATACAATATATTCAATAACTACATCAAACTCAGATTTTCATATTGATTCCATTTCTCCAAATCTTCCATATACATTTAACCCCGGTTCCGAAATTAAAATAACAATTAAATTCCTAATATGTCTTGGATACAATGGTGTTTTGCATTTGACATTATCTACCAAATAAATATTTTGAATAATCTGATCAAAAATTTAATTAGTTAATTAAATTTATTTCTGGCATTATTAAAGGTTTGAAAAATACTGATTTCAATAGATTTTTATAGTATTAATTTCGTAGCATTTATATTTTTGCTCAAATCATAATTTTGCAAGGAGGTAAAGACGTAAAGCATAGGAATAATGAAAGTCTATTCAAAAGGGTAGGAAATTATCTAATACAGAAAAAATTTTGGTAATACCTTGGACAACAGATTCTTTTGAGAAAGAAACTGCATATTTAAGTGGCCAGTATGTGGCCTGGACGGTTAATAGATACAATGCTTCTTCGAATATATTGAAAAAGTTAAATAGAACTGATTTGCTTGTGAAGAGGGCCCTCTTTTCCATTAAAAATCAAACAAAGATGTGATACTGGGGCAAGATCTTTCAATAAAGAGAAGGTACATCCATCAGGGCAGGGTAGTTCATAAAGAAAAAATTTAATTGGTGGAAAAGCAATAATCAATCTATGATAATCAGGGAAAAGAGTGAACTTACAAAGATGCTTATTCTCATAGAACTTATGCACGGTAAAAGGAAAATAAGAGAGGTTGCAAAAACTATAAACATAACTGTGCAGGGTGTTTCCGAGTACATAAAGATCATGAAAAAGGAGGGACTTGTGACAAAGGATCTTAACGTTACAAAAAAGGGTAGCAGTTTTGTTCATGAAAAGGCCGAGGAATTAAGGGTATATGTTGTGAATCTTCTGAATGAACTGAACATAATAAGTGTAACAGAGGCTATTGCTGGTGAGGATCTGAATGAAAATGAATCTGTTGGACTTTTTATGGAAAATGGTTATATCCATGCCTATAGAAAAAATTCAAAATCCATGGGTGTAACAATATCAAGTGCAAAAAAGGGTGAGGATGTTGGTGTGAAGGATTTAACAGGAATCATGGACATAAATATGGGCAAAATTGTTGTATGCCTTCTTCCATCAATAAATGATGGAGGATCAAAGAATGTTGATCCTGGAAGATTGAAAGAAGTTGTGAAAGAATTTGATAAAATTGGCATATACGGTATTGTCCCCTACATTTCATTGAAAAACGCAGGAATTAAAATTGATTTTGAGTATGCATCAATAAGAGCTGCGCAGGAAGCCTCACACAGGGGTCTAAAAACAATTATATTCATTTCAAAGGATCTGTTCAAATATGCTTTACCCGAGCTTGAATCACCAAAACAGGGTTTATCTTATGTTCCTTATACGGTAGAAGATCTCAGTACCTATCATAAGTAATATTAAATTCAGGAATGTAAACACCGAAACCGTCGTCGACATGGCCCACAACACTTGCATCCATTTTTTCTCTTTTCAATAAATTCAAAATATCATTCTCATATTTTTCATCAGCAATAACCATAAAGCCCATACCCATATTGAACGTTTGATACATTTCTCTATATTCAATGTTTCCAAGATCCTGAATGAATGTGAAAATTTTCTGAGGCTTTATAGGATTATCAATAACAAACTTTTTTCTTGATAATCTAATGAGATTTCTCAATCCTCCACCCGTTATATGTGCAAGACCTGTAACCTGAAACTTTCTTATAGATTTCAGGACAGGTTTCACATATATCTTTGTTGGTTCCAGGAGTATTCTCCATAACGGTTTATCAAGTTTTTCATAATATGAAACATTGTTTTCCTTCAATATTTTTCTAACAAGTGTAAAACCATTTGAATGCAGTCCCGAGCTTTTTAAGGCAATTATTAAATTATTCTTTTTTATTTTCTCGCCCGTAATAACATTTTTCTTTTTTACAATACCCATAGCTGTTCCTGAAAGATCTGTATAATTCACCAAATCGGGCATAACAGCAGTTTCTCCACCTATAATGGAAATGTTACTTGTTTTTGATGCAAGGTTCAATCCCTTCCCAATGTCCCTCGCTCTCTTTTCATCATAATCTTTTATAACCAAATAATCAACAAAGGCCAGTGGCTCTGCACCAACGCATATTGTATCATTAACGTTCATGGCCACAGCATCAATTGCCACAGTATCCCACCTTTTCATTTCATCCGCAATAATCATTTTTGTTCCAACACCATCTGTATTTAAGGCTATGTAATATTCACCAAAATTTATGAGACCTGTGTAATGCCCTATGCCAATTCCAGGTCCAAATGTTTTTCTCTTAAATTTTATTTGTTTTAACAAATTCTCTAAAAAAACATCTTTCTTGTCAATATCAACACCCGCTTCTTTGTATGTTCTCATTATCCACCATCCTTTCAATGGACCGGCGGGGATTTGAACCCCGGGCCTCCTCCATGCCAAGGAGGCGATCTACCAACTGATCTACCGGCCCTCTTCTTTTACATTTCAATTCCATTAATATACTTTACGCTTCAGCATATGTTATCAATCTTTTCGTACTTTTCAGACAAAAATTCAAATTCATGTAATGAACAGGATGGACATGAATTGTTTTTCATCACAACGATTTTGTCAATACTCAATGTCCATCCATCTATATAATACAAAACACTCTCGCTGTAGTTTTCCAGAAGGATTTTATAGGCAAGTGTTACAGCAAGGGATGCAACAAGTGAAGGTATAGAATTTAAAACACCAACGGTTGAACATGTATCCCTCACATCTGGAGGATCCCTAACCATACATCTCAAACAGGCTGTTTTCCCGGGTATTATAGCCATAACACTGCCATAGGTGGAAATTGCAGCTGAATATATCCAGGGAACGTTGTTCTTCACACATGCATCATTTATTATGTACCTTGTTATAAAATTATCAGTTCCATCCATGACAATATCAACATTTTTAACATAATTTTCCACATTTACTGAACTTATTCCCTCATAAATTGGTATAATCTCAACATCAGAATTCAAAGATTTTAGATAATTGAATGCAGCCTGAACTTTCAATTTACCAACATCACTTTCATTAAAGAGTGTCTGTCTGTGAATATTTGATAAAGATACATAATCCCTATCGGATATGTACAGTTTACCGATCCCCGCCCTTACAAGGAGCTGGGAAATTAATCCCCCCGTTCCACCCAATCCTACAACAAATGCTCTTTTCTTTGATAACTTTTCCTGTCCTTCCTTTCCAATCTTTTCAAGCACAATTTGTCTTGAATACCTTTCCATGTTTTATTGATAAAATTACATAATGAAAAACTTTTTCTTTTTGAATCCATGGTATGATCGTGGAAAGGAACATATGTGACGAATGCAGAGGTATAAAATTCCTGTGCGGTCTAAAGTACTGCCCCATTTACGGTAATACATACCTCATGCCAAAAATTGTGGGGGAAATGGGTGGGATTACACCACCTGATATATTTGTAGGTAGGTTCAACTATCCAAAGGTTCATGTTAGTGCAATAGTTACAAAAAATGATATTCTGGAAAACCTTTATCCATTACCACTGGAAAAGATACTCGAAAAAACATCATCCATGTTCAGGGTTGGTAATGTTCAGAGGGTTGATAGATTTTCCCCTCTTGTTGAAAAAATAAGAGAAATCTCTCTCTCGGAGATAAAGCTCAAGCTATCAGCTAGTGTTGAAACCATTGAAAGGAAAATCTACATGGACAGGATATCCTTACCCCTGGGTCCAAGGGTAATGGCAAGGAGCATCGAAATTGAAGAAAATCCAAAAATACCCAGGAGAATAGAAATAATAGCTGATGATTTTGATATGAATGCCCAGGAAGCACTTTGGGAACTTTACGTTAATGGATTCAGAAACGATTACCTTAAAAGACTTTTGAGCGCAGGTGTTGTGGGTAGAAAGATTGATAGAAAACTTGTTCCAACAAGATGGGCAATCACAGCCGTTGATGATATTGTAGGGAAAAAATTGATCGAAAAAGTCAGAGAATATGAGAGTATTGAAACAATCATTTATGCTGAAAACTCTTATATGGACAACCATTTTTATATTTTCCTCATACCTGGTATATGGATGTTTGAAATGGTCGAAAACTGGCATGGTTTTGGTGGTAAAATAAAAAATGTAATGGAGAGTGGTGATTATGAAAGTTATTATGGAAGAACTGCCTATGCAAAAAACGTCACAGGGGCCTACTATGCAGCAAGGCTTGGGGTGCTTGAATATCTTGAATCCATTAAAAAATCAGCGTCTGTGATAGTTTACAGGATTGTTGGGCCCAATTACAAGATACCATTAGGCGTATGGTTGATCAGAGAAACTGTCAGAAATGCATTCAGAAATGTTAAATATCTTAACACTAAAAATCTTAATGATCTTGATCTTCAGGATTATTTAAAGAGTGTTATTTTTTCAACAAGAATTTACAGATTTCTTGAGAAACAGAAGAGGATTGAAGCCTATGGATGAAAAAAGGGATGTGATGAAGGTACTCTGGGAAAACGGTATATTTCCAACAACAAGGGAAATTGATGAAATTATGAAACTTGGTGGAATGTCATACGTTATGCAGAAAATTAGAGAGGGTAAAGCATATGAAATACTGAAAAAGGAGGAAAGTAAATTTACAATAATAAAAGGTGATAAAGGTTTTCCTGCAAGTTCAGGGAAATCTGAAAGTTTCAGGAAACTTTTCCTTAGCAGATATATGAAAATAAGGAAAATACTTGAATCCAGGGTATCACTCTCAGGTTCAGTAAGCATTGATTATGCTCTTAGGAATGAGGGGGAGAGTACAATAATAGCAATGGTCAGGGACATAAGGGAATCGAAATATGGCAGGGTAATTGATCTTGAGGATCCATCCGGGCACATTATAGCATACTACAATGGAAATGAGAATATATTTCCAGATGATGTTATAGGTGTTAAGGGGAACATCAGGAATGGTAAAATCTACGTAAAGGAGATTGTTTATCCAGGAGTGGATAATGTATCAAAAAAAGAAAAAGTGCTGAAAAGTGAAAATGGTATTGCATTCATTTCAGATATACATGTTGGAAGTAAAATGTTTATGAAGGAAAATTTTTTGAAATTTCTCGAATGGATAAACAGCGATAAGGCAGGGAAAATCAAATATCTAATTATTTCGGGTGATCTTGTTGATGGTATTGGCATTTATCCAGGCCAGGAAAGTGATCTTGAACTCAGCGATATCTTTGATCAGTATGCTCTACTCTCAGATTATATTTCAAAAATAAAAAGGGATGTCACAGTGTTTATGATACCCGGCAACCATGATCTTGTGAGAATTGCTGAACCACAGCCATCCCTTGGTGAAGAAATAAAAAAGATATTCCGGGATAATGTTATTTTCTTATCCAATCCCGCATATATCTCCATAGAAGGATTCAACATTCTTATTTATCATGGTGCAAGCCTGAACGATCTAATGGATTACATTAAAGGCATGAAATATGAAAACGCAGACGTAATGATGGCTGAACTTTTGAAAAGAAGGCATCTTGCACCCATATATGGGAATAAAGTTCCAATTGCTCCAATTGAGGATGATTTTATGGTTATTGAAGAAATACCCGATCTTTTTGTTACAGGTCATATTCATGTTCATAAATATTCTATTTATTACGGCACAATACTTCTCAATGCATCAGCATGGCAGAAACAGACAGAATACCAGAGAACACACAATTTCTTCCCGGATCCCTGTAAGGTAACATTGAAATTTCTCAACACACCAGGTCTTGAAACAATAAAATTCTGAAAAGCTTTAATAATAATTTTTCATAACACAAAGCATGGAAAGGGTTAATGTGTTGGATTTCACAACAGGTAAACTTGAATTAACAACATCTGTTCAGGAAAGGTATCTTTCTGACCTTATTGATTATTTTGCATTTAAAAATGAGGCAGAAATGATCCTGAGGGAAAAAAATCCTTTAATCTACAAGGTTTATGAAATGGCATATTCCGGTCCCGGTGCTTTATCATATGCAATAACTGAAATTGAACCGGGAAAAGTTGGTAATGAATACTATTTCACCAAGGGTCATTTTCATTCAAAGGCCGCAGCCGAAGTCTATATTGTTCTAAGCGGGGAAGGAATATTGATGATGGAAAACAGGTCAGGAAACACAAGAACGTTAAACATGTTTAAAGGAGCAGTTCTTTACGTTGATCCTGAATATGCCCATAGATCCATAAACACTGGTAATGAAAAACTTGTATTCCTTGCTGTTTACCAGTCAGATGCTGGTCATGATTATGAATCAATAAAGGAAAGAGGATTTTCTTATATTGTTGTCGATGAAGAAGGTCCCAAGATAGTTAAAAATCCAAGATCTACCAAAAAATGAGTAATTAATAAATATTAATTAGTCAAAATCCTTTCATGGATAATATGGATGAACTTATTGCAAGCAAAATAAGGGTTGGATCACCCGTGCTGGTTTACGATAGCGATAAAAGAGAAGGTGAAACGGATATTGTTGTTGCATCAAAGTTTGTCACATCAAACATCATAAACTTAATGAGAAAGGATGGTGGAGGTCTAATATGTACAACCATGACCTACGAGACATCTCAAAAACTTGGTATTCCATTCATGGTTGAAATACTCCAGAAAAGCGGGTATGAAATATTTAAGTATCTTTATCCAAATGATATACCCTACGATGAAAAATCATCATTTTCAATAACAATAAACCACAGAAAAACATTCACGGGCATACCTGACAACGATAGATCGCTGACCATAAGAGAATTTGCAAATTTTATTGAAAAAATGAAATCATTGAATGAAAAAGAGGCAATGGTTGAATTCGGCAAAATTTTCAGATCACCTGGGCATGTTCACCTTTTAATTGCCTCAAAAGATCTTCTGAATTCGAGGAAAGGTCATACTGAACTCTCGACATCACTTATGATAATGAGCAATGTTACGCCATCTGCGACAATAGTTGAAATGCTCGGTAATGATGGTAAATCATTATCATACTTGAAGGCAAAAAATTATGCCATGGAACATAATTATCCATTTATTGAAGGTAGTCAGATAATGGATTGGTGGGAAAAGTGGTTAGAGTGATGGCCTCAGGGGTTTTCGATATTCTACATCTTGGCCATGTTTACTTTTTAGAGGAGGCTAAAAAGCTTGGTGATGAACTTATTGTTGTTGTGGCAAGAGATTCCACAGCAAGGAAAATGAAACATCAGCCAATAATGTCTGAGGACATAAGGGTAAGAATGGTTGCTGAATTAAAGCCCGTTGACAGGGCACTACTCGGTCATGAGGATGATATGTTCAAAACTGTTGAAGAAATAAAGCCTGACATAATTGTTCTGGGGTACGATCAGGCGTTTGATGAAAAATATATAGAAAATGAATGCAGGAAAAGGGGCTTAAATGTAAAGGTTGTAAGACTTGGAAAATTCACGGGTTCTGATCTTAATGGAACAAGAAAAATAATAGGAAAAATTATTTCAGCATATTCATTCCAAAAGGAAATTGAAACTATTGAAAAGGTGAAGGGAAATGAAGATCGTAGGAATAGCTGATACAACGTTTGCTAGGTACGATATGGGGGGCAGTGCAATAGATCAGCTAAAAAGGATGGGAACAGGTTTCAAAATTGTTAGATATACTGTTCCCGGAATTAAGGATCTCCCGGTTGCAGCAAAAATATTATTTGATAAATATAAATGTGATATTGTCCTTGCATTGGGCATGCCAGGGGCAAAGGAGATAGATAAAACATCAGCCCATGAAGCAGCTTTGGGCCTTATATGGGTTCAGGTTTTGACAGGAAAGCATATATTGGTGGTTTTTGTTCATGAGGATGAAGCAAAGGATGAAAAGGAACTTGCATTCCTCGCAGATAGAAGATCAAGGGAGCATGCTGAAAATGCATATTACCTGCTGTTCAATCCCGAATATCTGCAGAAATATGCAGGAAAGGGGTTGAGGCAGGGGTTTGAAGATGTTGGACCTGTAAGAGAGAGGTGATTGGAATGGAAAAAATTAGGTTGGGATTAGTGGTTTCCGAATACAACTTCGACATAACAATGATGATGCTGGAAAGGGCAAAGGTGGAAGCAGAATTTCTTGGAGCTGAAATTACAAGAACCTTGTTGGTTCCAGGAACATTTGAAATACCTTTGGGTGTTAAGAAATTAATTGAACTTAATGATATAGATGCTGTTGTTACCTTGGGTGCTGTTATAGAGGGTGAAACAGAGCATGATGAGGTAATAATGCAGAATGCGGCCAGGAAAATAGAGGATCTGCAGGTAGAATATGGAAAACCTGTTGCCTTGGGTATAACAGGCCATGGTGAAACAAGACTCCAGGCACAGGAAAGAATTGAAAAGGCAAGGGAAGCAGTTCACAGTGCGGTTAAAATGGTAAAAAGATTCCGGGAACTAAAAATTTAAATACAAGTAAACATTAACCGAATGTTGATAACCAAAAATTAATAACCGGGTGATAGTATGGAAAAGAAAGAATTGGTGTTGAGGGTGCATGAGGCACCCCAAATGGACGTAGGCCTTGGAAGGGCAAGAATTGACAGTCAATCCAGGGAGGAACTTGGGGTAGAGGTAGGTGATATTATAACTATCACAGGTCTAACCAGTAAAAAGACAACCGCCGCAAAGGTATACAGGGTTCCGGTGGAAGATGAAGGAAAGGGTATAATCAGAATAGATGGTGACATAAGAAGAAATGCGGGTGTAACGCTTGGCGATAAGGTTGTTGTTGCAAAGGCAAACTATCAGCCTGCAAAATCCGTTACATTTGCTCCTTTAATTGAGAAGGATCAGAGACTGAGACTTGGTGAAGGCATTGAGGACTTTGTTAGAAGGGCTTTGCTGAACAGACCAATTGTTGAAGGTGACATTCTAATGATTCCTGGTCTAACACTCATAGGCAGAGCAGGACTGAAGTTCAAGGCTGTAAGGGCACAGCCAAAGGGTGTTCTCGTCATAAGAGAAAGTACAGAAATACAGGTAAAGGAAGAACCGGTTGAGGAATATGTCTCAGAAACTGGTAGGGTAACGTATGAGGATATAGGTGGCCTTTCGGAGGAACTTCAGAAGGTTAGAGAGATGATAGAATTACCACTTAAACATCCTGAACTATTTGAAAGACTGGGCATAAAGCCACCAAAGGGTGTTCTTCTTTATGGTCCACCTGGAACTGGAAAAACACTTATTGCAAAGGCTGTTGCAAACGAGTCCGGTGCAAACTTTTATCTTATAAACGGTCCTGAAATAATGAGCAAATACTATGGTGAAAGCGAAAGGTTCTTAAGGGAAAAATTTGATGAAGCCGAGAGAAATGCCCCATCAATAATTTTCATAGATGAACTTGATTCAATTGCACCAAAAAGGGCCGAGGTGCAGGGTGAAGTTGAAAGGAGGGTTGTGGCACAGCTTCTCACGCTCATGGACGGTCTGAAGGAGAGGGGTCAGGTGATCGTCATTGGTGCAACAAACCTTGTTGATTCTATAGATCCTGCTCTGAGAAGGCCTGGAAGATTTGATAGGGAAATTGAAATAGGTATACCGGATAAAAAGGGTAGACTTGAAATTTTACAGATACACACAAGGTTAATGCCCCTGGATATGAATGATGAGGAGAAGGTAAAATTCCTTGAAGAGCTTGCATCCATTACCCATGGTTTTGTTGGTGCGGACCTTGCTGCACTTGCAAGAGAGGCAGCAATGCATGCGCTTAGAAGGTACCTTCCTGAAATAGACCTTGATAAACCAATACCTGTGGAAATGTTACAAAAGATGGTTGTGAAGAAGGAGGATTTCAAGGAGGCGTTGAAGGATATTGAGCCAAGCATACTGCGTGGCGTTTTGATTGAAGTTCCAAATGTCAGGTGGGACGATATAGGAGGACTTGATAACATTAAGCAGGAATTAAGGGAAGCTGTTGAATTACCTGTTAAGGATCCTGAAAAATTCAAGAAATTTGGAATTAGACCACCGAGAGGAATATTACTTTACGGTCCACCCGGAACTGGTAAAACACTTCTTGCAAAAGCTGTGGCAACTGAAAGTGAAATGAACTTTATAAGCATAAAGGGGCCAGAAGTACTTAGTAAGTGGGTTGGTGAATCCGAAAAGGCTATAAGAGAAGTTTTTAAGAAAGCAAAGCAGAGTGCTCCAGCTGTGATTTTCCTTGATGAAATAGATGCCATCGCACCAAGAAGGGGATACTACTCAGATTCAGGCGTTACAGAAAGAATTGTGAATCAAATTCTCACATCCATGGATGGTATAGAGAATATGGAGGGTGTTGTTGTTATTGGTGCAACAAACAGGCCTGATATTATAGATCCAGCACTACTAAGACCGGGAAGATTTGACAGATTAATTTACATTCCTCCTCCTGATCGTGAAACAAGGTTGAAAATATTGAAGATACATACAAAGAATATGCCTCTGGATAACGTTGATCTAAACAAACTTGCGGAGAAAATGGAAAACTATGTTGGTGCGGACATAGAAAATGTCTGCAGGGAAGCTGGTATGTTTGCAATCAGGGAAAACAGGGATAAGGTAACAATGAAAGACTTTGAGAGGGCACTGGAAAAGATACCTCCATCACTCAATGAGGAAAGTATAAAATACTACAATGCAATTGGTAGTATGATTTCAAAGGTACCGACAAAGAAGGAGGAACTTCCATACTTCAGGTAAATTGGAGGTGTAAATAATGAAAAAGTTCATATCGGAACTGAGAGGAAAAACGGTGATGACCAACGACGGGATAATACTTGGGACAATAGATAATTTTGTTATAGATACAGATACTGGGGAGGTTCAGCACCTCCTCGTTGTACCAAGCGATGATCTTGAGGTCAGGGGTTATGAAACGGATGCGCAGGGCAGGCTGATCCTGCCATTCAAAAGTATGAAATCGGTCAAGGACGTAGTAGTTCTAGAGCTCAAATAAAATTTTTATTTTTTATATCTGAGAATTGCTCCTATTCCACCAAACCCCTTCAGAAATAGTTTACCTTCTTCACTTTCATCCGAAACAAGATAAACCTTTGAGTTTGTCTGTTCTGCAAGTTTGTAATATTCATCAATTATGTCCACTTTATCAACAACATTCATGGGTATGTTACAATTCTTGCAGACCTTCTCAGGAATAAGCACAGAATTTATTATTTCCTCTTCTCTCGCCTTACAGTTTGGACATTCCCATGTCACCTTATATTTTCTTAATGCTTCAGATATGATCAAGGTATCAACCTGAGAATTTTTCAGGGCATCAATTACTTCCTTTTCACCGTATACAGCAAGTCCTTCTGCTTTCCTTACTTCAGAAAGAAACCTGTTTATTATTTTCTTTTCCTGTGCTATTTCAAGATCCTCGAGTCTCTGTGCCGCCTTTTCTACAAGTTCTCTTAAACCGTATTCATCAGTATAGCCAGTATCGAAAAGATCAATGATCTTCTTTTTAAGTTCATGGTGCAAGTAATCCTTTTCTGCAAAGAATTCCTTAGTGGATCCGGGTCCTCCAATCAATATACCCTTAAGATTATTTTCATTCAAGAATATTTCATTTGCCGTATTCCCTACCTTTACAAAAAATTCATGGGCAGCTAATTCAATTAATCTTTCAAATCTCCTTGAGGACTGTCCCCCCTGATGATGTTTGCTGGGGACTTGTGATTGGATGTTTTTCACAACCTCAATCCTCACACCTCTCAGAAGACCAATTGTTGCCTCACTCCTGTCAATAACTATTAGACCGTAAACATCCTTCTCTCCGAGCATTGCATAAAGTGGATCAAGATAAAATTTTGAATCACATCTATAAATCATGGACTGTATTGGTTCCGGTGGCTCTAATATATATGTTACCATTTCCGTCTGATCTCCCCTTGTTGGAACATGGCCAATAAAGATTGCAAGACCGTTTTCAGGGGGCATTTTGTATAATCTTAACCTGCTCATCATGGATTCTATTGCGCTCATCACATTCTTTCTTGTTGTTTTACTTTTTATGTTTGATGAGGTTGAATATTCATCCCTCAAATATGCCATAACATCCGATATTGGCCTTTTTGGAGGCACGTAAAGAGAAATAAGTTCAGTTCCTCTACCCTCGTACTTTGAAAGTTCCTCAAGCGCCCTTTTGAAATCGTACCTACTTTTACTCTCCATTTTTTTCTACACCTTTAGGAAATTTTTTAATCTATAAATTCTTTTAGCTATATAAGATAATATGAAAACAGTTATAATATCTCTTGGTGGATCGCTCATATTTGGTAAAGGGATAGATGGGGAATTTCTTCATGAATTCTCAGATATGGTCAGGGATCTCTCTGAAAAATACAGGTTTCTGATTGTGGTTGGTGGTGGCAGGATAGCAAGGGATTACATTGAAGTTGCAAGGAAAAATGGTATGGATGAATACAACCTTGATAAAATTGGAATTCTAGCAACAAAAATTAATGCTATGCTTGTTAAATCATATTTTTCAGATATGGAAAATGTATTTATGATTGATAGAATAGATAATTTCCCTGATTTCAGAGTTGCAGTAATGGGAGGCACAGAACCAGGCCACACAACGGATGCAGTTGCCTTGCTTGCGGCAGAATATCTTAAAGAGAAGGTTGTTATAAATGCTACATCCGTTGAGGGCATATTTGATAAGGATCCCAAAAAATTCAGTGATGCAAAGCTCATTAAAAAAATATCATACAAGGATCTTATAGAACTGTTCTGGGGTAACAGTATAGGAGCTGGGCCAAATGTTGTTCTTGACTTACTATCCATAAAGATTGCAGAAAGAAGCAGGATAGAGATTAAGGTTTTGAACGGAAAGGACATTGAAAATTTAGAAAAGGCCATAGAGGGAAAAGTTTTCAGGGGAACGACGGTAGGACCATGATATCAACAATGCGTCTTGTGTTTTTTGGATCCGGTGGATCCTGGCCCAGTCCTGAAAGAAATCCTATTTCCATTGGTTTGCAGCTTGATAGGGAAATTATACTTTTTGATGTTGGTGAGGGTACCCAGAGACAGATAATGCAGACATCATTTAGCTTTATGAAAATATCGAAAATTTTCATAACACATTTCCATGGTGATCATTTTCTTGGTCTTGCCGGATTAATACAGACCATGGTTTTGAATGACAGAAAAGAAAAACTTGAAATTTATGGCCCCGAGGATGCAGTGAATCAGATTACAAATTTTTTAAAGGTTGGTTATTACACACTTTCATTTCCCGTTTACATAAGGGAGATGAAAAATTATGAAACAATAGATTTTGCAGATTATACTGTTACTGCTGTTAAAACAAACCATCCTGTTACAAATTTTGCATATATATTGAAGGAAAAGGATAGAAAAAGAATATCGCAGGATCTCATGGAAAAATATTCATTAACAAGCCGGGATGTTGAAAAAATCCTGAAGAATGATTACATTGAAAAAAATAACAGAAAAATTTCTCTGGACGATATATCTGATGGTGTAAGGATTGGAAGGAAGATAACCTATACGGGTGATACATCCCCCTGTCAGGATATTGTAAAGTATGGGAAAGAATCAAGAGTTCTAATCCATGATTCAACAGTTGATTCATCCCTTGAAACCAAGGCAAATGAGTTTGGTCATTCTTCCGCCAGACAGGCAGCGGAAATTGCAAAAATGGCCAATGTGGACATACTTATTCTTGCCCACATAAGCCCAAGATACAGGTCAAACAACATAGATATTATTGAAAAAGAGGCAAAGGAAATATTCAGTAATACAATTGTGGCAAGGGATTTTCTTGAAATGCAGATTAACATTAAACAATAAAGTTTTATCCTTAAATTGCATAAATTGAATCATGAAAGAAAAAAATGATAAAACGATTGTAGTTCTTGGTGCTGGAATGGTTGGTCGAGCAATAATATACGATCTATCAAAGGATTATGATGTTGTTGTTTTTGACAAATCAAAAAATGTCCTGGAAAAATTGGACATCAAAAGAAAATTTACGGAGAGTATATTTGATAAAAAGGATATCCTGGATAGTGTGGATACTGTTGTTTCTGCTCTTCCGGGGAGTATATCATTCGAAACCATAAAAAAATTGATTATGAAAGGTAAAAATGTTGTTGATATATCTTTTATGCCCCAGGATCCATTTGATCTTGAGCAGTTGGCCAAAGAAAACAATGTAATATTCATACCAGATGCAGGATTTGCACCAGGTTTGAGCAACATATTTGCAGGATATCTTTACAAAAATGTAAGAAATATAGAGAGTATAGAGATCTATGTTGGCGGTTTACCTGAAAAGAAAGTTCCACCTTTGGATTATGCTATTACCTGGAATGTGGAAGGTTTGATAGATGAATATACAAGACCAGCAAGATACATCAGGGATGGAGAGGTGTTTACTATGGATCCACTGGATAAAATTGAACCATTTTGCATATCAAATATTGGAGCTTTTGAGACCTTCTATTCAGATGGTCTTAGAACACTTTTGAAAACGCTAAAAATTAAGAATATGTTTGAAAAGACAATTAGATATGCAGGCCATCTTGAAAAAATGAAACTTTTAAGGGATCTTGGATACCTTTCCCAAGAAAATATAAATGAGTGCATTCCAAGAAAGATAACGGAGAATCTTTTTGAAAAAATGAAAACAAAAGTTACAGATATTTCAATTCTTCTTGTTAAGGGAATTGGAGAAATCAATATTGATCTTTATGTTTATGATAAACAGGAAATGGACGATATAACATCAATGGGTAAAATGACAGGTTTCACTGCTGCAATAATAACGAGAATGTTGGATATGATTGATTACCATGGTGTTTATCCCCCGGAGTTCATAGGTTTTGAAAAAAATTTATTTGAGCACTTAAAAGAAGAACTTAAAAGGAGAAAAATTAACGTTATTGAAAGTCAGCTCTCAAAATAGGGTCTTATTTTTTCAATGAATTCATCAGGTATAGGTATTGATTTGAAATCTTTGTTTATTGCAACAACAGTGATCTTGCATATGGCTGATAGCTTTCCCTGATTTTTATTGTATATTTCAAATCCGTAAGTAAGATGCTTTTTTCCTATTTCATCAATTTTCATAGAAATACGTGCAGTATCATTGAATCTCAGAGGGTATTTATACTCACACTTTGCCATAACTCTTGGTAAAAGTATATCCTTTCTATATTCCTCTGAAAATCCAAGGAAATTTAAAAATTCCTCCTCTATCCTTTCGCAAACCCTAAAGTAATTGGAAAAATGCATTATTCCAAGTGTATCTGTATCAACCCACGCAACCCTGTAGTCACGTTCAAATTTCATACACGGGAATTATTTTTAATCTTTAATTTTTTTTCTTTGTCATTAAGAAAAATATTTAATATTGAAATGGATTTCCTTTCTCTAACTCCTTTCATCGGAGGGATGATATTTGAGAAACAACAGAACAAAAAGTACAATCGCGTTAGTGATAATATCAGTGCTCCTAGTGAGTTCTATGTTTGTTCCAGTGCTTTCCAGTGCCCAGAGTGTTGAGAATGAAAATGTGAGCTTGGTGATAATGTATAAGGATCTTGTTACTGGACAGGTTGATTTTTTGCCCGGGGCAAATGTCCAGCTTATGGATTACTATGGCAATGTGATAGGAACGCAGGTATCAAATCCCGCAGTAACCTTCAATAATGTTCCAGTGGGAAATTATATAGTGAATATTCCATCAATTAAAATTGGCAATTATGTTTTCCAGCACACGGTTAAATTCATAACAGTTACAACATCGGGTGTAAACTCCACATTTGTAGAAGTACCCAGATTATCCCTCAGCAAGAACATAACCCTGATTGTTAATAAAAATGGATCCCCGGTTGTTGGAGCCTATGTTAATGCCTTTATTTTTAATACGCAATTCTTTTCAGGTTACACGGGATCCGTGGGGAATGTTACATTTAATGCTCCATCTGTGCCATTCGTTGTTAAAATAACAACAAACATGAATGGAATTTCTGAAGATTATTATCTATCATTGAATCAATCTTCCACTGTTGATCTTTCAACATTTAACCATATATTCGGGACAGTTCAGGATTCATCTACAAACACCATAGTTTCAACAACAATCCACGTTAGCATTTTCAACAATGGAAACATATGGTACACAATAACATCCAACAATGGTGTTTTTGACTTCTTCCTTTATCCAGGTAACTTTACAATCTATGTTACTGCCGATGGATATTCAATAAGCAAAGTACCATCTTCAGGTGGATTCTATCCAGTGAAGTTGACAAAGATTTACAATTATTACAATAACTATTTCACATTCTCCGGCGATTTCAAAACAATTTATTACAATCAAACACTTCTTCTTAACAATAAGACAGTTTTAAAGGCACTGCCCTATTCATCAATAACGATCCTTTACTATCAGCTTTTATACAACAACCTGAATGCAAATTCTCTCAAAAACTTCTTTGAAAATTCTCTCAGGCAATATTCTTCACAGTATATAGGGGTAGGCAATTATGTTTATTCTCTACAATCATACTCCGTTGGAAACATTAACATAAACTACAATGGTTTCATTGTTCAGATTAATGCTGTTTATTACAATTCATCTGTTAATGCATCATCGCTGTCATCCCAATCCTACATTCCTGTTTATCTGAACGTTTTACAGAACGGTCCATTCGGTGCACAGAATGTTTACAATTACACAGTAACAATACCGAATGGATATGAAATCTCCAACACATTGAGTGGAATAACAGTAAGCTCATACATAAACACAGTTAATTTGACGAATGCTCAATCATCGAAGAGTATAGAGCTGGATCTAAAGAAAAGGGTACCGCCACAGATAACATTAAGCCAGGGGACCTTCGTTCTTTACTGGTCCGGTATGTCACCTGGTAATTATATTTTAAACAATACAGCAAAGAACTTCACTGTTCTTGTACCAGCGAACAAGAATGTTTTCTTTAATGCAAGCCTTGCGGTTAAGGATATGGTGAGACCTCAGGAACCCTGGAATAATTTCACATTTTCATGGAACTTTGATGGAACACTTAAATCTGGAAAAGGGCTTTCAAATGTTAGCTTTAACTTCTCACCTGGAGTACATAATCTTAATCTTACAGTTACAGATGTTGGTAACAATGTGAATTATACAAATGTAAAAATATATTCTGACGGTGCATATCCATCCAGCACATCATTCATAAGCTATGGGACAACATTAATTGTATCATGGAACGTTTATTACCTAAATTCAACAATTTACTATTCCTACAATGGAACAGGAAGCTCTTCAACAATACACAATGGAATGGTTGTTTTTGGTCCGGTAAAGGTTAATGAGAATCAGATGTTAACATTCAGTGTAAAATCAATAAAAGATACATTGAACGGTTACATAAATTCCAATTCGGCCACAAGTGTTGTATGGAATATTTCGGGCTCAAAGCTTACAGGTAACTCGGTGAATTATACCTTTACATATCCGACAAGGAATTCATTTGACTGGGTTAATGTTACATACAGCGATCAGGTTGGAAACAATGTTACTGTGGCGATTAAGATTATTGTTCACGATACTGTTAAGCCAGTACCCATTATTGTTTTCCAGAACAATACAGGGGCGCAGGTAACAAACATAATGCAGGGGCAACTGGTAACTTTGAATGGAACAGGTTCCTATGATCCGCAGAATGGTACAATTGTTTCATACAACTGGACAATAAAGAATTCATCTGGAAAAATAGTTCTTAATTCAACAAACTATACAGTAGTTTCAGGAACATTGAATGAAAGCATGGTTACATTGAAGTTCAATAGCTACGGTACATATTTCATTTTGCTGAATGTTTCGGATGAATCCGGTAACCACAATGTTGCAAATAAAACGTTGAGGGTATCACCTGTTGCACCGGATCTGGTTCTTGACAATGTTACATGGACTGGAAACTTCACTGAAGGTGTGCAGGGGCAGTTCAGGGTTAACATAACAAATACAGGTAATGCAAATGCAACAATTTATTATGTTAATTTAACAGCAAATGGAAAGGTTGTTGAAAACATAACAATGACAAATCTGCCTGTTAACAAAACGGTCATGGTTATTCTTAACTGGACACCTCCATCATCAGGTAACTTCACATTGAAATTCCAGGTTTACACACCGGAGGAACCATCCATATTCCTCGGTGACAATGTTCAATCAAAGGTTGTTAGTGTTAATCAGGCAGCATGGAAATTACCAGCATTGATCATAGGCATAATAGCAATAATTGCAATAATCGCCTTGGTTATATGGAGAATCAGAAAAGGACCAAAACAGCAGCCCAAGAAGGAAAAGCAGAAGGAAGAGCCTAAAAGGAAGCTCTTCCACAAAGAGGAAGAAAAATAAAAAATTTTTTCATTTATTTTCTTCTTTTTTCTCTTCTTTCTTTCCTTCATATATTTCAATGAAATATATATCCTTCTGTGTGTAATCCCTGAGTGTCGCGATTATGTAATATTTACTTGTGAACCATTCCTGCCTGTATTTACAGCTTTCTGCAAGTTTTATTTCCACATGATCCTCAAGTTCCTTAACTTTGAAATCATTTGTATCCTTTCCATAGCTCATATCTATTATTGCCAGAATTTTATTCTCCAACCCTTCAACAATCTCTTTTACTGTTAATTTGTAATGTAACTTTTTACCAGCAAGTGGATGATTGAAATCCACAAGAACCCTTCCCGGTGTAATGTTTAAAACCTTTCCCCTCTGGCCATTTATGTTCACATATTTTCCTATCTCAGGTGTTATTTTGTTTCTTTCAAATTCCCTAATTGAGTATACTTTAACAAGTGAAGGTTTTCTTTCACCATAGGCATCCTTTGGTTCAAGTACTATATCGTATTCCTTTCCAATCTCTGCATCCATGATCTGTTTTTCAACGGCCTCTAGAAGCATTTTTTTTCCTATTATATATGTTTCAGGGCCGTATTTTCTATCAGGATCGTAAATACCATTCTCCTTTGCAACATTTTCATCCGTTGTATCAAAGAGTGTTTCCTTATCATGATCAACAATCCAGAGATTGTAGCTTAATTTAACGATATCTCCCACATTCATGATTATCACATCCGATTTTTCAAGTATTACCAAGATGTGAAAATAGTATTTAATTTTTTATAAAATTAAGAATTTTATAAAAATATTCTTAGTTTTCACATGGAAAAATATAAAATTGTGAATGTTAATATTGAATTGGAGGAACTTTATATGGAAGATGTTTGGGTTGAAAAGTACAGACCCAAAAAGCTTGACGAGATTGTTGGACAGGACATGATAGTTGAGAGATTGAAGGCATACGTGAAAGAAAAGAACATGCCTCACCTTATTTTTGCAGGTCCTGCGGGGACAGGTAAAACAACAAGTGCAATAGCCCTAGCAATAGAACTTTTCGGTGATGATTGGAAAGAAAGCTTTAACGAACTGAATGCAAGCGATGAGAGGGGTATTGATGTTGTTAGAGGGCAGATAAAGGATTATGCAAGAACAGCTTCAAACAATCCTGTTGGATTTAAAATAATTTTTCTTGATGAGGCAGATCATCTCACTGCCGATGCGCAGGCAGCATTGAGAAGAACAATGGAGAAATTTTCAAAAACCTGCAGATTCATACTTTCTGTGAATTATTCCTCCAGAATAATTGAACCCATACAGTCAAGGTGTGCAATTTTCAGGTTCAAACCTCTATCAAAGGAGGATATTGAAAAAAGGCTGAATTACATCGCTGAAAAAGAGAAACTTAAGATTGATCAGGATGCCCTTGACGCCATTCACATAATTGCCAACGGTGACATGAGAAAATCAATAAATATACTACAGTCAGCTGCAACAATGGGTGAAAAGATCACAAGCGATATAATCTACAGAGCATCAGGCCTTGCGACAAGGGATGAAATAAGAAAGATGCTTGAGAAGGCGCTTCAGGGTGACTTTATAAAGGCAAGGGAAATGATGGATAGAATGATAATTGAGTATGGTATAGCTGCAGAGGACATTTTGAGGCAAATTCACAGGGAACTGTTCAACATTTCCATACCTGAAGAAACACTTGTAAAATTGCTTGAAACCTTGGCTGATACAGAATACAGAATTGTTGAAGGAGGAAGTGATAAAATACAGCTTGATGCACTATTGGCAAAGTTTGCAAATTTGTCTAAACACTAATATAATGAATAATTGAATGCAGGTATCTTGCATATTTGCTGCAATTATTCACAATTTCAGGATATACTTTATTCAGGTTAAAAATAAGTTTCTGCCTTTATTGTAGAAAAAGTTTTATTAATGGAAAAATCTTTTAATGATCTTATGAAGAATAAGTTATTAACATACGTTATTGCTTTTCTACTCATTGCACTAGGCTTATATGGAATATATGGATATTTTAATACCATGAATAATGGAAATTTATCAATTTATGTTTCTGATGCCAACAGTAATACGGTTTCAGGTGTTTATATCACATTTTCAAGTATTGAAGTACATGGCAATCAGAGTGGATGGGTAAACTATTCACTTGGACAGAGAACAATTAACATTTATGGAATAAATGTGAACAATTCCGTTCTTTTGGGTAATATAAGTTTAGAGCCGCAGAAATATACAATGATAAGGATCTACATAACATCCGTTGTTGTAAATATGAATGGAGTTAACGCTACATTCAACCTTTCATCAGATTTTGCATTCATAAACCATCCATTCACCATTTCCCCACATTCACAGCTTTCTTTTATTGTCGAATTTAAACTGAACGAGTGCCTGAATATACAATCCAGAATTTTCACACCTTACATAGGCATAATACAGAAACAATAAACATTTATTTTTTATACTTTATATAATTA
>JABEBW010003319.1_pt1 | contig 35811 bp, 33 predicted proteins | sample 7245961 | NCBI WGS metagenome assembly JABEBW01 (sample SAMN14506364, study PRJNA622280) | hot springs metagenome | biome: hot spring [ENVO:00000051]|acidic hot spring [ENVO:00002120]; feature: spring [ENVO:00000027]|sediment [ENVO:00002007]; material: sediment environment [ENVO:01001048]...
GTCCACGGCCATGACTGTGATTTTTTTGAAACTCGTGTCAAATGGCGGCATTCGCCTAAATTTTGCAACATCTAAGCGGTATCAATTGGTAATTCAATCTATTATATATTCTGTTCAAATTGATAATAAATCATTTTTAAATAAAAAATATGGATTGTTAAATCATGTCTGATGTGAAGATTCTAATCCTAGGCGGTAGGTTTGGAGGCCTGCAAACAGCCTACGACCTTAGGAGATATCTGAAGAACAAAGCAGATATCAAAATAATAGAAAAGAACAGGTACATTTATTTCAGGCCTGCCCTCCCGCATGTTGGAATAGGCTTGGAACGAGCAGAGGATCTGCGCATAGATCTTGCACAGGTGCTGCCTGATAGAGGAATAGGATATATACAGGGGACGGTGACAAAGATAGATCCCGAGAGAAACATTGTGGAGTACTCCAGAGAGGGATCTGGTGGCTACAAGGAGAAATATGACTTTCTTGTGATTGCCCTGGGAGCTCATCTCGCAAGCGAGCTGATAACAGGTTTCGATAAATACGGGTCAAGCGTGTGTGAGGCTGATCTGGCGGAAAATATGTGGAATAAGTTAAGAGATTTCAAAGGGGGAAACATAACACTCGGTTCTGCCAAATTCATTCAGGACACAAAGAATAGGCCAACGAATACGCCAGACCGATATGCACCAATAGCGGATTCTGCTTGTGAGGGGCCTGTTTTTGAGATGTCAATAATGCTCTATGATTATTTCAAGTCAAGAAATATGCTTGACAAGGTCAAAATGACCGTATACTCTCCAGGCGAATATCTGAGCGATCTTTCGAGAACGAGCAGATCTACTGTCGCCGCTATGTACAAGGGCATGAACATTGACCTCGTAGACAACTTCGTTGTAAAGGAGGTAACAGATAAAGAGGTGATAAGTGAGGATGGAAGGCGGCTTCCGTCGGATATAAGCTTCATCCTGCCTCCATACACGGGACAGAAACTTGTAAAAGATGCAGGTCTTGGCGACGACGTTGGTTTCGTACTTACAGGTACAGACATGAAGTCCGTGAAGTACGATAACGTCTATGCTGTAGGCGATGTTAATGCGCTCATAGTACCAAAAATGGCGTTTCTTGCCGTTAAAACTGCCCGAATAGTTGCCGCAAACATAGCAAACAGGCTTGGCATGTCGATCCCTGTTGAGGTATACGATCCCAAGATAGTTTGTGTTGCAGACAGTCCGTATGGCAATTATGCCGTTGCCGTGACTGATTCTACATTTTATGGCGGAAACGTCTCGGAAGCAATACCATCTCCTGCTAACCATCTGAAGAAAACTTTGTTCACAAGGTACTTCCTCTGGAGCAAGGGCGATCTCGCCATGGATAAGTATCTGACAAGCTGGTGATAATATGTCGTTGTTGAGTCAATTGGATAATTTGAGCAAGATTACCCCTGAAGATATTGAGATAATGCAGAAGCTATCCAGGATTGCGCAAAAACTTCAGAAACTTGGATTACTGGATTTACTGGAAGGCGTCCTCGATGACGATAAGACTATAAGTGCCATAACCTCATTCCTGACAAGCGATACGATGCTGGAAATACTCGTTAACCGTGACAACCTTGTCAAACTGGTTGCGTTGCTTTCTAAAAATGAAACATATTCAAACTTATCGGCAATACTGGAGAAGCTGAGTTGATAAGGACATTTTCGATATCTTATTTCACTCCTTTTTTCGAACCCAGAGAGAAAGGAAAAAGTAAATAAATGGGTTATAGATTGCGTTAAAATCAGGTGTAAGAATGGCACGAATGCACACAAGGAAGAGAGGAAGATCAGGTTCAAAAAAAGTTTACGGCGTTCAACCTTCATGGATACAGTACAACAAAGATGAGGTTATAAACACCATAGTTAATCTTAAGAAATCTGGTGTGCCTCCATCTGTTATTGGTATAAAACTCAGGGATCAGTATGGAATACCGACCGTTAAGGCGGTTCTCGGAATGAAACTCGGAAAGGTTCTTGCAGAGAAAGGCCTGATGGACGATGTACCGGAAGATCTTGGGAACCTCATAAAGAGATACAACAACGTTGCTAAGCATGTGGAATTGAATCCAAAAGATCAGGCCAACAAGAGGGGAAGAGATCTCATAATGGCCAAAATGCTCCGTCTTGTGAAATATTACAAAAGGACAGGAGTACTTGACGAGAAATGGAACCTAAGTAAGGTTCTGAGATGATCAAAGATCTTATACCAAAGGATCTTTATGATAAATACGCTGAGGCCAAGGATCTGATCCTTGGATCAGATTTTTTAAGGATAATAGTACATTATGATGGCGACGGGACGAGTTCCGCGATAATACTCACCAACATGCTGAAGCGCCTCAACAAGAAGTTCCATCTCAGCTATATTAAGGAACTCAATGAGGCTGGATTCCGATCGCTGATAACAGATGACACAACAATAGTCGCTGATGCCGGATCTGATCAGCTGAGGTTTGTACCGGAAAAGAGAAACATAATTGTTCTGGATCACCATTTTTATACGAAGGCCGACTGGAAAGGCATAAACATAAATGCCAGAGATTATGGTATAGACGGTACCCATGAAGCATGTGGTTCCACCATGTCGTACATGATGGCACAGGTTATGGACGAAAAGAATTCTGATCTCTTTCCCTTTTTCATGAGCGGATTGATAGCTGATAAGCAGGATCTAGGCGGTATCTCTGGAATGAACCTAAAACTTGTTGATTCCTACGGGGAAAAATTCAGAAAGGATCACGCTCTCAATCTTGAGGGAACGACTCTCAAGGATTCGCTCACGTATTCTACCGATCCATTCTTTAAGGATATAACAGGATTCCCCGACAAAGCCGAATCTTTTCTCAAAACTGCTGGCATAGATCCTGATAAAAAACAGCAGGATCTTTCCGAAGATGAAAAAAGAACTCTTGCGAACGCACTTGGTTTGAAGCTGCTGGAGCAGAAAGCCGGTTTCGAGGCTCTATCATACATTGAAGCTGATCTTTACTATTTCGATTTTGGTTATTCATCTAAGATGCTTTCCTCGATCATTGACGGAAATGGAAAAATGGGCAAAAATTCTGTCCCTGTAGCATATTTTCTTGGATATGAGAACTTCAAACAGGAGATGGAAACTAACTGGAGGCTATTCAAGACCAAGATAATCGATTATACGTACAGATCATTGGGGGAGATGTTCTCCACCCCTCATATTTCCTATTTTTATGCCCCGGAATCCGAGATGGCTGGTGCGATATCTGGCATCCTCATGCTATATCTGGCGGATCAGACAAAACCAGTCATAGGCTTCAGCGTAGGGAAGGACGAAACAAAGGTGTCCTCACGTGGAACGAGGAAACTCGTAAGCAAAGGCCTTAACCTTTCCGTAGTTATGCGTGATGCCAGCGCAGCTGTAGGCGGATCAGGTGGGGGACACGATATCGCTGCTGGAGCCGTGATTCCAAAAGGAAAGGAGATACAGTTCCTGGAGACCGCAGAGAAGATCATCGAAACGCAGATAGGCAAGATATCAGTTAAGGTAAGGTAGAAATATTATTGTTGAAAATTTATATATAAATTTTACCGAAAAAAATTTAAATGATGATTCGATAATTATATGAATGCCAAGGGTTGGTATAATAACATCAGATTTCAAATTCTACCATGATGTTATAAAGCAACTTAGATTATGGAAGATTCCTTTTGTAAGTCTCGATCTTAAGGGAAACATTCCTGACGATGTTGTTGTTATCCTGAGTTCAATCAGGGACGATATCGATCTTCCGGACCAGGTAAAAGCGCATGATGGCGTAGACGGAATCAGACGTGCCATCCCACGTCTTCTCAATAAAACCATGTTCAAGGATCTGACCATCGGCATAGATCCAGGACCAAAACCCGGAATTGCGGTTTTTGGTGACGATGTCCTTCTTGAGGCTTTTGAATGCCCAACAGTATTTTCTGTAAGAGAATTTGTCGACGCAATAAGCATGAGCTACAGCTATGAGAATATCACAATAAAGATAGGAAACGGAGACAGACCAAATCGAGAGATAATAATGAACAGGCTGTCAGATGTTGATATCTCAATAGAGGTTGTGAACGAGAAAAATACCAGTACTCCGCATAAGATACACGATAATGCCCTTTCGGCGGCTCGAATAGCTCAAATAAATGGCCTCTACCCCATCAAGAGGATACCAGTCAAATTCAGCAGAAAGAACGTTTATGAGAAGGAATTTGTAACATTGAAGAATGTCATAGACAATGCAGCTGGAACAGAAAGAAGAGGGTCAAACAGCGCCTGAACATCCATATTTTTTAGAAACTACCTCAGTAAGTTTGATATTTCCAATTGCTCAGAGAAATATGTATTTTCAAAAAATTATCATTTGCTGAATGAGTATTAAAAGATGGTCACTTCTTCGCTTTCCTCCATTTTGGTTGGTTCCTCCCCCTGTTAGAACCGAGTGCCATGATCACCATAAATATCAGTACCACGGCAAATACATAGTATATCCAGTTATAATTTGGAGGAGTTCCATAGTAGAATTTTGTGCTTATTGAATTTGCGTTTCCGTCTATCTTTATATTAGCATTGTTGATAGTTACGGTCAGAGTGTGCGATCCATGGCCAAGATTTGGATTGATATAGGTTGCATTAACCTCGACGGTGGAACCGGGCATTATCTTCGGTACCGTTTTCTGCAAAACCGGCGTTCCGTCTACGTAAAATGTGGCTGTAACGTTGTACACTGGGTATGATGTTGGATTGCTAAGAAAAACATGGAAGTATATTGGAGAAATTACCGAGACCGTTATCATCTCAGAATAATTATACTGGACGCCATCGAAATAGGCAGAAGTGACTATGTAGAGATAGAGCGTTTGCGGGGTATCAGGAGCTGTTATAGTTGCAGTATAGTTATACTTGCTTGCATAGTACTGGTGTATTGTATTTGTAGGGTTCAATCCGGTAAGATTTGTACCTGCAATGTATATGGTGAAATTGTAGTTACTAAAACCGGCACTGCTTGTTATGGTTATGTTAAACTGCTGCCCTGTGCCCACATCAGATGGATAACTTACCTGAGACGAATAAAAAGGGGCGGTCTGTGCATTTGCAATTGAACCTGCCAGTAAGATCATCGCCAGAGCGAACAGAATGGGTACGGTAAAGTATTTGTTCATCTCCTGCGCCTCCCTCTGTATGCCGATACACTTAGTCCGACCACAATAGTGACGGCTATCAGTATCAGGCCTATGATTAGGCTTAGATATGGATTTGCTGTGTAATCATTTATAACGCCATTTCCGCTTGCTACCACACTTGCCTTAGATAGCTGTGGATATGCACCGATCAGCGTAATACTGTAAGACGATCCGTAACCTGTAACGTTTACGCTAACAGACACCTGTGGAGCAGGAGTGGCGGTTGTGGGTATTAAGGTTATGTTAACGACCTTCGACGAATACGCTGGCACAGATACTGCAGTCGGATAACTAACATTGTAATCTAGGAGCGATATGTTGTCAATTTCCGATTTTGATATGCTCAGATTAACTGTTATATTTGCGTTTCCGGTATTGTTTATTATTACTGGAAGCTCAAGATAAGTACCGTTTATAGAGCTGATCCCTGCTGTTGCTGTGAATGATACAACCGATGGGAAGTTTGCATACAGATATTTAGTTGTATTACCTCCATTATAGCTTATATTGACAGGAATCGCAACCTGGCCTGAGTTCATAGTCTTCAGCGGTGTTATGTTGACGGATATGTTTTCCTCCTGACCAGGCATGAGCTCGATCTTTCCATTGATCATGTTCTTTCCCGCAAATGTCATGAAGAAACTTGTGGAATTTCCGGATAACAGGGTTACGTTCACCTCTGAGTTTCCCGTGTTCATTATGGTAAAATTATAGGTAAGCGGATAGTATTTTATAGTACCGTTATCAACACTGTATCCGAACGTTTCAACTTTCGATATCTGGATTACTGAAAATGAATATACCTTTTCCTTCTGGAGGTTCAGATTCACATACGAAAGCGCGTTCACATATATCGCAGACGAGCTGGCAAAAGTTATACTAACGCTTTCACTCGGAAAGATCTCAGTGCTTGTTATCTGTGAAGAGAACGTGTAATTCCCTATTGGAAGGTAAACATATGAAGTGGAGCTGTTTACTATAATGTATGCATTACCAGAAGATATTGTAACATTTAGATATTTCTGAACTCCCTCTACGGCTGTCATCATATAGACTCTGTAAGCACCAGTCATGCTGGCATTGTACTCCTTGTAAGTGGAAAACGGAGTGATTGATATGTATCCAAAATACCCAGCGGAATGGGTTCTGCTTAAAGCATATATGGTGTAATCTCTAATTGGAACTCTGAATATGACCACGCCGGTATCGTTTGCATTTGAAACTTTATACACTGAACCATTATAATACAGATATGCCGTGGAATACGGAATGCCTGTGTTAACCCGAAGATCCGTTAATACCTGTATGACCGTAAGGTTCAAAGTTTCATTCAGATTTGAACTGAGCGTCACATTGGCAACGCCGTCTGAATAGAAAGAACCGGTGGAATTTGAGAAGCTACCGTTGAAAGATATCGCATATTGTCCTGCTGGTAGTACGTAGTGTATCAGTCCTGAAAGCCTATACCCATTTCCGTATACTCTGTATATCCCTGATATGCCCATATTATTGCTGAGGTTGAGCATATACCCGTGCTCTGTTGATATATTTGTTATTTTCATATTTCTGGAAATGTTGAGGATCGAGAGTGAATAGTTTGATCCGTTATAGTAATACATCTCATATTTTCCAATTGGGATGACCCCAAATTTTATCATCGAACCGTTTGTTGCGAATATGTATACATTAGAAATTGAGCTTGAAACGTTGGCGTATATGCCTACAGAAAGCGATGTCGATGCGGAGGCAAGAATCGGGTAATTTCCATACCTGATGATGTTCGTCGAGTTATGGAAAACTACGCTATATACCCCAGGCAATACAGAACCCACTATGATCCCATTTGACAGCGAAAGGTTGTAATCGTATATGCCCTGAAGGTCTGCATAACCATTGAACACTGCGAGACGCGATGAGTTATAGATCTTTATTGTTATGGGCACATTCTTAGGAGTTAAGCCTATTGTCATTGCTGAAGATATATTCGTTACGGTGTAATTATAGAAATCTGCTGAGATTATTTTTATCTCCGGGCTTCCAATGTTTGAAGCATAGACTATATCAGTATAACCCGAAGGATTGATCGGAATAGCTTCAACGGGAATGCCGTATGAATATAGCATTATATAACCATTCTTTACTGAAGAGTTGCTGTTGTATGATGAACTTATACCGGCGTTATAGAGTACAAAACCAGACATGGTTGAATTCACCAGATGCATCTGATATGAAACGCTCTTCGTCAATGGCAATCGAAGGATGGAAGAGTAGCTTCTTCCTGCTATGGTACTAGCTGAATATATTGTATAATAGCCTGATGGCAAACTCAGACTGAACTGAGAACTTCCAGTGTATGGATAGTAAATAAAGGTGCTCCCTGATACTATTGAATAATAGCCAGCATTCGTCGAGACATTTGTTATATTCGATTCCAGCGAGACGGTTTCTGCTGGAACACCAGAGATGTTTATATTAGTATCAGAGGTTAGAGTGTAGGTTTTTAAGAATGCATAACCCTGGCCTATGCCATAAATTGTATATGTGCCCGCAGGCACGATAACGCTGAAAATACCGCTGGTAGTATTTACAGACGCCGTTACATTTCCATAATTACCATCAGATAGGAACTTTATCATAGAAATGTTAGATACGGTGCCTGAAACCCTTACCGCTTCATAAACAGGTAAAGAGACATTAACGAAGGAATTCCAGCTTGGTAAATACTCCTGAACGCTATCCGTTGTTGCGTTTGATGATCTTGCGGATATGGTATAGTTCCCAGATGGCAAATAAAGCAAATAATGCCCATTTTGATAAGAGACGTTGTTATAAGGGATGCCGTTAACATATATCGAAAATCCGTTCAGATTAACTTTACCAAGTGATAATGTAAGATTGATAGTGTTCATTGGCACATAGGCATTATAAACGTAAGAACCACCTATGGAAGTATTGGCTATGAGTATGTTTCTATAATAATGGCCGTTTATAATGGTTGATAGAGAATAATCATATGGAGGTAAGCCTGTAAAGTTATAGTGGCCATTAACTACATTCGTGCTTACTGTGTAGTTATATGTCGAATTATATAGTATGACAGTTCCGCTGTTAACCTGAACAGTGGAAGTGGAATTGTAAGAAGTTCTGTATGTATAACCTAAATTACCGCTTATGCTAGTATTCTTGATAACAAAATTGTGGCTTAAGTAATAATCTGGCAAACCAGTAGTGAGGTTAAATGAGGTGGATATGTGCTCTGCCTGGGCCTGAGAGACGTCAACTTTCCAGTAAGATATCACATTCGAACCTATGAGGGTGAGCGGATCTATTTTGCCAGTACTTATAACAACGGTATCGTTACCTGGCAAGCCTATCAGATTAAAGTAACCAGATGAGTTGGTAACAACCTGCTGGTGTGGTATTCCATACTGATCAAAGATGGTGACGTAAACACCCCCAACACCTTCACCAGATTCTGTCGTAACTCTTCCACTGATGTATGCACCAGGGTAATAAGCCACTATAGGGTCTGCACCATCGTATATTTCAGATAATGGAGGGAGAAGCTGAGCCTTGCCCTTTCCCTCTGAGGTCAGCGTATATGCCTCCTGTATAGGAACTATATTCCATGCATTTGGATGCGCGGTTGTATTGTTATACGGATTGTATGGGACGCCGAGGTAAACGAGCTCAAAATTGCTCATATTCCAGGCTGGCATTATTTCATACTGCCCAACGCCATATGATATACCTGGAATTCCGTTTGTCTGACCTACTGCGGAAGGCGGATATCCCACAAGGAATCTGTATATCGAAGTGTTGTAGAATGCCGGCGTGTATGTGATATTGAATCCAACTGGAGTAACATCCGTTGGGAGCTGGTTAAGTGGATATGTTCCCTGATCTGTGGATGCGTAGATCTGGTAATATGTATAGGGCACTATCTCGCCATCATACGTATACGTGGCCTGATCGGTAAGATAGGCTGGTGCGTAGAATATGCCAGGGTTGTCTCCGGAAAATGGGAACAGATTATGATCTATCTGTATGTACTGTATAGAATAACCTGTAACATCCTTCAGCGCAGTGTATAGGTTATTGAGCGTGCTGAGGCTAAAGGAGCTTGCAAGATAGCCCCTAAGGAATCCATAATAAATATTGTCTGCTGTTGATGAGTTTATAAAATTACCATAAATCGTTGCGTTTGAAAGAACCGTTGAAGTGAACGATGCCGGATCTGTATAAGCGCGATATATGGTGCTGGCAGCCTGAGGCCCAAGATACTGAGTGAGGGTGTTATTAATAGGAATAAAGGTATGGTGGTTAACCTCATAACCCTTTATCAATCTGGCTATCATCACACCGAGTATCTGACTCTGGTTTCCTGCAAGCAGGATCTGACCAGCAGGAACATATCCCTGCTGGAAGTCATCAGCAACCGTTGGATGCTGGCCTTCAAGAACCTCTTGGAAACCGTAATCCCACCAGTTAACATACGCTGGCCGTTCATCTATTGGCACATTCGTGTTCTGTGTAGCTAGCCAGGCGAAAGATTGAGCCAGGGGCTGAGACGAATTAGCTATATAAAAACCTGATGAACCGAAATACTCAGCACTGCTCGAATTGTTAGCCCTCAGGAATGCAGGAAGCTCGTGGTATATCTGTGCGTTCACAGTAGAAGCACTGTTCTCAGGAATAGCGGCATTAACCATCCCTATACCGGAGGGGATGACAAGAACTAAAACAAGTATAACCGCAAAGCTTGCATGAACCCAGTTAATATTTCCCTTGAGGGTCTTCTTGAGAGTGGTGCTGCCAAGATTCCTCTTTCTTACCTCAGTCAGCTTTGCCATATCTATAAAGTATATCAATACCGCTCCGCCAAGAATACCGTATGCGGGAGCCGCAGTTATGTTGAACCTTGCGGCTTCGAAGCTCATGTATATCGAAACTATAGAGAAGACGATAATAAACATCAGCGTTTCGCTTCTCTCCTTTATATATTTATATAAAACGTATACAATTCCGCTCATCCCCAGCACGAACTGCGCAACTCCGAAGCTACTTATATATTCGCCAAGAGGCAGCGGTGCAGCTTCCGCAATAGTGGTGTACACTCTGGTCTTTATGAAGTAGCCCTCTCCTGAAATGAGAGTGTGCATAGTGGATGGCTCAATCTTAAGCAGCGCAAAGAATCCGACCAGAGAAACCACGATCGTCAGCGGAACCGTTATTATCCATGGCTTTCTGCCTATTATGTTTATTAGAAGCAGGAAAGCGATACCCAGAACTGCCATTTCGGCTTCGGGCATAAACCAGCCTGGGAGCAGGCCGGACCCATAATAATAGTAGGCACCCATTAAGAAGCCCAGGACCATCGATAGCGTGGTTAAGTATGTTAAATAACCAGTGGGTTTTCTCGTTAGAAGGTTAATTACTGCCTGTACAACTACGTATATAAGCACAATCACCTGTATATAGGCGTATCCCTGCCATGACAGCATCAGACCACCCAGGGATGCACCTGCAAGAAGAGCGTAAATTGTGGCCTTTCTATTCTTTGAATAATAGGAGAGGATGGATGGGATATAAGATTTTACATCCATGAGCCTGTTTATAAACAGGTCTTTCTTGGCGTTCTTCAACGCCATTTCGAAGAAATATATGGTCAGAAATGCGAATAGAAGTTCAGGAGTATGCATTCTTCCGTCTGTCAGGATGCCTGCAGATAGATTCCCTGGCATGAGCGCATACAGAAATGCAGCTATTATACCTGCCTTCTTGCCGAACGCTTCCTTTGCCATCAGGTAAACTGGGATTATCAAGAGGGCCCCGAACACCGCATCAAATTCGGCAAATGCATAGTATGCAACCCTGTACACACCGAATATTGGGGACAGTATAGTCGCCACGAACGCGATCATCCAGTGGAAAAATGGTGGCCTTGGGTTTCCAGAACCAACTGGATAATTCAGGAACAGCTCGTGCAGGAGCTGAGTGTGATACGTTAATATGTATTGTATTATATAATAATTGAAATACGGATCACTGCCACCCGAGTTGTTAAGAAACGGGTATGCAAAAGCCTGCGACCAAGAGAAGAAGTTCGCCATGAAGAGATAGAAGACAAAGATTATTCCGAGTATCACCTCTGCCTCATATCTCTTGAAAATCGCTGCAAGGTCAAATTTGTTCTCGTTTCTTTCCACAGTTTCAAACATATAGCGAAACCTCTAATCAAATCTCCATATAAAAAACTGATCGGTTGCTATATTCTGCATCCCCGCATTAAAGAATGAAAGATTGATCACCGATGCAAAGAAAGACGACCAGATAGAGCTTTATTTAAATTTGCAAACATAAGCTTATTTGCCTAACGTAATATAAATAATGGCGTTTAACATTGGACATTCATTGATAAAGGCGAAAGTCTATCTGGATGAATACCAATATACGATACTGAAACCAGACGCCGAAGGATCTTATGGGAAGGCCAAGGTTTCGCTGATACACAGCAATGATGGTTTTTACATTTATATAGAAGCACCTGATACAGGATCACTGAGAACTTCATTGTCCTCAATCGCTAGATTGATTCATGTAATATATAGTGTGGAGGGATTGATCAATGGTTGAACCAAACATAAGTGCCTATCTGCAGAATCAGCTGCGACAGGCACAGGAATTGGAAGAGAATATAGAAAAGTTGGCGACACAGAGATACCAACTTGATCTTAGCCTTAAGGAGATGCAGAAAACGTTAGACGAACTGAACAAGCTTGATGATAATACGCCGATATACCGTACGGTTGGATCCATTCTTTATAGAGTTCAAGATAAAAAAAAGCTTGTAGATGAATTTGATGAACAGATAGAACTGACCAAAATAAGATTATCCACCCTGGAAAAACAACAGAAGTCCCTTGAGGAAAAGTATAAAGAACTTCAAACTGCAATACGCGACAGATACAATCAGGAAAATAAGAAAGGTGCCACAAGTTGATAGACTTCCTGGATGTCCAGAAAGAACCCCCGAAGATCAGGATAGGCATAAATAAAGTCGGGGTAAAAAAAATTAAATTTCCATTAAAAATCCAAGACGATTTTGCTTTTCTCACGTTGAATTTGTTCGTAGATGTACCGGCAGAAAGAAAAGGAGCAGATATGTCCCGAGCCGTGGAATCGATACAGAAGGTTATCAATGCTGGATTATACGGTGAAAGAATAGGAGATATAGGAATAGCAATATGCGATGAGGCGCTTTCAAGGTTCAATTATTCTGAAAAAGCCCAGTGTGAGGTTAGCATCGAATATTACAAAAGATCTGGAGAACGCTATCTTGAATATCAAATGTACGTTGAAACAGCAAAGGATCGTAAGCAGGTAATGAAAAACGAGGTAGGTATTTCATATGTGACCATGACTGCATGCCCATGTGCAATGGAGACCACACGGACGCTAATAAGCATGGATAATCCTGGTATATCCGATGCCATATCGGCTATACCGACGATAACGCATAATCAGAGGAATGTGACGAAGTTAACTGTCGATAACAGAAGCATGAGGATAACGGTCTGGGATCTTGCCGATGTCATAGAGAGAGTTCAGGGGAAGCCTCTCGATTCTCTTCTCAAAAGAGTCGAAGAGGGGCGCCTGGTCTATAGTGCTCACAGGAATCCAAAGTTTGTTGAGGACGTTGTGAGGGAAATAGCCTATGAGGCAGCCCGTGTCCTTGGCATTCCTGACGAAGCAAGGATAAAAGTTTCATCCGAGAGCGATGAGAGTATACATCCTCATAATGCCTATGCTGAAATAGATACAACTGCAGGTGAACTGAGAAAACTTTACATGCATTGATATTCATCGATATCCATGTTAAAATCTTTCTCCAATTAGTTCCATTATCTTTTTCCTGACCATTGATGAGCTGTTGAGATTGCCATCGTATTTTGATATTCTGACTATTCGTGAATTCACGCCTATCTGATCAAGCTTCCTTCTCAGGTCTACTTCATCGAACTTTTGATCATAGCCCAATGTTATTATATCTGGCATAACTTCAACCACAGTCTTCATCATATCATCCTCATGGCCCAGTATAGCCCGATCAACAGGCTTCAGTTCAGAAACAAGTTTCAACCTTGAGATTTCATCAAATATTGGTACCTTGCCATTCTTCCTGGCCGTAGAATCTCTAGCGACAACCACAACCAATTCATCCCCCAGCTTTTTGGATTCTCTGAGATAATGAATGTGACCAAGATGAATGATATCGAAGACACCAGTGGCCATTACCCTAATCATCAGGGCGCTATTTTAAGATTGTAGATAAACGTTTCACCATTGCTGTTCCCATATTAGACCGAAGGAGAAATTGAACTTGCTTATCTTGAAATATGCCTATATGCCGATTCGCCATCCCATAGAATAATGATATTAAGAAGATACAGAACTCCGGATCTTGACGGCATAGCTGCTCTGGAAAAAAGGGCCTTTACAGTTGGTCCCTATTCCAAGCGTTACTTGAAACGCGTGCTGGAAGATGCTGAGGCAATAAGCATCGTTGCACAGATCGATTCAATAATAGCCGGCTATTTGGTCGCCTTGCCCGCTGAAAAACATTCAATAGACATAGAGAGCATAGCAACAGACCCTCAATTCAGAAGATCCGGAATTGCTACCAGGATGATTGCGATGCTCAAACAGATAGCGTGCGAAAGCTATGAGAGCATCATACTGGAGGTCAGGGAAAAAAACGATGAAGCGATATCGCTCTACCGCAGAATGGGATTTGAGATCACGGAGTTCTTGAATGGATACTACCAGGAATCATATCTCGGCTCTAGGAATGCCTTCAGGATGAAGTTAATATGCAGGTGAAAAGTAATATTAGATGGCCTTTAGTCGAAATCGCCATTTTTTTCCATTTCGTTGTAAACCTTTGCAATTTTCTCAGCCGTTTCTAATAGATAGTCAAAGGAGACGTTTAGCCTTCCCCACTTGAATGGCTTATCGCACCATCTTGGGATAACGTGTACATGGAAATGCATCACCCTCTGGTTGGCGCACCAACCATTGTTCTGGCCTATGTTGATTCCGTCCGCACCCATTGCTTTCATAACTGCTTTTGCCACCCTTTTTGCCATGAGCTGAACCTCAATGTAGTACTTGCCGTCAATATCGAATATGTTTTCAAAATGTTCCTTCGGTATGACAAGTATATGGCCAGGTTCGACTGGAGCATTATCCATGAATGATATGACCATATCATTCTCAGCCACTATTGCCGCATTCCTCTTTGTTATTATCTCATTGCAGAAAATGCATGAACTATCTAATACCATCCTGAAATCCCTCCTACTCCTCTTTATTACTTGCCTATGACAGGAATTACACCTTTTTCCATTCCTGCAACATTCACGACGGGCTAATGCTTCGTATCCGGCATTTGATTCATGAATGACCTGCACAACGTCAATGGATTTGTCTTTTAAGATGTTTGCTGTTGCGTCAAAATACATCCGTTGACTATAGCTCCCGCAGGTGCTGGCTTTCAGCAGAGTTATCATTCAGCTGCTGAGAACAGCATGAAAACCCGTAGTGGAAGACATAGCAAAATATACGTTTGCAAAGCATACGCATGGACACTTGCGCTTTAAGGTACCGTCAATTAGAGCGCAAGGATCGTATAGGTCAGTTATGTGATGCACATAAAAAATCACTAAAGATTAAAATAGAATAAATAACTATATTGCGATATGTACGGAGTCAATGGAAGAGTTCTATGGGCTGATCTCACCAATGAAAAGATGTGGGTTGAAGAAATTCCTGAAGAGATCTATAAAAAGTATCTTAGCGGAGTTGGTCTTGGGGTATACATTCTGAACAGAGAAATAAAGGGCAATATAGATGCTCTTGGCCCTGATAACATTCTTGGTTTCATATCTGGCCTATTCAACAGTCACAACGCACCTCTCGGTGGTAGGCTTGAGGTCGTGGCCAAATCGCCCATGACCGGCACCTGGGGAGACTCCAATTGCGGCGGAAAATTTGCACCGGAGTTAAAAAATACGGGCTTTGATGCATTGTTCGTCAGGGGCATAGCAAAGCATCCGGTTTACATAAAGATCGTGGATGATAAATATTCGATAGAGGATGCCAGTGGTCTCTGGGGGAAAGACGCTTATGAAACTGAGACAGAGCTAAAGAAGATAGATCCAAAGGGACAGGCGATGGTGATCGGAGTCCCGGGAGAGAAGATGCTCTACGCTGCCGCTATAATGAATGAATACGGTCGTGCTGCCGGGAGATCCGGCCTTGCCGCGGTCATGGGATCCAAAAAGCTAAAGGGTGTATTCGCACGCGGGACGAAGAAGATACAGGTATATGATGAAAAGATGCTTATGGAAACTATCAAGAAGGCACAGATACAGTTCAGAAACTCCATGAATCTCGTTAATCCCTGGCACATGTTCGGAACAACCCAGATAACAGAATCGTCCCACCTGAATGGCGATACTCCGATAAAGAACTGGGCCGGAGTTGGCATAGTCGACTTCGGAGAGGAGAATGCAAAGAAGATAAGTGGAGAGGAGATAAGAAAGGATGTCCTGAAATCATATGGTTGCGCCCAGTGCACGCTTGCCTGCGGCGGCCATGTGAAGAGAGAGACGAGGTACGGCACGGTAGAAGGGCATCGCCTTGAATACGAGGGAACTGGTGCCTTCGGAGGTCTCAACCTCATCGCTGATCTGGATGCTATGTCCATGTCATTTGAACTCTGCAACAGGTACGGCCTTGATATAATAACAACTGGTGCTGTTATAGCCTTTGCAAACGAGCTCTACGAACGCGGCATATTGACGGAAAAGGATATAGGCTTCAAGATAGGTTTCGGAAATCCTGATGCAGAGGTGAAACTCACGGAGCTCATAGGAAAGGGAGAGGGTATAGGCAGAATACTTGGAATGGGGCAGAGATATGCTGCAAAAGTGATAGGCAAGGGTGCCGAGGAATCTGCCATGGAAATTGGCGGGCAGGATCTTCCAATGCACGACCCAAGACTCATGCCAAGCTTAGGAAACACGTACATATCCGATGCGACTCCTGGTAGACATACCGCAGGTGGCATCGGATTCAATGAAGGTTTCGAACTTGTGCTTCCGTTCAAGCATAAGGATAGCTGGACGAAAATACCCAGATACGAGTACCATGGAAAGGCGTACTGGCAGCTCCTGTCCGTGGCCGGCCAGGAAATCCTCAATTCAACAGGAATGTGCCTGTTCTCCACAAGCATTTGGCCCAACAGCTATCCCTACATCGAACTCATAAAGGCCATAACTGGATGGGATATGACCGAAGATGACCTGGTTAACATTGGATGGAGGATACAGATAGCTAGGCATATTTTCAACGCAAAGCAGGGCATCAACCAGTACGAAATAAAACCACCCGGCAGAGTCATGGGCTATCCTCCACTGAAGGCTGGCCCAACGGCTGGTATATCGATAGACTATGAGACACTGAGGAATGAATACCTATCCCAGCTTGGTCTGGCGAAAGATGGCAAACCGGAACCTGAAGTCATCAAAAAATTAGATATAGAACCTGAAATAATTGCGGGGATCTGATTTCAGGTCCACGCATAATGAATATTTCTTCCGATTTTTCCTCTCAGCCTGATGGAATTAAGAACAACTGTACTGGAGCTCATACCCATTGCAAATGCGGCAAGCATTGGTAGGAAAGAGTATATTCCCGCTCCAAAGAGCGGGACAAGAACACCAGCAGCTACCGGTATTAGTGCGGAGTTGTAGGAAATAGCCCATATTATATTCTGTTTTACCTTGGATATGGTTTTAGAGGATATATCGAATATGGCCAATATGGCCCTGAGATCATTTCTCAGAAGAACGAAATCGCCCTGGCTTCTCGTTATGTCCGATCCTGATCCCATCGCTACGCCAACATCTGCCTGATCTATAGCCATTACGTCATTTATACCATCGCCCACAAACATCACATACTCTCCGGCCTCCTGGTATTTCCGTATTATGCCTGCCTTATCTTCCGGACTGAGCCCGGTCAGTACCTCATCGACACCAATCGACCGAACAGCGGATGCGGAATCCTTGCTCCTGTCTCCTGTCAGCACTGATATCTTCATGCCTTTCTCCTTTAGTTCCGAAACGGTTTCCTTGGCTTCAGGGCGAATTTTGCTTCCAATTTTGAGAACACCGCGTACTGTACCATCTACCGTGATTTTGAGATCCCCGTTTTCGCCCGATATGACCGATATCTTATGGCCACAGCATACTCCTTCTATCCCTGATCCCGGCGTCTCCTTTATCTGATCAGCGTCTTTTGTAGTGATGCTTCCGGCATATTGCACTATAGCGCGTGCAACAGGATGATTTGAATGCGATTCGATTGTGGCAGCCATCATCAGGGCTTCTGTATCCCCAGAATAGTTTAGTACGTACATCTCTGGCAATGTGAGGGTTCCTGTCTTATCGAATACAACCCTATTCACCTTGGTGACCCTGTCCATTGCACCAGCATTTTTAACAAGTATACCTGCCTCGAATGATCCCTCTGAGGCAATGAGCAGAGTTATCGGGCCGGCAAGACCTATCGCACACGGGCATGCTATAACTATTACGGAAACAAATGAAAGTACGGCAGTCTCTATGAAATAAGGATCTCCTATCGATCTCAGATAGAAAAACCAGAACAGAAACGAGATCGTAGCAGCAACAAGCACCACTGGAACAAAGTAGGATGAGAACACGTCTGCTATCCTCTGAATCTTGGTTCTACCAGATGAAGCCATCTTTATGAAGGAGTATATTTTGCCGACGGTTGAATTTGGGCCAATGGCTTGTACCCTCACGACTATGGTGCCGTTGAGATCCTTCATACCGGACGATACTTTACTGCCAGGGCTAACGGTGATCGGAAGAGATTCGCCCGTTATCATCGAACTATCAACATCCGCAGATCCGCGTTCCACAATACCGTCGACCGGCACCGTTTCACCTGGACGAACTTCAACTAAATTCCCAAGAGAAATCTTTGATGATTCGGTATCCACGATGGCACCATCCGAAACAAGGTGAACTGTTTCCGGAATGAGGGAAAGCAGCCTATTGCCGGCATCGCTGGCATTGGCCTTGACCACATTCTCAACGTATGAACCGGTGAGTATCAGCGAAACGATGAAGTCAGAAGAATCAAAATATACCATGGAATGTGGAATCGCATGCGGAAAGAAAGAGACGAACACTGAGAAGAAAAATGCTGTGAGAACTCCCAGGGATACGAGCAGGTCCATGTTGCCGCTCTTTGAACGGATTGCGCTTATCGCACCAGGATAAAACTGTGTACCAGAATAAAAGACCACGGGCAATGATAAAATGAGAAGTATCAAATCACGTAAAGTGCCTGTATAGATGTAGGTTAACACGAGCACTGGAATGGAAAATACCCACGCAATCACAAGCTTCCTGGCCAGGTTTTTACCCTCCTTTTCGGGTTCTAGGAATTTATCCATGCATCCCTTGGAGCAGAAATAATACCTTGTACCGTCCTTGTCAACATAAAGATCTGAAGTCTCCGGGACGTACATGCCGCACACTGGATCCGTTGCCATGCCCACGAATCATGACAGTTAAGTTAAGGCTATTCTGTGCATTTTGCAAAGGATATTTTTAAACGTGCGCTTTGCATCATCATCTATGATAGATCCGGTCTGTGGAATGAAGGTGGATAAGAACGCAAGATTCAAATCGACGTACAACGGCAAAGAGTATTATTTCTGCAGCGAACACTGCAAGATAGAATTTGACAAAAATCCGATAAAGTATACAAGATGAGAAAGTTTATTAACATATACGAATTATAATTTTATGGCAAAATATGTTTTCAAATGTGCCGATATTGGAATGAACTGCGGTTTTGAGGCCTCGGCGAAGAGCATCGATGAATTAATGCCCAAGATCGTAGAACACGCTAAGAGTGCCCATAATATTACTGAGATCAACGAAGATCTCAAGAATAAGGTAACCTCTGCAATAAAGAAAAAGATGTTCTGAGAGAATTTTTAGGAACCACGGAACAAGCTATTTTTTTCTATGCTCGAATATACCTATGCTGATATTCTAACAGTGTTGAGATCAGTTGTATCTCAACGAACCGCACGTTGAAGCTTGCCAAGTTAGAGGGCGATCGTTTGGAATTGATGTTATGAAAGATCTCTGAAATATTCCAGTTCCTTCAGAGATCTGGATCTTATCTCCTTTGGCTTGGGGTACTCAGAGGTCCTTTTACCATGTGATAGATACTTCACGAGCAGGTTCTGCATACTGCCACCACAGATGCAGGTCTTTTCCTGAACGTTGGCAGGCACGACTTCAATCCTGTGGCAAGAATTGCATCTCAAGACGTTCTTTCTGCCCGACATCTTCCCCCGCTTCGTCTCAGGCTTTCCGTTTACCTCAACTATGTCCATGGCAAAGTCGAAAGGCTTCGCCGACGATATGGAGGTACCAACTCCAAAAGCTTCTGCCCCGGCTTCTCTGAGTTTTTTCACGGTGTTCTCATCGAGGCCGCCCGAAACCATGATCTTTATGTCGTTCCTTCCGCGTAGGGCCAGTTCCCACTTGACCTCTCTTATAAGTGCCTCGAAGTTTCCCCTTCTGGATGAGGGTGTGTCCAATCTTATATAATCAACCTTATCGAACATTTCAGCGATCTTTATGGCTGCGAACTTTTCGTCCATGTATGTATCGATAAGAAGCACCGATTTCTGCCCATTCTTTGTATTTTCAAGTGTGAGCTTCCAGGCTTCTTCATCGCCAAGCATTATAGATAGCGCATGTGGCATGGTACCAACAGGATCCTGATCTATCAGTTTTGCACCAAGAATGCCGGAAACACCGTCCGCCCCACCTATATATGCGGATCGATCGATCATCGGCGATATGGCCGGATGCATTCTCCTTATTCCGAAGGAGAATAACGGCAAATCTCCTGCAGCCAACCTCACTTTGGAGGCTTTCGTGGATATTCCAGAGGCCTCGCATATGAAGCCGAGTATAGCCGTCTCGTACTTGCCGAAGTCGCAGTACTTCCCCTCAATCCTGATGAACGGAACTGGCAATCCGTTGGCATCTCTTGGAAAGAGAATCGTACCCTCCGGGATTGCATACACGTCCACATCCAGTCCTTCCAGAAGTTTCAGGACCTCGTCCAGGCCAGTGAAATTTATCCATGTATCTAGTGGCCCAGAAACGGTAGCTTCCATGGCGACCCTCAGATCATTGCATCTATCCCCTATGGCTGCTATGGTTCTCTCAAAATAGACATCCGAAGCTAGTCCTTTTTTTATATCTTCATCACTTGCTGTATTGAACACATTCATTATCTCAACCTCATCCAGATGCTGTGATCACCATCCGATCTGAAATCACAGCATCATATTTGTTGTGCATTCAAGGTATTGATGAACGCCGTCAGCTCATCGTATTGCCCTCAAACACGGCTTGCCATGCCTGAGGATAACTTTAGAGCTGATGTATCACTGTGCCCGCTTTTGATATCGTATCATAATGAATTTAATAACTTTTATATGTTCGCAATATGATGCTTTTTTCGCTTCAATGCTTTATTTTTCCTTAAAATACCACTATTCCATTATATCTTCCAATGCTCAACATACTTAGCCTGCATTCACCACCAGATGGTTTCCTCGCCTCTATCCTCAACATGAATACCGTTCTTCAGAAGTAAGTCTCTTATTCGATCTGCCTCCTGGAATTTCCTCTCTGTCCTGAGATTCTTCCTCAGATCCAATAGATCATCTATTACGCCGGAGAAACTGGCACTTTCGGGCAACAGTATACCGGCGAAGCTGTCAACCCATCTGAAAACGTTAATCGCTTTCTGTGCGGCTAGCTGAGATATTCTCTCTATGTTTTTGTTGAGATCCCCTGCAAAATCGATAAGATCCCTGAATACTGATCTGAAATCGAAGTCGTTTGTTGCTTCATCCATCATTTTCTTGACAACGGCAGATGGATCTACAGAAAGATCCGAATTACCTGAAGCATTAACAAGCTTCCTGAACGTGCTATTGAGGTATTCTACTTGCTTTCTGGATTCCTCGAGCAGCCCCTTTGAGAAATCCAGCTGCGTCCTGTAATTCGCATTCAAAAGTGCGTAACGGAGATCCTCGGGCCTGTATTCCTTCAGCACCTCCCTTATTGTCACGAAATTCTTCAAAGATTTGGACATCTTCTCATTGTTCACGTTGATCATACCTGTGTGTATCCAGTAATGCGATAGGTATTTCCTGCCACTTATGGCCCTCATCTGTGCTATCTCTGCCTCGTGATGCGGGAAGATCAGATCCGATCCTCCGCCGTGTATGTCATATTCTGGCCCGAAATACGTCTCCGTTATAGCGGTATCCTCTATATGCCAGCCAGGTCTGCCTGGCCCCCAGGGAGAATCCCAGTAAGGTTCCCCTGGCTTTCTCTTCTTCCAGAGAACAAAGTCTTCAGGATTCCTCTTATTTTCATTCACAGCCACCCTGTATCCATGTATTATCTGATCCAAGCTCTGGTTTGAGAGCTGGCCATAATCCGCAAACTTCTTCACCTCGAAATAAACACCATCGCTTGTCTCATAGGCATACCCCTTTTCAATCAATCTGCTAATCTGCGAGATTATCTCATTTATATACAGTGTGGATTTGGCAAAATAATTTACGGACGTTACCTTCAGCGCAGACATATCCTCAAGGAACTCCTTCAGATACATTTCTGCTACATCCTGTGGCTGAATGTTCATTTCCCTGGCTTTATTGATTATCTTGTCATCTATATCAGTGATATTCTGCAGATAAAAGACAGAATAACCAAGATTCCTGAGAAGCTTGGCAACAGCGTCGAAGAATATGTAAGTCCTTGCATGTCCTATATGAAAATGATCCTGTACAGTTGGGCCGCATACGAACATGTTAATGCGCCCGCTGTTCATCTCCTTAAACTCCTCTATATCACGGGTAAGGGTATTGTAGAACCGCATTCGAGATCGTTCCATAATCTGTCATCTTAATATATATGCATTGATCTACCAGTGGCATGGATATATCCGGCCATGCTTTAATCATATTTGACTGCTAGAGAAAGAGCCAATGACAGAAAAAAGACGGATTACTTTGCGGATGCATATAGCTTATATATTCACACAAGCATATCATGATGTATGTTATTTTCTGTAGTTGCAGATGCCTTTGAAAAGATGGAAAGTACCAGTAAGAGGCTGGAATTGACCGATCTACTTGTCAACCTGCTAAGGGCGGCAGATGATGATCTTCCTGTTCTTATTTATCTGTTGGAAGGGAAACTCGGCCCGGACTACCTTGGTATCGAGACACAAATGTCAGATAAGCTCATCATAAAGGCTCTGTCAGTTGCCTCGAATATAAGTGAAGATGAGATAGCAAAGGAATACGCAAAGGTCGGCGACATAGGAACTATCGCAAAAGAGATCGCGGAGAAGAGGAGCCTAAGATCACTCGTACAGGAAGAGATGACGGTGAAATACATTCACGATACGCTACTAAAGATGGCCCGTGCCACTGGATCAGGAAGCACAAAGGCTAGGATGGATGCATACATGGATCTATTTCTCAACAGCACACCCAAGGAGATCATGTACATAACCAGAATAATTACCGGAAAGCTCAGAATTGGAATATCCGATGCGACGATACTGGATGCTATTGTGAAGGCCTTCGCAGATGAAAAATATTCCGAGGACATTGAAAACGCCTTCAACTTTCATCCAGATCTCGGTTATATTGCCTCAGAACTCCGCAAGGGCAATACTGATGCTATATTGAAACTGGGCCCAACACCGATGATTCCTTTTAAGGTTATGCTTGCGGAACGTCTTAGATCCGTGGAAGAAATCCTGGAAAAGATGGGTGGCAGGTGCGCGTTTGAATACAAATACGATGGTATGAGGACAGAGACCCACATCGAAAGAGGAAAGGTGAGGCTTTTCTCAAGAGGAAATGAAGAGACCACGAACCAATTTCCAGATATAACCAAAGCAGCATCCGAGACCTTCAAGGTTGAATCAGCCATACTAGACGGAGAGGCCGTACCCTACGATCCAGATACCGGAGAACTCTATCCGTTCCAGGTTATATCTCATAGAAGGGGGAGGAAGTACGATCTCGATAAGGTATCATCCGAGATACCCATAACGGTCTTCCTCTTCGACATAGTGTATCTGAATGGAAGGGATCTATCGAAAACCCCATATACAGAGAGAAGAAAGATACTGGAATCAATTTTTACCGAGAACGATAACTTCAGGCTCGCGAAAAGAATAGAATCAGGAGATCCTGCTGAGGTTCACAGGTTCTTCAACAGCGCAATCGAGGATGGATGTGAAGGATTGGTAGCAAAGAGCACATCTCCTGATTCGTTCTACAAGGCCGGGGCACGTGGATGGCTTTGGATAAAGCTGAAAAGGGATTATCAGGCACAACTCTGGGATACTCTCGATCTAACAGTGGTGGGTGCCTTTTATGGCCATGGAAGGAGGAAGGGTACCTATGGGGCTCTGCTGCTTGCTACCTACAACGACAAGAACGATACTTTTGAAACGGTCTGCAAGTTGGGTTCCGGATTCTCAGACGACGTTCTGTTTTCGCTACCAAAGAGATTTGAGCAGTACGTATCTAAGGAAAAGCCCGCAAGGGTTATAAGCAACCTTGAACCAGATGTGTGGTTCTATCCTGCCGTTGTCATGGAGATAATAGGAGCAGAAATCACCGTAAGCCCAATACACACCTGTGCATATGGGGAAATAGAAAAGGACTCTGGACTCTCGGTGAGATTCCCGAGGTTCACTGGAAAATGGCGTGAGGACAAAAAACCTGAAGATTCAACAACATCTAGAGAAATACTCGAGATGTACAAGGAACAAAAAAAGACTATAACGGAGGAGAAGAGTTAAAAATCACTCTTCTTCTTCGTCTCTGTTAGACCTGCCGTATCCGCCGCGTCTGAAGTTGTCTCTGCGCGGTCCGGAGCGGTGGAAATTGTTTTCGTATTCCTTTTCACTTGCGTCAAAATCCTCGTTTACCTCAGTCACTTCTTCATCAGAAACACTTAATGAACCGTATTTGCCCACGTTAAGCCTTATGTGACCCCTAACAAGGGAAACGTATCCATTTCCTATTGCCAGAGTTTCACCGGCTTTCGTCTGGCTCGCCTGGTCACCCCAAAGGGACAGTATAACCTTCCCCGTATCGTCTCCGATGGTTACCTCTGTTACAGATCTCTGGTCTCCAAACTTCGTTTGTATTGTTTTTGGTTCTCCAACAGACAAAACTTTTCCAACAACATTCACTCTCCGTGAGGAGGGTGTTAGATCCTTTATCTTCGTTATATCTTCCATACTACTTACTATCCTGTCTCTAGAACGTCTCTAGAAAGACCATCCACACATCCCATATCTCTATTTAAAGCTTCTGATCGAGTACATTTAGGCACCGAAGCCGGATATTTGAGCCCCCCCACGATCATGTGATGTTTGCTTTCGCGCAATGCAAAGATGCCTTAATAATCGCTATACAGAAACGCCCTTAGATTGTGGTCTTTTGGCCGCAGAGGCTTTCAGGTTTAAATCTTTAGGAATTCAGGCCTGAAGTTCCTTCTCGTACTGCCGTTCATATTCTGAGGGTAATTCCTCAACGGTTTTTACTGGAACGTTTTTCCTCAAGAAATTCCATAAATACACATCAATGTCCACACCTATCCCTGTCAGATATTGATTCATCCTTTTTTCAAGATCACATCCCTTTGCATCAAAATCAGTAAGAAGAATCACTCTCCGGTATTTTCTTGCCAGCGTATCTGAGAACGCTATCAGTGATACGCCTCTGTTAAGTATAATTATCTCGCCACCGAACTTCAATCTTCTAAGAGACCGGAGATCATTGCGGCCCTCCACAACTATGGGCGTATCGATATTCTTGAGCCGATATTTCTCTATAAGCTCGAGAAATCTGTTTCTGGCAGACGTGGCTGAACATCTTTCGTTCTTATTTAAAGATTGTGTCCATTGCTAATCATTAACATTTATATATGAATATTCGTTATATTCAGTAAGGTGAGTATGCAGTATATGAATATATGCATTTTTGAGCTGTCTGAGGTCAGGATAGTGGTGTGCGAGGGGCATATGCACGTGCTTGTCTAGGAGGTGTTTAAAGACGTCCATAGACAGGTATGATTATTACCTGAAATTGATACTTAACAGCCCTGCAAGTGAATACCCGTATATAATGGACGAATATCAGAATGACAAAGATATCAGCGAATCAGAGGCGGAATCCCTGGACAGGATAGTGATAAAGTATATGGGCTCCTATAGAAAGATCGATGTCAAGATAATAAACGTGGAGACAGGTATGGAGGAAACGGCTCCGCTTACAATGATCGATGATTTTGGTGGCAATGCCATATACGGAGGCGAGATATCGATGTTCGGACTGCAGTGGAAGATCTATTCGCCACCACAGTACTATGAAAGGCCTGTGGTCAACAAGTGGTACTACAATGAAAAAGTCGCATCGATATTGAATGAAACACTCCGCGAAGCAGTTCCTGGAAAGATAAAGAACTATTTTGACATCCCACCATGGGTGTTCAGCACAAGGTATCAGAATATATCGAAATACGTTCCAATCTATGAAATAATAATGGACGCTATAAACAGATCCATAATTCCAGGATGGTACTATCTTTCAAAGGCTGGACTGAACCAGGAATTCATTGAAGCAATAAGGAATAGAACGTTTCAGCTTTAACATTGATAACTAATATCTATCAATGAAAATATCTTCATTTAAATACATATTTTTGTATTAAAATTCAAATCTGCAGTATCAATATTCATCAGGCAAAAGTTAGATTTAATATTTGTTTTCTAATAAATATCAATTAATATGATGCATTTAAATATTAAAAATAAAAACATTTTTCCAGAAGATGTGATTATCATGTATGGATCTAAAGAGTTTGTTCTATCCAGAATCAGTAGCCGTCATCGGTGCTTCTGCAGATAACACGAAGATAGGATATCAGATCGTGAGGAATCTCAAGGAAGGGGGCTATCAGGGGAAGGTATATCCGGTCAACCGGAAGGGCGGGAATATCCTGGGCTATACAGTGTATCCCAGTATCGGAGATGTACCGGATAAAGTTGATCTAGCAATAATATCAGTACCGGCTGAGCACACACCTGAAGCAGCTGAAGAATGCGGGAAGAAGGGAGTATTCGGGATAATAGTCGTTGCATCAGGTTTCTCAGAGGTTGGAAGGAAAGATCTAGAAGATCAGCTGGTTGCAGTGTGCAGGAAGTACAATATGCGCCTGCTGGGCCCAAACGTGGTTGGCTTGATGAACAATGTTTTGAAATTGAATGCATCATTTGCTCCGTATCTTCCATATCCAGGAACAATAGGCATGGTTTCCCAGAGTGGCGCGCTTATAGTCGGCCTTGATGCAATGACATGGAGCAACAAAACCGGCACGAGCTTCCTCATAAGCATTGGAAACATGGCGGATCTGGACTTTTCAGACCTGGTATCGTTCCTGGCGGACGACGACAATGTTTCTTGCATATCGCTTTACACTGAGGGTCTCAAGGCTGGACGAAGATTCATTGATACTGCCAGAGCTATAAAGAAGCCAATTGTGATGCTGAAGTCAGGAATATCGAAACATGGTTCTGTAGCGGCGGCGTCACATACCGGATCGCTGGCAGGATCGCACAGGGTATATGATGGCGCACTAAAGCAAGCTGGTGTTGTACGTGCAAACTCCATAGAAGAATTGTTCGATCTATCCCTCACGCTTTCTCTCCAGCCACCCATGGGAGGAGACAACCTAATGGTGGTTACAAATGGCGGCGGTATAGGCGTTCTAGCCACGGATCAGGCCGAGATCTCAGGCATACCTCTGCAAACTCCATCTGACGGCCTCCAGGCAAAGATAAGAGAGGTCATACCGTCATTCGGCAGCACGAAGAACCCAATAGATATGAGCGCAATGGCCACGCCTGAAATTTACGCAGATACGATAAAGACTGTTATGGAGGATGAGAGCGTCGATGGCCTTGTCGTTCTTTACTGCGAGGTTGCAAATCTTGATCCATCCGATGCTGCGAAGGGTATCATAAATGGAGTGCTGTCTTCCAATAGGAAGATACCAGTGGTGGCCGGTTTTGTTGGCGGAGAACATTCGAAGAATGCATCGCTATACCTGATAAAGAACGGCATACCGACCTTCGACTCACCTGACAAGGCCGTAAAGGCAATTGCCGCACTGCGCAACCACAAGAGGATGAACGATCTCATATGCCTTGGCCCGGCAAGACCAAAGGATCTAAAGCGTGATGGGGTAGGCGACAAGCTAAAGAAATACGCACAAGCTGGCGTTAAAAGCCTAAACGAACTTGAATCCAAGGAGATTTTCGAAGCCTACGGGATAAAGGTCAATAAGACGGAACTCGCAAGAAGCAGAGATGAATTAAAAACGCTACTCAAGGATTTCAAGTATCCCGTGGTTTTGAAGATTCAGAGCCCTGACATAGAGCACAAGACAGATGTTGGTGGAGTAATAGTTAACATAAAGGATCAGGAAGAAGCGCTGAATGCATACGATAAAATAATATCAAACGTAAAGGCCAATGCACCACAGGCTAGGATCGACGGCGTGGTCGTAGAGGAGATGTTCAAGGGTGATCTTGAGACCATAATAGGTACAGTAAATGATCCCACATTCGGCCCAACTGTAATGTTCGGACTGGGTGGCACTGCCGTTGAAGTACTTGAAGATGTTTCATTCAGGGTCGCACCTGTATGCGAAAAGGAAGCCTATGACATGATCAAGGATACCGTGGCCGGGAAGATGATGCAGAAGTTCAGAGGCAGAGGCCCACTCAATGTAGATGCAGTCGTGGATCAGATAATCAGGTTTTCATGGCTTGCATACGATCACCCTGAGATAAAGGGTATAGATGCCAACCCGATGATCGTTAGTGAGGATGGCGCAATAGTGGTAGATGCCAGGATAATGCTCTGAAAGCAAAAACGATCAGCAAATTATGCTGATCGCGTTCATTTTCATTCAGCTAATTTCTTCATCCTTTATCTTGTGTACAAGTTCTCCTATGCTGCTAACGTTTATGGATACGATATCGCCATCTGAAAGGTATCTTGCCTCGGTGAATGCTGCAACCCCTGCAGGCGTACCTGTTGTTATGAGATCGCCCGGTTCCAGCGTTATGGTCTGCGATACCGTGGAGATCAACTGTTCCACGCTAAATACCATATCTTCGGTGGTTCCTGATTGACGGAGTTCACCGTTGACCCTGGTCTCGATCTTCAGTGGAAACCTGATCTCATCCTTGGTGACTATGTAAGGGCCCACTGGAAGGGCCTCATCGAATGCTTTTCCTTGCACCCAGTTGTAACCATATGGATGCATCTCCGGAAATTGATAATCCCGGGCGCTGACATCGTCGACTATGGTGAAACCGAATATGTAATTCTGGGCTTCCTCCACGCTGATCCTCTTACCCCTCTTACCGATGACAATTCCTATTTCCCCTTCATAATCCAGCTTTTCTATCTCTTTTGGTCTGTGAACGGTGCCATTATGACCCACGAGCGCATTGGAAAACTTGGTGAAGAAATAGGGCTTTGGTGGAAACTTCGTATCCGATTCCTGCGAATGCGATCGGAAGTTTACCGCAGGCAGAAATATTTTGCCAGGATTAACAGCTGGCAGATAGTTAATCACACCTTCATAGCGTCTAAACGATATACTATCATGCTGAGACGCTATGAATTCGTTTATACTAGAATTACCCTCTATCAACCTCACCTCATTTCCTGAAATAGTGAATAGACGTTCCCTGCCATCCACTATGCATCTCCCTATCTTCATACATCTGCATGCGCACTCTAGATAATTTCTTATCGATCTTGCAATGGAAAAGTAATAGTAGAATTCTGAAATGGGTAGTTGATGGCTTCGAATATAAGGATAATCTTTTATGGTACGGGCGGCAGTTGGCCCACTCCACTGCGTGCTATGCCTGGTGTGGGCATCAAGATAGACGACATTTTGAATCTGTTTGACTGCGGCGAAGGCACTCAGAAGCAGATCATGAAGAGTTCAACATCATTCATGGATATAGACAACATATTCATAACACACTTCCATGGGGATCATTTCCTGGGCCTGCTTGGCCTAGTTCAGAGCATGTCCTTCAACAACAGGGCAAAGCAGCTGAATATTTTCGGGCCTCATGGGGCAATAAAAATACTCTCTAATGCCCTCAACGTTGGTTATTATACACTTCACTTTCCGCTAAAGATTTACGAGCTGGAACCGGACAGGACATACGATCTTGGAAAATTTCTAATCAGGACAATGCTAAACGATCATCCTGTACCTGCGCTCTCCTACAGCATAGAGGAGAGGGATCTGGTAAGGATAGATCCGGAAAAAGCAAGAGAAAAAAATATACCATCGCGCATAATTGAAAAGATCCGTGAAAACGGTTCGTATGTCTATAAAGGCCATGAATACAGAATCGATGATATAGCCGGAGGAGTAAGAAAGGGTAGGCGAATCGTTTACACCGGTGATACAAGGCCAATGGATCGCATGATCGAGTTTGCAAGGAATGCAGATGTGCTGATACATGATACGACCACCGATTCCAGCTTCGAACCGATGGTCAATGAATTCGGGCATTCCTCTGCGAGGCAGGCCGCTAGAATAGCCAAACAGGCATGTGTAGGAAGACTTTACCTTTACCATTACAGCCCACGCATTACAGATACTTCTGTTCTTCTGGAGGATGCAAGGGCAGAGTTCCCAGAAACATATGAAAGCAAAGACCTGATGGAATACGAAGTCAAGGTAAGGCGAGGCATTGATCGATCCTCCTAGATCTGTGATTGTTTAGTAAGCTGTTAACATTTCTGCTATACGAAAACTATATTCAAAATATTTAAATATTTTAGTATGATACTAAGCTATGATTATAAACCTGTGGAACCCAACATATGAGGGAATTTACGCCGCGATACTCATTTCATACCTCCTCGGTCTAGTTCATGGTATAACACCGGATGAACACACATGGCCCATCACATTTTCCTATGCCGTTGGAAGTTATTCAACAAAGGGTGGTGCAAAGGCGGGTCTTCTGTTTTCATCTGGATTCACGCTGGAAAGGGCTATCATGTCCGAGATTGCAACTCTAGCTCTTGCCAGTTTCATGCTCTATCCATACTTCAACAGTATAGTTTACATAGTAGTCGGTCTTGTTATGGCCCTCTCTGGGTTCTACATAGCGAATAAGCTTAGATATCCACACATACATGTGATAGAAGAATCGCTATATCGAATCTTCAAGATACATAAGGGTCATGAGGATAAGGAAAAGCTGGAACTGGAACACATGGAGAACCCAATAATGACAAATGTGGATGGGGAATACAGGCCGGTACCTCTGAAACTTGCCTTCGTTCACGGTTTGATAGCTGGTTTCGGATTCGGTGCCTTTGCACTGATAATCTACTTTGTCATAGCACCTAATATGCCCGTATACCTTGGTTTTGTACCCGGGCTAATGTTCGGATTGGGAACGATGACTATGCAGGTTCTCGCAGGCACTGCCTTCGGTCTCTGGCTAACGAACAAAAAAAATCTGACAGTCAAAGGTATCGCTTATGTTGCCAGAGGGATAAGCCACTTCGTGCTCTCATACGGCGGACTCGCTTTCGTGATAGCTGGAATAGCTACGCTTATATTTCCAGCACTCTGGGATTACCAGATAATCACAGGGATAAAGATACACAATTTGCATGCCATCGGTCTGCCATTCTTTCTGGTAGTCATATCGGTGGTCGTGCTGGGATACGTAGGATATCGGATAAACCTCAAAAAGGCCATACAACTTGATTATGTGGTAAAGAGAGACCAAGGAGAAAGTGCCACAAAAATTGGTTCCTAAAAATTCGGGAACCTTTAACTACTTTTTGGCGATTTCCAGCTATGTACAAGGGTATTGTAACACCCATGATAACGCCCATGGGCCAAAATGGAGAGATAGATTACAAGGCCACTGAGATTTTAATAGATAGTCTTGCTAGCTTTGGCGTTGATGGATTGTTCCCAATGGGATCCACCGGACTATTTCCAATGTTCAGTACTGAGGAAAGGAAAAAATTCCTGAGTTTTGTCAAGGATCATTCGAAGAAGATCGAGGTATACGCTGGTGTTGGCTCATCTTCAACACAAGAATCAGTTGAACTCTCGAAGTATACCGAGGATATAGGCATAAAGGCAAGGGTTCTCATGCCAACGTACTACATCAAACCAGATGAAGATTGGATGTACAGGCATTTTTCAACCGTCATCTCCGCGGCATCAAACGATCTCTTCATTTACAATATACCACAGTTGTCTGGATCCTGGATAAGCGAGAGCTTGATTGAGAAGCTTACCAAGGAATTCTCCAACGTCAAGGGCATAAAGGACAGTTCCGGGGATATGCGGTTCTTTAGCAGGATAATAAGGCACAAGAATGAGAAGTTCGATATATTTCAGGGGCAGGACGATCTCCTGTTTCTCTCGCTCTCCATAGGAGCGAGCGGTGGCGTCTGCGGTCTCTCTAACATATCGCCATACATAACGAACCTGTATCATGAGTTCAGTGCTGGAAACATCGAAAAGGCGAGGAAAATACAGATAGATGATGTCAATCCACTGATGTACACGATCAATGAGGCAACTTTCCCTGCCGGGTATTATTATGCCTTCTACAAGATGAACGGCATAAAGGGCGGATACAGGGCACCCATGCTTGAACCGACTCCTGATCAGAAGAGAAAGATTGACCAGGAACTAGCCAAAATACCAAAGAAGTAATAGACGTTTTACGTATTTATTATTTATCTTACGATTTTCGTCAAGAAGCTGATGTCCGTACTTTGCAGTGAAAGGTTTATATCCCCTGATAGTTTGTTCCTTCAATGGAATTCCAGAAGTTCAGGACAATGCACTTCCCCAGGGATGTGTATATAGGGCATGATGTGCTCGAACACATTGTAGATGTTGTGGGGGAAAATAGCAGAAACAAAAATGCGATAATCGTATCTGGAGATGTAACCTACGAACTTGCTGGAAGGAAGGTGCACGATCTACTATCCATGTATGGTTATGAAGTGCACGTTTTTTTAGCTGGTAACGCCAATTACGATACCCTTAAAAAACTCGAATACGAATCGCTTGATATCCAGGCAGGAATAGTTATAGGCGTGGGAGGTGGAGCGAAGATAGATCTCGCAAAGAAGCTCGCTTTCGACAGAAAACTTCCATTTGTGAGCGTACCCACTGCACCCAGCCACGACGGCATAGCTTCCCCCAGGGCATCGCTCAGAAGGAACGGCATCTCATATTCTGAAGAGGGTGCAATGCCTATAGGCGTCATAGCCGATACTGCTATTATGATAAAGGCTCCTTACAGATACCTTGCAGCCGGTGCGGCTGATGTAATATCGAATTTAAGCGCCGTCAAAGACTGGAAACTTGCACACAGGCTAAAGGGTGAAGAGTTCAGTTCCAGCGCTGCAGCGATGTCTGAATACTCTGCCCAGGAAGTCCTATCGCAAATAAACGAGATCAAAAAATATGAAGAATCATCTGTGTGGCTGGTTACAAAGAACATATTGGCATCCGGAACGGCCATGGCCATTGCAGGAAATTCCAGGCCAGGTAGCGGTAGCGAACATCTCTTTGCACATGCCCTTGAGGCAGCAGGAGTGGGAAACATGCTGCATGGAGAGATGTGTGCAATGGGAACGGTGGTCTCCATGTATCTGCATGATGAGAACTGGCAACAGATAAAGGAGGCATTCGATATCCTCGGTATATCAATTAGATCAAGAGATTACGGAATAAGAGATGAAATCGTAATTAACGCATTAAGAACCGCCCACGCCATAAGACCGGAGAGATATACCATCCTAGGAGAGAGTGATATGTCCTATGATGCGGCTGTCAAAGCTCTGGAACTTACTGGAATAATATGAGGTGATAATTCTGCCCAAGATAAGCCTTATAGGTAGCAATATTGCTAAGGAAGGCCTTGAATTTGTTTTCGCCGGCCCTTTGGCCGCTTGTTCTGACTGCCGGGTGAAGAATGTGTGCTTCAACCTCGAGCAGGGGCATCGGTACAGGGTGACAAAAGTTAGGGAGCAGGTTAATCCATGCATAATATTCAACGGCGATAAGGTAAATACCGTTGAAGTTGAGGAGCTGGAGGATTACGTGAACGTCCAGGACAGCAAGCGTATCCAGGAAGGCGCAATAATCACCCTGAAATCCATGAATTGTGACTATATCACATGTCCCAACATTGAAAAATGCAATCTTTACTATTTCAAGCCGGATTCAAAGGTGATGGTTAAATCAATAGGGAAGGAGATCAAATGTCCGAAGGGATACAAGATGAAGCAGGTCGCAATAACTTACAAATGAAGAACAAAGTTTTCGTGTCCTTCCCTTTAAAATTGTATGTTTAATTTCAAGTTATAGATATGATATTATGTTCAATCCAGGACAGTAAAGCTATTATAGGGGTTTTTAATGTAGTTTTTACCAGATTTCTATGAAGTATACAAAATTTGAGAAGGCTAGGATTATTGGAGCACGGGCACTTCAGATCGCTATGGGTGCCCCAGTTATAATTGATGTCCCTAAAAATATCATTGATCCCGTTGACATAGCAATGCTGGAATTTGAGAACAACGTCATACCTATAACCATCAAAAAAGCTTCAAAAATTTTAAATTAAACTTTTAGGTTCTCTCCACATCGAATTCGCCTGCGTTTTTCAGGACTTCCGGCTTTTTTCTTGAATAGTACAGCGTCACGATGAATCCTCCGACCGCAACCCAAAGTATAGTTATGATGAAGGAAGCAAAATACGCGTCGTTAACAGGATTCGGATTTGTTATCCATTTTGTCCATATATTCGATACCGTGAAGTATATTACTATCAGGCCGATGACTGTAGCTACGGCAGGCGCGAGTGCATGCTTCAAAAATTGGAATTTCTCAATACGCCTGGTGTAGTATGTAAGCGACGTATTCGCCATTATGTGCACTATGATTATAGATATACCGGTGCCAGCTTCAAGTATGAATGCCGCTACCTTGGGGCCAAAGTACAGCCCCATAAGCACATCCAGTACAAATGAGGATAGGCTCCACACTATTATTGCCATATAGGGAGATCTGTATTTTGGATGTATTCTGGAGATGGACTTTGGGAATATCACCTTATCACTGGCCGCGGAATACCACCATCTTCCAACGGCTGTGGCCTTGGATACCCCATTGGTAAGATAACTGTTCACAGTGAATATTATTAGAAGAATGACACCTATCGGGCCAAGATATTTTCCAAACACGATTATACCTGCATCCGGAGCGCTTGCAAAGGATCCTATATTGCTTATGCCCCAGCCCACGGTAAGGGCGTATGTGGCAGGAATTATGGCTATTGCAGTCAGTATCATGGCATAGAGTATGGATCTTCCTATATTCTTTTTCGGATCCTTTATCTCCTCGGATACGGTTGTCACAATACCGGTACCTGTGAAATCCAGTATGGAAAATACTGCTCCAAACATTATGGCGGAAAAGCCAACCCCCAGATTGCTTGGCAGCGTGAACGGAGCTATGGAATTATGCGGGCCGACCCTCAGTATTATTATCACAGCACCTATGACAAGGAACAGCACCTCGGCGAGGCCAGCTATGGCGTTGTAACCAAGCGACGGCTTTATACCTATGTACGTCACGATGGTTATGTAGGCTGTAAAAGCCCCTGCAAAAAGTATCCATATGTATGGTATTGCGGTTATTCTTGGAGATATCAGAAATATGAAGGATGACAGGCCAAGTATTCCAAATGCTGCACCAGTTATATCATAATACATGAAACTCAATGCTGTTACAGGCCCTAGTTTGCCACTTTCGGTTGATCCTGCGGCAAATGCATAATAGCTGCCGGCGTTGGCCTTATATTTTGAGAACTGGTACGGCGTTATCATGAATATAGCATAAACGAGCCACCCGAATATGACTGAAAGTATTGTCCTCGAACCGGCTATTGAAAATGTTGCTACGAGCAGTATGGCAATATCAGCTGCAGGAGCTACCTGCCCCATCGACTGAAATACCCCATGCATTATTCCGATGGAATTTCTTTTCAATCCGCTTCTTCTACGTACCATCTCTTAACCTCTTATGAACGGATGGACGAAAAAATAGAATTCATCGCCTATCCTATTTCTATATTGTAGACATGTTATATAAAGATAACTGAAATATTACTGGATATTGTTCTTTTCTATTAAATAATAAAATTTTCTATTAATTATTTAATTTGGATGTTA
>JABEBW010004046.1_pt1 | contig 35516 bp, 40 predicted proteins | sample 7245961 | NCBI WGS metagenome assembly JABEBW01 (sample SAMN14506364, study PRJNA622280) | hot springs metagenome | biome: hot spring [ENVO:00000051]|acidic hot spring [ENVO:00002120]; feature: spring [ENVO:00000027]|sediment [ENVO:00002007]; material: sediment environment [ENVO:01001048]...
CCCCTGATTTCATTTACAAAGCTATTTCAGACTTCACAGGTTTTGATCTAAAATTTGAAGATATAATGGAAATTGCTGAAAGGGTATACAATCTTCAGAGACTTTTCAACATAAGGTGCGGTCTTGGGAGAAAGGATGATTCTTTACCTGAAAGAATAACAAATGAGCCTATTGCTGACGGGCCAAGCAAGGGCTTATATGTTCCAAAGGATGAACTTGAAAGGATGATTGATGAGTACTATCAGGCAAGGGGATGGAACAGGGATGGAGTACCTGAGAAATTAAAACTGAAACTCCTGAACATTGAAGAATAGATCATAGGGAATGTGTAAGATAGTCTATTCTTCCTCCATCAACAACGATCACCTGTCCTGTAATAAAATCTGATTCATCAGATGCAAGAAACAGGGCAGCATTTGCAATATCTTCAGGTCTTCCAATCCTTCCCTTCAAAGTCCTTGATGAAATTTCTTTCACAGTTTTCAACCATTCATCCTCACTTTTTCCCTTTTTTGTCATATCTGTCTCAATGAAACCTGGGGCTATTGCATTTACGTTAACGTTGTAGGGTCCAAGATCGAAAGCGTATCTTTTTGTTAATGTTATAACAGCACCCTTTGTTATTGAATAGAGTGTTGTGTTTTTAAGAGCAGTTCCGATCCCCGCCACACTTGCTATGTTTATTATTTTTCCACCATTACTTTTAAAGTTAGAATAGAGGGATTCAATCATATAAACCATGGAATAAACGTTTGTTCTGAACATTCTTTCCATTTCATCCATGCCCACCTTTTCAATTTCACCTGTTATCATGATACCTGCGTTGTTAACAAGTATATCTATTTTACCAAAATTTTCAATTGCAAACTTTGCAAGCTCCCTTGCTTCTTTTTCAATTGATACATCATACTTTGCCATCAAGCACTTTCTTCCCCTTTTCTCTATTTCCCTGCATGTTTCCATGGCTTCGGCATGATTTGATCTGTAGTTTATTATTATATCCGCACCCTCTTGGGCGAATCTTATGGCGATAGCCCTTCCAATACCCCTTGATGCACCCGTAATAAGAGCCTTTTTTCCTTCAAGCCTTCCCATAAAAAAAGTATAGCATTGGGACTAAAAAAATTTATTCATATGGAATATTTACATTTAAACATGGACTATTCACTTATAACTGAAGTTTATGAGAAAATTGAATCAACAACAAAAAGGCTTGAAATGACGGATTATCTTGTTGATCTTTTAAAAAAGAGTCCATATGAAATTATTGATAAGGTTGTCTATTTAACACAGGGGAAGATATATCCAGATTTTGTTGGTATAGAACTTGGAATGGCAGAAAAACTTGCAATGAGGGCAATTTCACTCAGCTATGGAATACCTGTTGAAAAGATTGAGGAACATTACCAGAAATCTGGAGATCTTGGAATAACAGCAGAGGAATTTGCCACAAAGAAAAAACAGAAGACGTTGTTTACTTTTGAAACGGAAAGTGAATCCTTAACTGTGGAAAAGGTTTATGAAAATTTTGTAAAGATAGCTGAGGCAACAGGTGAAAAGAGTCAGGATAAAAAAATTCAGCTCCTTGAAGAACTCTTGCAGAAAGCAAAGCCAGTTGAGGCAAGATACATAGTCAGGACAGTTCAGGGTAAATTGAGGCTTGGAATTGCTGATGCGACAATTCTTGATGCCCTTGCCGTAGCATTCAGTGAAAGTAAGGAAAATAGATCAATAATTGAAAGGGCATACAACATATATCCTGATCTTGGATATATCGCAAAAATACTCGTTAAGGATGGTATTGAAAAAATTAAGGAAATTAAGGTCACACCGGGTATACCTGTAAGAGCCATGCTTGCTGAAAGACTTCCATCGCTTGATGAAATCATAGAAAAAATGGGAGGGAAGGCCGCATATGAATACAAGTATGATGGTCTGAGGATCCAGGCCCATATAACAAAGAATAAAAGTGCAATATTTTCAAGAAGGCTTGAAAATTTAACAAACCAGTTCCCTGATATAATTGAGGCATTAAGGCAGGCACTGGGTGAAAATGAGGCGATTGTTGATGGGGAGGGTGTTCCTATAAACGTTGAAACTGGAGAGCTTTTACCTTTCCAGGTTGTTACACATAGAAGGGGGAGGAAATATGATGTTGAAAAGGCTATAGAAGAATATCCTGTTGTCCTTTTCCTCTTCGATATAATTTATCTGAACGGTGAGGATCTGACAACAAAACCATACCCTGAGAGGAGGGCAATACTTGAAAAAACTGTGAAGGAGAGTGAAAAGGTAAGGTTTGCAACAAGGATCGTTTCCGATAATAGGGATGAAATTCAAAAATTCTTTGAGGAAGCAATATCCAATGGTTGTGAGGGGCTGGTGGCAAAAAGCATAGGTTCAGATTCAATTTACAGGGCAGGTGCAAGGGAGTTTTTATGGATAAAGTACAAAAGGGATTACCAGATGGAACTTTCAGATACACTTGATCTTGTTGTTGTTGGTGCATTTGCAGGTCATGGATCAAGAACAGGGACATACGGTGCTCTTTTGATGGCTGTTTACGACGATGAAAAGGATGTTTTTGTCACATTATGCAAACTTGGAACAGGATTCACCGAGGAACATTTATCTGCTCTGCCAAAAATGCTACAGGAATACAAAATAGATCACAGACATCCCAGGGTTGTGTCAGAAATTGAGGCAGATTACTGGTTTGAGCCCTACATGGTTCTTGAGGTCATGGGTGCGGAATTAACCCTTAGTCCATTACACACGTGCTGCAGGGATGTGATAGAGAAGGGTTCTGGCATTTCATTGAGATTCCCAAGGTTCACTGGTAAATTCAGAACTGATAAAAGACCTGATGAGGCAACAACCGCAAATGAAATACTGGAACTTTATAAAAGCCAGAAGAAGAAAGTTGTTACAGATCAGGTATAGTTCCAATTTTACTGTAATACGAAATTGTTTTTTCTATTCCATTCTCAATATCTGTTTTTGCCCTGAAGCAAAGTTCCCTTTCAGCCTTTTCAGTTGATGCCTGCGTCACCTGAACATAATTCTTTATTTTATTCTCCACATATACAGGATCAATGTTTACCTTCATCTTTTTCTTTATTATAGCCACGGCCTGATTAAGTGAATAGGACTTACCTGTTCCAACGTTGAATATTCCCACCGCATCCTTCTCCATTGCAAGAACAAGTGCATTAACAACATCAGTAACAAAAATAAAATCCCTTCTCTGCTCACCATCACCATATATAACAGGGCTTTTGTTTTTCATAAACATCCATATGAACTGGGAAATCAAATTTGCAAAACCCTTTTTGTACTGCTCATTTGGTCCATAAACCGAGAAAAATCTCATTGCGGCATATTTTACACCATAAAGATCATGGTAAACCTTTGCAAGCCTTTCCTCAATAAGCCTTCCTTCAGTATAGAAATCCGTAGGTCTTATTATCATATCCTCCCTGTGTGGAGGTTCAAGACCGTTGTAAAGGGAACTTGAAGATGCTGTAACAACCTTTACACCCAGCTCCTTTGCCATTTCTAGAACAGCTATTGTTCCATTAACACTCTCAACAAACTTCCATCTATTTTCCCTGTACATGGGTGATGATGATGGTTTACCCAGATGAAATATTCCATCAATATTTTTCCAGTTTTCCTTTCTGTAGAATTCATCAACAGTTTCTTTGAAAAATTTGACATTCAGATCCTTTATAAGATCGTATGATCCAGTATGCAGGGAATCCACAACAATAACATCATGGCCATTATTAACAAGGTATGAAACAAGGTTTGAACCTATGAATCCCGCTCCGCCTGTAACAACATATCTTGCCATAGAATGGAAAATGAGAAAACACTATAAATATTTTTCAATGAAAAGATTTTATTTTCGATGTTTATTGTATTAACCATGGAAAGGGCGCATGTTTTCTTTTCAGGCCATGTGCAGGGAGTATTCTTCCGTGCATTCGTTAAAGAAAATGCAGAAAAACTTGGTATAAAAGGATGGGTAAGAAATCTTACCAATGGTGATGTGGAGGCTGTGTTTGAAGGAGAATATAATAAAATCATGGAACTTATTGAAATCTGCAGAACAAAGCATCCTGAAGCAATTGTAACTGATGTGAAAATAAAATGGGAAAAACCTGAATATCTGGATGATTTCAAAATAATCAGGTAGATCCTTTTATCATCCTCATTCTTTCCAGTTTTTTATCAATTGTCTCCTTTTTTGCTATATCATGCCTTACGTAGAATTCTCCCTTTATGTATTTGATTGAATTTTCAACAATTTTTTCAGCCTCGTAAAGATCCCTGTCCTTCCCAAAAATTGCAATGGATCTTGAATGTGTGGTATAAAGCTTACCATCCTTTTCGTTTACAGATCCATAATAGATCCTTGCATTATTTTTTATTATTCCTTCCTCATCAACTGAAAGTTCACTTCCAGCCTTTGGATTTACACCATAACCAACAGGAACAATATATTTCACAACTGTTGAATATTCCTGGAATTTCACATTATTTTCGGATAGAGTTCCCTCAGAAATTGATTGAATTATGTCCACCATATTATATTCAAGTATTGGTAAAACGTTTATTGCCTCAGGATCACCGAACCTTGCATTTATTTCAATTACAACAGGTCCATTCTTTGTTAGCATGAATTGACCGTAAATTGTTCCCCTGTAGGTTATTCCCTCCTTTCCCATGGATTCAACTATTTTCCTTAATATTTCTATGGATTTTTCATAATCCTCCCTTCCAACGAATGGAAGAAGATGATTGTAGTAAGAATAGGATCCCATACCACCTGTATTTGGTCCGTTATCTCCCTCAAACGCCCTCTTAAAATCCTGAACCAGTGGCATTGGTATCAAATTTTTTCCATCCGTAAATGCCTGAAGTGTGAATTCCTCACCAACCATTTTTTCTTCAATCAGCACACCCTTGCCCTCACCAATACCTTCCCTTATTATTTCCCTAGCATAGGATATTCCATCCTCCTTTCTCTGGAAATGGTCACCCTGTACCCTTACGCCCTTTCCACCAGTAAGACCCACAGGTTTAACGGCAAACTGAAAATCAACATTTTTCATAAAGTTTAAAAGATCGTTTTCATTATCAAAAAAATAACTTCTCACATATCCAGGAATTGAATACTTTTCCATTATTCTCCTCATAAAATATTTGCTTGTTTCTATCTGTGCTGCCTCCCTTGTTGGTGATGCGCATCCAATTCCAACCTTTTCCATTTCATCCACAATACCTGCCTCAAGAGGTGCCTCGGGACCAACAATACAGTAATCTATTTTACCTGACCTGACAGGTTCCCAATCGAGAATTTTTTTAACATCCGTTTCCTTAATTATGGCAAACTCTCTGCTCAGTCTTTTCAATCCAGGATTCAAATTACCCATTATTGTAAAAAGGGTTCCACCTGATCTAACAATGGTCTCTCCAATTGCATGCTCCCTTCCCCCTCCACCTATTAACAGAATATTCATTCTCCTTTTCCCTCCCCGAGGTTCAAATTCAATTTTTTTGATAAATATTCCCTTATTTCCTGGGGATTCCTTGCATCAATGCCAAAGTATGTGCTGAAATTTTTTGTTACTGTAAGAATAAATGTTCTATCCTCCTTTCTTACATTTATCAGCCTTTTTTTCTTTAATATATCAACATGGTCATATATTTTTTCACCAAGCATATCCCTTAGATCGCTCTGTTTTATTGGCTGATAGTATGCTATTATGGCTAAAGTCTTTAAAACATCCCTGTCAAGTTCAGGTTTCCCAAATTTATAACCTATGTCAATGAATTCCTCCCTTAATTGCATAACATATTTCTGCCCTACCTTAACTATTTCTATTGCACTTTTTCTTTCATCATAATCCTTTTTCAGTGATTTCAGTGCCCTGTAGAGATCCTTTTTACTTATGTTGAATTCCCTTGCTATATCGGAAAGCTTTATTGGTTCTTCAGATGAAAATAGTGATGCCTCAAGAATCTGTTTAACATCCATAATGTTTCATAATTTAACAAACATTATAAATATTTTCTATCCACCTGCAACGGGTGGGAATATTGATACCTCATCATTTTCATCCAGTTCTGTATCAAGATCGTTCAGATAAATAATATTTTTACCATTTTTAAGTATAATTACTCCCTTTTTGAAACTTTTACCATCATAGAGCGATTGCCTGAAACCTTCACCATATTTCTGTAAAAGATAATTGAGAAGGTCCCTTACATTTTTGAAATCGAGATCCTCTTCCTCTTTACCCGTTATTTTCCTTAACGTGGCGAAATATTTTACTTTCATAAAAAGGATAAAAAATTTTTGAAATAAAAATTTTAGTAATCAAGATCCTCCCTTGGATTTCCCCTTTCATCCCATTTTCTTACTTTATAGTAATCCTTCAGCAACACATCGAGAGGGACAACACTTCCCTTGACAGGACCGTCTGGCATCGGTTCCTTCAGGAATCTTGATGGTAATGTATCATCCTTGCTTGAAAATCCTGCAGCATAGTTGAACTTTCTTTCAAGATTCCATATCCTTTCTCCGGCCAGCATCATTTCATCCGTTGTATAATCAAATCCAGTCACAGCGTTAAGAAGATCCCTGTAATCATCTGCACCAAGAGCAAATGATGTGAACAGGCATAAACCTGAAGAATCTATTACCGCTGTCAAATCCTGGAATGTTTTTGTCCACTGTGCCTTTCCCTCCACCTTTAATGGATCAAGCTTCTCAGGTAAACCAAGTATTTCCGGTGAAATCATATATCCCCTTACATGGCATCCACCGCGGTTGCTTGTTGCATATTCAAGCGCATGACCGTATGCACCCCTGGGATCATAGGCAGGCAATTCCTGTTTCTTAACGCTCATTGAATATTCCGGATGACCATAGGATTCAGCAAGCCTGTATGATCCCTCGGCAAGCTTATTACCGAAACCCTTTCTGAATGCTATCAGTTCAGGATATTTCACAAGTGCCTCCTCATTACCAAAATTAAGTTTTATGCCATCCAGATCGCTATCCTTTATTATTCCCTTCTCATAAAGTTCCATGGCAGCTGCAAGCGTTCCACCGAAGGATATTGTGTCAAGACCATACTTATCGCAGTAATAGTTTGCCTCTATTACCTTTTCAAAATTCGCTATATCAAGATTTGCACTCATCACCCAGAGAGATTCATATTCAGGTCCTTCACTGTCAAGACCATCAAGTTTGGTAACCCTTCCGCATGCAATCGGGCATGCAAAGCATGCTTTGTTTTTTATTAAATACTTTTCAGACATGGATTCACCGCTCAACTCATTTGCATGCTTCCATTGACCAAACTGGAAATTCCTTGTAGGATAAAGACCCTGCTGGTTGATTATGTTCACAAGGACAGCTGTACCATAAGTTGGAAGACCCTGGGATGTTACGGCATTTTCCTTTATCTTTTTCAGTTTGTCCTTGAGAACATTTGTGAACTCATCCTTCTTTGCAATGGGTATTTTACCTGTTCCCCTTACAGCAATTGCCTTCAATTTCTTTGATCCCATCACTGCACCAACACCCGTCCTACCGGCTGCCCTGTGTTTGTCATTAATAACAGCAGCAAATCTGACAAGATTCTCACCGGCAGGGCCGATACATGCTACCTCAGTTTTAGGGTCATTCAATTCTTTGTGCAAAATATCCGTTGTCTCATGTGTATCCTTTCCCCATAGATGTGATGCATCCCTTAATTCAGCCTTACCATCCTTAATGTAAAGGTATTTTGGTGATTTTGCCTTGCCAGTTATAATAACCATGTCAAAGCCTGCAAATTTTAATTCAGGTCCAAAGAATCCTCCTGAATTGCTTGATGCAATTGCATTGTTAAGGAATCCCTTTGTAACAACCATATACCTGCTTGCAGAAGGAGAAGGTGTTCCTGTCAATGGGCCTGTTGCAAAAATCAGAACATTTCTTTCATCGAGAGGATCAATCTTTGGATCCTTGACCATTTCATAAAAGTATTTGGTTGCAAGGCCCCTTCCGCCTATGTACTTCCTTGCCCATTCCATGTTAAGATCCTCAATGCTTATCTTTTCTTTTGTTAGATCCACTTTCAGTATTTTTCCCATGTAACCTCCATACATACTCTCACCTTATTAACAATTAATTTTTTATTATATAAATATATTTATGCTCAATAAAGCATAACGTATTTTGTTAATATGTATCAGATTATCAAGCATACTTAATATATTACAATGCAATATACCCTCACCCAAATAGAGGTGAAAAAATGGCAGAGGAATTAAATCCTTTTAAAATAGCGCAGGAGCAGCTTGACAGGGCAGCAAAAATAATGAAACTTGACCCAGCAGTGCACCAGATTCTTAGAGAACCTATGAGAATTCTTGAGGTAACAATACCTGTTAAAATGGATGATGGATCGGTGAAAGTTTTCAAGGGATTCAGGGTACAGTACAATGATGCAAGGGGACCAACAAAGGGAGGTATAAGGTTCCACCCACAGGAGACACTCGATACGGTTAAGGCACTTGCAGCCTGGATGACATGGAAGACAAGCGTAGTGGATCTACCATACGGTGGTGCAAAGGGCGGAGTTATATGCAATCCAAAGGAAATGAGTGAGGGAGAACTGGAAAGGTTATCAAGGGGATACATAAGGGCAATTGGAAGGTTCATAGGACCAGAAAGGGATATTCCTGCTCCGGATGTTTACACAAATCCCCAGATTATGGCCTGGATGATGGATGAATATTCAAAGATCGTTGGTTATAATGCACCTGGTGTTATAACAGGTAAACCAATAGAGGTAGGAGGATCCCTTGGCAGGGGAGATGCAACAGCAAAGGGAGGAATGTATGTTCTCAGGGAGGCAGCAAAGAAAATTAAGCTTGATTTAAAGAAAGCAACAGTTGCAATACAGGGTTATGGTAATGCAGGACAGTTCGCACACAAGCTTGTTACAGAAATGTTTGGATCAAAGGTTGTTGCTGTGAGCGATTCAAAGGGAGGAATTTACAGTGAAAATGGCCTTGATTACAATAAAGTTCTTGAACACAAGGAGAAAACAGGATCCGTTATAAACTTCCCGGGTGCAAAGAATATCACCAATGCAGAGCTTCTTGAGTTAAATGTTGATGTTTTAATACCTGCAGCACTTGAAAACCAGATAACCGGAAAGAATGCAAACAACATAAAGGCAAAAATTGTTCTTGAACTTGCAAATGGCCCAACAACACCTGAGGCTGATGAAATTCTATACAAGAAGGGAATTCTTGATATACCTGACTTCCTTGCCAACGCAGGTGGTGTTACAGTTTCATACTTTGAATGGGTACAGAACATAAATGGATATTACTGGACAGCAGAGGAAGTATACCAGAAACTTGACCAGAAGATGACAAAGGCATTCTGGGATGTAATGGAAACAATGGAGAAATACAAGGTTGATCCCAGAACTGCCGCATATATTGTTGCCGTGGACAGGGTTGCAAAGGCAGTTAAAATCAGGGGCTGGGCATAAGCCCCTTTCTCTTTTCTTTTTTAATTTTTCAATAAAAAAGTTTTAAATATCATTATATTATTATTGAACGAAAGGGTGAATTTTTATGGAAGAAAAATTAAAGACAGGTACAACAACAGTTGGTATAGTTACGAACGAAGGCGTTGTCCTCGCAACCGAGAAGAGGGCAACAATGGAAACATTTATAGCACATAAGGTAACACAAAAGTTATTCAAGATCGACGATCATATTGCAATGACCACAGCGGGACTTGTTGGTGATCTTCAGGTCCTTGTCAGGTATTTGAGAGCGGAAGTGGAACTTTATAAGTTAAAAAACAAGGCACCAATAACCGTTCAGGGTGCAGCAACATTATTATCCAATATTCTTAACCAGAGCAAATTTTATCCTTTCTATGTTAGTTTGATTGTTGGTGGTTACGATAATAAAGGTTACCATGTTTTTGCCCTTGATGCTGCTGGAGGGGCTATTGAGGATAAATATGTAAGTGCTGGATCCGGTTCACTTTTCGTTTATGGTGTTCTTGAGGATTCATACAATGAAAACATAACGCTTGACGAGGCAATAAATCTGGCAATAAGGGGAGTTAATGCCGCAATGAAAAGGGATGCGGCATCAGGTGATGGTATTGATGTTGCAACCATCACTGCAAAGGATGGTTTCGTTAAACTTGATGATGAGGAAGTAAAAAAGAGGATGAAAAAACTCAAGCTTATCTAAATTAAAAATCAATTCACCGGCAGGCGCATATTATGGCTGATGCGGAATGGGAGGATATATTAGAACAGACTAAACTTGCGGTTTTGGAATTTGCTCCAGGAATTTCAATAAGTAGTATAGACTTTGAAGCCTCACTTATTGTTGTTTACACAAAGGACATTGATTATTTTACTGATAACCCAAATGTAGTTAAACAGATAGCACAGAAAATAAGGCGAAGAATTTCGGTAAGACCCGATCCATCAATTCTCATGGATGAAGAGGAAGCAAAGCAGGAAATAATGAAAATTGTTCCTCCCGAGGCAGGAATAAATGAAATTTATTTTGAGCCGGAAACCTGTGAGGTAATTATTGAGGCGGATGCCCCAGGAATTGTAATTGGTAAAGAAGGACAGCTTTTGAATGAAATAAAAAAGCACATAAAATGGGCACCCAAGGTTGTGAGGACTCCTCCCATAAAGTCAAGAACAGTTTATGAAACAAGGGAATTTTTGAAAATGCATAAGGATGAAAGAAGGGAATTTTTAAGGGAAATTGGAAGGAAATTGAACAGACCTGTTTTAAAGGGTGAAAACTGGGTAAGGGTGATAGCCCTTGGAGGATACAGGGAGGTGGGAAGATCAGCAACACTTATAATGACAAGGAACAGCAGAATACTTGTTGATTGTGGCCTAAACACTGGAAACGTTAATCCTGAAGAACCATGGTCAGGAATACCATACCTTTATGTTCCTGAAATATGGTCACAGGATGCGTTCATAAATGAAAACAATCCATTCAAATACCTTGATGCGGTTGTTCTCACCCATGCACATATAGATCATTCCGGCCTTGTCCCTCTCTTATACAAATATAACTACAAGGGTCCTCTCTATGCAACACCACCAACAAGGGATCTTGCCGTTCTTCTTCAGATGGATTATTTGAAACTTGCACATTCAGAAGGCGGAAAGGTACCATACGATTCAAAGGATATAAAGGAAATGTTAAAAAGGACAATAACAATTGAGTATGGTGAAACAACAGATATTACGCCTGACATAAGGTTAACCTTTCACAATGCTGGACATATATTAGGATCATCCGTGGCACACTTCCACATTGGGGAGGGTTTGCATAATATTGTTATAACAGGTGATATAAAGTTTGAAAAAACATGGCTATTCAACGCTGCAAACAACAAATTCCCCAGGGTGGAAACTGTTATAATTGAATCAACATATGGTGGTAAAAATGATTTTCAGCCATCAAGGACTGAAGCTTCAGAAAATCTTAAGAATATAGTGGGAAATGTTATAAACAGGGGTGGGAAGGTACTCGTTCCTGTTTTTGCTGTTGGTAGAAGTCAGGAGGTAATGCTTGTTCTTGAGGAATATATAAGGACCGGTCAGTTGCCAAAAATACCTGTTTACCTTGATGGCATGATATGGGAGGCAACAGCGATACATGCAGCATACCCTGAATACCTGAACAGAGATCTGAAGGAAAGGATATTTAAAAAGGCCGATAATCCATTCCTTTCGGATATTTTTGCAAGGGTTGAAACGCAGGAAAAGAGACTGGAAATAATAAATAATCCGGATCCTGCTGTGATTCTTGCAACATCAGGCATGATGAACGGAGGACCCGTTATAGAATATTTCATAAACCTTGCAGAGAATCCAAAGAATGCATTGCTTTTTGTTGGTTACCAGGCTGAGGGTACACTTGGAAGGAGAATACAGAGGGGTGAAAAAAGCATAACCCTACCCTACATGGGAAAAATGACAAACGTTGAAATTAACATGGAAATAATAACCGTTGAGGGCTTTTCAGGTCATGCGGATAGAAAACAGCTTATTCAGTATATTACATCAATGCATCCAAAACCCACAAAGGTCATTACATGCCATGGTGATAACGGTAACTGTGAATTTTTTGCTGAGACGCTCGTGAGAAGGTATGGATTTGATGCGTACGCACCTAAAAATCTTGAATCCTTGAGGTTATTCTGATACCATGTTCTCATCAATTGATGAAATGAATAGAATCCTTATTAACTGCACAAAATGCCCAAGGCTTGTAAAATTCAGGGAGGATGTTGCCCTTAGAAAAAATAGATTCTTTGGTGAAAAATACTGGAGCAAGCCTGTTCCAGGCTATGGGGATATAAATGGAAAATTGTTAATACTTGGTCTTGCACCTGCAGCAACTGGTGGAAACAGGACAGGGAGGATTTTTACCGGTGATAAAAGTGCCCAGTTTCTTGTTAAATGTTTATATAAAACAGGCTTTACCAACAGGGATCGTTCAGAAAAAATAGATGATGGACTTGTTTATTATTCCACATATGTTACAGCTGTCCTAAAGTGCGTTCCACCTAACGATAAACCAAACAGGGATGAAATTGAAAACTGTTTCCCATATCTAAAATTTGAAATAGATTCAATGAAGAACCTTAAGGCAATACTTGTTCTTGGAAGAATTGCATTTGATGTTCTTAAGAAATATTTTAAAGAGAAGGGAATAGATCTAAGGAATATAGAATTCAAACATGGTGAAAGTTTTTCCATCAACGGTATTAGAATTTTCCTTTCCTACCACCCATCACCCAGAAACGTGAACACTGGCAGAATAAAAGAGGAATCATTCATAAGGGTTCTTGAGGAAATAAAAAGGTACATTGAATCTTAATTTCACAAAATGGCAATAAAAACTATTTTATAGGTATTACAATTAATGTGATCCATGGCAAACAAAAAGGTTAATAAGGAAAGTTCAAAAAAGGATGAATACGTGGAATTTCTTGAGGATACTCTTGGAGAGATGTCCCTTGCACTTATAATAGACATGGAAAGGCATGGTATTTTCACGGAAAAGGGCGATGAGTTTGTTGTCACGGACAAATTCATGAACAAACTCTATGAGGAAAGTTCAAAGTTGCTCTCTGAAGAAACGGATGAGGACGAAATCATTGGAGAGGCTGTTTATAACGCAATAAAAAGCTTTTATCCCGAAGATACTCTTGAAGAGGAAATATATCCAAGGGCTGACATTGTTGTAGGATTTGTTCTTGAGGATCTTGAAGATTACTTATCCCAGAACAAAGAAAAATGATTGTATGCGGAGTGGACGAGGCGGGGAGGGGACCTGTAATAGGGCCCTTGGTAATATGCGGTCTATGTGCAGATGAGGATGAAATAAAAAATCTAAATGTTAAGGATTCAAAACTACTTTCACCAAAAAGAAGGGAATACCTTTTTGATAAAATAATTTCAATAGCAAAGAAATACGTTATAAAAATAATTCCTCCTGAAAAACTGGATGAAATGATGAAGGAAATGACAATCAATGAAATTGAAGAAATCTATTTTGCGGAAATAATTGATGAATTGAAACCTGAGATTGTTATAGTTGATGCTGTTGATGTGGATGAAAAAAGGTTTGAAGAGAATTTAAAAAAGAGGTTAAACTTTGATATAAAAATAATTTCAAAACATAAGGCGGATAGGGATTATCCAGTTGTATCCGCTGCATCAATAATAGCGAAGGTAACAAGGGACAGGGAGATTGAAAAAATAAAAAAGGAAATTGGTGATTTCGGTTCAGGATATCCTGCTGATCCAAGGACCATGAATTTTCTTATGGAATATTACAAAAATAACGGTTCTTTACCAAAGTATGTGAGGAAAACATGGAAGACAGTACGCAAAATTTTAAATTCCAAAAGCAATTTGGACAGATATGGATGAACTCATGGATCTTGTTAAAAAATTTAATGAAAGAGCAGAGAGGGATGAATCCCTAAGGAATAATCTGAAGGACCTGAAAAGAAACATTGTTGTTAAATTCTCAGATGATGGTGAATATTATCTAAAACTTGACCAGGCAAAGGTTGAAATGTTAAGTGATCCATTCACAAAGGCGGATATTACAGTTGAACTCTCAACTGAAACATTCAAAAAGTTGCTTAACAAGGAAATTGATGCCCTATCAGCTTATATAACAAGAAAGATCGTTGTTAAGGCATCCCTATCCGATAAACTTCTTATTTCAGAGTTACTAAAATGAAAACTGATGAGTATTTTTCCCTGTTAAAGTCCGGGGCACAGAAAGCATATGATATTGCGGTGAAAGCAAGAGCTAAAGGTAAAGATCCTGAGGATTTTGTTGAAATTCCAATGGCGGAGGATCTTGCCTCAAGGGTTGAGAAACTTATAGGCCTTGATGGCATTGCCGAAACGATAAGAGAGATAGCAAAAAACAACAACAGGGAAATGACAAGCATACTTGCGGCAAGGGAAATAGCAAAAAAATTCTCAAACAATAGAGAAAAGGCCCTGGACATATCAATAAGGGTTGGTCTTGCAATTCTCACGGAAGGTATACTTGTTGCACCTCTTGAAGGTATTACAGATGTTAAGATAAAAACAAACGATGATGGAAGTGAATATTTATCCATTTACTATTCCGGCCCAATAAGGGGCGCTGGTGGAACAGCACAGGCCCTCAGCGTTCTTATTGGTGATATTGTAAGAAAGGATCTTGGAATAGATAAATTCAAACCAAGACCGGAATTAATTGAGAGGTACAAGGAAGAAATACAGATATATGGAAATGTTGAACATTTACAGTACAGACCAACAGCATCGGAGATTGAAACTGTTGTTTCAAACTGCCCAGTATGCATAGATGGTGAGGGAACACTTGATGAGGAGGTTTCAGGTTACAGGGACCTGAAGGAAATTGAAACAAACAGGGTAAGGGGAGGGATGTGCCTTGTAATGGTTGAGGGTATAATACAGAAGGCAAGGAAAATAAAAGGACTTGTTGAAAAGTTGAAAATAGATGGATGGGAGTTCCTGGATAAAATTGTGGAAAAAAATGTTGAGGATGGGAATGAAACATCAGAAAAATTCATTGAGGATATTGTTGCTGGAAGACCTGTTTTCGCTCATCCGGGAAGAAAAGGAGGTTTCAGGCTTAGATATGGTAGATGCAGAACAGGGGGCCTTGCAACGGTATCAGTGAATCCTGCAACCATGTATGTCATGGATAAATTCATAGCCGGAGGAACGCAGTTAAAGCTTGAATTTCCCGGTAAAGCAGCGGGCATGACAGCATGTGATTCCGTTGAAGGTCCCATTGTTCTCCTTGAAAACGGTGATTTAATACAGATAAACTCAACGGAAAATTTGGATAATTTAAACATTGTCAAGGTTTATGATAATGGAGAAATTCTTATCCCCTTTGGTGAATTCCTTGAAAATAACTATCCCCTGAAACCAGGAAGTTTTACGGAAGAGTGGTGGAATCAGATTGCAAAGAGAAAGGGAATTGTGGATATAAAGATTGATACTTTCGACCAGGCCTGGAAAATATCAAGGGAATATGATATACCTCTTCATCCAAAGTACAATCTATTCTGGCATGACATATCCATTGATGATGTTAAAAAATTAAGGGATTATATTGTTAAACATGCAAAATTTGTTGAAGGAAAATTGTTAATTCCAAAGGACAGGGAAATTAAGGAAATCCTATGCGAACTCGGAGTTCTTCACAAAGAAAGGGAAAATTACATAATAGAACACTATTCCCATGCTTTAATAAAATGCCTTGGATTGAAGGTTGAGAACGATAGAATTTATTATGAAATTGATCTTAAGGAATTCAACAATACAATTGATTTAATTTCATACCTTTGCGGCATCAGGGTAAAACCGAGAGCACCAACGAGGGTAGGGGCAAGGATGGGAAGACCTGAAAAGGCAGCGGAAAGAAAAATGAGACCGCCAGTAAACCTTCTTTTCCCAATCGGTGATACATTCGGAAACAGAAGATCCATTTCAAACATTGTGAAGGATAATGAGGCAAAAATTAAAGTCTCAGCAGGATTGAGGATCTGCCCCAAATGCGGGAGGAAAACGTACAGGGTAAGATGTGAAAAATGCGGGACCAGAACAAATTACACGGGTAAGGAGGATGAGTTTGAAATCTCCCTGAATGATATATTTTTCACATCAATAAAAAACCTTAATCTTGATATTTCAGAATTCCCTGATGTAAAGGGTGTAAAAGGTCTTGTATCACAGGAAAAATTGCCTGAACCATTTGAAAAGGGTATTCTAAGAGCAAAACATGGTGTATGGGTTTACAAGGATGGTACAGCAAGGTTTGATATGAGCAACCTTGCACTTACACATTTCAGACCTGTTGAAATTGGTCTTACAGTGGAAAAGGCAAGAGAACTTGGATACACAAAGGATATTTTCGGTAACGATCTTGTCTCATCAAACCAGATTTGCCAGATTTTCCCGCAGGACCTTATAATATCAAAGTCCGGTGGCGATTATCTGTTGAATGTTTCAAAATTCATTGATGATCTCCTTGAAAGATTCTATGGTTTACCAAAATATTACAATTGTGAAAAAAGGGAAGATCTTATAGGAAAACTTGTTCTTGGACTTTCGCCCCATACATCCGGTGCTGTGCTCGGGAGAATTATTGGATTTACGGATCTTTCAGCATGCCTTGCCCATCCATTTTTCCATGCTGCAAAGAGAAGGAACTGCGATGGGGACGAGGATTCAGTTATTCTTCTTCTTGATGCCCTACTTAACTTTTCAAAACATTACCTGCCAGGAACAAGGGGAGGACAGATGGATGCACCGCTATTCATGTCTCTCAGGGTTGATCCCAGGGAGATTGACAAAGAAGCACTGAACGTTGATGTATCCTGGGAATATCCTCTTGAATTCTATGAAATAGCTGAGAGGAATGGAAAACCATCAGAGGCTGAAAATTTGATTGAAACTGTGAAATCCAGACTTGGAAAGGAGAATGAACTTTATCCATACGGTTTTACAAACGATACAGAAAATATAAACAACTGCGTACTTGAAAGTTCATACAGAACACTCGAATCCATGGAGGAAAAAACTGTGGCACAGCTTGAACTTGCCACAAAATTGAGGGCTGTTGATGAAATGGATGTTGCAACAAGGATACTTTCACACCATTTCATTCCAGACATCATGGGTAACATGAGAAAGTATGGTACACAGGAATTCCGCTGTTCAAAATGTAACAGAAAATACAGGAGAATTCCCCTTTCAGGTAAATGTGAATGTGGTGGTAATATAATTTTGACAACATCGCAGGGGAATATAACAAAATATCTGGATATTGCCAAAAAATTATTGAAAGAATTCAATGTTAATACCTATACAAAACAGAGGCTTATATTTGCCGAAGAGGCAATAAAAACGCTGTTTATGGAAGAAAAGGAACAGAATGGAAAGAGGCTGGAGGATTTTGTATGATTGCAACAATTTTTGTTGTTGGTCCGGCGGGATCCGGGAAATCAACATTCACAGGTGCTTTCCAGGAATGGATGAGGAACAACAGTTATGAGGCGATTGCAGTTAACCTTGACCCCGGGGCCGATTCAATTCCCTATTCCCCTGATGTTGATGTTAGGAACTGGGTCGTTCTCCAGGACATTATGGATGAATATTCCCTTGGGCCCAATGGTGCACAGATACTTGCTTCGGACATGATTGCGAACAGTATTGATGAAATAAAGGATGAGATAGATTCATTCGATACGGATTATGTTATAATAGACACTCCGGGTCAGCTTGAACTTTTTGCATTCAGGACAGCAAGTGAATTTATAGTTGAAAAGCTCTCTGAAAAGAGGGGTTACATCCTTTTCATGATGGATCCCATGGTTGCCATTTCACCATCAGGTTATATTTCTTTATTAACATTATCCGCATCCGTATTCTTCAGGTTCTATTTACCATTCTCAAATATTATAAACAAAATTGATCTTTTGCAGAAACAGGATCTTGACAAGCTTAAGATGTGGAGCGAGGATAGAAACATACTTTACGAAGATCTGAGGGCTGAAAAGGGAAATATTCAGAATATCTTTATGGGTGAACTTTTCAAATCAATTGAGGAAAGCAACTATGATATAAGACCAAGCTTTGTATCATCAAGGGATATTTCAGGCATGGATGATATTTATTACAAAATTCAGCTTTCATATGCTGGCGGGGAGGATATAGAGAAAAGGTAATCATCTTTTGAAAAATTCAACATCCGCCTTTCCATTAAAAATTTTAAGAATTGCGTATCTTCCATCCTTTGCTGGACCGGGATTGAAGAAAAGTGTTTTACCATCATAATATTTTCCGGCATTTTCATGGATATGGCCGAACATAACAACGAATGGCCTTTTTTCATCCACTGCCCTCTTTATTCCCTTATTACCAACATGTTTTCCATTTATTTCATCCAGTATACCGTATGGAGGTTGATGAAGCATAAGAATTGTTTTTTCATCAAGATTTTTGTTTAAAAATTCAAATGCCTCATTATCGCTGAAAACTATTCCCATGCTAACATTGTTAAAATCCGTCCCTCCAAGACCTACAATTTTATAATCAGAAAAAATAAAAGTATTTTTGTGCATATTAACAATTCCGCTTTCGTTCATTGAATTCAATATTTCGGGTGGATCGCAGTTTCCTGGTATCGCAAAGATTGTTATATCCTTTGTCGAAACATCCTTTACAGTTTTTGCAGGACCGAAATGTGTTATATCACCGAGTATCATTACCGCATTAAAATCATGAATACCATTTATTTCTTCAATGAAATAATGGTTAACCCTTCCGTGTAGATCTGAAAGAACAAGGAATTTTAATTCCTTCAAGTTCCCATTCCCCATGTTTCAAGGTATTTTTTCTGTTCCTCGTTTAAAGAATCTATTTTTATGTTAAATGATTTGAGTGCAAGTTCTGCAACACTCCTATCAATTTCCTGGGGAACAGGATAAACTCTGTTCTCCAATTTTTCATGATTTTTAAGGATGTATTCAGCCGTGAGGGCCTGGATTGAAAAACTCAGATCCATGATTTCAACAGGATGACCCTGACCTCCAACAAGGTTTATTAACCTTCCCTCACCCAGAAGATACAACCTTCTTCCATCCCTGGTTACATATTCCTCAACATATTTCCTTACCTCATTGTGCCTTATGGATATATCAAGAAGATCATTCTTGTTTACTTCAACATCAAAATGGCCAGCATTTGCAAATATACAACCATCCTTTGCAACCTTTAAATGTTCCTTTCTCACCACATCCCTCATCCCAGTTGCAGTTATAACAATATCCGCATCCCTTATTGCCTCATCCATGGTTGTTACATCAAAACCATCCATATGTGCCTCAACAGCCTTTACTGGATCTATTTCAGTAACAGTTACTCTTGCACCCATACCCTTCAACCTCATTGCAATACCCTTACCGCACCAGCCATAGCCTGCAACAACAATCCTTTTTCCCGCAATAAGAAGGTTCGTTGTCGCCATTATTCCATCTATCGTACTCTGCCCTGTACCGTATCTGTTATCAAAAAGGTGCTTCATCTGTGCGTTGTTTACATCGAACATTGGAAACCTTAAAACTCCATCCCTTTCCATCGCCTTTAATCTTATAACACCCGTTGTTGTTTCCTCATTACCTCCCATTATTTTCATACCTTTTTTAATAACAAGGTATGTAAGATCACCACCATCATCTATGATTATATCCGGATCTATCTCAAGAACCCTCTCAAGACTTTCATAGTACTCATCCTTTGTCTGTCCCCTTTTTGCATAAACTTTCATTTCATTTGAAAGAGCCAAGGCAACGGAATCGTCAGTCGTCTGCGGATTGCACGATGTTATTGCAATTTGAGCTCCACCATCCTTAAGTGTTCTTGCAAGAACACCTGTTTTTGCCTCTAGGTGAAGCGCCATTCCAATCTTTATTCCACTGAAGGGTTTTTCCTTCCTGAATCTTTCCCTCACAAAGGAAATTATTGGCATCCTTGTTTCTGCCCAGTATAATTTTTTTAATCCTTCCTCAGAAGAGTTCATAGCTATGCATGGTAAATTCAATATTTATTTTTTTCAATCCTCATATTTTTGATAACTTCCCTTGAAAAATCCATGGTTGAATATGGCTGTGAATTTGAATACCTTGCAAGATCCTGTGTGAAAATGTTCTTTTCAAATGTTCTTATCAAACCTTTCTCTATCAATTCACCCGCTTCATTCCACCCTATATGTTTTAAAAGCATGGAACCGCTGAGTATCAAGGAAACAGGATTGGCAACATTTTTACCTGCATATTTTGGAGCGGATCCATGTGATGTTTCAAAAATTGCATAAATTTCATTCATGTTTACCGAGGGAACAAGGGCCGAGCCGCCGATCTGCCCTGCAAGCGCATCGCTTATATAATCACCGTTAAGGTTTCCAGCAAGTATAACATCAAAATTTTCAGGCTTCAACAACGATTGCTGGAATACATTATCAGCTATCATATCCTCAACGAAAATATTTTCAATTTTCATTTCATTTATAACATCCATAATCCATTTTAGAAAATATCCCTCGGTAAATTTCATAATGTTTCCCTTGTGCATAACTGTAATCTTTTTTCTTCCATTCTTTAAGGCATATTCAATTGAAATTCTGGCAAACCTTTTTGTTTTCTTTTCACTCATAAGTTTAAGAGAAATGCCTGTATCATCATCAATATCAATACCAAAATTTTCTTTCATTATCAATGCAAATTTTTTCTGATTATCAGAAAAAGGTTCCCATTCAATTCCTCTGTAAAGATCTTCTGTATTTTCCCTGAAAAGAAAAATGTTCATTTTTTGTGGATTTTTAACAACGGTTGGTACATTTTTGAAATATTTTATTGGTCTGAAATTCACAACAAGATCCAGGTATTCCCTTATTGTTACGTTCAGGCTTTTGAATCCACCAACAGGTGTTGTTAAGGGACCCTTTATTCCAACAACATGATCCTTAAGTTTTTCAAGCGTTTCCTTTGGTAACATTTCACCATAAAGTTTCAATGATTTTTCACCTGCAAAAAGTTCAAGCCACTCAATTTTCCTTTCATCACCGTATGATAATTTTATGGCCTCATCCCATACTGGTATGGATGCCTTCATTATATCGGGCCCGATACCATCTCCCTCAATGAAGGGAATGGTTAATGTATCAGGAACAATAAGTTTCTGGGAAAACTGTATTTTCATAAAAAATCAATATTGTGTATTATTTAAAAAATTTTGTTCACAATTTCATATCTAACAATAATTTCATATGCAACAACCCATGCCAACATTGTTTCATTGAAAATTGAAATGGATTCTTTAACAAAGTCCGTTCTCGATATAAAATCACCCGACGGAAATCCACCAATGATAAAAACCTGATCATTAAGGGTTAAAAAATCCTCAATTTTTGCATTTTTTCCTTTTTCTGTTAGAAGAAAAACATTATCGGTGTTAAGGGAACTAACAAGATCCTTTAATGCCATTTTTTTCATCCAGAGGAGGGGTTTTTCCCTATCAGGAACGTACTGGTTAAGGAATAGTGATTCTATAAGGCCAACAAACCTGTTGTAACTCTTGGGTATTCTTGTTTCTGGATTTACAAAAATAACATCATCGTTCCTTGTATGAACGTAAACCCTCAGGAGATTTTTCCTGTTAAGGTATGATTCAAGTGTGTTCAAAAGAAAATAATGAACAATATCCGGTCTGCCCCTCCTGTTTTCCTCACCAGGAAAGAATTTTCTTATTGCACTGTGATGGTACGTTGAGTCAAGTAGTATGTTTTTTGCCTTCTTTCCCCTTCTTCTTGCATCCTTTATAACGGATGGATGTGTCCAGAGCTCGGATGGAATTGTTTCCAGTTCCGAGTCAGCCAGAATTAAATGCAGCATGTTCAACCGAATATTGATCCCATTCCCTCAAGGGAATTTTCTTCAAGTTCTTTGAATTTTTTGTACATTTCCTCTTTTTCTTTATCGTTTAAAATTTTTACCTTATCCTTGCAAATATCCTCTGCCCTTTTTACACCCTCTTCAGATCCTTCAATTAAAACATATATGGCATCATCTTTTAGGCCAAGAGCGACACCTTCCCTTCTTGTTATACTCTGTCTTGATACAACATCATCCCTGTAAATTTGATCTATGCAAGCAATATCCTTCTTTTCTATTTTCAATATTGTGTACATAAAAAAAGATAAAATGTTTTGGTTAGATAATACTTTCCTTCAGTACATGGTTATGTTGTACTTTTCCTTGAATTTTATAAAATCATCCCTTGTTTTTATTTTAAGTGTTTCATTTATTTCGTCCATGAATTCCTTTATGGATTCATCCCATATCTGCCTTGAAAGATAAATCCTTGAATTTTCATCATCGAAGAATATTTCTTCCGCATGCTCCTTCAAACACCTCAATGCTTCAGCTGCACCCTCTTCACTTCTGTTCTCCTCAAATTCATGAATGCATTCAATCATAGATCATCGCACCTCTGCATGTTGAAGTATGGATAACGAACATCATACCTGTTTATGGAATACTCAAGCCTGTACATGTAACCATTCAAAGATTTTTCAACCGATCCAGTGTTTTCCCTATCAAGCAAAAATACCTCTGGATGTTTCTTTGATAGTTCCTTCAACCTTCTCTTTGCCTCGTTCACTGTAATTTTTCCATCGAGCGCATCAATATGTACCTTTGCGAATTCACCGAAACCCTCCAGTTCATTGCTCTTCATTGAAATCTTTAAAATTTTTTCAAGTGCCCTATGTGCACTTTTTATATCACCATAAATAAGATCTGTGTTAAGTATGCTCATATATAGCCTTAAAAGTATCATGGAATACCACCCCATGCGTTAAGTAGACCTGAAAAGTAGAAGGGTGCAAAAATACCAAGAATTATTGCAATCAAAGCAAGGAATAAAACAAGGAAATCAACATTCTTTAATTTAACACTACCTGAAGATGGTTCCTTCCAGTACATGTACATGATTACCCTGAAGTAATAGTATACTGAGATTGCTGAATTTATAACAGCAACAATTGCAAGCCATACAAGACCTGATTCAACAAGGCTCAGGAAAAGATAGAATTTACCCATGAAACCTATAGTTGGTGGTACTCCAGCTAAACTTAAAAGGAGAACAGATAGGGAAAATGCAAGAATTGGGTTCGTTTTACCAAGTCCTGAAATGGATTCAAGCGTTGTCTCCTTTTTATTATTTTCAAATGCTTCCATTGATATGAATGATCCTCCCTTCATGATAACATAAGCTATCGCAAAAAGAATTATTGCACCCAGGGCATCACCAAGGGCTGAATTTGAAACGGTGAAAACAAGAACCATGTAACCTGCATTGGCTATACTGCTGTATGCAAGCATTCTTTTTACATCCCTTTGCATTATTGCTGTTATATTACCATAAAACATGGTGATTAGGGAAAGAACAATGAAGAATGTATTAACATAATTCAATGGAAATGCAACAAGCATTAACCTTAACATTATAACAAGGGCCATCAGTTTACTTGCTGTTGAGAGGAATGATGAAATTGGTGCCCTTGATCCTGTGTATGTATCAACTGCCCAGCTATGGAACGGGAAGAGTGAAAGTTTGAAACCAAAACCTATGATAAAGAATATGAAGGATAGCATAAACATGGTAAAATCCGTATAACTGGATGTGATCTGGAATGTACCTGTTGCAATGTAGTAATATGAAATACCAAGTAACAAAAATGCTGATGATAGTGCACCTATAACAAAGAATTTTAAAGATGCTTCAAGTGATCTCTTTTCCTTTGTGAAGGCTGAAAGGGCATAGGTGGAAATACTCGCTGTTTCGAATGTAACGAACATGGCTATGAGATTATTTGAATAGGATGCAAGTATCATCGCTCCAGTGCTGAATAAAAGAAGGGCATAGAATATTTCCATCTTTTTGTAATTGAAATGGTATGATCCAATTAATGTAACAATAAGAGAGAAAACGAATATCATTGAGAATATTGTACCCGCAAAATCAAACTGGAAAATGTTGTTGCTTTCACTTAAATTAAATACAAGAATCAGTGAAATGAGTGAAAGTATTGCACCTATCATTGAGAGTGAAAATAAAATTTTTTTATCCTTTGTTACAGTTGATAGGAGAATTGTACCGATACCGAATATGAAGAGTTCCATTGATGGTACATAAAAATTAAACACCTGTAACACCTCCCGCTAAAAGATTATGTGCATAGATCTGAAACATATGGAATATGGGTGTTGGGTAAATACCAATGGCGACAACAAGCAAAAGAAGGATAAGCATGGGTACGATTTCTCTTGGTAACATGTCATGAATGGGACCAAGGTAATCGTTGTAAGGCCCGAATAAAGTTCTCTGAATCGCCCATATATGATATGATGCAACAACGAGAACACCGAATATGACAAACAGGGAAATGAATCCTATAAAGTACCATACACCAACTATGACTGAAAATTCCGCAATAAATCCCGCCATTCCTGGGAGACCAAGAGAAGCTAGAAAACCTCCAAGCATTATGAATGCAAGATTCGGCATCATTTTTGTTAAACCTCCAAGATCCCTTATTGCCCTTGTTCCTGTTGCCCTCTCAATGGATCCAACACTTCCGAAAAGGATTGGTACAATTATACCGTGGGCGAACATCATAAACATTCCACCGGTAAGGGCAAGCTCAGCATTCAGACCGGAACCGGGATAAAAGATCATTGATACAGCAAGTGTTATGAAACCCATGTGACCTATACTTGAATATGCAACCATCCTTTTTAGATCCTTCTGTGCAAGTGCTGCCAGGGCGGAATAAACAATGCTTATTATACCTAGTGAAAGAAGGAAATAGAAAGTTTCGTAGGATGTTTCACCGCTGAACAGAACAAAGATTCTGAATATTCCGTATGCACCCATTTTGGAAAGTATTCCTGAAAATATCATGGCGGATGTTGTTGGTGATTCAACATAAACATCCGGGGCCCAGGTATGGAAAGGAAATGATGGTAATTTTATGAAGAATGCAAGGAAGAATCCCGCCATCAGGAAGAATATAAGGTTTGGTGGTATGTAAGATAGATTGTTAAGGATTGAGAAATCAAGGTTGAATACACCATGAACAGTGTAATAATAATATGCTGCAATGAATATTGATACAAGCATTAAAACACTTCCAACATGCGTGTATATTAAGAACTTCAATGCTGTGTAATCCTTCCTCTTTTCACCCCATCTACCTATGAGGAAGTAGGCCGGGATCAAAACAAGTTCCCAGAATATGTAAAATACAAAGAGATTCTGCGTGAGAAATACACCCATCAGGGCGAATTCAAGGAAGAAAAGGTATGAAAAGTATGATGATTCAATCTTTGGATCCTGATATATAATTGCTATGAAGAAAACTATTGATGTAAGAAGTATAAGCGGATATGAAAGATAATCCATGCTAAGATTGAAATCAATACCATAGAATTGCTGTGTTATGAAATTCAAATTTATGAAATAGAATGAAAAGATTGCAAGTAAAAGGTAAATACCCTGAAGAATTGATGAAATAACCTTACCATATTTGCCCATGAAAAGGGCTATGATTGAAAATATCAGAGGTATGAAAATTAATGCAACAAGTATCCAGGGATCCATTTTAAATCACCCCCATGAACAGTGCCAGTAAAAGGAAGAATAGAATACCTATAACCATTATTGCAGCATAGTTCTGCACAACACCTGTCTGCACCTTTCTTGATATTCCGGATAGCCATTTTAAGAAATATCCTACAAAATTCACAAATCCATCAACAACATATTTGTCAAAGAGTGAAAATAGATAGGAAAGGTAAACGATAACCCTCTCGGCTATTATGTTTGTGTACAGGAAATCAAGGTAATACTTTGCCTTGAGTATTCTGTATAATATCCCAGAACCTTTTGCGATTTTATCAGCAGAGCCTCTGCGGGAAACATATACCTCGTATGTTACGAATATGCCGATCAGAACCATTATAAGTGGAACATATTCAATGAAAACATTGTTCAATGAAAATGAAAATGAACCAACATAAGAATAGAATGATTCCTGGAATATTCCATATATGAGTGAAAGTATTGAAAGAACAATGAGAGGAACTATCATAACCCATGGTGGATCCCTTGCATGCTCGGCAGCGTAGCTATTTGGTTTTCCAAGAGCAACAATGAAGAACATTCTGAATGTATAAATTGTTGTGAGAAGAACACCTATAACAAGAATTATCCATGGTATTATGTTTCCCGTGTTCTGGTATAGATAATATGCAAGGGATACAATTTCATCCTTGCTGAAATAACCTGCTGTTGGTGGAAAGCCGACGAGAGTAAGGGATCCTATGAACATGGCTGTTATGGTAATAGGCATTTTCTTCCACAATCCACCCATTTTCCTTATATCCCTTACATCAAGTAAAGAATAAAGAATAGCCCCTGCTGAAAGAAACAGTAAAGCTTTAAGGAATGAGTGAACAATCAAATGGTAAATGCTTATGCCAACCGTGTATTCCTGCAGAACGGCACCCAGACCGAGGGCTGTGAGCATATAACCAAGCTGGCTTATTGTCGAATACGCCAGTATTCTCTTTATATCATTCATCACCATGCCCAGGGTACCGGCAATGAAGAGTGTGATTGCACCCATATAAAGGACAATGTATCCCACTGGTGGTATTGCAATCATGTATATTGGAAAAAGTCTGGCAACAAGATATATTCCTGCTGTAACCATTGTTGCAGCATGTATTAAGGCGGATACTGTTGTTGGTCCCTCCATGGCATCGGGTATCCATACATGGAGAGGGAACTGTGCAGATTTACCTGCAGCTCCACCAAGTATAAGGACAGTTGCAAGGGCAAGGTTTATTTTACTTATTGAACCTGCATTCTGTACAATTGTTGAAATTGATAATGGGTCGCTTTGATTGTAAAGTGACCAGAATAGCACAGCAAGTCCTAATATAAGCATCATGTCCCCTACCCTTGTAACAATGAACGCTTTCTTGGCTGCAGATGCAGCATTGGGTTTATGCCACCAGAATCCTATCAAAAGCATTGAACATAGACCCACAAGTTCCCAGAAGAGGAAAAGCATTACAAGATTCGAGCTTAAAACAACACCGAGCATACCGCCTGTGAATAAAGATGTTTCGGCAAAATAAACATGTTTGTTTGGATCCCTTCCCATGTAACCTATGGCAAACATGTGAATAAGGAATGATACACCTGAAACCATCAATGCCATGGATATGGACAGGGGATCAAGGTAAATACCCCAAGTAAAATTGTAGAACCAGGGATAGGAAAATACAGCCTTATCTGGAACATTTAAATAAACATAATAGGAAAGGAGAAATGAAATGAAAATTAATGATGTTGCCACAATACCAGTATATTTTCTCAATTTTTCACTGAATTTACCCATGAGCAGGATTATGGGGAAACCGATTATGGGTAAAAGAAATATTAAGATTCCTGCAATCTCAACCATTTCCATTTTTACCACCTCAGATCCTTCAATGAAGATAGTTCAACACCCTTTGTTACCCTGTAGAGAGCAACAAGTATAGCAAAGCCAACGGCAGATTCAGCAGCAGCTAAAACAATGGACAATAGAACAAAAAATACACCCTGTGCAGCACTCTGAACGTTTGAAAGTGCATATGCCACAATGTTTAGATTTGCGCTGTTGATCAATATTTCAACACTTATTATGAGCCTTATTCCACCTCTTGATGTTAGAATCCCATAAAGACCTGTACTGAATAATACAAGACTCAGGAATAAAATGAAAATAAAATCTTGTGGCATTTTTATTCCTCCTTTCCTGAAATGTAAAAGGCTCCAATGAGTGACACAAATAACAGTATTGCCATTATTTCAAGTATTATATAATAATTTTTTATCATCATTGTACCAACATAGCCAAGCATTTCATTTCCACCAACAAGACTTATTGCTGAAGTTGAATTCACGTAATTAAAGAGGAATATTGAAACAAGAATAAAGAAAAGGGCCGTGATCACTATTGCATAGCTACCCTTCAACTTCCTCACCTCTTGTGAGCATTATTGTAAAGAGAAGCAATGTGACAACAGCACCAACATAAACAATTATCTGAATGGTTCCAAGGAACTGTGCGTTCAGGGCAAAGTAAAGTGATGCTATGGATAGCAAAAATATTGTGAGCGCAAGAGCTGCCCTGTATAGATTCTTTTCAGTAACTGCCCAGACAGCGGAAAAAAATCCAATCGCTCCTATTATATAAAATTCAATCATGATACTTCAACTCCTTTTCAGTCCTTGATAATCTATCAGGTAAGTAATCGAAATCCCTATCATAATGGGCAAGTTCAAACTCTTCAGATAACCTTATTGATCCTGTTGGACAGATCTCCTGGCAGAGACCGCAGTATGTACATGTTCCTATGTTCACAGCAGGATAAATCTTTCTTTTATTTTTTCCATTATCGTAATCGTAGAAAACCATGTGATCCGAATGGTTCGGGCATATCTGCGAACATAACGTGCATCCAATGCAGGTATCAAGGTTAAGTATTACCCTTCCTTTAAAACGTTTTGTATGCCAGGGTATCTGTTCCTCAGGATATTGAACTGTTACAGGTTTTCTCCTTAGGTTCTTTGATACCTGTATAAGACCCTTTATTATACCAAACACTTAAGCCACCCCCGGCCAATATATTGCAATAAAAATGCTCAATACCAAGTTAACTATGGCTAGAGGAAAGAGAACCTTCCAGCCAAACTTCATGAATTTATCAACCCTTATCCTTGGTAATGTTACCCATATTGTGAGGAATATGAAGGTGAATATGAATGCCTTCACAATCATCCATATTTCACCAGGAATTATGAAACTTGATCCACCACCAAGATATATTGTTGATATGAACAAAGATGTGAAGAATATGTTACCGAAAACACCAAGATAGAATATACCGAACCTCAACCCTGAATATTCTACGTTGAATCCCGATACAAGTTCGCTTTCACTTTCTGGTAGATCGAATGGAACAATACCTATCTTTGCTATCATTGCAACGAAGAATATGAACAAACCTATTGGCTCAAGTAGACCCAGTGGAATTGGTGATCTTGATATATCAAGAAGATTGAGGCTTCCTGTAACTATTACAACAGAAACAGCTGAAAGTACCATGGGTATTTCATAGCTAAGATCCTGTGCCGCTGCCCTTAGGCCCCCTAACAGTGAGAATTTGTTACCTGATGCAAAACCTGCAATGATTTCTGCTATTGGTGCAAGGGCTGAAAAACCAATAATCAAAAGAAGCGTAACAGGTACGTTAACAAATGTTGCCCAGTTTCCATATGGAATTAAAAGGTATGATAAAATCAATGGTGTGAATGAAAGGTATGGTGCAATCCTGAAGAGCAATTTATCTGCCCTATCAGGTATTATATCCTCCTTTCCGAACATTTTAAGTGCATCAGCTATCAATTGCAGAGAACCATATGGGCCAACCCTGTTGGGCCCTATCCTCTGCTGCAGATCAGCCATGTATTTCCTGAATATGTATATTATAACAATTATTACAAGAGATGCGGCAATGAATATTATGAGCCCACCTATAAGATCAACAAGTAATTCCTGTATTACATTTCCATAGTAACCAAACTTTGTAAAATCTATTCCAATATCCCTGAGAATGGTGTTTATAAAATTAAGTATCATCTATCCACCTCCCCGAAAACTGGATCGAGAGTGGATAATGTTGCAATCATATCTGCAATCTTATAACCTTTAACCATTACGGAAAGTGCTGATAGGTTGTGGAATGCAGGTGATCTTATCCTGACCCTGTATGGTTTTTGTGATCCATCACCCACAACATAGACACCGAATTCACCTCTTGGACTTTCTGTTCTAACGTAAGATTCACCTTTTCCCCTTATCTTTATAAGACCCTGCTTTCTGTAAAGCGGATTGTAATATTCACCCTCTGGCATGTTATCAAGGGCCTGCTTTGCTATCTTCAAGGACTGCCTCATTTCCTCCATTCTAACAAGGAACCTTGCATAGTTATCCCCCTCCTTCTGTGTTGGTACTTCAAATTCAACCTTGTCGTAATGCAAATATGGTTGAACCTTCCTTATATCGTACTTTATTCCGCTTGCCCTCAAAACAGGTCCTGTTATACTGTAGCTTTTTGCATCCTCCGGTGTTAATATTCCAATACCCTTCATCCTCTGTATGAATATTTCATTCTCAAGGAAAAGATCCTGTATTTCATCAAGCCTTTTGGGAAATTCATTATAGAATTCCATGAATTTATCCTTGAACTCATTTGGAACATCCTTGTAAACTCCACCTATGCTTATATAATTATACGTTAACCTCGCACCTGAAAGCATTTCGAACATCTGTACTATCTTTTCCCTTTCCCTGAAACAGTAAAAGAAGGGATTTATCATGCCGAGATCGAGACCCATTGTTCCAAGCCATACAAGATGGCTTGCAATCCTGTTCAATTCAGCAACAAGCATTCTAATCCATACCGCCCTTTCTGGAACATCAATTTTTGCAAGCTTTTCCACCGCAAGTACATATCCAAGTTCCATGTTATGGTTACCAACGTAATCAAGGCGATCCATAAAGATGAGAACTGAGGGATAAAACTTCTGCTCTGAGAGTTTTTCAGCATTTCTGTGGAGATAGCCAATTATTGGCTGTGCATCAACAATGTTTTCACCGTTGAGTTTTACCTTTACCCTGAGAACACCATGGGTTGATGGATGCTGCGGCCCGAAATTTACCTCAATTATCCTTTCCTCCAATTTTACCACCCATCCTTTGGATCAAAACTTACACGGTCCGTTCCATCTTCATTTATGTTAACAAACTGTTCCTTGCTCATATCATAATCCTTCCTTAATGGATGACCGACCCATCCTTCAGGAAGGAATATCCTTTTCAGGTCAGGATGGCCCTTGAACTTTATGCCCATGAGATCGTAAAGCTCCCTTTCAAACCAGTTTGCCGATCCCCACAGGGATGTCACGCTTGGTAACTCATCATCCTCTGTCCTTACCTTTATAACAAGAAAACGGTTATCCGAATATGATCCGAGATGATAAACAACCTCCCTGTATTTTAGATAATCAACAGCAGACATTAAAACAAGGTAATCGTAACCCTGTGATTTAAGATCCCTCAATGTATCGATTAAAGAATCCCTGTCCACCAATTTATAATCTGTTCCATCGGCACATTTACCTTCCTCAAGGATCATCTTTCTGCCTCCCCTGCCCTTATCTTTTTCTGCAGTTTCTGAATTGCATAAAGTAAAGCTTCAGGTGTAGGTGGACAGCCAGGGACATAAACATCAACAGGTATGATCTTGTCAACGCCCATTACAACGGAATATGCACCCTGATATGGACCACCACTTGTTGCGCAGGATCCATAGGCTATAACATACCTGGGGGAAGCCATCTGTTCATAAAGCCTTCTTACCCTTGGTGCCATTTTTTTCGTGACAGTTCCAGCTACAATCATGAGATCCGCCTGCCTTGGTGAAGCCCTGAATATTTCACTCCCAAACCTGCCAATATCGTAATGTGATCCCTGTGCACCCATCATCTCTATGGCGCAGCAGGCAAGACCGAAAGTGAATGGCCATATTGAATTGCTCCTACCCCAGTTTATTAAATCCTCAAGCCTTCCCAAAAATATTGAATCTGTCATGTTTTTACCTCCATTCTAGATAACCTTCCCTAATTGCATAATAAAGAGCAACTAGCATAATTCCGAAGAAGATTAAAACAGGCAAAGCAAAATTCCAGGTTGCATTCCCTCTGAATGAAAATGCCCAGGGTATTATCAAGGCTGTTGCAACATCGAAAATTACGAACATGAGAACAACAAAATAATACTGAACATGTATTGGGCCTTTGGCATCACCTATTGTAACTTCACCGCATTCGTATGTATCATTCTTCCATTTTTCATCATGTTTTGCTGAAAATTTGTTTTCAAGGTAAAGCATTAGGTAGATGCCAACAAGTGTGAGCACAAGTGTTACACCAATTATCAAATAACCACCAAATTGCATATCATGATCACTTAAAATCCCTAAACGCAAAATAATATTTTAAACTTTCATTCAATGGTATTTAAAATAAATTTTATTCTTTCTGTTTTTAAAATAAAATTAAAAGAATTCTAAATTTTTATGAATTAACTGAATTTTTTTGAAATTAATATTCTGACCACTCAGCCCGCCCGTCTTTCATCAAACTCAGCCCTTAGCAATATCATCACAGTGGCCATAGATAATATTGATTACCTTTTTATAAATCTTCTTATTCCATTTATATATTTATCAAAAAACGTCATCTGTTCTGGATATTTCTTTCTCTCCTTCACTTTGATGAAAAGAATGGCACCCGTAAACCTGCCAGCAAAGGAAAACATGTATGTTATAAAAAGTGCCATATAAAGTCCATAAAAACCCTGAAGAATCTGGGCAAGAAATCCACCAAATATTGAACCGAAGAATGTAACAAATCCTAAAACCGTGTTATATAGACCAACATATTTTCCCCTGTCCTCACTGGGGGAAGAATCAAGGATATACGCAAGGAATGAAACATTTGCAAATGCTGTTGATATGCCTGTTATAGCATTTAATAGATATATATCATAAATGGAATTTGCAAGTGCGTAAACAAGAGGAACAGGAATGAACAATATTCTGCTCAAAAGCATTGGTATTTTTGTACCGTACCTGTCGGTTATCTTTCCAAATAAAATTAAAAAGGGTACTGTAAAAATCAAACTTATTAGGTTAATCATGGCAATCTGAAATGATGATGCATTAAGTATCTTTACCGTTGTAATGTAAAATAATGGCCAGGAAACGGCCATAAAAAAGTTGTAAAAGCCCTGGGCAAAAAGAAAATATGAAAATTCCCTATCATTTTTTATTATTTTCATCAGAGAATTTTTTGATTCTAAAACCTTTTTATTTTTAGGTTCCTGGGCATAGAGCATAACAAGGGTGCCAAGAACACCAACAACACCGGCAATACCAAAGGGTAAATAATATACGTAAACACCTTTTGTTTCCTTAACCATTGTGTAAATAAGGAAAAACAATCCTGCAAAAAGCATTGATAAATTTGAATAGAAAGATAATGATCCAATAAAAGATGCTCTTTTGTTTGTTGATGCCACATCCCCTATCAGAGCATTCCATGCCGGTGTTACCATTGCTGAAAAAATTGCCTGAACGATGATCAAAAGAACTATAAAAATGGGATCAATCTGACCTATTAGAAAAATATAAACCAAAGAAGAAACAATACCTCCTATTATTATAAAAATTATTCTTTTTTGTATCAAGTCAGACAATTTACCAAAATGATACTGTAAAACGTTTGGAAATAGATTTGAAGATGCCTGTAGGATGCCCATTTCCCCAGGTGTAAAATTGAGCTCGGCCGCATAGTATGGTATGAATGGTGATGCAAGACCTGAACTAAAACTGCCCAAAATCTGATTAACGTACATGGCCTTAAGTGTTCTGCTGTTCCCGGGCATTGTGATTCCAGGGATAAATTCCTTATATTTTAAACTAAGCAAATATTAAAAATAACTGGAATTAAAATCATAAAACTTTTTAATGTTAAATTAAATTCAAAAAAACATGGATGGTTTGAGGGTTTTAATAATCTATTACGATAGGGATGATGATATCCTGATAAAATATGTTAAAGATTTCACTTCAAACTTTTATGTTTTTGCATACCAGAAAAATGTTTCACTTGAAGGATTGAATGTTGTAACAGGCAACATTTTGAATGTTCTTGATGATTTTAAGGGTAAAATAGATGTTATTGCTTTAAGAAAAAGGAATTCCTATGGAAATGGCGATTTCAAATTCATAGATCTCTTAAGTGAGATCAAAAACAGGGGATACAAAATTTTACTTGTTGATTGAAATTTCAATCTTCAAAAAATTTATCAATCATGGTTTTTATCAAATATTCAGGAACATTTGTCTCTTCCGAAACCTTCTCAATATCAAGTGAACTTAAGTAGGAAATCAAAACTTTTTTTTCGATTTCATTCTTAATTTTTTTATCTATCGTTTCATTTATTTTTGAAACAATACTGTCCTTCAACTCAACCAATTCAACAAGTTCTTTTTCAATTTCCTTTATTTTATTCTCCGTTTCTCTCAATTTACCTATCAGGTAATCAAGATCTTCGTTCTCCAGTTTATTTTCCTTTTCTTTAACATCAACTTTTCTGATCTCAAAAAAATTTGGAGTAAGGGAGATTGTTAATAAAAATGATTGATTTATTTCATAAACTTTTCTCTGGGGTCCCTGATCGCTTTTTTCCATTCCCTTTAATTTTACAATGTTTGATTTCTCCAGAATTTCAAGATGTTTCATTATGGCCTGCTGTGAAACCCTCAGATCCTTGGCAAGCTGCAGTGGATACTGATCCCTAAGTATAAGCCTCTTTATGATTTCCCTTCTTGTTCTGTTTTCTATTGCATCCAGAATAATGTCTATGTTATTTTCCATAGTTTAATCTATTTTGATCTTTGTTCCACCTTGCTTTTTCGTTTCCTTCTTCTCAATTGTAATATCAAGCAGACCGTTCTTGTATGTTGCCTTTGCTGTCTCGGGTTTCACTGGTTCAGGTAGATCAACAACCTTGTAATATTTTCTGTCGGGCACATCAACCTTAATGGTTAAGGTATCTTCGTTTACCTGGAGATCAATCTGATCCTTTTCAACACCTGGTATTTCTGCCGTCACATAGACATTTTTTTCATCCTCTGAAACATCAACAAGCGGTTCCCTGTAACCTTCAAGTTCCCTGAACCTCATCATTGGCACATTACCAAATTCCTCAATCCTTGGCTTACCATCCGGACCGATCCTCATGGTAAATCCATAAACGTATGGTGTTGGACTCTCTTCCATGTGCTTGTAGAGTTCATTGAGAATCCTTGAAATTCTCTCATTCATTCTTCTGAATTCCTCATCGAAGTCATCGAATATATCATTGAAATCGAAATCATCATCCTTCTTTCTCCTAAATACCATATTTACCACCTCTTGTAAACTTTCAGTTGAACAATTAAGGTTAATTACCTACTTCTATATAAATCTTTTTTTTAAACCAGATTCTCCGCATGTCTAATTTGATCTAACCATAACATACAGTATTTTCTTTAAATTTTCAGTTTTTAATTTATTTTTGATACAATATAATAATCT
>JABEBW010004478.1_pt1 | contig 35229 bp, 38 predicted proteins | sample 7245961 | NCBI WGS metagenome assembly JABEBW01 (sample SAMN14506364, study PRJNA622280) | hot springs metagenome | biome: hot spring [ENVO:00000051]|acidic hot spring [ENVO:00002120]; feature: spring [ENVO:00000027]|sediment [ENVO:00002007]; material: sediment environment [ENVO:01001048]...
GCGGGCAAAACAGGCCTGATAGGGCTGCCTATTCCGCAATTTTTGACCAAATCGGATAGCGCCTCGGCGTTTCTACGGATTTTTTCCGCATCCTCTTAGTGTCCACCGACACGCCAAAGGACGCAAGACCACGGCAAAGTATCGCCTTAGGGCTACCCCCGAAGGTGTCGCGGTCGCGCTGATGGCGATTGCGGCAGAGCTTATGCGCCTGTAATATGATCGGGAGAAGTGGTTGGTTAAGACTGGAAGCGGTCGTTCGGATAGGTTGGAGCATATTCATGCTTGACGGGACGGGCTTGGAGGGACAGATCCATCGTTTGGTCTCGTGTGGGGGGATGGCATGAAGAGCGCCGTTAATACAATTGGTTATGGTTGAATTGGGAAATGGTGCATGGGACACAATGATGCATTCCGTCTGGTGTTTATCACTGTGGATACCAATGTGAGGCCGGTGATACCATCCGAACATTCATAAAAATCCGATCAAAGGCTGGAAGTGGCTGCAGACCATCCCGAGGTATCCCTGGTCGTACCCTGTCATAATGAATCAGGCAATGTCTCGGCTCTCTATGAGCGCGTCCTGGCCGTCATGGAGCAAACGGGGAAATCCTGGGAGCTGGTATGCGTCAACGACGGCAGTAGAGACGATACCTTGGATCGCCTCCTTGCTCTGCACAGCCAGGATACTCGGGTGGTGGTCATCGACCTATCCCGGAATTTTGGCAAAGAAGCCGCCTTAACCGCTGGACTAGATCATGCCCGGGGAGACTGCGCTATTCCACTTGATGCCGACCTCCAGGATCCACCAGAACTCATCCATGAGCTTCTCGAAAAGTGGCAAGAGGGCTACGACGTCGTCAACGCCGTGCGCCTATCGCGAAAGGGAGAGTCGTGGCTCAAGCGCGCAAGCGCCCACGCCTTCTACCGGTTCATCAATCGAATGAGCGACATACCGATACCCGAAGACACGGGAGATTTTCGGCTGCTTTCCCGCCCGGTGTTGGAAGCATTATCGCAACTCCCAGAGCGTCGCCGCTTCATGAAAGGACTGTTTGCCTGGGTCGGCTTCCGAACGACAGCCGTGTACTACCACAGAGAGCCCCGCCTGTCCGGAACCACCACCTGGAACTACTGGAAGCTGTGGAACTTTGCTGTGGAGGGGATCACATCCTTCAGCAAGGTGCCTCTGCAGCTTGCTGCACATATGGGTTTGATCGTGTCGGGTCTGGCATTCCTCTACGCGGTCTATCTCATCATCGGAACCCTGGTGTATGGAAACCCGGTCAAGGGCTATCCATCTATGATGGTAACGGTTCTATTCCTAGGTGGAGTGCAGCTGCTGGCACTAGGGGTAATGGGGGAGTATCTGGGCCGCATATACGAGGAAAGCAAGCTTCGTCCATTATATATAGTAAGGAGCATATGGGACTGAAAACTAAAACGCCATCCACGGGACGATACTTTATAAAGCGTTTGGCGCACTTCTCAGTGCTTACAGTGCTTACTCTACTTGCTCTTGTTACCAGCCTAGGGTCAGCTTTTCAGAATATACCGCTAGATTCAGACACGGCGGAAATGGCAATAATTGCCAATGGCGTTACTTCTCACGGGCTGTCTTGGCTCGCTCATTGGCAGTTTCCTCCAGATAACCAGATATTAAGCCTTCTGCCATTTGCTGTACCGTACTACTTGTTATTTGGCACATCACTTACAACCATCATACTACAAGGATGGTTAATTGTTGTCGCGAACGCATTAATGACCGCGCTTATTGTGCGAAATATTACAAAATCAACATCTTGGGGATCCGCTTCTTTTATTCTAGCATTAACAGCAAATCCACAACTATTGGGATCACCAGGTTTTTTGGCATTTCCAATCACTCATAACATTGTTTGGTTTTTTGGACTGCTTGGCTCCTATGGACTAATTAGATATATGAGTAGGCAGTCAGATAGTCTATCATTGGTTGTTATAGCTGTTTTTATAGGCACAGTCTCTGATCCATGGTTTACCGCAGCATTCACAATTCCTGCTTTTATAATTTCTTGGAAGTCGATGCAATGGTTCCGTATAGAACCGAGCCTACGCTCACTTATGATATCGGCAATTTTAATTCCTTTTGTTATTGGCGAAGCTGTCAGTACTATCCTTCATCACTTAGGCGTATTCTTGCCAAATGGAGATCTTGTTGCTCCCCCGGCCTTACTTGTAAGACATTTAATAATCCTCGGAAAAAGCCTATTATTAATGTTCTCTTTTACCCCTATCCCTAACGGTTTCCTTTATATACTTTGGATAATATATGTATTTGCAATGATAGTAGCGTTTATATTACTTAAATCAATACCTGTCGGAGATGATATAGAACGACTTTCTCTGCGTTTTTTTGTGTTATCGATATTAGTAATTATAATAGCGTTTATTTTTACAGGCTTTGCACAAGATATAGGAGCAGCCAGATTTCTCGTCAATGTGTATTATTCGGTAATTGTTATAATCTCAATACTTGTGCATAGATTATGGTCGAACATCATCAGTTGGAAAAGAGCGATCATTATCTTGCCGAGTATAGTTCTATTGTGTTACATCGTACTTACTGCCCACCTAATTGTAGATAATGGCATTTGTTACAATGTAAGTGCACGTGAGAAAAATGTTTATGCTCTCGAAAATTTTTTAGAAAGAAAAGGTCTATATTATGGATTCGGTCCTTATTTTCAAAACGTCAATACAATGTTACTAAATGTTGTCTCTGGCGGTCGCATTGTCGCTGTTCCGGTCTCCTGCGATATGGGATATGCTACTCCATTTTTTGGCGGCGGCGGAAACAGGCTTTGGCTATCTCAAAGTAAAGAGTTTTATCAAAGCGAATTTTTTGTTTTTGACAGCAAAGACATACGCTATAAAAGATGTGCAGAAAAAAACTTCGGAAATTATAACAAAATTTATCATCTCAACGACTGGACTATATTAGAATACCATAAAAACTTAGCGCCAACTTTATTGGAGAACGTAGAACGTAAGAACAAAAAATGGGTAGAATATAATATAAATAGAAACATGATCGGAATTATAAAAGTCTGCGATAAACTTAGAATGAATAATTGTTGGATAAAAAGCGCATATAGTTGGTCGTTAGCGCATGGTATCGGAAATTGAGGGTAAGGTAGGGAACCTCTGAATTAGCCTTCTGATACAATGGGCTGACCGAGTAGCGACGAGATACCACCATGCCCGGACAGATGACCCTTGCCGAAGAGCCCAGCCTGTCGCGGCGCCGCAGGCAGACCAAGCGAGAACGCTTTCTGGCCCAGATGGATACCGTGGTTCGCTGGGCCAGGCTTGTGGCCTTGATCGAGCCACACTACCCCAAGGGGGGCAGTGGCCGTGAGCCCATGCCCTTGGAGCGGATGCTGCGGATCCACTGTAAGCGCTCGCTATGCGGCGTTCTGTTTTTTGGTTAGACCTTTGGCCAAGCTACTGGCTCCAAGGAGTTGTCATGGGGCAGGATCATGGATCAAGGAAACGAGGCGCGTCTGCGCAGAGTAGCGCACTGGCAGGCAAAGGTGGACGAACAGGAGAACAGCGGTCTGTCGGTCCGGGAGTTTTGTGCTGAGCGGGGATTGGCTCCCTCACAGTTCTATTACTGGCGGCGGCGCTTGAGTGCGGTGGGGGTAGAGGGTCTCCCAGGCGAGGTGGATCCCGAAGTGGGTAAGACGCCAGCCTTCGTGGAACTGGACTTGGGAAGGCCAACCGCCGCACAGAAGGCTCTGCCTTTGGAGATTCGGCTGGATTTGGGAGGGGGCTGCACCCTGTCCATTCGCCGAGGCTGAGATGTTCTTCCCAGAGGGCCGGATCCGGGTCTTTCTCTGCCGGGTTCCGGTGGATATGCGCAAATCCTTCGACGGGCTCTCGGCTTTGGTGCGAAATACCCTGGCCCAGGACCCGTTGTCGGGGCATTGCTTCGTCTTCGTCAACCACCGGGCGACCCAGATCCGGGTGCTCTACTGGGACCGGACCGGCTACAGTCTTTGGGCCAAGCGCCTGGAACGCGGGCGATTTTGGGATTGGCGTAAGCCGCCGGCCTCGGAGATGGATTGGACCCATTTGAAGCTCTTGCTGGAAGGCATCGAGGTCGGGCGACAGCGGCGCCGATACCATCGCCAAGCCTCGGAAAAGCTTGCCGAAATATCGATATAATGCTATGATTCTGCAATGGAAACGGCAGAAATACCGATCCCCAAAACCTACCCCGAAGCCCTCGCTGCCTGGCAGCTGCAGCGAGCACTCAATGCCGCCATCCAGGAAGAACTCCAAGGGCTGCAGCAGCAACTGGACTGGCTCCGCCGCCAAGTTTTCGGCCAGAAAAGCGAGCGCCGGGTTCCTCCGCCTCCTGTGGAGCAGTTGAGCCTCGGCCAGGATTTTTCGGCTGATGAAGCGCCACAAGCTCCCCTGCGCAGCGTCGCCGCCCATACCCGCAGAGCCTCCAGGCACCCCGAAGATCGCGCCGAGAGCCTGCCCTTCTTCGACGAAGGCCGGGTACCGATAGAAACCATCCTCCTTCCGGCTCCCGAGGCCGAGGGCCTCGATCCGGGCTCCTACGAGGTCATCGACACCAAGGTCAGCTACCGTCTCGCCCAACGCCCCGGCAGCTATGTGGTCCTCAAGTACGTGCGGCCGGTGATCAAGCTCCGGGAAACAGAAACGCTCCATACGGCCCCGGCGCCCGTGGGCGTGCTCGAGGGGAGCCGGGCCGACGTCAGCTTGCTGGCCGGGGTCCTGGTGGACAAATTCCTGTATCACTTGCCCCTGTACCGGCAACACCAGCGGATGGTGGCCCAAGGCCTGCGGGTCAGCCGCTCCTGGCTCACCGATCTCGTGCAGCAGTCCATCCTACTCCTCTCCCCCATCTATACGGCCCAGTTCGAGAGCATCCGGCAGTCCCGCGTGCTGACCATGGACGAAACCCCCATCAAGGCCGGACGGTCTGGTAAGGGCACGATGCACCAAGGCTACTTTTGGCCGGTCCTGGGAGAGTGCCAGGAGATCTGCTTCCCCTATACCAAAACCCGGGGGACGATCCACATCCGCGAACTCCTGGGCCCCCTGGAGCCCGGCACGGTACTCCTGAGCGATGGCTATGCCGCCTACACCCGGTTCCAGAGGGAGACCGAGGGCCTAATCCACGCCCAGTGCTGGAGCCATGGCCGTAGAGAGTTCGTCCAGGCCGAAGCCCACGAACCCGAGCGGGTGGCCGACGCCCTGGAGCAGATCCGCACCTTCTACCGCATCGAAGAGGAAATCCGGGAGAAAAACCTGACGGGCGAGGCCAAGCGCGAGTACCGCTATCTCCATACTCGCCCCGTGTGGCCCAGTTCTTTGCCTGGGTGGAAGAGCAACTGCTCGATACGGCGCTGCTCCCCAGCAATCCCTTCACCAAGGCCCTAGCCTATGTCCACAGTCGCAAGGGCTCACTCCAGGTCTTCCTGGAGGATCCGGAAGTGCCCATAGACACCAACGAGGTCGAAAAACAGATCCGGCCCATTGCTGTGGGAAGGCGAAATTGGATGTTCTGCTGGACCGAACTGGGGGCCGAGCATCTCGGCATCATCCAGAGTCTATTGAGCATCTGCCGACTCCAGGGAATCGATCCCTACGATTACCTTGTGGACGTCCTCCAGCGGGCCGGAACCCATCCCGCCAAAGACGTAGCCCAACCCCTCGATTGTGGAAAGAACAATTCGCCGAGAACCCTCTGCGTTCGGATTTGTACCGCATCCGCGGCCAGCACTGAAGAACGCCGCGTAGCGATCGCTTACCGCATCTTCGCGACAAGCCGAGGGAACCCGCTGCTTAGCGACAATTATCTTGTCCTGGGCGTGACAAGGTAATTGACGCCGAGCAACCCGCCTTTCGCGAACTCCGCCGCGTACTTGTCGCGTTTGAGTGAGAGATCGCTGACGCCATCGGCGACTGCGTTGACGATTTGCCAGCTGTGATTCGGGTCGCGCATCAGCACGTAATCGATGGTGTGGCGCTTACCGCCCTCCGTCTGCAAGCGCGTCAGGACAGCGGCAGTCGTGGGGCCCAGCGATTGTACTCCAGCGATGCGAATTGCAGCTTTTCCGTTGTTGAAATGGCGCGTGTAGCTTGTCGCGGTGTATTGGGTCAAAAGCTACTGAAAAGCCTGCTTCTGGAGCGGCTCCAGTTTGGTGTAATCGGGGCCGAGGGTGAGCCTGGCAATTTCGCGCACATCAAAATCCGTGCGGACGATGCGGCCCTAGTAGGGCAGGCGTTGTTGCCAGGACTGGGTGGATGGCTGGTGCAGGCTGTGGAGTAGGTTCTGGTCTTGGATGCTTTGCACCGACCGGACATCGCGCCACCGAGAGCGAGTCTGACGGTGAGAGCCCATGTGACTCACGGTTCTGGGGAACTTTCGCGACGGGACTTCGGTCTTTTTTAGCGCTGAAAACAGGCAAGCGAGGAGGCTACTATGGAGAATCTTTTGGTGAAAAGGAAAAAGCTCGTGCTGTCGCTCTCCGCCGCGCTGGTGGGGGTTGCATGCTTGGCCTATGGACCGCTTTCCCATGCGGCGGTGGGCGGGTCGGCGCAGCCGCAAGTGATCGTGCACACCTATCGGATCCCCAACGGTGTCGTTCGCGTCGAGAGTGTGACGTGGGGCACGCCCAATCCCGTCTCCGAGCAGGTCGTGCGCCTCACTCCCGCCCAGGCGCAGGCCCTCGCGTCCCAGAGCTTGCGGCAGGTGGCGGAACTGCAGGCGCAACCGCAGTGGCAAATGCGCTGGATGCAGCAGATGATGGAGACGGCCTTTGCTGAGCCCTTTGCCATGGTTACGCCACCGCCCATGACGGTGGGTTGGTCCCTTCTCAGTGTTCCCGTTGCTGCGGCCCCAGATATTCCACAGCGGGTGCAGCCGAATGTTGGCCCGCACAGCGCGCCACCCATTTCCGATGTGCCCGAACACCAGATGGTGCATTGTCGCTGGGCCCAGTCTGCACCCGTATCCCCTGCAAGCAAAACCCGTATCTGACGGGTCATGTCGCGGACCGCGAGGGCGGCCTCGCGGTCCGACGGCGTTTTCCCTATGTCCCAACGCTAACCTTTTGCCAGAAAAGGGCGATGTTTATTACGGTCTCCTCTGCCCGGCAGCAACGGCGACGTGGGTAGTCGGTGGCTGCTTGCTCCGTATGTCGAGCTCCACCTCTCCAACGCTTGCATGCAAATTGTCGGGCTTGCTTGATCATGACCAGAAATGTCTCCCAAAGCAAAAGTTATGGGGTCATTGGGAAATGGCTAATGGCAATTATTAATCTATCAAGTCGATGCCCTCACTGGAAAAGCGTTTTCCGGCAGCGCGGCGGCTGTTATGCCCGTTTTTAAATAGCTTCCCGATCGAGTGTTGGACGAACACAAGCGCAGAAACGCGGCGCGAGCGATAGCGATGTTGGCAGGGGGGCGGCAGAGCAGTTGCCTATTCGATCCGGGGAATCCGAGGGGTTTTTTCACGATTTTCGGTGCGTCAATGGGCGGGTGTCCCGCGAGCAGCGACCGATTATTGGAATGGTCTGCCACGCCCAACGCTGCTGGCCTGCAGGTGACTTCCCACCGCCAATGACCGATACGCCTGTATTACCTGTCTCACGACCATTTGACATTGATGCATAGGCCAAGACCAGAAGGTGTCCCATGGAAGGATCAACTTAGCCTAGCGCGCGTCCGGGCCGGGAGGTCGGCGATTCGACTTTTGTGCCACCGCTACGGTTTCGTTTTGTTTACACCAAGGTGTATGTACCGGCTGCCCATGTGTCCATCCGACTATGGTGTATAAGATTTATCGCACGTTCTGACGTTACTATTATGAAATGCGACTTGCTCTCTGCTAGACTAAAGCATATGGTTATCCTACCTAATCGATCGGTTCTTGGTCCTAGACCTTTCTGCACAGGGGTATATCAGGCAAACGAATGAGTTTGACTCAGGATGATTCAAATCTCGGCATGCTACTACCGTTCCGCTCGGAGATGGACCTGGCCTCGTATCTTCAGCTGTTGATGCCCGAGTTCCAGCCCGCCGTCGGATTTGCCGAGAGTCGGATATGCGATGGGCGAAGAGGCGCCGCCGTCATCCTCTCGACCGACCCCAACGATGGCGGTCACCCCTACGTTTTCGAGGGCTGCGATGCGACCTCACAGAATCTTTTGTTCACGCCGGCACGCCCCAATTTTCTGGGGGACGAGCTCTACCGGCGCGCCTTGCTCGTCATAGAACAGGATGGCCGCATCAGCATGGGACTGTCGAGCTTTCTGTACCGTCACCAGGGACAGACCCACTTCAGCCCACCCGGCTTGGTCTACCAGCGCAACACGCGCAAGGACAAAAGAATCCTCATCGAAGGAGATATCCTGATTCGGCGTCGGGATGGGCGAACCGTTCTGGCTAGACTAAACGACTTTAGCCCCTCGGGAGCCAGTTTCTACACGGATGAGCCTTTCGCTGTGGGAGAGACCTTCCTGGCCGAGTTTGAGGTTCTGGATTGCGGTATCTGTGAGACCGTAGTAACGACCGCACGGCGTGAGGATTCACCCCTTGGCGTTCCATATCGCCACCTCGTCGGCGTCAAGATGCAGCTCACGGCTGCTCAACGCAAGAAGGCGGAACAACTGTATCTGTGCAAGAAAGCCGAGTCCATGAAACGGGTCGTCGATTCTGCGACGTCTCGTCATGGTTAGCTGCCGCCCAGATATACACAAGCACATTAGCAAGAGAGCTTCCCCGTGACATCTGGCGCCAACGAATCCACCAGTAGCCCGCCCGATTTTCTCGGGCTGCAGAGTTCGGATTTTCAGCTTATCGAACGCTACCTGGGCTGCCTGGAAGCGGATGCGCCCGCGTTAGCCCGCGCCTTTTACGACTATTTGCTCGCGTACCCTGTCACTGCTGCCGTTTTCCGGGACTTCTCCCGCATTCGCCTGGATGCCCTGCTCCAGAAGCAGGCAGAGCACATCCGCGGGCTTTTGGTCAGTCACCTGGACGAGTCCTGGCAGGAGACCATGCGCGGAATCGGGGCCCTGCACTACTATCGTGGCATAGAGCCCGCCTGGGTCGCCGGCGCCTATATCCTCTACTGGCGCCACTGGCAACAGGTGCTACAGAAGCAAGTCCCGGTAAAGGAGAGGGATCCTCTACGGGATGCCCTGTTCCGCCTGCTGATCGGCGATCTCATGCTTCAGCTCGACGGCTATGCCCGGGCCTCCCGTGAGAACGATGCCGAGCGACTGGCCTTGTTCGATGTCCTGCTGGGTGTTCTCGCTACTCCCCGCGGTGGGAAGTCCCCACGGCCAGAGGGGTTGTTGCAGCAGATTTGCGAGGCTTTACCGCACAAAAGTAGCAACGTGCGCCTGGCCGGTTATGTGGTAGGCGAAGCCGTTGGCGAGGTATTGATTCCAGAATGCTTGGCCGGGCTCCCATTGCCGACACTGCAGATTCCAAAGGTTGCCGGAGATCCCTGCTGGGAGGCATGGGAGAGCGGACGGACGATCATTTTTCCCGCGGACGATCCGCAGGCGCCGGAGTGGATTCGAGCTCTGCGCGATCGTGTTGGGGAAATCGGCTGCTTTCCGTTCAGGGCCGAAGACCTGCGCGGCGTAGGTCTGATTGGCGTGGGCGAGAAGGGCTATTTCCAGCGTGTGGGATCGGCTTATTTCGATGCCTTCAGCCACTTGGGGAAAATGGTACTCTCCCTGCGTAATCAGGCCTTGCGCGACCCCCTTACCACCCTGCCCAACCGTGCCCTTTTCCTGGATCGTTTGGATATTGCCCGTAACCAGGCACTGCGGCATGAGCGGCTATTGGGAGTAGCGCTCCTCGATCTCGATGGATTCAAGCAAGTAAACGATCGTTTGGGCCATGGCGCCGGCGATCAGTTGCTGCAAGCCTTGGTGCAACGGCTGCAGGCGCAGCTGCGGGCTGGGGATACCCTTGCGCGCATGGGTGGCGACGAGTTTGGCCTGCTGCTGCCGGGTCTGGAACGCGTCGACGATCTCGAAGTCGTCTGCGAGCGCCTGCTGGCCGCCATTCGGGAACCCATTAAAATTCAGGGTGAAGCCGTCCACATTTCCGGAAGCCTCGGTGTCACCCTCTTTCCTCTGGACGACGGCGATGCCGACACGCTCATCCGACACGCCGATATGGCGCTCTATGCCGCCAAGGAGGCGGGAAGAGACCGGTGCAAACTGCACACCCTGGCCATGGACGAGTCCGTACAGGCAGAAGCAGGGAAGCGCATCTTGGTGGAGCAGGCTTTGCGGGAGGATCGCTTGGTCCTGCACTATCAACCTATTGTGGCCAGCGTCGCTGGAGTGGTGGGCGTGGAGGCCCTCCTGCGCTTGCGCCACCCCGAAAAAGGGCTGCTTACGCCGGCAGCATTTTTCTCCTCCCTGGACAACCCCCTCCTGGTGCGTCCCATTGGCCGCTTCGTTCTGGATAGCGCGTTGCGGCAGGCAGCTATCTGGCAGAGGGAGGGCTTGGCCCTGCGCATAGCCGTGAATATCAGTGCCCGCCACCTGCTCGATGCCCGTTTCCTGGAAGATTTGCAGGAAGCCTTGGCCAATCACGCGAGCGTGCCGCCGGAACAGTTGGAGATCGAGATCACCGAATCGGCGCCCTTGCTCGATCTTGCGGAAACCCAAAAACTCCTGAACGCGTGCCAGGCCCTTGGGGTACGCGTCGCCCTCGACGACTTCGGTACCGGCAATGCCTCCCTGACCTACCTGCAGCAGCTTCCTGCCCATTCCATCAAGATCGACCAGGGTTTCGTGCGCGATATGCTCGATGATCCCAAGGATCTTGCCATTGTCGCAGCAGTGATCACCGCGAGCCGGATGTTGGGCCTGGAGACGATCGCCGAGGGAGTGGAAAGGGCGGAGCTCGCGGCCCTGCTGGCCAAGATGGGTTGCAGCCACCTGCAAGGATACCTCTTCGCCAAGCCGCTCCCGGCGGAAGCCATCCCCGCCTGGGTTGCCGGTTTTCGGGCCATTCCCCTCAGCAGGGACGCCTTACCTACCATGGATGTCCTGCCGCCGATCTTGGAGGGGCAGATCCTGCGCGTGCAGGAGTTCCTCCGTGCCCTGCGCCAGGAACGTCCACTCCCCGCCCACGTCATAGAAGCGAATGCCGAGGAGTATTGCCACATCGGGCGATGGCTGAGGGGAGAGGGCGCGCTCCTCTTTGGCGAATCACCGGATTTCGTGGGTCTCCTTGCCCGCCACGAACGCATCCATCGGTTCGCCCGCGCGGCCAAGTCCCTTTTCGATGCTGGGGACGTGGAGAAGGCCATGCATCAAGGAGAACTCCTGATCTGGAGAATCGCTCGCTGATGCGCGAGTTATTGGTCCTGATAAAGCAACGGGAATACGATTTCACGGAAGACTGAGGTCCTCCGTGGGAGAGGTGGTCCCCCATTCTGGACAGCCTGCTGGATCGATCAAGCTCTGGGCAATTCTCTGGCGGGTCTGTCTGCCTGTTTCGCTGGTACGGTCATGATCCGTGGTGGGTCATGCCCCCGACTGCCTAGTCGCTGAACATGGCTTATGTCCTGCCCGTGTCCGAGGGGAACTCGTAGAGCTTGACGGGTATGGTTCAGGCGCTGTCGCCGTCATCTGTGTGATGGGTTTTATTGGTCGGGGAGACAGGATTCGAACCTGCGACATCCTGCTCCCAAAGCAGGCGCGCTACCAGGCTGCGCCACTCCCCGATGTCCGCAAGCATAGCGGCCAGGGGTTGGTGGGTCAATCCAGGCGGGCGAGCTTGCGGCGCAGACGGTCCAGTTCGTTGCGCGCCATGGCTATGCCATCGTTGAGGCGCGCGCGCTCCTTTTCGGATAGTTCCTTGCCCTTCTCCACCAGCTCCTCGCTGTAGATGGCGATGGTATCCAGCAACTCTTCCACACGGGCGTTCATGCGCTCGCGCGAGGCGGCCATGCGATCCCAGGCGCGGTTGGCCTGCCGGCGCAATTGCTCACGGGTACGCTCGCCCGCCTGCGGGGCAAAGAGCAGGGCGACGGCGGCTCCCGCGAGCGCTCCGGCAAAGAGGGCCGTCCCCAGTGCGCCGTATCCCAGACCGCGATCTTCCTCGTCGTATTCCATGGTGGTTCCTCCGTGGTTCAGGTGATGACCGTAGGCTGTGTACGACCCGATAGCGCCTCCAGACGGCAAAGCTCCCGTCCCAGCCGGATGAGATCCTGCAGCACGCGCTGCGGATTCTGCAGCTGTCGCTGGACATCCGCTACCGGCGTCTCATGGTAGATGCGCAGGGTGGCTCCCGAGGTTCCCGTTCCCGACAGGCGGAAGATCAGACGGGAACCATCGTCGAACAGGATGCGTATCCCCTGATGCAAGCTGTGGCTGCCATCCACAGGATCAGTATAGGCGAAATCGTCGGCCAGACGAACCTCCCGGCCGGCGAGCTTCTGGCCGGAGAGCACGGGTAGCTGGTGGGTGACCGCTGCCATCAGGTCGGCGCCCACCTCCGCCGGCAGATCCTCGTAGTCGTGTCGGGTGTAGTAATGGCGGCCATGGTCACGCCAGTGCTGGGTAAGGATCTCTGCCACGCCTTGGCCGCGGGCAGCGAGGATGGAGAGCCAGGCCAGCACTGCCCACAGCCCGTCCTTTTCGCGTACGTGATTGGAGCCGGTGCCGAAGCTTTCCTCGCCGCAGAAGGTGATGGCGCCGGCGTCCAGCAGGTTGCCGAAAAACTTCCAGCCCGTCGGCGTTTCGTAGTGGGGAATACCCAGGCGCTGGGCGACGGCATCCACCGCCTGACTGGTGGGCATGGAGCGGGCGACACCGCTCAAGCCCTGGCGATAGGCGGGGATGCAGGTCGCCCCCGCGGCCAGGACGGCCAGGGAGTCGCTGGGAGTGACAAAGATGCCGCGGCCAAGGATCATGTTCCGATCGCCATCGCCATCCGAAGCCGCGCCAAAATCCAGCTCCTCGCCCGTGAGCAGGGCATCAGCCAGTTCCTTGGCATAGACCAGATTGGGGTCGGGGTGCGCACCGCCGAAATCCGGCAGCGGCTCGCCGTGCACGACCGTCCCCGCCGGTGCTCCCAGACGCCTTTCCAGAATCTCGTGGGCGTAGGGTCCGGTGATGGCGTGCAGGGCATCGAAGCGCATGCGGAAAGGGCCGCGCAGCAGGCGCGAGAGTGCGTCGAAGTCAAAGAGGCTCTCCATGAGCTCGGCATAATTCTGGACGGGGTCGATGACCTCCACCACCATCTCACCACAGTGGCTGCTGCCCAGGCTGCCGAGATCCACTTCCGGGACCCCCGTGACGATGTAGTAGCGATCGATACTCTTGCTGCGTGCCCAGATGGCCTCGGTCACCGACTCCGGTGCCGGACCGCCGTTGCTGACGTTGTACTTGATGCCAAAGTCGTGATCCGGCCCGCCCGGATTGTGGGAAGCCGACAGTATGATGCCGCCGTGGGCCAGGTTGCGACGGATCAGTGCCGACACCGCCGGGGTGGAGAGCAGACCATCCCTTCCCACCAGCACCCGGCCCCAGCCATTGGCCGCCGCCATGCGCAGGATGATCTGAATGGCCTCGCGATTGTAGTAGCGGCCATCGCCACCCAGGATCAGGGTCTTTCCCTGGCGATCGGGCAGCACATCGAAAATGGCCTGGACGAAGTTTTCCAGGTAGTGCGCCTGCTGAAAAACGGTCACCTTCTTGCGCAGGCCAGAGGTGCCCGGACGCTGATCCGGAAAAGGCGTGGTCGGGACGGTGGCGATGGGCACGGTGCGCCTCAATTATCCAAAGGGATGTCGAGAATGGTGGTCTGCCGGGTGGCATCGGTGCGCACCCACAGCGTGTATCCGCCGATCTGCCAGGTGGTGACGATGGTGGCACCGCTATCGATGGCCTGGCGGCTGGCTGCGGCGAGGTCCTCGTCCATGCTCTCCTCCCAGTCGCCGGTGGCATGGCGGCGGAGGATCTCCTGAGGGTCCACGTTGCCGGCCTCCAGAATTGCCCAGGCATCGGGGGAGGCGAGGATCTGGCCCATGGGAAAAAGCAGGGTCTTGGAAGCACTCATTTGGAAACACTCATAGGGAAAAACCTTGGCTGCGGAGAAAATCTCGACTGGGGGCCGCGCATTCGTCCATGAGCCGTCGCCGATGGGGATTGTGGCGCACGCGGCGGGCAAGCAGCACTGGCTCGGCGAGACCTGCGGCAGCGTAGACATTGGCGGAGGGGAAAAAGCAGGTGTGCAGGAATTGGTGGATCACCCGCCGCAGCAGTGGACTCAGGAGCCGTTTTTGCCAGGCGCTCAGACGTCGACTGCGCTCCTGGATGGTGGCGCGGGCGAAGGCCATGTGCCTGGCCTCCTCGCGCATGTGGATCTGGGTAATGGCGAGTACCGCCGCGGGCAGTTCCTTGTCCGCGAAAATGCGCCGGTTGAGGCGGTCGGGGATGTTTTCCCCAACCAGGATGGTGGCCCAGAAAGCCGCCGACCCCTCGGGAGCGAAGCGCGCGAAGGCGCTCGCCAGGCGCGGCCGGTCTCGGGCGCTGGACATGAAGGGAATCTGAGCACGCCTCTGCAGTTCCAGAAACATCAGGCTGTGGCCGATTTCCTCACGCATCTCGTGGAGCTGATAGCGGTAGGCGGCGGGGTCGCGATACATCTCTGCCAGGCGATTGCGTCCAAGACGCTCGATGAACAGCGCCTCGAGCCACAGGCCCAGTTCACAGAAAGCCACGAATTCTGCTTGCGAGAGTCGGATACGTTCCTCGACGCTCAGGGCATCGAACTCCGGCAAGCCATAAAGGGAAAGGAGCGGCTCGGGGAGCCAGGGCGCATCGAAGCGCAGGCTGTCCCAGGCAACGGCCGAAACCGGATCACGATAGTGGCTGCTGTGCGCGTTCAGACGCAAAAGCAAGGCCTCGTGGTGGTGGCGAACGACGGCAGACGACGGTAGCGACTCTGGACGGTTCATGATCGCATTCTGCCACGTTGCAAGGGGGTCTCCAAGGGCGCTCTCCGGCGTTACGCGGGCCATGGACAAAGCGGGGCGGGCCAGCGCCGGTGAAGTGCATACCCGTCTCCGCGGGTTTTGCGCCCCGGCCCCGGCTGGCGCACAATATGGGATATCAGGGGGTTCCATGTTCGACAATCTCACCCAGAAGCTCAGCCAAAGCTTCCGCAACCTGCGTGGTCAGGGGCGGCTCAGCGAGGACAACATCCGCGATGCCCTGCGCGACGTGCGCATGGCCTTGCTCGAGGCCGACGTAGCCCTGCCGGTGGTCAAGGACTTCATCCAGGCCGTGCGCGAGCGGGCGCTGGGTGAGGAGGTCACCCGCAGCCTCACGCCGGGGCAGGTCTTCATCAAGATCGTCCACGATGAACTGGTGGCGCTCATGGGTGCCACCAACGATCGCCTGGATCTGCAGGTACGGCCACCGGCCGTCATCCTCCTGGCCGGTCTGCAAGGTTCGGGCAAGACCACTACGGCGGCAAAACTTGCCCTGTGGCTGACGGAGCGGGAGAAGAAACGGGTCTTGTTGGTCAGCACGGACGTCTACCGTCCGGCGGCCATGGACCAGCTGCGCAATCTGGGCCGCGACATCGGCGTCGAGGTCTTTCCCAGTGACCCCAGCCAGGCTCCGCTCACGATCGCGCGGGACGCCCTGGCCGAGGCGCAGCGCAAGGTCATGGACGTGCTTATCGTCGACACCGCCGGTCGTCTCCATGTGGACGAGGAGATGATGCGCGAGGCCAAGGATCTCGCCGCCGTCGTCCAGCCGGCGGAGCTCCTTTTCGTGGTGGATGCCATGACGGGACAGGACGCCGTCAACACCGCCAAGGCCTTCGACGCCGCCTTGCCGTTGACGGGGGTCATCCTCACCAAGGCGGACGGAGACGCGCGCGGCGGTGCGGCCCTGTCCATCCGCGCCGTCACCGGTAAGCCCATCAAGTTCATCGGTGTGGGCGAAAAGGTGCGCAAGGGTCTGGAGCCTTTCCATCCCGATCGCATGGCGTCCCGCATTCTCGGCATGGGCGATATCGTCAGCCTGGTGGAGCAGGTGCAGCAGGACGTCGGCCAGGAGCAGGCCCAGCGCATGACGGAAAAGCTGCGCAAGGGCAAGGGCTTCGACCTGGAGGATTTTCGGGAGCAGCTGCGTCAACTGGAGCGCATGGGTGGCATGGCCAGTCTGATGGACAAGCTTCCGGGCATGGGTGAACTGCCGGCCGAGGCGCAGAGCGCCCTCGCCGACCAGAAACCCATGCGCCGGCTGGAGGCCATCATCAACTCCATGACGCCGCAGGAGCGCCGTCACCCCGAGATCATCAAGGCCTCGCGCCGCCGCCGCATTGCCGCCGGCTCCGGCACCACGGTGACCGAGGTCAACCGTCTCCTCAAGCAGTTCGAGATGATGCAGAAGATGTTCAAGAAGATGGGTAAAGGCGGCAAGGGCTTGGGGCGTCTTCTGGGTATGAATCCCCGGAACCTTTTGAAAGGTGGTCTGCCCTTTTCTTGAGGGGGCGTCTGAAGTCTTTCAATGGCCGACATTTTTGGTTACGATACGCGCCTTTCCCGGCACGCATGCGTGCCTGCAGGGTGTTCAAGGAGAATCTATGGTAGTCATTCGTATGGCAAGGGGCGGCGCCAAGAAGCGGCCTTTCTACCACATCGTGGTGGCCGACAGCCGCTCCCGCCGGGATGGGCGCTTCATCGAGCGCTTGGGTTTCTACAATCCCATCGCCAACCCGTCGGAGCTGCGCATCGACAAGGAACGAGCAGCGTATTGGTTGGCCCAGGGTGCCCAGCCCTCGGATACCGTGGCGCGCTTCCTCAAGCAGGAAGGCGTGAGCAGGGCAGGTGCCACAGCCTGAAGATGCCTGGACCGTCCTCGGACGGATCTCGGGGGTGTACGGCGTCCGCGGTTGGGTCAAGGTCTTCTCCTTCACCCAAAGCCGCGAAGGTATCCTCGACTATCCACTCTGGCATCTGGGAAGTGTGCGCAGGCCTGTCCGAGTGCTGGAGGGCCGCCTTCAGGCCGGTGGCATAGTCGCTCATCTGGAAGGGATCGATGACCGCGATACGGCCGCGGCTTTGGTCGGACAGGATATAACGGTGCCGGTGTCGGCCCTGCCGGCCCTGCCCGACGGGGAGTTTTACTGGTTTCAGTTGCAGGGCCTTGCGGTGGTCAATCTGGACGATGAACGATTGGGCACCGTGGCCGGACTTCTGGAGACCGGCGCCAACGATGTGCTGGTGGTGCACGATGCGCAAGGGACGGAAATCCTCATCCCCTGGGATGCACACGCAGCCGCCGGAGTCGACTTGGAACAGGGCCGGATTACCGTGGATTGGCAGCGGGACTGGTGATGCGCTTTGATGTCATCAGCATCTTTCCACAGCTCATCGAGCAGTACCTGCAAGAGGGCGTGGTCGGTCGCGGTCTGGCTCAGGGACATTTCCGCCTGGGGCTGTGGAATCCTAGGGATTTCAGCACCCTGGCTCATCGTCGGGTAGACGATCGCCCCTTCGGTGGGGGGCCGGGCATGGTGATGATGGCGCCTCCCCTGTTGGCGGCCATTGCTGCCGCCCGGGAAGCCAACCCTGGAGCGCCGGTGATTTACCTGTCGCCCCAGGGAAAAGTATTGAACCAGGGCGCGCTGCAGCGCTTTGCGGGCTGCGATGGCTTGATCTTGCTGGCCGGACGTTACGAGGGCATAGACGAGCGGGTCATGTCGGCGGTGGATGAAGAGTGGTCCATCGGCGATTACGTGCTCGCCGGTGGGGAACTCCCAGCCCTGGTGCTCATGGAGGGGGTGGCGCGACTCTTGCCCGGAGTCCTCGGGCATCCGGATTCCGCCGGGGAAGACAGCTTCGCGCACAATGGCCTGCTGGACTGCCCTCACTACACGCGGCCGGAGCGAGTCGGTACGCAGGAGGTGCCCGCCGTGTTGTTGTCCGGGGACCATCGCCGTATCGCCCGCTGGCGTCTGCGGCAGGCGCTGCGGCGCAGTTTGGAGCGCCGCCCGGATCTGATGCAGGCCCGGGGGCTGAGCGCCGAGGAACGCGCCCTGTTGGAGCAAGAGGAAAACTGAAACAAGCTGGTGGGTCGGGTTTTTTGAGGAGTGGGTCATGAACGTCATCGATACAATCAACCAGGAAGAAATGGGTGCGGATTTGCCGGCTTTTGGTGCCGGTGACACCGTTGCCGTACACGTCAAGGTCAAGGAAGGCGACCGCGAACGCGTTCAGATATTCGAGGGTATCTGCATCGCCCGGCGCAACCGCGGCCTGCATTCGGCCTTCACGGTGCGCAAGATCTCCAACGGCGAGGGTGTGGAGCGGGTTTTCCCTGCTCAGTCGCCGGCGTTGGTCAAGGTAGAGGTAAAGCGGCGCGGCGATGTTCGCCGTGCCAAGCTCTACTACCTGCGCAACCTGTCGGGTAAGGCCGCTCGGATCAAGGAAAAGCTGGGCTGATGTCGAGCCCGGAACCGGAGCCCAGCTCGGGGTTCCGGACCTGGTCCTGCGCTTCGCCGGCGGAGCAGGATGCCTGCTGGGCTGATCCCACGGCGGCCGGCACCCTTCGCCGCGCGTTATGGCACACGATTCTCGGGCGTTGGCAGGAGAGTTTGGGCGATGCGGCGGCTCTGGAGGGTCTCATCGAGCAGCTCAACTGGCTGCAGGTGGCCTCCTCCATGCCTGGATCCTGGGTATTTCCCTGGCTGACTCGCTGGTTGAATCCGGCCGCGACGGTACCTGCTCGCGCGGAACAGATCATCGCCCAGCACCACGCCGATCCCGCCCTGCCCCTGGATATGGAAGGGGAAGAACTGGGGCGCCGACTTGCCGCGCGTGAACCCGGGCCGCTGTTATCCCTTTTGCTGAGTATGGCTGAGGACGAGCGGGCGCGGGAGCTGGTCGTGGCGGGTATCGGCCTGACCGTGGCCGCCGACGCTGAAGGGTGTGGACTGCGCTGCCGTCTGGCAGCAGCGTGGGCGGTACAGGCACCCACCCTGGACGCCGCCGATTTTGCCGCTTCCGCCTGGCTTCTGGTGCGTAGCCACTGGTCTTTGCCGGCCTCCTGCACGGTAGTGGTCCCCGAGAGCCTTTCTCCGGGCAAGCAGGCCGAGGAGAAGCCCCTGCTGGTGAGCCTGCGTGAGCGCGATCTCCCAGCCTACATGCAGCACCTGCGGGCCATGGGCGACCAGCCTCTGGCCGCCCTGCGCCAGCTCTTCCTGAGCACTGGCCTTGCCATCCTCGAGTGCGCGGAGGATGCCCGGCGGCGCGACCTTGTCCGACTCTATCTGTGGATGGGGAGCAGTCTGCAACTGCCCCACCGCAGTCGCCACCAAAGCCGGCGGCTGCTGTTCAGTGTTGCCGCCGCACTCTTTCGTCAGGCGGGCTGGCAGAGCATCCATACGGCACCCAGTGTTCAGGAACTACAGAGTTACGGTGAGGCGGTGCGGGCTGGGAGGGCCGCTGTGCCCACCCATCCCTGGCAAAGCAGCATCGCAGCGACTCTGGACGGGCAGCCAGAACACGCGGCAGACTGGTGGCGTGCAGCGGCTCTGCAGTATGCTGGGGATACGGCGGAAGAGCGGCCGCATTTTTTCGCCCTTTGGCACACGGCCAAAACGGCGGATAGCTTGGGGGGAGGTCCTTTGGCGTGGATACATCCGCTGGTGTTCCAGGCGCTGAACCGAGTCTGATCTGCCGGTATTGGCAGCCCGAGTGGGGCGGAATCGAGGCCCAGTTCCGCGATGGCAACCTGATCCGATTGGCCTTTGCTGAGGCACCTGCAGCCGTGTTCCCAGGGATGCCGCCCACGGCACCTTTCCCGGCACCCCTTCAAGCGCTTTTGCAGAGCTACTTTTCCGGCATGGCCATGGCGACGGAGGACGCCCTGCGCGTCGTCCCTATCCGCCTTCACGGTACTCCCTTTCAAGAGCGCGTCTGGGCCGCCCTGACGGAGATCCCCCACGGCCAGACCCGCAGCTACGGGCAGCTGGCGCGCGCCTTGGGCAGCGCGCCTCGAGCCGTGGGCCAAGCCTGCAAGGCTAACCCCATTGCCATCCTGGTCCCCTGTCATCGTGTGCTTGCCGCTGCGGGGCTGGGCGGTTATGCGGGCGCCCGCGACGGTCCGGCCCTGGCCCGCAAGGCGGCCCTGCTGCATCTGGAGGGCGCCATTTGATTGCTACTGCGACGCCCGGGAGAGCGGCGCGAGATCCCGTAGACGAGGATTTAGCGCGCTTTCTCGATCACCTTTGGCTGGAGGGCAATCTGGCTGCCAACAGCCTCGAGGCCTACAGTCGCGATCTGCGCCTACTGGCCACGTATCTGGCGGCCTCCCAGCGGCGTCTGCGCGATGCCGATGCCGCCGATCTGTCCCTCTTTCTTGCCCAGCGCCTGCAGGGAGGCGCGGCTCTGCGTAGCGTTGCCCGGCAACTTTCCAGCCTGCGACGCTTCTACGCCTTTGCGCAGCGGGAAGGCTGGCGCGGTGACGACCCCAGCGCGTCGTTGCAGCATCTGCACATCGGTCGGCACCTGCCCGCCGTACCCAGCGAAGGGGAGGTGGATGCCCTGCTTGCGGCACCCGATCGCCGTACCGTACTCGGTCTTCGCGATGCGGCCATGTTGGAGACCCTCTACGCCACCGGTTTGCGGGTGTCGGAACTGGTGGGCCTGCTCTGCTCACAGCTGGATCTCGAGGCTGGCGTCGTCCTGACCCTAGGTAAAGGCAGCAAAGAGCGGCTGATTCCCGTGGGCGAGGTGGCTCTGGAGACCCTCCACCGCTACCTGCGGGAGGCCCGCGGTGCCTTGCTCGGGCACAAACAAAGTCCTGCCCTTTTCCTGACGGTCCGTGGCGAAGCCATGAGCCGCCAGAGGTTCTGGCAGACCATCAAGGCCCATGCGACGAAGGCAGGGATTCGCAGCGCCTTCTCGCCGCACAGCCTGCGTCACGCTTTTGCCACCCACCTCCTGGATCACGGCGCCGATCTGCGCAGTGTCCAGCTCATGCTCGGTCACGCGCAACTGAACACCACAGAAATCTACACCCACATTGCGCAGGCGCGTCTGCAAAACCTGCACCGACAGCATCACCCCCGCGGCTGACGCCGTGCGGTCAGTTTACCCGGCCCACCGCCTGCCGTAGGCGCGCAGAGAGGCTGGACCCGGGCGCCCCTCAGTGCCTGGGCAGGGTCACCACCACATAGATGCTGGAAGGTCCTTGGCGCACCAGAACCGGGATGGGGGTATCCGCCGGCAGATGGCGAACGATATCCGCCAATTGCTGGGGTGAGGTGATATCCTGCTGGGCGATCTGCTGGAGGATCATGCCGGGGCGAATGCCCGCCTCGGCAGCGGCACCCTCGCCCACATCCGCGATCACCACGCCATGGTGGATCTTCAGGCGGTCCATGAGCGCGGTGTCCAGTGCCTGCACGTCCACGCCCAGCCGCGGAATCTTCAGGGCAGTGGGCTTGGCCGCCTTGGTGCTAGTGGTTTCACGGGTTTTTTCCGGTTTCGGCAGAGCGCCGACGGTCACCTGGAGGGTTTCGGGCTTGCCATCGCGGAGAATACCGAGCGGAGCGGTGCTGCCCGGTTTGCTGGATCCTACCAGCAGTGGTAGCTGCCCCACGTTGTAGACGGGCTTGCCAGCGAAGGTAACGATCACGTCACCCGGGCGCAGACCAGCGTGGGCGGCGGGTCCATCGGGCAGGACCGAGGCGACCAGGGCGCCCACCGGTTCCTTGAGGTGGAGGGCTTCGGCCATCTGCGGCGTCACGCTCTGCACTTCGACTCCCAGGTAGCCAAACTCGATGGGTTTGTGTTCCTTCAGATCACGCACCACCTGCATGACGGTATTGATGGGGATGGAAAAGGACAGCCCCATGTAACCGCCGCTATTGGTGTAGATCTGGTCGTTGATGCCGATGACTTGCCCGGCCATGTTGAACAGCGGGCCGCCGGAATTCCCCGGATTGATGGGCACGTCGCTCTGGATGAACGGTATGTACTCGTCATCGGGCAAGGGGCGGTTGGTCGCGCTCACGACACCCTGGGTCACGGTGTTGAAAAAGCCGAAGGGGGCACCGACGGCCAGCAGCCATTGCCCCACCTTCAGGTCATCGGAATTGCCCAGAGGGGCGGTGGGTAGGTCTTGGGCGTCGATCTTCAGCAGGGCGGTGTCGTAGCGCACCGAAAGTCCCACCAGCTTGGCCGGGTAGGCGTGGTGATTGGTTAAGGTGACGACGATGTGCTGTGCGCCGCGGACGACGTGGGCGGCGGTGACGATGTAGCCATCGGCGCTCAGAATGAAGCCGGAGCCCAGGGACCGGATCTTCTCTTGCGGGCTCGCGCCGTGTCCCCCTTGGGATCCGCCGAAGTGTTTGAAGAAGCGATAGAAAGGAGAGTCCGGTGGGAACGGGTTATGTTCCTCGGGAATGGCCTTGCTGCTGGTGCTGCTGATGTTGACCACCGTCGGCCCATAGCGGTCGATGATCGGGGTGAAATCCGGGAGATTCACCAGCGGTCGCGCGGGTCCTGCCTGCGCGGGAACGGACAGTGCGGCAGCCGTGGCCGTGGGCGTCGCCTCCGCGCAACCACTGAGACCCAGGGTCAGTGCGAGCAGGGCAGATCCCATGGCCTTGGGCAGGGAACGGTGGTTTTGCGGGGCGTGTCGGCTCACGGATGGAATCTCCTTGAAATTGGCCTTAGCAGTTGGCCTCGTGGTTGGACCTGGGTATCAGGCCATGGGGTGGTGTCCTGCGCAGGGCTCGCGACGGGCGACGCCTGCCGGTGCGCTGCGGGCGATCCCGGACAGCGGAGCGCGTTCTGGCGGGCAACCGGGATCACGAAAGCTGCAGCCTTTCATTCAGTATAAGGTTCTGGCCAGGCGAGAGCGATACTTTTCCACCACGGGATGGCGTCCGCCCAGAATGGTAAAGATCTGCAGCATGGTCCGCCGTCCAAGATCGTCGCCATAGTGACGATGCGCGCGCACCAACTCCAGCAGCTCATCCATGGCCGGTTCTTCCTGTCCCTGCAGAAGCAGCCGCAGCGCGTGCAGGTAGAGCGCCTCGGCACGGTCATCGCCCTTCGCCTCACGCAGGCGTCGCTCTAGTTCCGCCGTCGGCGGCGCGCTCTGGATGGTTTGGGAGAATTCCTGCAGGGCTTTCAGGGCCTGCACCTCATCTTCCAGCTGAAAGGCTGGGCTCATGGCAGCGATGTCCGCGGCGACCTCGTCCCAACGTCCCTGGGCACTGTGTAGCCGGGCCAGGGCCAGGCGTGCTGCATCGTTTCGCGGATTGGTCGCGAGCGCTTCCTCGAGGAGTTTCGCTGCCTCATCGTCACGGCCGGCCTCCAGGGCCGCCAGCGCCGCCCGGCGCAGGTCATCGCCCGGAGGAGGGACGATTCCTTCCAGGAATTTGCGCACCGCCGACTCGGGCAGAGCGCCGGTGAATTCATCGACGACCTTGCCGTCGCGGAAAGCCTTGACGGCCGGAATGCCGCGTACCTGATAGCGCCGCGACAGTTCCGGATTCTCGTCGGAGTTGACCTTGGCGAGGAGGAATGCTCCCGCCATTTCTTCCGCCAGTTTCTCGAGGACCGGTCCAAGGGCGCGGCAGGGTCCGCACCAGGGTGCCCAGAAGTCCACGACTACCGGCCGCTGCTGCGATTCTGCCAGGACCGCAGCAGCAAAGTTATCCTCACGAACATCGATGACCGAAACCTGCGTCGTCATATGCACTCCCTGAAAACTCTGTCGCACTGCTAGACTGAACCGGTCATGGTAGGATCTTCGTCGCCGATTCTCAATGCCAGGGGCAGAGTGCGCGCCCGGGGGACACCGTCACTGCGGTCGCAGTTTTGCCAGCTCATCGAGAATGCCTTGCAACAGCTGGCGGGCGCTGGTGCTCATGCCGCGTGCCAGTCGCGTAAAGTCCTCCTGCCCTCGGGAAAGTGGTCCCAGAGCGGCGCCGATGCGGGCCATGTCGCCCCCGGCGCGTTCCATTTGGCTCGCCATCTGACCTAACCAGACCAGGGCCTGGGTATCGCCCTGACGCGCGGCGTATATCACGCTGGCGATACCTGGGGCGGCGAGGCTGGGATCGGCGCCCTGGTCCAAGGGGGGAAGGCTGTGGGCGTCCTGAAGCCCGCTGAGGACGCTCTCGGTGATGACCCGGTCTTCTTCGTCCAGGCCCTCCAGTAGGGCGACGTCGCGTTGACCCGAGAGAATGCGGCGCAGGACCTGCACCAGTTCGTTCCAACCGTTGTTGGCCGCCGTCTGCAGGTGCGGCTCCAGGGTTTTCCGTTCGACGGGGTTTTGGCAGGCGGCCACCACCATGTGGATCAGGCGGGCGTGGGCGCGGCGGATCTGTTCGCGACGCTCGGGCAGGTTCGGCATTCGTTCTCCGCGGGGCTTGGACATCCTCGGCGCCATGACCGAACCGTACAGCACGGTACGAGTGGCCCGACATGGCGCGGAGCAGCTTTGAGTTTGTAGCCCGGCTTCTCTAGAATGTCAAAGATTCGTCCGCTCGGAGGGTGGCGCGGTGGGGTGGCAGTGGGTGAGCAGAATGGCATCCTGGGTGGAGGGGGGTGCCGCCATCGTGGCGGCGCGTCCCCGTGCCTGGGCGCTCTTTGCCCTGTCCGCCCTGGCCCTGGCGGCCATTCCCTTTCCCAGTTGGCTGATGGATGCCGTGGCCCCCATCGGTCTACTCTTTGGACTGCGCCTTGCCGGCCGCTGTGAAGGGGAGGAGTACAGCGCAGCACAACTGCGCCACGCCTTGGAGGTGGCGGTACTCTGGGGCATGCTCCTGGCGGTTTTTGGGATGCTCTTCAGCTTTGGACAAGACACGGTCATGCTCGCTGCCCTACTCGCGGGCGTCGACGGGCATTGGCAGATGCCGGTCTCTGGCGGCTTGCTGGACTGGTGGTTCGGTCTTGGTGAGCGCCTCTCGGATCTGGCCTTGATGCCGTATTTCTGGTTCTCCCCGGCCTTCTTCGCTGTGGCCCTGGCGCTGCACAAAGGACATGGCTGGATCGAATCGGAGGTAGAGACCACGCTCGCACTCATTTTTCGCCCTGAGGTGCGCGATCCGCTCATTGCCCTATGGGCCACCGTGCTTCTGAGCAATCTCTTTCTGCCGGAGTTTTCCCAGGTGTGGTTGGGGCTTCTGGTGTGGGTGCTTGGGCCACCCATCGTTTTCGTTGCTTACCAGGATATCTTTGCCAACAAGCGCAAGCCGCCGCGCAAGCGCCAGACGGTGCGCAAGACCTCCGCGTTTGCGCAGCCGGTCCTGCGTCCGGTAAGGGCCAAGGGTTGAGCCAGACGACTCCGAGACCGGTTATGAATAGAATTCACGGCGAGGCGTAAAAATGCGCCCTTGTTCCACTGCAGGCCATGGGCTAGTGTGGACGCCAAAATCCGTTGCCAAGGAGCTTTCATGTTTTCCAAGACCCTGAACCTGTCCCAGTTCGATCCCCAGCTGTGGGAGGCGATGCAGCACGAGTCCCAGCGCCAGGAGGATCACGTCGAACTCATCGCCTCGGAAAACTACGCGAGTCCACTGGTCATGGCCGCACAGGGCTCCGTCCTCACCAACAAATACGCGGAAGGATATCCGGGCAAGCGCTATTACGGTGGCTGCGAGTATGTGGACATTGCCGAGCAACTGGCCATCGACCGCGCCCGTGCCCTGTTCGGTGCCGAGCACGCCAACGTGCAGCCGCACTCCGGCTCCCAGGCCAACCAGGCGGTCTTCTTTTCGGTCTTGAAGCCTGGCGACAAGATCATGGGCATGAGCCTTGCCCACGGTGGCCATCTGACCCACGGTGCCAAGGTCAATCTCTCGGGCAAGCTTTTCGAGGTGGTGGCCTATGGGGTTCGGGAAGAGGACGGACGCATCGATTACGATGCCCTTGCCGAGCAGGCCGAGCGGGAGCGTCCACGCATGATCATCGCCGGCGCCAGCGCGTATTCGCGGATCATCGACTTTGCGCGGATCGGTGAGATCGCCCGCAGTATCGGGGCCTACTTCCTGGTGGACATGGCCCACATTGCCGGCCTCGTCGCGGCGGGCCTGCACCCAAGCCCCTTACCCCACGCGGATTTCGTCACCACCACCACCCACAAGACCTTGCGCGGTCCCCGGGGCGGTCTGATCCTCTGCAAGGAAGAGTACGCCAAGAAGGTCAACTCACTGATTTTTCCTGGTATTCAGGGTGGGCCCCTGATGCACGTCATCGCTGCCAAGGCCGTGGCCTTCCTCGAGGCGCAGCAGCCCGAGTTCCGCGCGTATCAACAGCGCGTCATTGCCAATGCCCAGCGGCTCAGCGCCGTACTGGCCCAGCGCGGCTATGGGGCAGTTTCCGGTGGCACGGACAATCACCTCTTCCTACTCAATCTGGGTGAGCGGATCACCGGCAAGGATGCCGAGGCGGCACTGGGTGCGGCGCACATCACCGTCAATAAGAATGCCGTACCCTTCGACAGCCGGCCGCCGGCGGTAACCAGCGGTATCCGCATCGGTACCCCCGCTGCGACCACGCGTGGCTTTGATCTGGGAGAGATGGACGTGCTCGGAGCCGCCATCGCCGATGTGCTGGATCGCGCCGAGGACGACAAGGCCATCGCCGAGGTGCGGGAGCGTATCGTTGCCCTGTGCCGGCGTTTTCCGGTGTACGGCTGACGGTGCACTGCCCCTTTTGCGGTTTTGCCGACACACGGGTAGTGGACTCGCGGCTGGCGGATGAAGGTGAAGCGGTCAAGCGGCGGCGGGAGTGCCCAGCCTGCGGGCAGCGCTTTACCACCTACGAGCGGGCGGAACTGGGCTACCCCATGGTGGTCAAGGCCGATGGTCGCCGCGAGGCGTTCAACGCAGAGAAGCTGCAACGCGGTCTCACCCGCGCCCTGAGCAAGCGGCCCGTGGCCACGGAGCGTGTGGACGCCGCTCTGCGCGACATCGAGCGGCAGATCCGCGCCAGCGGCGAGCGGGAGATTGCCGCCCGTACCATCGGCGAGTTGGTGATGCGGGCCTTAGGTGAATTGGATCCCGTGGCCTACGTGCGTTTCGCCTCGGTCTACCGCCGCTTTGAGGATGTCGATGCCTTCAGTGCGGAGATCGCCCGGCTGAAGGCCAAAGACGACAAGGCCGATGCCGACGAACTCCCCCGCGAGTCCTGACGCCGCCTACATGGCCGAGGCCCTGACGCTGGCGCGACGGGGCCTGTACACGACCCATCCCAACCCGCGGGTGGGTGCCGTGGTGGTTCGTGATGGGCAAATCGTCGGGCGCGGCGCCCATCTGCGCGCAGGCGATGCCCACGCCGAAGTCTTTGCCTTGGCGCAGGCCGGTGAAAGGGCTCGTGGGGCGACACTCTACGTGACTCTTGAGCCCTGTTGCCATCATGGGCGTACGCCGCCCTGCACCGATGCGATCCTGGCTGCTGGTGTGGCCCGTGTGGTCATAGCCGTGGCGGATCCCAATCCGCAAGTACGGGGTGGCGGCATCGCGCTGTTGCAGCGACAGGGGCTGCAGGTCGAACTGGGTTGTCTCGCGGAGGAGGCGACCGCCCTCAACATCGGCTTTATCCGCCGCATGCGCAGCGGACGCCCTTGGATCCGCCTGAAACAGGCTCAGAGTCTCGATGGCTGTGTTGCCTTGGCCAGTGGTGAGAGCCAGTGGCTGACCGGGTCGGCGGCGCGTGCCGATGTGCAGCGTGAGCGCGCCGCGGCCAGTGCCATCGTCGTCGGCGTTGGTACGGTGCTCGCGGATAATCCACGCCTGGCACCGCGCGTGGACTTTCCCCTCTGCCGCTTTCCACACAAGGTCGTCCTCGACAGCCATTTGCGCACGCCTGCGGACGCCGCCCTCTTCGATACGCCCGGCGAGGTCTGGATCTTTCATCGGCAAGACGCCGATCCGGAACGTCGCATCCGCCTGATCCAGCGAGGCGCACACCTGCAGGGTCTGCCGATGGGGCCAAAAGGCGTGGGCCTGGACTTGGCCGCACTGTGGACGGCGCTGGCGCAGCGGGAATGCAACGAGGTGCTGGTGGAGGCGGGCCCAGAGCTTGCCACTAGTCTCCTGCGCGGCGGCTGGGTGGACGAGTGGCTACTCTATCTCGCCCCCAAGATTCTCGGGGAAGGGGCACAGCCTGCCGCTCGCCTTGGTCCCTACGCCCAGCTCGACGCAGTCCCCAGCTGGCGGCTGTGGCGGGCAGAGACCATCGCTGACGATCTCAAATTGCAACTCCTTTCTGTGGAGGGACAGTCGTGTTTACAGGAATCGTTCAAGCCCTAGGGCATCTGCGGCAAAGGCAGGCCCGGGGTGGGGATTACCGCATGGTTTTTGATGCCGGGACCCTGGATCTTGGCGATGTCGCTCTGGGCGATAGTATTGCCGTTTCCGGTGTCTGTCTCACGGTGGTGGTGCTGAGCCCCCCGACCTTCGCCGTGGATGTGTCGCGGGAGACTCTGGAGCGCAGCATTCTGGGTGGTCTCGGCGTGGGTTCCGCCGTCAACCTCGAGAAGGCCCTGCGCCTGTCCGACCGCCTGGGTGGGCATCTGGTGGCCGGCCACGTCGATGGCGTCGGCACGGTGCGTGGGGTACAGCCCTCCGGGCGCTCCATCGTTTTCCGCATCGCCGCGCCAGTGGAACTGCGTCGCTACATTGCCGCCAAGGGCAGTATCTGTGTCGATGGCATCAGCCTCACGGTCAATGCCCTGGAGGGCGAGACCTTTTCCCTCAATCTCATCCCGCACACCCTGGAGCAGACCACCGCGCGGGAGTGGCGAGGAGGACAGCGGGTCAATCTGGAGGTGGATCTGTTGGCGCGCTACCTCGAGCAGCTCATGGTCAGGACACCGGCGGACGGTGTAGAATCGCGCATTACGCCGCAGTGGTTGGCCGCCAAGGGATTTCCGCAATGAGTGAAGCCAAGATCAGTCCGACGGAAGAGATCATTGCCGACATCGCCGCCGGGCGCATGGTGATCCTGATGGACGACGAAGGCCGGGAAAACGAGGGTGACCTCATCATGGCCGCCGAGTTCGTCACTGCCGATGCCATCAATTTCATGGTGCGGGAGGCCCGGGGACTGGTCTGTCTCCCCCTCACGCGGGAGCGCTGCCAGCAATTGCGTCTGCCGCAGATGGTCAGCCACAACACCACCCACCTGGGCACCGCCTTTACCGTATCCATCGAGGCCGCCCGTGGCGTCACCACCGGTATCTCCGCCGCCGATCGCGCCACCACCATCCTTGCGGCCATTGCCGATGATGCTGGCCCGGAAGATATCGTCACCCCTGGGCACATCTTTCCGCTGGCGGCGGAGCCTGGCGGCGTCCTGGTGCGCGCAGGCCATACCGAGGCGGCGGTGGACCTGGCTACTCTGGCGGGATGCAAACCGGCTGGCGTCATCTGTGAGATCCTCAACGAGAATGGCGAGATGGCGCGCCTGCCCGATCTCTTGCCCTACGCCGCTCAGCATGGTCTCAAGATTGGCACCATTGCCGACCTCATCCGCTACCGGCTGGAGCGTGAGCACATCGTTCAGCGCGAGGCCAGCGGTCCTTGGTCCTCCCCCTACGGACAGTTCACCCTGCACCTCTACCGCGACCGGATCCGCCGCGAGACGCATTTTGCCCTGGTGCACGGTGATCTGGCGCAAAGCCCGGGACCAGTCTTGGTTCGCGTACAGGTGGGCAAGACCCTCACCGATCTTTTCACGGGGTCGGAAGGGCCCGTCGCGCGTGCCATGGAACGTCTGGCGCGGGAACCTGCCGGTGTGCTCGTCTACCTCGACCATCGCGAGGATGGTGACGAGCTGAAGGCGCAGGTGGAGGCGCTTCCCAGCCACCCCAAGGGACCGGGTCAGGCCGGTGATTCCGGGCGTATCCTGCGCACCTTCGGGTTGGGAGCGCAGATCCTCGGTGATCTCGGTGTGCACCGAGCCGTCGTCCTCAGCGACAGTCAGTTCCAGTATCGCGGCATCGGCGGTTTTGGTCTCGAGATTGTTGGTCAGTTACCATTTCTGGAGCAGGGTACAGCCCATGATTGAACGTATCGAAGGACATTGGCGCGTGGACGCCCAGCACCGCTTCGTCTTGCTGGTCAGTCGCTTCAACGCTTTCATCACGCAGCAGCTGGAACAGGGCGCCATCGATGCCCTGCGCCGGCACGGGGTTCGGGACGAGCAGATTCAGGTGGTCTATGCTCCCGGCGCCTACGAGATTCCCTTGGTTGCAAAGAAGCTCGCCAGCAGTGGACGTTACGCCGCGGTCATCTGCCTCGGAGCGGTAATCCGCGGAGGTACGCCCCATTTCGATTATGTTGCCGGCGAAGCGGCCAAGGGCATTGCCCAGGTATCCATGGAAACTGGTGTCCCGGTCATCTTCGGCGTGCTCACCACCGACAGTGTCGAGCAGGCCATCGAGCGGGCTGGGACCAAGGCGGGCAACAAGGGCTTCGATGCCGCGCTCAGCGCCCTGGAGATGGTCCATCTCCTGACGCAGATCTGAATCGTGGCAGCCAGCAGACGACGATTGGCGCGCGAGGCCTTGCTGCAGGCGCTATATCAATGGCAGCTGAATCCCGCGCCCTGTGGCGAGATTGCTCGCCAATTTCTGGAGGACGATGAGAGACTGGTCGGTGCCGATCAGCGGTTTTTCGAGGACATCTGGGGGCGCCTTTGTCCGGTCATGGAAACCCTGGACCAGGCCATTGCGTCCGTCATTCTCGATCGCCGCTGGCAGGATGAGGTCAGCGAAGTGGAACGCGCGATCTTGCGCCTGGGTGCCTTTGAACTCCGGGAAGAGCGGCAGACACCCTATCGCGTGATCATCAACGAAGCCGTGGAACTCAGCAAGGCCTTCGGCGCCGAGCAGGGACACCGCTTCATCAACGGCGTACTCGATCGCCTCGCGCACCAGTGGCGCCAGGCCGAGCTGGAGAACCCCGATGGGGACGCCTCCCCGAAGCGCAAATAAGTTCTGGCAAAGTCTTAAGCACTTGTTGTAAGCTACTGTGGCTCAAGGTAATTGCTGTCACATTGGAGGGTCGAACACATGGGCGTTTCCCAGCATCGTAAGAGGTGGATGCATCGTTGTCTCGGTTTGGGTGCCGGCGTGCTGCTGGCGGCGGCCAGCAGCACGGCCTGGGCGCAGGTGCCCGTGGCCAGGGGAGAGGTCGAGGACAATGCCAGTACCCAGCCGGCCAACCTCACCACGGCCAAGCTCGAGAACAGTATCGGTACGCGCTGCGCCCTGGGCGAAGGCGTTCCTCAGGATTATGCCCTCGCCGCACAGTGGTTCCGTAAGGCGGCGGAGCACGGCTATGGCAAGGCGGAATACAATCTGGGCATGCAGTACTACTTCGGTCAAGGCGTTCCCCAGGATTATGCCCAGGCCGCCTACTGGTGGGAGCGTGCGGCCAACCAGAATATCTCCGCCGCACAGTACAACCTTGGAAACCTCTACTTCATGGGTCAGGGCGTAGCCCGCGACTACCAGAAGGCGAGCTACTGGTGGCAGAAGGCCGCTGCCAACGGCAATGCCGACGCCACCCGCAACCTCGCGGTCCTCGCGCGGATGGAGCCTGCCGTGCTCCACCCTGGTCCCGTTGCCGGACCCGTCGCTGCCAGCGTGGCGCCCCAAGGTTGAGGCAAGGCAAAGGCTGGGCGTCAGTGCTCGGTACTGACGTGCCCGGCCTGGGCTCTTGCGCTCTCGGCGCGCTCGATTTCCAGTTGGGCGCGTTTTCCGCGCTCCGCCGCAAGATCCGCCTCCACCTCGGCGATGCGCTTCTCGTGGCGGCGGATGCGCCAGCGATGCCGCAGGTAGGTGGGTAGATAAAAGATCAGGGCCGCCACGAAGCCCGCCAAAAAACCGATGAGCAGGACCACGCCCAGGGATTGCTGAAACTCCCAGCTGAGAAAGGTCACCTTGGCTGGAGCGTTGTTCTCCACAGCGAAAAGCACCGCCAGGGCGCCGATGATGAAAGACAGAATCATCCACATGGTTGCCTCCCTCCCTAGATTTTCCCGCGAAAGAATACACGACGAAGCCACCAGGCGCCCAGGGCAAAAAGCACTGGCAGGCCGATCAGCCACGACCACACCGGTAAGCCCAGCACATCGCGATAGAGCTCGTGTTCCAGGGTGGCGACTATGGCAAGACCGATGAACAGGAAAGCCGAACTGGTGCTGATGGCCAGGCGGCGCAGGCCACTACGCAACTCTTGGCGGATACCGGCAAGGTCTGGATTTTCCACCCGCAAGGGCAACTGCCCTTGATGTGCCTGACGCAACAGACCGTGCAGGAGTGCTGGCATCTCCGGCATCACCAGACCCCATTGGGGAAACTGCTGCCGCAGGGCATTCCACCAGGCCTGGGGCCCCCGTTGACGATTGAGCCAATCGCGCAACAAGGGTGTCGCAATCTCCCAAATGTTCAGGGAAGGATTGAAATCCCGAGCGATGCCTTCGACATTGACCAGGGTCTTCTGCAGCAGCAGCAGTTGCGGCTGGGTCTGCATCTGGAAGGTACGCGTGGTCTGAAAGAGGCGCAGTAGCAGTTGGGCTACCGAAATCTCGTTCAGCGGTTTTTCAAAGATGGGCTCCGCCAACGCCCGTATCGCCGCCTCAAAATCCTGGATATTGGTATCTGGGGGAACCCACCCCGCCTCCACGTGCGCCTCTGCCACCCGGCGATAGTCGCGATTGAAGAATGCCACCATGTTCTCGGCCAGGTAATGTTGGCTTGCCTCGTCAAGGCTGCCCATGATGCCGAAATCCACGGCGATGAAGCGACCGTTGTTGGGGTCGACAAAAATATTGCCCGGATGCATGTCGGCGTGAAAATACGAATCCCGGAACACCTGGCGAAAAAAAATCTCCGCTGCCCGCCGCGATAGTTGGTCGAAGTCTATGCCGGTGGCCCGCAGGGCTTCCCGATGGCCGATGGGGATACCGTAGATGCGCTCCATGACCAGGACCTCGGAGCTGCAGTAATCCCAATATATCTCCGGCACATACAGAAGTTCCGGCTCCCCCTGGAAGTTGCGTCGCAGTTGGCTTGCGTTGGCCGCTTCGCGCAAAAGATCGAGTTCGCCGCGCAGGGTCTTGGCGTACTCTGCGACCACGGCGCGCACGCGTAGCCGCCTGCCCTCCTGGGAGTAGCGCTCGGCAAAATCTGCGAGGGAGGCGAGGATGCCCAGGTCCTGTTCGATGACCCGGCGCAGGCCCGGTCGGCGAATCTTGATGGCGACGGCGCGTCCGTCCAGCAATTCACCAAAGTGCACCTGAGCGATGGAAGCTGCTGCCGCAGGCTCGGCCTCGATGCTTTTGAAGACCTTGGTGAGCTCCACGCCCAGGCTGGTTTCTATCCGTCTGTGCGCCTCGGCCGAGGAAAAGGGCGGCACGGCATCCTGCAGGCGCGCGAGTTCCTGAGTGATGGCATCTGGCAGCAGGTCCCTTCGGGTCGACAGCATCTGTCCCAACTTGATGAAGGTGGGACCGAGATTCTCCAATGCCATGCGCAGACGTACCGGAAAATCCCCCTCCGGTTTTGGCATGATCCACAGCAGGGGATTGAGCTTGAGAATGGCCTGATAGGGTTTCAGGAGTGGCAGAAAATAGAGGACTTCGTCCAGACGATAACGGACCAGCACTCGGGTGATGACCAGGATTCGCAAAAAACGCAGGTAGGATTGGCGCATGACGCGATTCTAGCACGGAAAGCGGCGACAACGATGCGCAGGCGCAAATGAAAACGGGCCCAAAAGGGCCCGTTTCTACCGTTGCGTCGAACCGTTACTGCTGTACGGTCTTCTCCACCTTGATGCTGGAGTTGATCTCGACGCGCTGGTTCAGGAAGCGTCCCTCGGGGGTCGCGTTGCTCGCCACCGGGTCGTTGTAGGAGTGTCCCTTCAGGACCATCCGATCGCGCGGCACGCCATGGCGCTCCAGATACTGAGCGACACTTTCGGCACGAAGCTTGGAGAGCTTCAGGTTGTACGCGTAGGTGCCGACCTTACTGCAATAGCCGTTCACGTCCAGGACGGCATCCGGATGCTGCTTGGCGAAATCGGCCACCTGGTCCAGGACCTTGATGTCCCGATCCAGAAGCTTATAGGAATTGAACTTAAAATTGATACCGGTGATGGTGATGGGCTTGCTCACCAGGACGGTCTTTTCCACCGGCGCGATGGGCGCTGGGGCGGGCGCAGGTGCGGGAGCCGGTGCCGGAGTCGGTGCCGGAGTCGGTTTGGCAGCCACCTTGGGAGCGCAGTAGGCTGGCGTCGCTCCGTCCGTTACTGGACGACCGCCGCGTACACACTGCCCCGTGCCCGTCACCACCGGTTGACCCTGTCCGTTGATGGCGTATCCTTCGTAGGCGTTTTCCGCCAGCGCTGCGGTGCTCACGAGCCCGGCAGCAAGCCCTGCAATCAGTGCCACTCTCTTGTTCTTGATCATAATTTAACCCTCCTCTTGTCAAGCCGCTGCCCCGTTTGCTCAGCGGAGAACGTAAACAACTCGAGAAGAATGTTGTAAACGGGCAACGATGTCAAGGCGCGGTCTGCCAAATCCCCTTGCGCGGCTGTCGCCCCGTATGGCATGTTGTCGCAATATGGTCATCGGCGAGGCCCCACCGGTGTGCCCATCGCCCTCGTCACCCGAGCGTCCGCCGGCGGAATTCATCGGTACCGTCGTCTGCGGGCTAGTTCCACTTGACACTGTTCGGGCCCGCGCCCATAATTCGCCGCTACCGTGGGAGGGGTTCCCGAGCGGTCAAAGGGATCAGACTGTAAATCTGACGGCTCTGCCTTCGGAGGTTCGAATCCTCCCCCCTCCACCATAACGCTTTGCAGTGCCTCGGCTTCGGTCGTGCGGGTGTAGTTCAATGGCAGAACCTCAGCCTTCCAAGCTGATGGTGTGGGTTCGATTCCCATCACCCGCTCCAAGTACAGGCCCACATAGCTCAGTCGGCAGAGCACTTCCTTGGTAAGGAAGAGGTCACCGGTTCGAATCCGGTTGTGGGCTCCATTTTCGTTGATCTTGGGTCTTGCTTTTTTGGAGAAAGTCTGATGTCCAAAGGAAAGTTTGAGCGGACGAAGCCGCATGTGAATGTGGGGACGATTGGTCATGTGGACCATGGGAAGACCACGTTGACGGCGGCGCTGACG
>JABEBW010004525.1_pt1 | contig 35079 bp, 40 predicted proteins | sample 7245961 | NCBI WGS metagenome assembly JABEBW01 (sample SAMN14506364, study PRJNA622280) | hot springs metagenome | biome: hot spring [ENVO:00000051]|acidic hot spring [ENVO:00002120]; feature: spring [ENVO:00000027]|sediment [ENVO:00002007]; material: sediment environment [ENVO:01001048]...
CCCGGCATGAACTGCATGAGTCCCTGCGCTCCTTTGGGGCTCACCGCATCGGGATTGAATCCCGACTCCTGAGCCGCCACGGCAAGAATCAACGCCGCAGGAACCCCGGTGGACGCAGAAGCCCGATTCGCCCACTGCACATATCGCGTTGGAATGGAAGGTAACACGCCAGGATAGACGAAATGCCCACGCGCGGAGACTCCATTTCCGCCGCCCGCGTACATTCGCTCCACCGCCAGGATCCACGCGCCGGCCGCGATGCCCCAGCAGGGGTCCTTGCGCACGTCTTGCAACGAGAATCCGTATGCTGCGAGCACCGGCAGCCATTGACCAGGAATTCCCATGGGACCAACTCCCGCGGAGGGCGAAGATCCCGCAGAGCGGGAGACCGACGCCAGTACCCGCTCGATTATGGGGATTGGGACATGATAAGCGGTGGCGGCTTCGGCTACGCAGGCGAGCATGTGTAACCCTGGCGTAAAATGGCGGGAGACTGTGGTCTCTTGTATCTTTGAAGTTCCAGGTCCGGATACTTGAGAAAGGGGTTGCTCCCATGAAAACAGCGCTTCACCCGTACAACGTCAAAAAAGAGGTCACCGTCCAAACGTATACGGCGGAATTTGGTCCAAAATTGGATCCCCAGAGCCGCCATCAAAACCGCCCAAGAGCGCGTTGTCCCGGATGCCTGGAGCCAATGATCGTTGTGGGAAATGACCGGCCTCTTCACGATCAGATTTTTTCTCATCCACGTGATGCGAATCCGCCGCCATGCCCGTTGCGCAACCGTGCGGATCACAAGTACGTGTTTCTCCACGATGTGCCAGTAGACACGGCACGCGGTCGGGCTCTTCGCGCCGATTTTTTCGAGCACTGGCAAACCCACTACGCCCATATGCGCAAGCTTCTCAACGGCTATATGGATGTCGACGACTTCATTGCCGTCATCAAGGAAGCAGATCATTCCCGCCTCTGGAGCCGCGGCAACCTCCAGGAATGGGAGGTGCCTTATATCTTCCTCGCATGGAAGGAGTGGGCCCCGGTGATAAAGAAAAAAGGACAGCTCTTGCGCCCAGTCTGGCTTCGTTTCTGGTTCGACTCCCGAGTTCGAACGCTTGATGATATATGGATTCGCACCCAAGGCGATCCCAGAATCATAAAGGCCATATATAGGAACCCCGCACGTGGCGGATCTCCCACCCTGCGCCACCTCGTCGATACAAAAACCCTCTATATCGACCAGGCATTTCTTCAGGCACAGTACCGACCGCCTGTCGATTATGTGGTCCTGAAAAAAAACCGCATGAATATTGGCTCCGTTGGCGGCCAGCGCCTGCACGACCTGCGTCACCGCCTGCTGAAAGTCTCCATTGAACATGGTCGTGTTCGGCACCATCCAGTCTTCCGACACCTGCCACACCACCGTCCATCCCGATTGCGCAGCCCACTTCTGCAACTCCGTCAAAATGAGCCGCCCCTTGGTGAGCACGAAAACCGGTTGCGCCGCAAGATTCGTAGGCACCGGACTTGCGGTAGTTGCGGTAGGAGCCATACCCCCATCCGATGGGGACAGATTCGCTTTCCGATAACCACTCAGCGTAACGGAAAGCCCAGGCACGGATCGCGAACGGGAAACCGACACGGGGGGCGGCGTCCACAGGGTCAAGGTCTGCTGATCCCACCACAAGGCTCCATGCAAGCCCGCCTGCTGGATCTCCTCCTTCAGTGCCTGGGTCCACCGCTCTTTGGTCATGGCACCCGTGACGACCACGGGGAGATCGAGCGTCACCCCGGGCTTGGTGTACACCGTCCACCCCGTCGGCAAAGTCTCCCGCAGCGCCTGCCGGAAATTTACGGTGCCGCGCTGCAGGCGATCGCTGCGATGCGCCACCCCAAAGCCGTGCTGCGCCAACACCGGCTGCACCTCGAGACTTTTCCGGTAGCCGGACAGATCGGGACCTGGCGATACCGGCGCTGGCGCCACAACGGCGGGAGGATTCACATTTTCTGGGGGGACGACGAACTGGTACATGCTGCCTCCAAAAGTTGTCGCTTTGGTATAGCAAGACGGGTTTGGGATAGGAGTACCGAGTCACGGATAACGAGTCGCGGGCCCCGTCTGGGGAGCAGGCGTGCCGCCGGCAGGCCCCTGCGGGGCGCAGCACGACTCGCGACTCTCAGTCGAAAAAACGCAATTCCGTGATGCGCCGGCCTGCAGGATGGCTACTATCTCTGGCGATCTGGATCACCACATCCACCGCTTCCTTGATCAGATGCTGTTGTGAGGGGACACCAGCTTCCTGACAGAGCTGGTCCAGACGAACGATGGCAGCGTCGGCATTATTGGCGTGAAGCGTCGCCAATCCGCCAGGATGCCCCGTGTTCCATGCCTTGAGCAAAGCCAGAGCCGATCCATCGCGCACCTCACCCACAAAAATCCGGTCGGGACGATACCGCAGGGTGAGCTTGAGCAGACGGGTCATGTCGATACCGGAATCGGGATCGGTGAGCATCTTGACGACGTTCGGCGCAGTAATCCGCAACTCATCCGTGTCTTCGATGGCCACAATACGCTGGTCCAGTCCTGCGATGCGGGAAACGTAATCGGCGCAGGCGTTGAGTAGGGTGGTTTTGCCGCTATTCCCCTGCACCAGGAAATGGCCGTCGACAAACAGATGGTCGGGATGGTCCACCTCGAAGCCGTAATACGTGCCCAACCCCAACGATCGGACCGAACGGATGGGATCGGGTGCGTATGCAATGCCTGCTTCCGCCGTATTCTGGTAAGCACAAAGGCAGTACCGAAGACGATGTTCCTGCGATTGCCAATCGTCATAGGTCATCCGCTCAGGCTTTCGATCGGACGGATCTGCATAGGTATCAATCATTGCAAAGCTGTGACCCCTGTTGACGACAAAGGGATAGTTATAGAAAGTCTTGACCTCAAGCATCTCGTCCAATCCGCTGTGTGCATCTTTCACCACGCGCGGCAGACCATCTGGGCCCATGACCTTATCGCCAACCACCACGTCTTCCACGGCTTTGATAGAGCCATCGAACATCAGGATAGGATGGCCCTTGGCAAAGCACCCGGTTCCGCCACTCACGACAATGTTCTTCCGATCCCGAATCGCCGCAGTTATCTTTTCGTACTGCGCGTCCGTCAAAATCCCCCGGGAGACGTAATCCTCGAGCGTGAAAACCGACCGCGCCGGCAAACGTATGGCAAAAGTCGGCGCCGGCGTGAGCGGCGGAATACAGCCAGCAAACCGCGCCCGCAGAAACTCGGGCGGCATCGCGCCCTCCACAATGGGATGCGCACGATCCACCACCGTCTCCCGATAAGACGCCATGAGCCCCAAGAGATTGAGCGCCTTGGCCGTGGGCATGGTGGTCAACGGCGCAATCCCTTGCCCATGCCGCTCGACCAGAACCTCCCGATTGTCGTTGAGCAGAATCTCAACGACCTTGGGATCCTCAAAGGCCTTGCAGATATCCTCTCCCAGGATACGTCGCATCTGCTCGATAAGCCGCGCATGCGCCTCCGCCTTGGCCTTGTCGATGGCATGTAACCCTGCGCCAGGCACGGGCCCTGCGGGCGGCACGCCTGCGGGTCCTGCGGACGGCGGTTCTGCTCCGCGCAGCGGCCCTGCGGAGGGGAGAGATTCGCTCATCTGCCCGCCTCCTTCGCCTCGGCATTCAGGCGCTCCGTCAGGAGCTTCGCAATCCGGCGCAAGGCCCGCGGTCGGTTCCCATCAAACCCCTGGGCCGCCACCTGTTTCAGGAATCGTTCGTACCGGGTTAGCGCTGAGGACTGCACGGCCTCCGCCTCATCCAGCACCGGCTCCGGCAAGTGCAACAGCATGAGCTTCGTAAACAGGTCGAACATGGCGGTCAGCGTGTCCAGCTCCGCCTGCACCCCATCGATGCGCTCCAGCAGCTTTTCCTGCCCACCCAAAAGCCGCATCTCCAACGCCCGCAAAGAAGCATCCGGCGCACGGGATAGCTCCATTCCCAACACCGCGTACTTCGCAACCAACTGGTTGATGGACCGCGCCTGACCCTGCCGAACCTCGTCGCGAATCCGCTGCGCATAAGGACCAACCAGCTTGACACTACTGGCGTACACCGGCTTATCGGGTCCTGCGGGGGCTGCGGACGGCAGTCCTGCCGGCGGCACGCCTGCTCCACGCAGTGGTGCTCCACGCAGTGGGGCGGACGGCGGCACGCCCATCGCAGGAGAATCACCGGCCTCAGGGACAGGGCTAGACATGGAAACCATCCTCGGAAGCTTCCAGACCGAAATGCGCCACCAAGTGGTCGACCGACTCCTGTAACCGCTCGACCTCTCCCCGCATCGCCAGCAGGGTCGCCGACAGACGCCGCTCCATCGCCCGCGCCTCCACATCCTCCATGGACTGCGCGGCATCCATGCCCCGCATGGCGTAGTCGGCAATGAGCGCCGGACGCGATACCCCGCGCTCCTGCGCCTCCGCCTCGATACGCTCGGCATATCGCCCTACCAGCTTGACGTTGGCCGATACCTCGGATCCCGACATGATGCTGCTCCCAAAACGCTTGCGTCGTTTTGGTATAGCGAGACCGTTGTGGGGATAGAACGCGGACACCCGGAATGACATAATGCACGGGTATCCGCCTCGGGCAGTAAGCCGTTGTCAATCTTTCAGAAAGAACGAGCCGAACCCTTGGGGTGCCCAATAACCTGGGGTATCGGGAATTCGCTGTTGAATGTTCGTAACTAGGTACTCCTATTCACTTGGTCTATCTTGGAATTGACTGTTGAAACTTCGTAAGCTATCATCATTCTAAAAATCGGAATGGTATGTTGAATGATGAACGAACGAAAAACAGAGGCCCTAGTACGCGACAAGCTACGCGCCTTGGGCTACAACGAACCGGATAACGGAATTACTGTTGAAGAACAAAAGTCTGAGATTGCCAAGGTCAAGGCCTTGCTGTCCAAGGCAAGCAAGAACGCCAAGGGGAATGCCGGTTATCCTGAATTCATCATCTCGAATCGCAAGGACACTGCATTTCTGATTGTGTTCGAGTGCAAGCCAGATGTAAAAAAACACGAAAGCACAACGCGAGATAAGCCAATTGAGTATGCGGTTGACGGTGTTTTGCACTATGCTAGACATCTTGCCAAGCACTACACCGTTCTGGCCGTGGCCGTCAGTGGAACTACAGCCAGCGCTATGAAGGTATCTAATTTTCTGATTCCCGCTGGAAGCACAGAAGCCAAGGAGCTTGTCAACGAAAGTGGTTTTCCGGTTACTGAAATCATCTCCTACGATGACTACTATCGACTGGCGTCTTTTGACCCAGACGTTGCAAAGAAGCGGCACTCTGATTTGCTGGCATTCTCCAAGGAACTCCATGAGTTGATTTGGACGAAGGCATCTGCGATAACGTCTGGCCTTATATCAATGTCTATCACGACTTCGATGTCGTAGGACAGTTCTATGGCGAGTTTCTGAAATACACGGCAGGCGATAAAAAGGCTCTCGGCATCGTCCTGACTCCTCGGCATATTGCCGAACTGTTCTCGCTAATTGCTAATGTTGGTCCTGAATCCAAAGTTCTCGATATCTGCGCAGGAACGGGCGGATTCCTTATCTCAGCCATGCAGCACATGCTCAAGAAGGCGGTCACAGAGGAAGAGCGGACAGATATTAAGAAGAATCGTCTGATTGGCATCGAGAATAACCCAAAAATGTTTGCGCTGGCTGCCAGCAACATGATTTTGCGCGGAGATGGCAAAGCAAATCTACATCAAGCTAGTTGCTTTGACGATGCGGTCATCAAGGCTGTCAAGAAGATGAAGCCGAACGTGGGAATGCTCAATCCTCCCTACGCCCAATCCAAGAGTGATGCGGAGTTGCACGAACTATATTTCGTAAAACAGATGCTTGATTGTCTTGAACCGGGTTCGATGGGTATTGCAATTGTGCCAATGTCTTGCGCCCTAGTTCCCAATCCAGCCAGGGATGAGTTACTGAGCCACCATACTTTAGATGCGGTGATGTCAATGCCCGATGACCTGTTTTACCCGGTTGGCACAGTTACTTGCGTTATGGTTTGGATTGCTGGTCAACCACATGCCAAATCAAACCGTAAAACATGGTTTGGTTATTGGAAAAACGATGGCTTCGTAAAAACCAAGAACAAGGGCCGTATTGATCAGAACGGCAATTGGGCAACCACCCGAGATCGATGGGTAGAGATGTATAGAAATCGAGAAGTACATGCAGGAGAGAGCGTTACGCAAATGGTTACCGCCACTGATGAGTGGTGTGCTGAAGCATACATGGAAACCAACTACACACTTCTTTCCAAGTTGGACTATGAGCAGGTAATCAAGAAATTTCTAATGTTCAATCTTATGGCCGGGGTCGCAGATGACGCAAACAACGCTCAAGATGAAAACGAAGAAGGGGTGCAGAATGAATCTGGTAAAGGTTTCTGACCTGTTCGACGTATCGTATGGTCATAGCCTTGAGCTAAACAGGCTACAAAAAAACGCAGATGGCGTGAATTTTGTATCCAGAACCGCAAACAACAATGGTGTCTCTGCACGTGTCGCCCCTATTCCCGATATAGAACCGATGGCCGCTGGAAAGCTCACGGTTGCGCTTGGCGGGTCAGTTCTTGAGACGTTTGTTCAACCAGAGCCGTTCTACACAGGGTTCCATATATTCTGCCTGTCGCCATTAACACCCATGACTTTGGAACAGAAGCTTTACTACTGCATGTGCCTACGCGCAAACAAGTACCGATACAACTATGGTAGACAAGCAAACCGGACGCTCCGGGATATCATGGTGCCGGCGTTGAACGAAGTCCCAGAGTGGGTTGCTGCCGCGCTGCCTTCGGTGGTTTCGGAGTGGAAGCAAAAGCTTGACATAGTATAATGCCTGATTTCCTGCACCTACCCAACCTGCACACGTTGGCTGCGCAGGACATGGGCGACCATTACCTGGTAGTTGCCGAAGGCGGCGTAGTCCCCACTACCTGCCCAGCCTGCCATAACGCCCTTTACCGGCATGGTAGCCAGCGGCAGACCTATCTCGACACGCCTATGCACGGATCTTCGACGACTACGTGGCACGGCTCAAGAAAACGGTGGTCTTCGAAACCCCAGAAGTCCTTGGTGCTATTGACTTTAATCTGGCAGTGGTTGCCCCGTGTGTACGGGGATGAAGGTTTGCTTGCCTTGATCTCAGCTCACCAAGGCCAAGTTCCCCGCATGCTCGGGGATGGTGGTCGAAAACTGAAGCAGCCGGAGTGTATAGGGTTGTTACCCCGTATGTACGGGGATGAGCGATGCAACTGAAGACCACCATATCGTTGACGGGATGTGTTGTGACCCCACCAGGTGGGGATGGAGGTATGGTCGATGCCTATGGAAGACCAGGGAAATTGCCGGGAGAGACCGCTGATGCAGAGTAAGGCTTCCAACCATCGGGATCTATGCCGAATCGCCGTGGACTGGCTACAGCGGCCCGCCAGCCGTTCCGGCCCTGGGTGCGCGGTGGCCATCTCCGAAACAGGGAATTGGGTCAACCGGGAAGTCGTGGACGCGATTGGGTGGCGGCCTTACGGCGAAAGATCCGGCTCCGTACTAGTAGAGGTGAAAACCAGTCGCGCCGATTTCACTGCAGACCGAGCAAAGAAACACCGAGCATCCCCTGCAATGGGAGTCGGCAAGTATCGGTATTTCCTGGCTCCGGAAGGCCTGCTCACCGTGGACGAAATGCCCGAACGATGGGGGCTGATTACCGTGAATGGCCGTGGCCACGTCCGGGTCTTGGCAGGCCACGTCCAGCTCCATCGAGGCGAACCGGACACCTGGGCACACCAATGCCACGAAGCCGCAGAGAAAGCCATGCTGATCCAATGCCTCGCCCGGGTAGTGGATCCACAGAAGGTACAGGACAGAATCAGGGAGCAGAACAAGCAAACCGCCCGACTGATCAAAGAAAACGAAAGGATGAGATTACAAATAAAACATCTCCAATCGCTTTTGGCGGTACTGCAATCACAATGAGCTGGTACACCGCAATCCAGCTAAGGCAGATAGTCAAAAAAGCGTGTTATAATAGCGGCATACACTATCCCTGGAAAGAAGGACATACCCATGCCAGCACAACAAGCAAACGCCAGCGCGATGATAACGCTCCAGGGCCAGCCGCTGACCAAGGAGGAGATACTTGCATGTCAAGAGCGAGAGACGATCAAACTTAAAAGAAATGTCACAACGGAACGCAAAAGATTAAACAATCTCGATGGCAAAGAATGGGTGAAAAACACGAAAAGCGTGTGGATGGAAACCCCATCGGATTCCGTTCGCCATGCCATGCTGAGTCTTGATGCAGCCATGCAAAGCGGCGTGCTACTTTCTGAAGCGCCCCCGCGTGACGCGCTGAAGAAAAGTCATCCTGCGACGTTCTCTGAAACGGACGTCGCCAAGCTCATTCGATTTTTTACCAAGGAGGCCGAAACCGTTTTTGATCCTTTTTTGGGTAGCGGATCAAGTGCGCTTGCGAGCATCGCGGAAAAACGCCGTTTTGTTGGTGTTGAACTTTATCCTGAATGGTATTCTGTTGCTCGTCAGAGACTCGCGGCAGCGAGCGGTCATGATCCTGAAAGTTGCCATATTCACCTTGGCGATTCTCTGACGTTTATGTCTGACATGAATTCTGAAAGTGTCGATTTCGTTGTGACCAGTCCTCCTTATTGGGGAATTCTCGAAAAGAAAGATCATAAAGCCAAGAGCGAACGCGTTGCAAAAGGTCTTGCAACCCAATATGGAAACGAAATGGCGGATTTGGCCCGTATCGACAGTTATGACCAATTCCTGATTGTTTTAGAGAGACACTTCCTCGAATACCACAGATTGCTTCGTGAAAAAAGGTATGCTGCCATCATTGTTTCGGATTTTCGTCATGGATCGGAATACTATATGTTTCATGCGCATGTGGCTGACTCCATGCGGCGAGCTGGATTTACTCTACAAGGCTTGATTTCGCTTGTGCAGGACAACAAAAAGCTCTATCCATACGGCTTCCCAAGTGCTTATGTGCCGAACATTTCCAATCAATTCATCGTCATCGGGAGAAAAATATAATGACCGGGTTTGAGGAAAGATTGAGTGATGCGCAACTTCTGGAGCAAACATTTATTGAAGAATTTAACAAATGCTGCGGTAATTACAAGATTATAAAATACGGTATTGAATCAACAAAACTCACAGAAATTCATCACCTTATTAGTAAATGCCGTGATGGCACATCTCGCTTCGTGCGATATATCCCAGACTCTGTTTTAGTAAATACCAGCAGTGATTCTAAGTGCGATACGACTTTGATTGAATTCAAGGCAGCCAAAACTGGCGTGCAAAATGACAGCTTTCTTCGCACTTTATCTACCAAATGTCCCGGCATGGACCCGCCGTTTACGGCAAAAGAAGATATTTTTAATGTTGAGAATGATGCCCTTGATCTGTATGGCAAACTGCAAAGTATAGGGGCCAAAATTATTATCGTCGCGCCAGTAACCTATCGGATGTTGCATTATGGTGTGCCGGTAACTATTCGTGCTGGTGCAGAATAAACAAAAAGCCCCCAATTGGGGGCTTTCTCGTAATCAGATCTTTTGTTACTGAGGCTGAACCAATACCTCTTTTTATAGCTTTTTTAGGTTGTTAAATTTTCATTGCGTAACACAATGGAAGCCCGACAATAGGGTTTTTGTCCTTCTTCTCTCGCCGCATTATCCAATCATCGGGCAGAACTTTTTCGTACTGGGCCGGATAATGAAATAGTCCGGCTTCACTTCCGCCAGAGCCAATTGCAGCTTGATCGGCAATGGATGCGATAAGACTCATGGGTACCGGCTTTTCGCAATCAGCCAAATATTTCTTCACTGCTTCTTGTGCTGCAATAATTCCCTTTTTCATCTTGGTTCTCCTATCTTGAGTACGTTAGTTAGCTTTCAGACATAGCGCGGATTGTCTCGTCAGGACTCATCAAGGTCTTTCCTAGCAGCCCTTTCCCCAATCCAGCGCATGAACTTTTGGTGATATAGCAGCAAGCCGTGGCGCGCCATCAGAAAACCGATATCCCATAAGCGCAAAGCTATACCAACGCATGGCGGTACATCCCGCTGCCTCGTGCGATGGAAAATCCCATGCGATTCCCTGCTCTGCTTTTGTTGGCGCTGGCACCCGTCGCCGCCAAGCCACCACCCTGGCCCTCTCCGCCGGCGGCAAATGGCACCTGAATAGCCACCTCTATGCCGGCGCCTTTGGCGAATTCCAACACCTTTGGTACGGCCCCTCCCTCGAAAACACCGCCATCGGCGGCGGCATCATGGCAGGAGTAGAGGATGGACCCTGGTTCGCCTCAATGCGCGTTGCCGACCTTTTTGGCGTATCAGGCAACATCGGATACCACCTGCAACACCCCGGTACCGACTACGTCTTCTATGGCAGAGCCGGGTACCGAATCAGCCAAAACCTCTCCGTCTATGCCTACCTGACACAACAACGCTACGTCGACGTAGGTCCATACGGCAGCAACTCCCTTACCTACCAGGGGGCAGGGGCTGGGGTGCTGTTTGGGTTTTAAGAGAACTTGAAGCACAAAATATTCTCTCTACAAGCAACTTTCATGAACCAAAACCCATTCCCTGTAGCAAATAAACAAGGCCGCAAGGAATGGGGAAGATCAAGAATGAGCAGATGAAGAAATGCTCAACGCCACCGCAATAGGTTGAACCCAAATGGGCATAGCCCTCAAAACAAATGTCTCTCCAGACCAAGCCAACAACAAGGTATGACCCATTGTCGAAGCAATGGCCTGGGCCGCCGGCGGCGGCACGGCATTGCCAATGCGTTCTCGATACGCGCTGTCACTAAGCCCTTCCAGTTCCAAGTGTTCCTCTGGATCTATCAGCCCCTGCAGAGCCGCCAGCTCCAAAGTGGTGAATGGCCGATGCCAGGTACCGTCAAGCGATCGAATTACAGCAACCAAATTTTGGTTCAGTTTTGGAAGATCATGAGACGAGTATCCCGAAAGTTCCAAAAATCGCGGATCGGCCACGCTCCAACGTCCATTGTCGTGACCAGCCGCCGCAGAAACTGCGCCAGATGGGGAATCCCAAGCAACGACACCGTAATGTCCAGCAGTTAGGTAATGGTCACCTTTCTGTCTTTGGATTCCCGGGCGCGGATCAGCTACGGCATAGGCTCCTTGCCCGGTAGTGCTTCCAGATATGACAGTACCAGAATTCTTATCCCATCTGGTTACCGCATACTTACCAAAGATCGGGCCGACAGGACGCGGATCCGCCACCGCGTACCGGCCACCGCCCGGGGCGGATTGGCCACTGACTGCACCAAGGGTCTCGGTCCAGCCTCGAACGCCGTACTGCCCGTATTCTGCAGCACCGTGAAACCGAGGATCTGCTACCGCATAGCGGCCATTGGTGACGCCTCCACGCCCCGATACTGTGCCACTATTGGTATCCCATGCGTTAACTCCCAGGTAATCATCCCGTCGCTCAGGCACAATCAAGTAATCGCGCAGATATCCATCCTCAACAACATATTGCTGCAGAGTGCGCCAATCACCACCTTCCTCGACAAAAACCAAGCGAACCCAGGTTTTCCATTGCAGACTGGGGACCCGATGCATGACACCGCCTGCAGGGTCTCCCGGCAGTGGCATCCGGTCCAGGATGTCGCCTACCGCCAGCAATGGCTTTTTTTGCGGCTCGTAGAGGAACGGAGGCACCTTTTCCATGTGGCGAGCCACCATCAGAAATCGCTTTCGAGATTGGGCAAGACCACCTAGCTCACCGCAGTCGTGAGTAGTCTCCGCGACTGCATAACCGTAACCTCGCAACAAGTCACCAATCTGGTCCAACAGGTGACGGCCACGATTCTGAATACGTGGAACGTTCTCCAGCAGGATGAACTCCGGCAGGTCGTCCTTCCAGGCCTCCAGAGTCAACCAGATGCCGCGCACCGTGAGCCGATTCAAGGCCTGATACTTGTCGGTCCTGCTTTTATTCTCGGAAAGCAGGCCAGAAAAAGCCTTACATGGTGGACTGGTGAAAACAATATGCGGGCGCTCGCTACCTGCCGCTTTTCGGATGTCCTCGGGGGTTGCCTCGTGCCAATGCGCCGGGGTTCTTCCCCGTGAAAAGCGCGGTACTGATCGCGGTCGAAGAGATCGAGGACCGTTCCCGGCACTCCCGCGATCTGGCTAAAGTCAGCTATGGCCTAGGGGTCAGAGTCAACACCTCCCAAACAGCGAAAACGGGCTTGCAGAGCACCTAACCGGGCTTGTCCACGGTTAAACCCTGCAGCCCCACCGCCGAGTCCGCAAAATAGATGAAAATGGCGGATTTCTCGGTATTCAGTCATGGTGATTCCTTTTTGGCAATATGCAAAAACTTTGCAGGTATAGCGCCAAAGCGTGGCGACAACCTGCGTCCTAGCATGGCATCCTCCTGTCGAAGTACGCGGTGATGATGAACCTACGATCCTGTGCATCGGGTGACGATGCGCGACATCTTTTCGCAATTCTTGACTTCAAGTCAAGCCTGATCTACATCGAGAGGGCTCCTTCCGGTCAGGATCCTTTACCCGGACAGCTAGATCCGCCTGACCTCAAGTAGGATGTTGCCCGAAAATCCATCGCGCCAAACTCGTGTCCGAACTCTCCACGTGAGCCCTTTCATGGTCGAGGCACCCGCGAGGCCTTTAGCGTGTCGCAGACGGTCGTAAGATGGACGAGAGCAGTAGTTTTACAGAGCCTGTTGTTGGTCCAGCTTGAGGATGGCCTGAATGAGGCGGTTAGATCGCTGCATCAATTCGGTCTCGAGTCTTCGGACTTCTTCCATGTCCCCTTGAACGCTCAGCTCCGTGATTTTCAATGAAGTAGCGTGGAAGTCCTTGTGTACCTCGTCGATGGTATGGATTAGGTCCTGGGCTTCGGGAGAGAACGTGTCTTTGCGCGGGAACACCTCCTGACACTACCATAGCCCGAAATCGCACCGGTCGTAGGGCTTATGGCAGTCGCATTAACGACGAAATCCCTCTGGTAGACGATGGGCGCGGTAGCGGCTCGCTCCACGCAGGCTGCCAGGGATGCTGATTGCCTAGAGAAGGCAATGGACACGCACGCTATACCAGGGATGACCCCCTTTATCTTGCGTTCATATCCATCCATTAAAGTTAGGACTTTTTTACCCATGTGATCAGATCACATTGGCAAAAAGGGCCTATCTTTACTAAAATACCAGAAAGCCTTCACAACGCCATCCTGACGCACTCCGTGCGGACACACCGGATGAGCTGGAAGAAAACCCGTCTGCTGGATGAGGTATTGCGAAAAACCTACCGAAAAGGGGACGTATGGATCTTCGATAGCCCGATCACGCTGACGGCCTATCGCGCAGACTGCAACGACCGAAGCGCCAGGAAGCTCATCCAGCGCATGGTTGCAGAAGGGCTATTGACCCCGGCCAACAAGGGGAAAAGCTACGGCAAGCCCAAAGAGTACATCGTTGCCGTTGTTCAGGGGATGGTGGAAACTATGGCAGCATAAAAAACCCGCCAGGAAGGCGGGCAAAGCTACCTCATGCAACCAAATGAAAAACTACTCCAATTCTTCCACCTTACGGCGACGGGAAACGCCAGTACCCCGCCGCTCACGCCTGGCGGCGTCCGCAGCGGCGCGAATCTGCGCATCACTGGCCGAAAGTCGGTCCAAAACCCGAACACGCTGTTGTGGCGTCAGATCGTCGATGGTCACATTGCGACCAAGCTTCTGCAGCGCCTCACCCAGTCGGTCTATCGTCTCGTGAACGGCTCGATAGGCCGCACCCCTGCCAGAATATCCGCCTACCTGCTCCATTACCTTGGCAGAGATATTCTCACCACGCTCAGCACCAGCACGCTTGATAAAACGCAGCTTGCCTTCTGGTTCGATCTTCCACTCGAACAGATGGGTGTTGTCCGCCAGGACGCGATACACGGCATAATACCGATCGGGCAACTCGGCCGCTGCGACTAGGGATAACACCCTACCCAGACGAGCGGCTTCTCGAGATCGCTGCTGTTGTTCCTCATCCTCCCGCGCATGCAGCCCACGATCGGGCGCGTAACTGTCTGGTGCAGACAGTTGCTGTACCTCAGGCGCATCGTCCACGGAAACATCGCGCAGGTGCCCAGACTCCACCCCAAATTCCTGGGTCGCCTGCTTGCGAAAATGCACAATGGCGGAGCGCAGACCGGATGGATCGTCGGGCGTCGCGTCCACGGCTTCCATGGCATGCAAGAAAGCTAGACGCGCGGTCTGTTCGGCCTCGCGGCGCGGAACCCCGAGAGATTCCACGCCAAACGTATAGTCCTTGAATGCAGACTCAAACAATCGCAGGCTCGACGGCTCGACATCCATGGTCGAAATCCGTATCCCGCGAATCTGAGCATCCAGCCGGATAGAGAGTTCGGTGGCCACCGCCCGGGCACGAAACTTCTCATCCACAGATGGGCTGGATAACTTTTGCGCCTGACTTTCCAACCGCTTCGCCAGCTGCAATTGCTCCAGTCGCTCCCCGGGATGGGTGCTGCGTTCGGCCTCCTGCTTGGCCACCTTCGCGCGATTCAGGCGGTATTCTGCAGCGCGCGACCACGCATCGTTGGCCAACGCATCCACATCGATTCCAGCGATTTTTTCCACCCGCTTGAGCATCTGCGCCCGTGAACGCAGCGATTCCATAGCCGATGGCGGATATCCAGCCGACTCGGCGTGATGCAATACGGCTTCGAGGTTTAATTCCTGGGTGTTGCTCTGCGTTTCCATGGCTCACCCCCTCAGTGCACGACCGGCATAGTGGCGTCCGCCACCAGGAGTTGTGCCGTCTGCTGCACGAGCCAGGAGATCCCGTGCTCAGAATCCCCATAGCGACGCATCCAGATGGCCAATGCCGAAAGCGGATCCTTGGGGCAATCCTCACCAGAGCACTCCGCATCCATGCCGGAAAATGCCGGCGCAATGCCTTTCACTATCTTCTCGAGACCAAACGCAACCACATCGTGGTCATAATGACCGTGCGCGTTTTCCATGTAGATCTCGGCCAAAGATTTTTCCGGTTGCGATTGGGCGACACCCAGCGCAGTCCCCATATCCCCAAGCATCTCGCGAACGCGACGATCGAAAAGGGCCTCTTCACGAACGGGGTTACGCAAAAGGGATAAAAACACCATGGCCGAGAACACCCTGGCCGTGGTTGCTGCAGTCAACTGGTCGATATCGCTCGGTAACATGGGACCCTCCGTAACCTTTCCTTGGTATAGCGGGGGTCCGGTGCTATATCGCCACCCGGTTTTTCAGACGGTAACGGATTCCCGTAAAGGACGCGCCGGAACGCTTTTCCCGAGCAGAAAATGGGTAGCCACAGCATGGCCCATGGCCATGGCCACCAGTCGTGGCAGGTAAATCTGGATCGTCGCCTGGGCAACATCGATGTCCACCACCAGCGATCGCCCGAGCCCTGCACGCTTGTAGCTTCGGTGCGCGTTGGTCGAGTTGTCGGTCAGAACCACCAGCGCCTGGTGATGGGTAGAACGTAAGCAGCCCGAAATTCGCGGTATAGCGCGTTGGAATTGGCCGCCATCAGAACACCGCGTCCAGAGTCCGTACCGCCGACTTCGACAGACGCGGTTTTTCCGTACCCTTTGGCGGCGATACCGGATGCCAGACGGGATGCGGGGCCACATAGGGTGTAGCCGCTGGTGCCGGAGGACGAGGCTTGGCAACCGCGCTTGGCCCCACAAAGGACTTCTCGGCCCTGCGGGCGGCAGCTTTGCTGGTGGAAGCCTTGCGGGCAGCAGCCTTGCGGGCGGCATGTTTGCCCCGCACAGCACCCCTGCCACCGACAGGGGTGCCCACCGCAGGGGTGCCCACCGCAGGGGTGCCCACCGCAGGGGTGCCCACCGCAGTGGTGCCACCAGCAGGGGCGCTCTCGACAGGACTGAGCACAGAGGATTGCGTTGGCGCGGACTTGTCCCGTGCCGTCGGCGGCGTAAAAACCGGAGCCAAAACACGGCTGGAACGTGCCGTGGCCACCACAGGCGGAACCCCCGCGGATCGTGTCGAAGTCACAGGCGGTATGGATGCTTCCGCCTTGGCTTTTTCGTAGGCGATAGATGCTGGATTTACCCAAGGGTGCGGTTTGGTGACTGGAGCAACCGGATGGGCAAAATCCGCGCGCGCAGGAAAGATCCCGGAAAGCCCGGGCACCATGCTGGAGATCCACATCGGTCGCATATAAACGGACGTAGCTCCGCCTATCAACAGGATCGTTCCCGCAACCCCTACCCAAAGCAATGTCCTGCGTCGCTTGGGTTTTACGGGGGATGCTTTTACCCCGAGCCGTTTCCTGGCCACATCCGCACTGGACTGCGATGGCACCACCATCAGCGAGGACTCGCGAGGAACAGCAAAAGGTGCGGTCACTTCGTCCTGGGGCGAAACAGACGGTTCCTCCCTGTGCAGAGGAACGGGGTCGCACACCAGGCTGTCCACATATTCACGGGAAAATCGCCCCTGTGCCGCCTTCCCGGAAAGTTCCTGAGCCATGAATCGCAGCAACATAAAAATCTCCCAAGCTATTGCAGCTAGGTATAGCCACCAGCCTTGGCACGTCGATCAAAGGCCCAGCAAGGACAACTGGTCGGCGGCTTTGGATTTCGGAACCGGCTTTTTCTTTGGGGGTTCCGGAATGGGAGGAATCTTCTCTGGCACTTGTACATCCAACGGCGACGGCTCAGGTACTTGGCTATGTTCCAGCGCCAATTGCACCCAGGCCCCTTGTTGCGCCAGAAAGGTCTCCTTGAGCTTTGCAAAACCTTCCTGCAATCGCTGGATTTTCCGGTCGCCCGATGCCCCGGAAAACCACCGCGCCGACACCGCCGCGTCGGCCATGGCCTCGGCCCAGCGGATAGCGTGGTGGTCCACTTTCGGCTGCATGGCGACGTAATACCGATACCACCCGGCATAACTCAACAGCCAACGGTCCCGAACGGGGAGCCCGTCCGGGAACCTGCCCTTTGGCCAGGGAAGCGGCTCAGGCATTCACGGCGCGCTTGAGTTCCGAAGAGACCCGCAACCGGACCCGGCGCTTCGCCGGCACCTCCACAATTTCACCGGTGGCGGGGTTCCTGGCCATGCGCTCCTTGCTCGCATGCACTTCCAGCGTGCCAATGCCGGACAGACGGACTCGGTGGCCATTCGCCAAAGAAATGGTGAAGTAATCCGTGAGACTCTGCACAATCCGGGTGGATTGGGCCTTGCTGAGGCCGTGCTGGCTCGCCACAAAATCGACGATATCGGCCTGCGTTACGACAGTATCGGACATACCTTTTGCTCCTTTTCGCGCCCTATTGCGCAAACAGGTATAGCGCAGGGAGTTGGCGTTAGCGGACCGATTCGAATATGCGCCAGGCGTATTCGATTTCCCGCACCCGTCGATAGGTCCATGGACGATCGTGCAGGACCTCATCGCAGAAAAGACCCAATTCTGGGTGCTCCGCCAGAAAATGGTGAAGCGCCTCGATCTCGCCATCGCTCAAGGGTTGATCCTCGTGGATCCACCGCGCGACAAACCAGACCAGCGCCGCAGCCAACAGGAATACGCCGGCAATATCTGTCCGCGGTACCGGGAAAAACAGAAAGGCAAAGCCCAGAAAGGCTGCCAACACATCCAACTCGGGGCAATGCCGAACCGGCAAGGAAAAGCGATTGGCCATACCTTTCAGATATCCTCGACGAGGGCCAGAACCCGCTGCGCGTACTGCACCGCTGCCTGAGGACGGTATCCCTGAGCAATGCAGGATGGCCCGGCATTGTAGGCCATGAGCGCTCGCCGGACGTTTCCGTGGAAACGATTCAGCAGATGCGCGAGATACCGGGCGCCGCCCTCGATGTTTTCCTGCGCGTTCCAGGGGTCAACCCGTAATACGTCCCACGCCGTCGTCGGCATAAGCTGCATGACGCCGATGGCCCCCGCCGAAGACACTCGATGGGCCGATCCGGCGAAGTTCCCTCCGTTTTCCACATAGACGACCGCAGCCACCAGCTTTGCCGGTACCTTGGCTTTTTGGGCCGCCACACGCACCAGATGCGCGTAAGGGCCAGCCAGCTTCTTGAGGTGTTTCTGACGATACGATCCGGTAACGGAAAGGGCATGGTCAGAAGCGCCAAAACAGGCTTGCAGGGTATTTTTCGGCGGCGGCGGGGCATAACTGTGCAGGGAAAACAAGGCCGCCACCACGGCGATCAGAGCAGCCTTGGGATGCAAGACATGAACGGACATGGTTCCTCCTTTTTATGTACCAAATAATTGGCTGGGCTGCTGAGAAAATCTCGACGACGCGCTTTTGCGTAACCTTGGCGTTTTCGGATGTTCCCTCGAACATCTCCCGACACCAGAGATAGCCCCACGTTCCAAACCACCAGAACACGATACCTGAAAGGCAATAGGCGATAGCGGCAAGGAGCCAGTAATCCCCGACGCCCATAATGGTATCCTCCACCAGATAGCAGAAGCCCATCAGCGCCAAATTCACTACCGCTATCGTCGCGTTCATCGAAAACGCCTTGAAGCCGGTGTGAAAATGCAGGAGCAATTGGTTACCGACCGACATGGTGAGGAAGACCGTTGGTAGGGCTCCGGGCAGAAACAAGCCCAGCACGTCGTTCCCATAGCCGTTTGTTACACCGATGCGCAGAAAATACGGCAGATGCAGGAACCCCGGACTCATGCCGGTCGCCGCATGGGCTTCCTTCTGGATGCCAGAAAGCAGCAGGAAAAACACATCGATGATAACCCCGGTCGCAAAGAGAAACATAAAAACGTCCCTCGCCAATAGCACCAGATCCCAGGCCGTGCTTTTCAGAAAGTGGATGGTCGCCGTCCAGACATTGCCGCTGTCGTGGTCCGCTGCCCGTAGGCTGCTGAACAGGAGTCCCATCAGGAAAACGGTTACCGGAAAATGCCCAACAGAACCAGAACGGGAACCACGACGATGACCAGCATGGACATCCAGGACACAAATTCCTGAAAATGTACGACACCAGAGAATATCCACATACCTATAGCTAGGAAACCTGCAATAAGGGCGAGCACCATAAAAAGCACCAAGACGGGAGTAAACAGCTGCAAAAGCGTCTCCAAGGCGACGATCAGTCTTTCCTTGAGCGTGTACCTTTTTGTTTCAACGTACATAGTTGCTCCTACTGAACAAAGGTTCTCAGATCGCGATGGGAAAAACGCGCACCAGAAACGGTCACTGGTACCCCGTAATGCAACAACCGATAGGTCACTGGGGCCGCCTTATACGGCTCCTCCACACACCCCGCGCTCTGCGGAAAGCCGTAGGCCGCGCGCGGGTAGTAGTGGATCCCGCGCCCATCGTCGAAGTAATTCACCCAGAGGATGCCGGGATCGTTGTAGGGCACCCAGCGCACCGGATGGCCGCCGACCATGCCCCGGGCGGACTGCATGAGGGAACTTCCCGACCATTGCGGAACCTGTTGGCCTGCCAACGCTCGGTACGTGCCCCACGAGATCGGCTCAGGAAACACGCCCCGCATGGTCGTACTAGGTAGCCGCTGATACACGAGGTAGGTTCCATCGGGCGTGCTGCCCAGTACCCCCGTATTGACGAGCGTGTGCCAAACCCAGCCTTTGCCGTGCCGCCAGATGTGCAACTGCTCCGGCTGCTTCGTGCCGGACGACTTGGTCACGTACACCCACTCGTAGGCCCACGGATCCTTTTTGGCCGTCTGCGCGAACAGGGCACGGAGTACCGCCTTGTGGAGACGCCCTTCCGACATTCCATGGGGACCCAGTATCCCGTTGACCCGCTCGAACTGCACGATGGCCCCGCGAATGAAGGGATTTTTCGGACTCCAGGCGTAGGCATCGGTGGCCCGCTGGAGCGCCTTGGGTACCGGCCACAACCAGGCGTCGTGGCGGATGCGCCGGCCATCGGGCCCATGTATGTAGGCGTGCGCAATGGGGAGGTAGTCCAGATCCTGAAGCCTCGACACTACGGAAGCAAAACTGGGCTTCGCGCGCTGGATTTCCGGCCGCGCCCAACCAACCGCAGGCGGCGTCTGCGCCACGGAGTGCGTTGCGGATAGGGGCGCGACCGGCTTGTGCTCGATATGCGATCGTGGAGACGGTCCCTGGCAACCAGCCAGCGCGACCAGCCCAAGGCAAACAGCACAACGCAGGATCTTCGGCATGGCTTCCCTCGCAAAACCTTTGCCTAGGTATAGCGAGCGCCCTTGGCGCAAAGAAAAAGGGCGGGAACCCCCGCCCAAGCAGTCGCGCAAAAATCGGTTGTTAGAGCCCGAGCCCCAACTCCAGGCCGAGATGCAGGCCCATCTCCTGAATTTCCTTTTCCGGCGGAACGTACCCCATGCCCATGGCCTGCTGCATCACCTTGCGCTCATTGCGCTCAGCGATAGCCCTTTGGGTTGAACCCACCGGTAAGGCGTTGCTGTGTGGATGCTTGTGCATGTCGGTAATAAGCCGCTTCAGCCGCTCACGTCGGCTGTCCGAACGCGCTTTTTCCAATTCCGCATGCGCCCATCGATCCAAAGCCTGAGTATCCAAGCGAGTATCCTCCAGACAAAACAAAAGTGAGTGGCAATCGCCACCCACCGATGCGGGGTTTACCGCCCCATGGCAACCGCCTGGGCTTCCTTGGCCTTGTCCTGACCGCGGGCATTCTCGAGCGGATTCACCGCAAACCGATCTTGAACGTACTGAACGGTCCGGTTCTGCTCGCCCTGCTTGAGCATGGTCTCGTTGGCCTTCAAAGAACCACCACGGCCTTCGATGGTCTGGGCCTTCTCCATGTCCGGAGTCTTCTGAGCAAACATGGCCGACAGATACCGCTCGCCGGTGTGCTGATTCTCATTCGGAACGATGTTGACGTAGAGCTTGCTACCATCCTCGCGCGTCACCGAAGCGGAAAGCATGGGATTGCCGGCCTTGGATTCGCGCTCCGTGTACTCTACCGGGTGCACCTCGCGAATCCCCGCATCTTTGTTTTCCACGATGAGGGTACCCTTCGGCTTACCATCCTGGTCAACGTACAGGCTCGTACTGTGCCAGGTGCCTTCTTGGGTCTGCGTGTGGGCCTCCAGACGGGGCGGAGAGGTCCGCTCGCGCTCCGGGAAACGACCGGCGATATTCTGGGCCAGGCCCTCGAAATACTTCTCCCGGGCGCTCTCGGCGATCTAAGTGATTTTCCTTGGCCTTGATTTCCTGGCCATTCGCATCCTTGATGGTGGCCACATGGTTGGTGAACTCGCGACCATCCCGCTCGACCTTGGTAGCAAAGCCGCCTATCGTGATCTGCTGGCCCGGCTCGGCGCTCTCCAGCTTGGGAAGCAATCGCTGCGCATACTCGCTGTTCAGATCGGCGGACAGAATAACCTTGTCCCCATTGTCCTGCTCCAGGGTCACACGCAACTTCTTGAACGTCGTGCCCTTGGCCTGAGTTTCAGCAACATCGACCTTATCGAGCTTGCCGGATAGCTCGGTCTCGTAGCGAACGCCCTGCTCCTTGAGCTTGGCACGGGCGATTTTCTCGCGCTCCTCACTGTGACCCTGCTTCCAGGCCGCCTCACCGACCTCTTCCTTGGCCGCAGCCATGGCCTTGTTCGTGGCTTCGTCGTTCACCAGAACGAAACCGTTGACGATATTATTGCGCTGCATCATACGGGTAGGCATGGCATCTCTCCTCGCAAATAGCCCAATTCCAGTCTTTCAAAAAGGTATAGACTGGGGGTGCGTGGTATAGCTTTAGGCCAATTCCGCCCCTACTTGCTTTTGTGGCGACGGAGACGATTTGCTCGGCTCCAGCACGTTTCCGCGCTCGGCGGCCGCTCGTTGCAAGGCCTGCTCATAGGCATGCTTTGCCAGATCGTTGCCAGGCTCCAGGGCAATACCAAGCTTCACCGCCATGTTGGCCGTCTCCCGCACAAAAGCCGGGTCCCCACTGAAATGGATGGGCTCACCAAAACGATCCCTCGCGGCCAACAAAGCGGTGGAGACCGCATTTTCGCGCTTGGATTGGGCACGTCGGCCAATGCCAAACATGGCCCTGCGCGTTACCGCAATGTGGTCGCCGTAGTCGAGTACCAGGGGGCGGTTCTTGTGACTCAACAAGGGCACAGGATCGTGTTTTTCGAACACCTTGTCTGGCTTTTTGGCGTTATCGCTGGACACACTCGGCCAATCCTTCAACAGATCGGCGTTGTCCTGGGCCGTTTTTTCTGGAGACTTTGCGGCAGAGGGTTCAGTAGCCTGCTCGGCAGCCGGTTCCTGAGATTTCTCCGTGTCCCGCTTCAAATCGGACCGCTCTTGCTCCGTGGCCTCAGGCTGGGCACGATGCTCGGCATCCTCAATTGTCCCACGGTCAACATCCAAACGATCGCCAAAAACCGATTTCAGGAGTTTCTCCCGGTTTTCCGGTGTCGCCTTTCCGTATCCGGGTATGAGCGTATCCATATCCAGATTTTGTGCGGCCAGTTCCTGCGCCTTCTGAATCGCCTTTTCCGCAGCTTGTGGATCCTGGAGCGCATTGAAACCAACCCGATCCAGGGTGACCAGAAACTTGGGATCGAGCCCTTCCAGTTCGTTCCCCTTGCGAAGCACATCATAGGCAAAGGGCTTTTCTCCTGGCTTCAACTCGTCCCGCTCTACCGCCGTTCCGCTTTCGAGCACCAAAGGGACCACCTCCACACGGTAATTCATGGTGTCCCGAACCACCTGAGGCATATCCAACTCGCCGGTAATGGGAAGAACTAACCTCTGCTTGAGCACCCTGGGAACCGCCCGAGATTTTTCTGTTGGCCCCAGGTGACCAGCCGTATCGGGCATGTCCGATTCCAGACCCTGCACAACCTCTGCTTCTGCGCTCATATCCACCTCCTTCAAGCGAACGCGCCCACATCGCCATCCGGATTGGCCACCGCCAACCGGTATTGCTCTACCGTCACCCCGAATATCGCCGCCACTTCGGTTTCCGGTATCTGCTCGGCCACAGCAACCTCACCTCCCAGACTGGACAGGTATTCGAGAGCACGGCGGACGACAGACAAATCGTCCGGATTGTCGGAACGGAGATAGACCACAGCCGGCTCCTCCTCACGCAACAGCCGGTCTATGGCAAGCTGGTATTCCCCACGACCATTCGGATCATCCACGGCCACCAGACGGTCTAGACTTGCACCAATCCGCAGATTGCACACCGATGGCGCTTGTGGCGCTTGCTTGCGACCAAAACAACCGAAAATCCCCATCATTGTTCCCTCCTAAGCGACTTCGTGGAACACGTCCGATATCTGTCTGGACTGCGCTTTCTGTTTTTGCGTGGCCAGAGCAACGGCTTTGCCCACATCGGGATCGACCCGGGCTGCCTGCTGCAGGACCAGCGACAAACTACCGTCCACCGTGCGCGACAGATTGGCCTTGTCCGGGTGATACCAGACCGTTTTTCCGTTATCGTCGCGAACGCCGGTCATCCCCATGCGAATCCCCTGCTCCAGATACCGAAATACGGTAGAACGCTTTCCATTGACCTCAAGAATTTCGCTCTGGGCGGCTTCCATCTGTTTTCCCAATTCCCTTATCTCGTGGCTTTTCCAAAGCTGAGAGACAAAAGCCTCTCGCTGTTTATCCAGGGACAGTTCTTTGCCCCGATAGGGAGAATACAGGGCATCCCATTCCTTGCCATCGATGCCGATAGTTTTGGCCTGCTCGGCAAAAACCGGTATCACCGTATCTGGAACACCAAAAGAATAGCGAACCAGATGCCTTCTCACGGCATGTTCCTCCTTGCGGAATGCGTTTTCGACATCCAGGCGACGACGGTTTGAAACCGCATCGTTACCCTCAATCTCAACAAATTCCTTTTCTGTGCGCTCTTGCAGACCCGAAACTTTGCCATCGACCGTGGCGTAATGCTCGCGCATGTCTGCCGCCAGGCTTTCCCGCGAAAGCACACGTTCCTCGGGAATGCGCGCCGTATTGAGGGCGTCGGATACGGTCTCTTGCAGAACTCCCACTGCGGTGGATGGCACCGCACCGAGACCACGGTATCGGTCCAATGAAAACTCGGTCAGCTTCGCTGTCCGGCTATTGCGGTCTATCTCCAGAGCCAGCGCCCTGCCGTCTGGGTCCATACCCAGAACACGAACGTCGCTCTCGATGGCTCCGAAGCCGTCGTGTATGGTCAGCGCTAGGAATGGTTTTGCCGACATGCCTTGTTCCCGAGCTTGCGCGATACTCGGTGGCTGCTCCATAGCCTTTGCCATTTCCTCGAATTGAGGACGGACCCATGGGGCGTTATCGGCAGACTGGAGATATTCGTAAACGAAGTTCCAACCCCTATCCTGAGGGTCGAGCCATGCCTGCAACGGCCTTGGTAATTCGTCGTAGTCCATCACTCAATCCCCTGTCCATGATCATGCCCGTGTCCACGCCCTTTCCCGGGGTTCTGTATTTGTGGCGCGGCCATGCGCACCGCTTCACCAAGATTCGGATGAACCCGCGCCGCTTCACGAAGTACCCCGATAATGCGGGGATCCGTGATGGTCTTGGCGTACTTGGTATCGTCCGGGTTGTACCAGAACACGCTATCGCCTCGATCCTGAGTAGCCGTCATCCCGCGGCGGATACCGCCGTCCAGATATTCCCGTATCGTGGTCGCTCTTTCTCCTTGTTTTCCTGAGACCATGAGCGTTTCACCCCCGACCTCTTTCAGCAGCTTTCCGAGAGCCTCAGGACCCTTTCTGCCCATTTCCGGCTGCTTCACCGCTTGCTGGGAACGCTGGCTCGGATCCTCTTTCCCAAAGAGATGATCCAGGTCGGCTTTGGATGCTTCCTGCTGGCCGGGATCAGATGGCGCGGTATCCACTGACGGTGCAGCCTTCTGAGGCTCCGGAAGCCGATCGCCAAGGCCAGCCAGATGCATGGCATTGCGCACATCACCCTGTTGGTCCATGGCCAAAACCGCCTTGGCATATCGGGTGAACGTTGGTTTGCGTACCCCGCTGAGATCACGGGTTTCCGGGTTCAACAGGTAGTACGCGGTTACCGCGCCCTCCTTCCGGGAGACCACGTGGTCCTGCCCCTTACCCACATTCTCTGCGATGTATTCCTGCCCATTAACGATCCTGCCATCGCTCATGTTCACCCGCAGACCCTTGAGATTCTCCCAGGCATTAGCCAACCCTTCTACTTTGCGCTTTTCTTCTCGAATTTTTGCTTTTTGCTCCTGCCGATTTTTGAGTTCCTCCACCTGCTCCTTGCCGGCCCACTCCGCCAGCTGCGCCACCCGTTCTTTTTGGGTTTTACCCAGCTGCACACCGGTCAGACGAGAAAATGCCTCTTGAGATCCTGGATTCTGGCTATTGGCGCCGATCCACGATACCATAACGCTAAGGTCCTTGTTCTTTACCGCCGTGAGGAACGTGTTCACCATCTCCGAATCTGGTCGAACCGCAGCACCGCTTTTCCACAGGCAGGCAAGGTAGATTTCCTTTGGGTCCTGCCGTGACCCAGACTCCAGCAGCGCCTTTCCGTGTTCCTTGAGGCGATTCTTGAAGTCATTTTCCAGGGCACGACGGGTTTCCCCTATACGGTCCTGGACCTGCAAGGATTGCGCGAAGCGCGCTTTCACCTCCGGAATGTTGTAAATCGATTCCCCGGGCAGAGCCCGCATCAACTCCACCTCCGGACGCGACGATCCGCGGTACTCTCCTTCTCGGATGATGCCAAAGGTTTCATCTATGTCCTTCTGGTATTCGCGCATCATTTTTTCGTAGCCCAGAAAATCGGCCGGACCTAGCTTCTCAGCCTTCTCTATGGTCTTCTGAATCACCGCCTCGGCACGCTCTGGGAGCGTGTCGTAGAATTCCTGGTAAATGGCGAGCGCCCGATCCCTTGAAGGCACGTCATGTGATACATCTGGCAATTCTGTCGATTTGATCAACTCCGGGTAATACTGACGCTTGACTTCAAGAAGCGTAGTCGGGGCAAAGTGATAATCCAGTTCAGCCCCAGCACGGGTAATTTCCGGTATGCTGATGTACCCAAACTCCGGGGACCCCATACCTAAATCGGCGAGACCGAATACCTGATCCTGTCGCGGAAAACCGGGGCCATCCGTCTCTGGGTCACCGACGTCTTTTTCGATGATGAACCACTGCTGTCCGCCAGGACCAAAGTAGCGCAGGGAAACAGGACGGGTCTCGTCCGGCATTCCGTCGGTGCCATAGGTCTCCGGCATGGCGGCAATGATGCCTTCCAGCTCCCGCATCTTGTCCGAGAAAAACGCTTTTTCGTCGCTATCCCTGAGCAAGCTATCTGTGACGGCTGCTTGCTGTTGTCCAAGAAAAGGCCTTACCGCATCCGGAACCCGGGTGAGCAACGGTTCATGGTCGTCAAAGCCAAAGTCGGCGCTCGAAAGTTGATCGGCCATAAGTCACCTCGCTTATTCGATTTCAGAACCGGCACGGGCTGGGGTAGCCTTTGAAGCTCCCAGACCTCGGGATACCTGGTTTTCCGTCAGGACCCGGCTCAGGTTCTTGGTAATATCGCCGCCTTGTGCCAGCGACACTTTCACGGCATCCAGAAGTTTCGGATCGGCTATCTCCAATCCGCGTTTACCTTCCTTGTTCCAGTACGCCGAGCCGTTGTCCACGTCGATCGTGTATCCACGCTTCAGGCCAGACTCCAGATAATCGTATGCGTCCACGCTCTTGCCATTAGGCAGGGTCATGGATTCACCGCGAAGCGCCTGAACCGCTTCCTTGAGGCTCATTTCCGGGGGGAGATTACGGTCAAAGCCGACGGCCTTTTCCGGGTCCGCCTCACGGAACCGACCATCCTTCCCATAGACGACGGACTCAGTGCCCATCTGGATTCCCGACTCGGCCCGCAGGTGATACCGGATATCCCCACCAGAGGTATCCAGCGTGGCAACGACCCGTCCGGTGAACGGGTCTTTTCTGGTCCGACCCTGTTCCTCGTTCGGCTCAAAACGAATCACATCCCCGACCTGAGGGTGACGAACGCGCTCTACCGCCTCCTCCATACGCTTGGCCAGGTACGCTACCCTGTCCCGGGGAGTATCGCTGACGTCGCCGTACGCTTTCGGGCTTTCCGAGAGCATCGTGGCCCATTTCTCGGCAACCTCAGGGTTCCTCGCCGCAAAACGACGGACAAACTCCTCCGCATTGGCCAGGCGATCTCCACCAAGACCGGTGGGCAATCCACCCGGCCAGTCGTCCCCACGAGCAGGCATTTCTGTTGACAAGCCACGGTTACCTTGCCGGATCTGCTGATAATCTTTCAGGAGTCCAACCAGATCCGGATCCAGGGTAATGGTCCGATCGCGTTCCTGGGCCGTTTGCACGGTCAACATGCGATGCTCATCCGCAGCGACCACAACCTCCTTGCCACGGAGGGCCTTCATGGGTTCAAGATCGCGGTTGGCTGGACCGCCGGCACTGACGTACACGTGCGCCCCATCCTTGGTCAGCACTTCGACCTGGTTGACATCGTAGACCTCAACCAGGGTCCCCTGGATTTTCGTTCCTTTCTCATTGGGCGAATTGAGGTAGGCAATGGAGTCCATGAGGGCAATGGGTCGGGCGGGAGCGTCATGGGCCGTGGCAAACGCCTTGCCGGGCACATTGGCATCCTCGAGCGTCGTGACCAAGCCATCGTTGCTCACTGAAACGATTACCTCGGTGCCATTCTTCATGGCTTCGGACGCAAACTGGATCAGCGGGTCCTTGTCCTCGCTGGCCAGGCGAAAGCCGGTTTCCACCCACACCGGACCGTATTCCTTGGTATCGATCTGGTAGGCCGATTGCGAGAAGTTCAACAGCTTGCCCTGCGCTCTTTGCACAGGAACATGGAGCGTTACTTCCCGCTTGGTATCGTCCATGTATTCTTCGTGCTGTGGCTGCAGATCCTGTCGGTGCGTGAGTACCAGGCGAACTTCGTCAACACCCTGTGGAAGACGTTGCGTGTTTTCCAGATTCTGTGTTTTTTCGTTGTGCAAACGAATGGCCTCGTGACCAGACTCGATGGCCGCACGAATGTCCTTGTCCCCATCAAAAAGGCTCTCGGATGCCTCCATTTCATCCAAGGCAGAAATGAGTAAATCTACGGCATCGGAAACATCTTTCTGTTTTATTGCGGAGAACAAGGACTCCATGGCCTTATTGAACCCGGGATCATCAACCACGCTGTGCATCTGGTCCATCTGCTCGTAGACCTGGAGCATGGCACTGTCCAAGGTCGGAGCCTCCATCTCGACCTTCAATTCCGGAGTCCGCTCGATCAGGTAGTCGCTGATCCCCTGGGCGTCCTTTATGGTCTGCACCATGATCTGCTTGCGCTCTTTCTCGGGCAGGGCACCGAGCCAACTGGCCAGGTACGCCGCCGTGTTGCCCATCTCCCGGCCTTCCTCGATGTTCTGCGACTGCGGGTCAAAACCAATACCGAGCGACGCCGCGGTCATGGCCGCCGCCATTTCGGCACGCAATTCCTCGATGGCGTACTTCTGGCTTCCGAATCCACCACCCATCTCGCGATGAAGTCGGCTCTCGTGACCGGTGGCGTGGGACAGTTCGTGCAGGAACGTCGTGTCGTGGCCGGTCGCCGACTGAAAATCGGCAACGTTCGGCATCTGGATGTGATCCCGGGTTGAAGAATAGAACGCGCGGTCACCGCCGCGGCCAACGGACACACCCATGGCCTTGGCCAATTCCTCGATGCGGGGATCCGGTTCACCTTCTATCTGTTGCTGCGGGGCTGGTCGCTCCAGTGGTGGGATACCGTCAATCTGAGAGGCATGGAAAACGGTGTAATAGCGAACACCCAATCGCTTCTCGGTTTCCGCTATGGGCTCATCGGGATTCAGGCCACCCTCGGCACGACCAGTGCGGATATTCTCGATTTCTTCGTTGGTACGCTTGTGCTCGTACTCTTTCCAGACCTCGATGGGGACCCCCTTGGATCCCTCGCGGACCTGCCACCCCTGCTTTTTGGCCTGGTTGTAGGTGCACCAGCGCGGATCCGTGGGGTCTGGCGAAAACATCATGAGATTCTGGCGGTTTACGCCCGTGTAGGGGTTGCCAGTGACTGCGTTGACGGGAAGGGTTACTTCTCCAGCGTTCCATGGCTTCTGCCATGGAGCCGTCCCAGCCTCGATACGCTTGATGAGTTCGTTCGCAACCTCTAGTCGAAGATCCCGATTGGCCATGGCACACCCTCCTCTGCCCGTGTCTCCAGAAAAATCGACTGTTGCCGTCCTCGGCTGCGTTCCCGGTAGTCCACGAGCCGAGGGTTGATCCACACCGACTCCGTGCGTTGCGCATCCAGCTCCGGATTCTCCCCACCTTTGGTGTTTCGCACGGTATGGCAATGCCAGGGGAAGTCGTGGCGCTCCCATCCATCGGACTCCAGGAGATCGGCGTAGAGTTCGCTGGCGTAGCCCGACAGGGCGACAAAGCCCGGGCTCTCCTTGAGTCGCAGGAGCAATCGCTCGTGATCCTCGACACCGTATTCGTGCACATAGCCAATCCCGTTGTGGCCGATGGCCTTGCGGGTATCCGGAAGATACGGCGGGTCGCAGTAGAAGATGGTGTTCTCACTGTCGTAGCGGTCGATGACCCCCAGCGCATCATCGCATTCGATGACGACGTGGCGGAGCCGATCGCGGATCTGCGGGAGTTCCTCATCGACCTTGTTTTGCATGGACCGCGCACGGTTGTCCCGGAATCGCGCTACGGCGAAGCCAGCGACGCTGCGGTCCTCGGGACGCTGGGTTGCCGACATAAACGTTGCCCGAGCCAGAAAAAAGGTCCGAGCGGCCCGCTCGATATCGTCCCGGGAGACATAGCGCGGATTACTCCACTCGTCGTAGATCGAGCGGGCGTAGGGGACGTTTTGCAGGTATTCCCGCAGTTCGTCCCCCCGGTCCCGCAGGATGCGGAACAGGTGCACGACATCCCCGTTGCGGTCGTTCAGGACCTCGATGCCGATGGGTTTCCGGGCAAAGAGCACACTGGCACCGCCACAAAACGGCTCGACATAGGTGTGATCCCGGTTTGGCGATGGCAACAGAGGCAATATCCGGTCGGCCAGCCGGCTCTTGCCCCCAAGGTAGGGAATCGGGCCTTTCACTATGCTACCCCAAGGCGCAGTTCGATCTGTCCGGGTGCTACCCGCGGCGGGAATCCGCGACGGAAGGTCCGCTGCGGTAGCGTCTGGACGCTCGCTCTGACCCTTTCTGTAGGTTTCGGCTCTGGCTCTTCGTCGAAGGACGGCGGGGCCTCCTCCATACCTGGCTTGCGCGGCGGCGTCCGCCCCTTGTACAGGTCCTTGGGGTCGATGAGTTCCCCGAGATCCTTCACCTCGGAATCCTCTTTTTTGCCAGCAGCCACGCAGACCGCTTCCCCGAATCTGTCCACTTCGTGGTTTACCACTTCGTGGGCTACCACTTCGTGGTTGACCGTCTCGCCGGTGTCGGACTCTGGGACCGCGTCCTGCTCGCGCTCAGCGAGGATATCCAGAGCGGCCAGAATCTTGGTGATGAGTGCCGGACTGTTTTCCGGGTCCAGGGTTTCCGCCATACGTTCCAACAGCACCCGGGAAACGGCACAGCCCGACCTGGCCCTCGACATCAGCCGTTTGGCAATATCCGCAAGCGAAGCGCTGCTCACGGCGCGAATCTGCCGCAGTATCTCTGCCGCGCGTTCCGACAGCGCGGTTTCCCCAATCTCGGCGCTACGCACATAGGTAATGGTCATGTCCACCCAGGCCGACAGCGATACCGGGGTACTGCGCAGATCCTGCCAATCCACCTCGTCCGATGCGGGTTCCTCCATGACCTCGACCACCATCTCGGTGCTGTGCGTCAAGGCATAGTAAGGGTCGATATCGTCCTCACGGATATCGGCACAGGCGTCCATATCCCCATCGACATGGACCTGCGATACCCCTTTGGGTTGGGTATCCGGGCTGCCATACACGGATTGGGTGAGGTAATCCCGAGAATCGAAACCACACTCCGTCATCCGTTTGGAGAAGCTCAGAAAATCGCGGTGCTTGAGCAGATACGCGCGAGCGATGTTGTTCAGATACCGGCTGAAAGACGGCATTTTTTCTGCGTCGTATTGCTTGCAGCAGAAGTCCACCAGTCCGGTAATGCAGTCGGTGACCATGTCCTCATCGAAGAACCCTGCTTTTCTCGCAATATTCCAGACGATGCGCGAAGCGGTCTGAAAAATCTCCGCATGGAAACGCGCCAGCTCCGCCTCTTCGCGCGGTGTACGATCCGGCTTGCGATAGAGGGCACAGAAACGAAGGACTTTCTCGCTGTCCAGTTGGGTGATTTTGTTTTTTTTACGATCTTGCACGGGTAGCCTCCTTGGCGGTTATGGATAAATCACGTGATGCCCCCATCGAATGGGGTCCATTCGACGAAAACGGCGCCTTCCGGAACGGGCTGACCACGCTCCAGCACCATGCGCACGATTTGCTTATCGTCCTCGAAGGCCACGCCCTGCAGGGCATCGACTGCAGCTTTTTCGGCGTTGGCCAGATCGATGCATCGCAATTCCAGGTGCCAGTAATCGCCCCAGATCTGCCGGCGCTTCTCGGCGTCTTTCGGGAGCACGGGGTGCAGCACGATGCGAACGGCAACCGGCCCCGTGAGCGGGGGCCGATCGCGCATCGCCATCTTGGCAACCCACGCAGCGCGGCGTTTGTAGTCCGCGACCTTCGCGGGCAGGTAGGTCTTCCCGCCGGCGGTGCGCCATATCCGGTTGGTAGACGGCGGGTACGGGAGGGTTATGGACGGCATGGTTCCCCTCCCCGATTCTGCCCCGAAGTCGATGGTGAGCTAGGGTTGCCACTGGACATGCCCATTGCCGGGCCGTAAATGCCCCTAGAATCGATTTTCTCTGGTGTGGTGCTAGTGGGGTAGCACAGAGGCTCATAAAACGATTCTGGAGCATCTATGCCCCGTTCCCGACGCAGGCGCTGCTGGTCCCAGCGGTTCCAGGCATCTTTGCCGTACTGGGCCAGGCAGGATTCCCAAAGCCGCTCGGTCTCCAGGGACTCCAGGACCCCGCGGGGCAGGCCAGCGTCGAGGTACAGGAGCATTACTCAGAGTTCCCAGCCGCAACAGCCTGGGTATCCGATGCCCCCATCGTCTCCGCCAGGCTCTCGGCCTGGGTAACGATCTGGCGCTTGCGGTCCTGCATCGCCTGGCGCCGTTGCTCGCGCAGAGCGTCTTTGGCCGCCATCTGCGCCTTTTCCTCCGCTCCTTCATGCCCTGGGAATTTTCAGCCAGCAGGCGATTGGCACGATCGGCAGGCAAGTATCCTTGCGCTTTGGCTTGCTGAATCGCGTTGATACGCCTTTGGCGATCGAATCCGAGCGAAACCGTGTATTCGGGAACCCGGCGATCCTCGATGGCGGCTTCCACCAGACGTTGGTAGGCCTTGATGAATGCCGCTCTTGCTCCGAATTCATCGCCCCGTTCCAGAGCGATGCGCGCTTCGCCAAAGGCGGTGGCAGCTTCGTTGGTCCAGACGACCGTCTCATCTTCATCGGCAGCCCTGAGCGCATGTACCCAGGCTTCGTCTGGAGACCACCAAAGGCTCCGGTATCGGTCCAGGATGGCCGTGTACAGATCGGCAGGCTTGGGTGCGTACTTCCCGGTTTTCAGGTACTGGACTACCGATGCCTCGATTACCTCGAAGGGAAATTCGTTAAGCACCACCCACCAGATATCGAAATCCGTTGCATCCAGTTCCAACCGGTAGGGCTTGCACAAAGTGCGTATCAGATCGTTGAAACGCTCACGGTCGTTTGCCTGCATGTCACTTCTCCCCGACTGCTCTGTTCAGAACGACGCCATCGATGGGTTCCTTACCCATCCACCGGCTCAAGGTGTTCGAGATACCGTTCTCGGTCTTGTTTTCGGAATGGTTCATTGCCAGGAACCGCTCAAACTTTTCCGAATCCCGGAAGATGAGCGTGATGTCGTTATATTTCAGCCCGCGGTCGTTCTGTCCCATATGCCACTTGGATCGCGCACATCCATCGATAGCAGCAATGCAGGAATCCAGATCGTAGGTCTTCAGCCCCCATTCGATGCGGGTCTTACGCTTGTTGTCCAACTTGGCCTTTGGGCAGTTCATGGTTTTCTGCCAATGGACGAAAACCATGCGGACCTGTTCCGCAACAGGGAGCGGCTGAGCCGAAGGCGAAGCGAAACTTGACAGATGTTTGTTACCAAGAGATCCATGATTATTACTAACAGGATCTATATTACCTATAGGTAGTAATATTGAATATTGATTATTGATACCGGACGGCTTTTTGCGTTTCGGCCTGCACGGGTTCTGCACGGGTTTTTCTGGCTGGTCTTTGCAAGATATTGAATCTGCTGGATATACGTCGCTTTCTTCCTGTTCGGGATACCCTGTACGGGTTCTGCACGGGTTCTGCACGGGTTTTTTTTGGGCCTGGGAAGGCGTTTGCGCCAAAACCAGCTTAAAAACAATAGGCTCTCCGCGTTGTTTACTGCCGATATCCTGCACGAGATCTTTCTTTTTCAGCCACTCCATGGCCCGCGCGACACGCTGGCGTGTAGGGGTTCCAGAGTCCTCAAAACCCTGGAATTGCTCGACGTACAACTCCTGGCAAAGCAGGCTCCAAGAAATACGCCTGCGCTGCCCAACAATGCCCGTTGCGTAATCGGCATACTTCTTGAGCGCAACGTACAGGCGAAAAACCATGTGCGGCAATCCTTCCAGTGCCTCAAGCTCTTCGCCGGAAAGATAAATGTGACCGTTCATACCAGACGCTTCCCCTTGGAGAGGAATTCCTGTCTCTTCCTTTCGAGCCATTCCTCTACGGAGCGCGCATGGTCTCGTCGGACGATGTAAAGATTCCTTTCCAGAGATTCGCGCACGGCACGTTCCGCATCCTCTCTTGACCGCTGTTCACCAGTACGATGGCCTCACGAACGCTGCCTTCGCTGCACCGCTGAACCAACGCCTCACAGAAGTCGAGAATCGCGGGGTAGCTGTAGGGGGGATTGAGCCAGACCGTTCCTTGCCAGTCCTGCTGCAGACCATCCTGCGTCTTGTCGAAGAACTGCCTCGCCCGCACCACTTCGTTGGCGGCTGCACAGGAGGCGGGATCGAGGTCGATGTCTCCCAGGACCGCGCGCGCCGCATCGAGGATGTAGTCGGGCGTGTACCACTCATCACTCCACGCGGGGTCTGCGACGGCACGCAAGGCATCGGTCGGCTTCTCGCCGGCCTGGATGGCCTCGACGACTTCCTCCTGCTCTTGCTCATCCAAGTCCGCGATCCGAGCGGCGGTATGGATGCTGACCAACCCGTCGTCCAAAATTTCCACGAGGTCAGGGATTCCTTGTTCGACGGCGTTCCTGGCGGACTCGTAGGTTTTGCCACAACCAAAGCCCGACCGATCGGCGACGAGATCCCGGGATTCCCCACCCTCTTTCAAGCCGGAAATTTTTCCGTCTTGAAAATCCTTGCTCCGACGGTCCCCGCCGTGACGACCGGCCAACTGCTCCTCGATGGCTTTCGCGATCGCCACGCGCTCAGAGACGCTGAAATCCTTACGAATGGAGTTTTCTTCAAACTCTCCCTCGATAAGACTGTCGATATGGAGAATCTTGACGGGTACCGTCTCCCATCCCAGGAGACGGCATGCCGCAAGACGGCGCTGCCCAAAAATCAGGCGGTACTGTTCATCGACCCCGATGGGTTGGAGTAGCCCGAATTTCTGGATCGACTGAGCAAGAGCCCCAATATCACCCAGGTCCTGACGGAAGCGCCGACCAACGGATATGTCTGAAATTGCCGCTTGGACAACTCCTGTCTGAGGCTGGGTATTCAT
>JABEBW010003882.1_pt1 | contig 33885 bp, 40 predicted proteins | sample 7245961 | NCBI WGS metagenome assembly JABEBW01 (sample SAMN14506364, study PRJNA622280) | hot springs metagenome | biome: hot spring [ENVO:00000051]|acidic hot spring [ENVO:00002120]; feature: spring [ENVO:00000027]|sediment [ENVO:00002007]; material: sediment environment [ENVO:01001048]...
CGCCGGGGGTGGGATTTGAACCCGCAAGGCTGAGACAGCCACAGGCTCTCAAGGCCTGCCCCATACCAGATTAGGGGACCCCGGCTTACATCCATTCCTTTAGGTTTGCCCTGCTTAAAAGCTCAACTGCCATGGCATTTGCCTTGTTATAAACTTCCTCTTCATCCACCGTCAACACCTTACCATCCCTCTTGAGGAATTTTCCATCAACTATCAAATCAGTGCAATCCATTCCTGTGCCAGAGTAAATCAAGTTTGAAACTGGAGCTATTGATGGCACAAGGTGCGGTGCCCTTACGTTGAAAACTGCAATGTCAGCCCTTTTGCCCTTTTCTATTGACCCCGTGATGTTGTCTATGCCCATTGACCAGGCTCCATTGATTGTTGCAATTTTTATAATGTCAAGCACGCTCATTGCCTGCGGGTCAAGGTTGCTTACTTTCTGCAGGAGAAGGGCCAGTTTCATTTCCCTTATCAGATCGTAACCATCATTGCTTGGCGCGCCATCAGTGCCAATTGTTACGTTAACTCCCCTTTTTATCATGGTAGTAACTGGAGCTATTCCGGAGCCAAGCTTGCTGTTTGATGATGGATTGTGTGAGACGCTGGTGCCACTGCTGGCAAATATGTCCATGTCATCGTCGTTGAGCCAGACGCCGTGAACGTAAACGTAGTTTCTGCCCAGCATTCCCACATCTTTTAGGAACTTGCCGGGTGACTTTCCCCTTCCAGCAAAGTACCTGATATCATCCCTTACTTCAGCTAAATGCATGGTTACTCCGGATTTGTGCTCCTTTACAGTTTCAGCAATCCTTCTGAACAGTTCATCACTTACTGCGCCAGGGGTCCTGGGCGAAAACCACATCCATATCCTGCTGTCCCTGTTGTGCCATTTTCTGTACATCTGTTCGTATATTTTAAATGAAGTTTCCGCATCTTCTACCAGTCCCTGGTGAAGTATTTGAGGCTTATCGGCATATCCTGGAGTATCCATTATCTGCTTTCCAATGGCAGCCCTCATGCCGCTCCTGTAAACGTTTTCAACAGTCCTGTCAACATTGTACCTGGCGTTTATAGAAGTTGCTACAAAGGATGACGTTCCGCTGTTTATCATTTCAAGCAGCGTCAGCTTTGTGCTTATATCCATTATTTCTTCAGTCATGTTTCCCTGCAGGGGCCAGACCCAGTCCTTCAGCCATTCTATTAAGGCTACGTTGTCAGGAACAAGCCCCCTGAGGATTCCCTGGGCAAGGTGAACATGAGTGTTTATCAGCCCAGGAAGGACCAGCCTTCCCTTTATCACGAACTCAGCTCCTGAAGAGCTCACGCTCTTCCCAACATCCACTATTTCCCCATTTTCTATCAACAAAGAACCGTTCCTTATTATTTCGTTTTTTTTATTGGCAGTTACAATTGTGGAGTCCTTTATAAGAACACTGCCGCTCATGCGCATACCTTATACGCATCATTTAAAATATTATCGAATGAGGGAAATAGTTTATTAATGGTGGCGCTCTCTTTCGCTTTATGAAGTACGTCCTGGCTATAACTGGCGCAAGCGGGATAATATACGGCGTAAGGCTGTGTGAGGAACTTAAGAGGCTGGGTCATGACGCCCATGTTATAATAACAAACGGAGCAAAAGTCACCGCTAAGTACGAGATGAGCGATGCGATTGAGAGGCTTGAAAAATGCTCTAAAGAAATTTACGGGGAAAATGACCTTGATGCTCCTATGGCAAGCGGTTCAGCCAGGTTCAATGGGATGGTCATAGCGCCATGCAGCATGAAAACACTTGCCTCCGTTGCAAATGGGCTTGAGGATAACCTTGTATCCCGCGCCGCCCAGGTACATTTGAAGGAAAGAAGGCCGCTTCTGCTGCTCCTCAGGGAAACGCCACTTTCAACCATACATATAATGAACATGCTCAAGGCCTCCCTTGGTGGAGCAATCATTGTGCCCGCATCCCCTGGATTTTACGGGAATCCAAGGACTCTGGACGATTTGGTTAACTTTCAGGTTGGCAAGGTTCTGGACATTCTGGGAATTGAGCACAGCCTGTTCAAAAGGTGGTCAGGCGCTGATGGCAGTGGGGATTGACCTGGCAGCTTCATTTAAAAGGCCAACCGGGCTTGCAGCTGTAGATGAGTCCCTCAATTGTACCGTTTCAACTGCATTTAATGACGATAAAATAATTGATTTTGTAATATCATATTCACCCAGCATAGTGGTGATTGATGCGCCCTTAAGCGTCCCTGCCGGCAGATCTGACATAGATGACATGGGTGGCCCTCACTTCAGAAAATGTGACGTGGAGCTCAGGCGCCTGAAAATCAGGTTTTTCCCGATAACCCTGGGCCCAATGAGGCAATTGACAAAGAGGGGGATTTCGCTGAAGCTCAAGCTTCGGGAAGCTGGGTTTGAAAGCATTGAATCATTTCCTGGCGGGGTGCAGGACGTGCTTGGAATTCCAAGGCACAAAAACATGAAGGGCCTGCTTAATGGCCTTATAAAACTTGGCTTAAATGGGATAAGCGCTGTAAATAATGAGCATGAGCTTGATGCGGCAACAATTGGGTACCTTGGCCAGCTTTACCTGAATGGCAGGGCCCTTGCCCTGGGCGATCCTGAAGAGGGGTTGCTGTACCTGCCAAAGGCCAGCACACCCTGACATCAGCTATGCCCTACAGAGGCAATCATTTGCAGCGCGTGCTGGTTCTGTTTCAATAAGAGTCTTTAGTGCTCGCTTGGCATATGCAACAAACCCATTAATATGCGCTTAATTCACGTGCAGTGGCTTCTGCGTTCAAATCAATCTGTTCTCCTGCAAAACGTTTTATTATGGCTGGTTCAATGGAATGGTGACAATGAATAAGGAAATCGTTGTTAAGAATGGCATAGTTGTTACGATGAATAAGGAAAGGGAAGTGTTTGACGGTTCGGTGCTCATAGAAAATGGGAAGATAGTTCAGGTAAGCAAGGGCGGCCAGGGCCTAAAGGCTGACGTTGAAATTGATGCAGAGGGCGGCATCATTACGCCTGGCTTTATATGCGCGCACACCCACCTGTATGGCATACTTTTAAGGGGGGCATACCTCAACATAACGCCTCCAACTGATTTTACCCAGAACCTTCAGAGAATATGGTGGCTAATGGATGAGGAAATGAACTATGACGACGCTTATATAAGCTCGCTGATGGCTTCGCTTGAGCTGCTCAGGGCTGGCACAACTACGTTCGCTGATACCTTTTCAGGCCCAAATGCAATAGATGGAGTGCTTGATCACATAGAAAGGGGTGTCAATGAAGTTGGCATCAGGGGCATACTTTCATTTGAGTCAACACAGAGAAGAAGCGATGAGGAGGGATACAGGGGCCTCAAAGAAAATGAGCGATTCATAAAGAGGTCAGGAATGGGCATGATAAGCGTGCACGCATCGTTTACAGTCAGGGATGATCTGCTTAAGGAAGCTGAAAGGATGGCATCCAAGTTAAACGTCCCATTAACAATACACGCTTCAGAGGGCAAATGGGACCTGTATCACAATTTGGAGAGGTATGGCAAGAGAACCTTTGAAAGGCTAAATGACCTTGGAATACTTAACTCCAGGGCTGTGGTTGCTCACGCTGTTAATGTGAATGAAGATGAGCTCAACATTATAAGCAGGACCCATACAAACGTAGTTCACAACCCGCTCAGCAACATGCTCAATGCGGTTGGGGTTGCGCCGATACCAGAAATGAAGAAACTTGGCGTAAACCTGAGCCTGGGAAACGATGGATATATATTTGATACTTTTGAAAACATGAGGGCAGCGTTTCTGATGCACAAGCTGAACAAGCTGGACCCTCGCGTTATGAGCTTTCTGGACGTCCTTGAAATGAGCACAATCAACGCTGCAAGGGCTTACGGGCTGGATAAATCTCTTGGTTCACTTGAGGCTGGGAAGATCGCGGATGTCGTGGTGCTTAAGCCTGCAATAAGGCCAACACCGCTGAGGCCATCTTCATCTTATGCCTACCTGATAAACGGCGTCAACGCAAAGGATGTTGACACAGTTATAGTCAATGGTGAGGTTGTGCTTTCAAAAGGCAATCCAACAAAGATTGACCTGCAGAGTGCAAACAGGAAGGCAAGTGAAATGGTGCAGGATTACTGGAACAGATTATCCAAGGCAAGGGAAAGGATTGAAGTGCTTTAAACCCCAGCATTAAAATGATGCTTAAGGTTGGAAACAGGAGAGTTAAATTCAGCGTTTCGCACAGGAGAATAAAGTATGCAAGGATAGAGATCAGGGGGATGGCAGTATACTTAACCCTGCCATATGGATTTAATGATCAGGAGCATCTTATAAGAAAGCACCTATCGTGGATAGAGAAGAAGCTTGATGAATATGAACTGTTGCTCGAAAAATCCAGGAAAGTAAAGCTTGAGCACAGGAGCATGAATGAATTAAGAACCCTTGTAAGGGGGATGGCATTGAAGCTAAGCAGGGAATTGGGCGTAAAGGTTCCATTAATCAAGTACAGAAAGATGAAAAGGAGGTGGGCCAGCATGAGCTCAAGCGGCATAATGACGGTGAGCCTATCAGTTGGGCTTTTGCCGGAAAGGCTTGTAAATTACATAATCTTTCACGAAATGTGCCACCTGATAGAAATGTCTCATAACAGGAAATTCAAGGAGCTTATCAGGAGAAAATATCCAAACTACAAAGCGCTCGACATGGAACTCAAGTCCTACTGGATGGCTGTCCAAAGCTTAAATACAGCCCCTTTTAAATAAGCGCATGCCAGAGCCTCAACACATTAAAGCTAAAAGTGGGGAAATATCTGAAAGGGTTCTAATTGCTGGGGATGCGGAAAGGGTAAGGCAGCTTGCTGGGATGCTTCAAGATGCAAAGCTGGTAAACGAAAACAGGGGATATATCACTTACACCGGGCTTTATAACAATCACAGGGTATCAGTTGCCTGCCATGGCATAGGAGCTCCATCAGCAGCAATAGTAATTGAAGAGCTGCACATGCTCGGGGCCAAAGTGATCATCAGGCTTGGCACAGCAGGAGGCCTTTTAAAGCATATGAAATATGGGGATGTGATTATTGCAAGCGGTGCCTTCTTTCCACATGGAAACATAATGAACCAGTACTCTCCTGATATAAGCCCGCCAACTGTGCCCTCATATGAGCTGCTGAGTGCCCTTGTAAATGCTGCCAAAGGTTCCCTTTCAACTGTGCATGTGGGCCCAGTTTACTCTGGCGATGCCTTTTATGCTGAAGGTGAAGATTATTCAAGGAAGCTGTCCTCACTTGGTTATATTGGAGCAGAAATGGAGGCTGCAACACTGTTTGCGCTTGCATCAATGAGGGGATTCAAGGCTGGCGCTCTGTTCATGGTGAGCAACAACATAGCGTTGAACACGCCGCTATATGACGCCTCTAAATTGAAGAAATACCTGGACAATGTGGCAAAGATAGCCCTGGATGCGCTCACTTCATCCTAACAAAAATATGTATTGTTGATTTAAGAAATATGTTGTTTTACTAATTTCTTCATATTTCTCAAAACGCTTTTGATGTTATTTGTATACTGGTTTAATTTCATAAATATTGCTTGATGTGCTGCAATGGGATGCGCGCGTGGCTATTGATGGCATGCGCTGCAAATAACCCCATCGTTTAAGCCACATTGCATTCTGTAGCGCTAAAATTTTCTGTAAACCGGTCATTTGCATTAGCAAATTAAGGTTTAATGGGCCTCAAACTTGCACGTCATGAACTACTTGCAGGAGCCTTGGCCCAACTTCTCTAACGATCCTCGTGTTTACAACCCTTCCATTTGGCACGGATGCAGATGACTTCTGCGCTGCCTCCTTTGCCGATTCTCCCTTTGAGTATGGAACGTGAATATAAATATGAATCCAGCCTCCATTTTTCAGGCTTCTGAGCGCGCAATCGTAAAACTCAAGAGCCCTTTCCGGCAAGGGCATGAGCACCCTGTCAACGCTTCCCCGAAGCAAATTGGATATCTCGCATGCATCATTTAAATAGGGAATAACCTTCTGGTCAACCCTGTTAAGCCTTATGTTTTTCAGCATATAATTATAAGCTTCTGGATTGATTTCGCTGCTGTGAACCTTTACGTTAGACTTCCTCTTTGCTATTATAATTGAAAAGCTGCCAACTCCTGCAAACATGTTAAATACGGCTTCACCCTCATTTACAAGTTGCGCAATTCTCATCCTTTCAGTTGAAAGCCTTGGTGAAAAATACACTGTGGTTATATCCAGCTCAAATGCGCAACCGGATTCCCTGTAAACTGTTGTGCTCCTGTTTTCGCCTGCTATGTGTACAAGTTTCCTTATTCTGAAATCACCTTCAACGGGCCCAACTTGAGCCCACACACCATGAATGGATTTATTTAGCTGCATAATCGCACTGCCTATGACTTCCAGTTTAGCCTGCAATTCCTCAGGAACCTTCACTATTGCCAGGTCACCTATTATGTCAAATGACCCATATGCTTTACCCGCAGCTTCTCCAAGCTCACGCTCCAATATCTCCTTTAGTGCCCTTGTCAATAATTAACTATCTCAACATAAGAATAAAAATTTAACCTGAACGTAAAAATCAATTGCATTAATTGGTAAAACATCACTGAATTATTGCTCATATATTATTGGGTGACTAAATAGAGCTTTTTAGAAATTCAATATATAATGTCAAAAACCGCTTTTATTAAATTATATCTTGGTTTGGACCATATATCGAGCTGTAGAAGTAATTCCTTTTGGGTGAACTTTAAAATCAATATTTGAAGTTAAAAGTCAGCATTTTAATTCTTATTCTAAAATAAATATCAAAAATCATAGATAAGATTATAAATCACAATTTTGATATATCATGGCATGAGCGAGCAAAGTGATAATTCCGAGGAAAGGGATTATCAAAGAGACAAGAGCATTTTCTGGAAAACAGTTTGGGGGCTTCTAATTCTTGCAGTATCGTTGTTTGTAGGCGGACTGGTTATGCAAATTGTTTTTCACGAAACAAAGGCCCCGCTGTTACTTGGGCTTATAGTTGCGCTTCCTCTAGCAATACCACTTGAGCTTTGGAATTTCACGGACCCAGACACTCTATTCAGAGTTATGGCTTTTCAGGACAGGTTTCTAATGGTGTGCTTTGGCTTTGCAATTGGGGTCGGTGCAATACTCCTGTATGCAGCAGCGCTGGTAACACATCCAAACTTTGGAATAAAGGACTTCTTTGTGCCAGGGATTGTAATAGGGGGACTGATCTTCGGGGCAGGAGTTGGAATTGCAGGTTACTTCCCAGGAACTATATGGATAGCGCTTGGCCAGGGTAGAAGGGATGCTATATATGCAGCATTAGGTGGTCTTCTTGGTGCTTTCACTTGGTCTGTAATATTCGGAAGCGTAAGGGGATTTTTCTGGGACACTTTGAACTTTGGGCCAATAACTTGGGCATCAATATTTGGCCTTACCAGCAAGATTGACATATTCCTAGTTAGCTTGGTGTTTGGCGTAGCTCTTATATTGATGTTTCTGCTTCTTCCCAGATACCCAAAGCTAGGCGTGAAGAACTCCTGCGGCTACCACATGGCTGGAAAGGGAGAAAAGAAGATATCATTTGACCTCGTAATTGATGAAGATACAGAAAAGTATCCAAAGGCAAACAAGTACCTCACAAGGCTGATAAACGAAAGTAGCATTGAAAATGCAAGGATGACAATACCCCTGGGCCTGGCATTTACAATTACAGCAGTAGCAGTTATTTTACTGCACCAGATATTCGGTGAATCAACAACTTACTCCTGGATAGGCGCCCAGATATCATATTTAATTAACCCAACCTGGGCTGCATCCAATCCGTACTTCCAGCTTTTTGGAGGAATGCACATAATAAATGGAATACCAGTAAACAACCCATTCAGTGAAATCGGTTGGGAACCCATTACAGACCTAAGTTCATTTCTTGGTGGTCTAATTTCAGCAGTTTTCATTTCAAGGAGATTCATGGGATTTAAATCGCAGGTTCCAAAAATATGGAGCAAGACCCATAATGCAAAGTACAGGCCGCTTGGGGCATTTTTCGGGGCTTTCCTTGTGCTGTTCGGAGCTAGGATGGCAAACGGCTGCGCTTCAGGCCATATATTAAGTGGAAACATACAGATGGCGATATCAAGTTTTGTATTCATGATCTTCGTGCTACTTGGAGCTTGGATAGTGCTCAGGTACTTCATGCACCTCAAAATTAACTCATGGGGATACACAAAATGAAAAGCAGGGGCGATATCTAAAATGGCAAAGATGCTTGTAATTCTTTTAACTGGGAAAGACAACATAAATCAGGAAATGGTATCATTTAACTTTGCAATAAATGCAGTGAGGAATGCAAGGGCAACAGTGGAATTCATGTTTCTGGGAAGGGGGGTTCAGGCAGCAAACAGGAACCAGAAGAGCTCACCCCAATTTTTAGAGCAGATTGAGGAGCTCAAGAAGGCAGGAATACCTGTAAAGATATGCAAGGTCAGCATGGCCGGCGAGGGTTTAACGGAGAATGACATATTTCCTGGAATAGAAATGGTTCTTGGTGGAGTTGAAACAAACGCCAGGATTGAGGACGGCTATTCAGTAATAACCTTCTGAAATCAAACAAATTATTTTTTATTTTATTTTTTATTTTTCTGGTTATGTTGTCCAATTAATGTATCGATCGTGGACTGCTTAAATTGAGTGAAATCCGGCATCACAGAGCGCTCTTGCATGCAGTCAGCTTCAGAGTGATGATAAATATAAAATGTAATATATAATATAACAATGTTTATTACCCGGCTATTCCAACCATAAAAATCTAATATGGTTGATGATGCATGCAGGCATTTGGCTCATCTGGCAGCGGAATAGTTGGCATATCCATAAACCAGCGCAAGTTTGCGGTTAACATGCAGGGAGCGCTGTATGCCATTAGGGAATCGATAGAGAACGGGTTTCCCCTTATAGACCTGAGGCAGAGCTGGCTGTACCCGGAAATAGCAAATCAGGTAAAAAACCTGTTACGTGAGGTTAAAAGCAAAAACATAATAATTTCAGCACAATTAACCAGGCTGTACCCAGGATATGATGAAGTAATAAAGCAGGTGGAAATGATCAGGAATCGCATTGGAATAAGGCAGCTGAATATTCTTGAAGTTGCCCCGCCATCCATTTTGATTAACATAAGGGAAACCCTGAAGGCCGTTGAAAGGCTTTACCTCGATGAAACTATAGGCGGATTTTCTCTTGTAGAAATAAAGGCAAAGCACCTTAACATAATAAATGAGCTCAATTTAAATGCCAAGCTTGAATACATAAAGCTCAGGATAAGCGCAATGAGGCCATTTGTTAGTTCAGACCTGTTTAAGCAGGCATTATCCCTTAATGTGCCAATATTTTCAACAGCGCCTCTGGAAGGAGGAAAGCTCACAGAGGGCCATTTTCAAAATGAGCTTTTCAAGCGTTTAAATGGCAGGCTTTACAGGGCATTAAATTTCATATCAAAGAACAGAAACCTTTCCTTTGCTCAAATTAGCATTGCTTGGCTTAATTCGAAGGGGATTATATCGGCTCCGTCAACCACTTCACCAAACCATGCATTTGAGGATATCAGCAGCAAGCAGCTAAAGCTCACGGATGCAGAGCAAAAGATAATAGAAGAAAGCTCCAAGAGTTTTTAACATCAAATTTCAGACACCCTAACGCGCTCCAAAGGGTTTAACTCTAAGTAGGCATGCACAGGCATACTGATGCATATCCGCGTGCGCCTCTGTTGAGTGAAGCCCCAAGATGGAATCCATCGCATGCGCCAAATGGCTGCACAGGGCAACAGGCCCTTGGCGGGGCTCCAGAACTTTATCGGCCATTCAGCCCTTCAAAACATTTAAATTGTTCAGTCTGTTAAATTTTATGTGATCGATTATTATACTTTAGATGATATTGAAACAGAGGGCAAGCGTGTTCTGATAAGGGTTGATTTAAATACGCCGGTTGATAAAAGCGGCGAATTAATTGAAAGGGTAAGACTCGAGGAGGCAACCGTTTCCCTCAGGGACCTTTCAAACTCAATCACGGTTGTGATTTCACACCAAGGAAGGGTTGGAAGGCCAGATTTTATAGAGCTGGAAAAGCACGCCGCAATACTTAGCCAGCTGCTCAACAGGGAAGTCAAGTACACGCCTGACATAATTGGCCCGGATGCCATAAACAAGATCAAAAGCCTGAAAAAAGGTGAAATACTGCTTCTGGACAACTTGAGGCTCCTATCTGAGGAAAACCTTGAGCTGACAATAGAAGAAGCGGCTCATACGCTGTTTGTAAAAAAGCTTTACCCGCTGTTTGACCTCTTTGTGCTTGACGCATTTCCAACTGCGCACAGGTCTCATCCTTCAATTGTCGGGTTCCCATATTATATTCCAACGATAGCAGGCAGGTTAATTGTCAGGGAACTTAAGGGCCTCACCAGGATTTCCAGGTTTGAAAAGGGCCCATATATTACCGTGCTGGGGGGCACAAAGGTAGGGGACAGGATAGAAGCCATGACGGCGCTCATAAAAAACGGCAAAGCCGATAAGGTGCTTACAACGGGCAGGCTTGGGCTCCTTTTTTTAAGCGCTGCGGGAAAGCTTAACGTGAAGCTCTCCGATGAAGAAGCCAGGTACCTTGCAGCGGCAAGGTACCTGCTTGATGAATACCCATCAGTAATTGAAATGCCACATGATCTGGCTTACATGGGGGAAGATGGTCAGAGGAAAGAGTCTGAAATAAAAAGCACTCCTGCTGGAGCCAAAATACTTGACATAGGAGAGAAGACCATCAAAAGGTATACAAGGATAATAAAGGGCGGCGGCACAGTTTTTATGAGTGGTCCACCAAGCGCGTTTGAGATAAAGGGATTTGAACTTGGCACTGAGGAATTGCTCCTTTCCCTTGCAAAGAGCTCAGCAACAAGCATTGTCAGTGGCGGCCACCTTTCCACAGCCATGCAGAAGCTAAAAATAGGAAACTGGATAGACCACGTAAGCACGGCTGGTGGTGCCCTTATACAGTACCTTTCTGGCAAGCAATTGCCACTGTTTCAGGCGCTGGAGTATTCAGCATCCAGGATAAAGAATGGCGAATATCAGGAAAAGGTAATATTGAGGGAGCAGGAAATCTGATCGTGCCAGCTGATGCGCAGGATGAAAGTGAAAAAAGGATAGAGGATCTTTTAAAAACAGGATTGATTTCACTTTGGCAGAAAGAGTCTCAGCTGCACGCCAGGGAGCCTGGGACCTATTACCCATCTTACCTGGGTTACTGCCTGAGGAAGCAGTACTACATTTACACGATAGGAGAAAGGGTGACACCTGAAGCGCTGGCTATTTTTATGACGGGTCAGGGAGTGCATGAAATCGTAGCAAAGGCATTCAGCGAATCAACAACAGTTGAAAGTGTTGAGGAAAAAATAACTCTGAATTTCACAGATGACATAAGGCTGAGCGGTAGGATAGATATAATCATAGTTGATATTGACGGCAAAAAGTACATAATTGAAGTCAAGTCTGCAAGCAGGATACCTGACAGCCCTTACGAAAGCCATATGATTCAGCTGGAAATTTACCTGCACTCCTTAAATGTGGATGACGGCTTTGTCCTTTACTGGAACAAGAGGAGCGGAGAGGTGAAGGCATTCAGCGTCAAGAAGAGCAGTGAGTGGCTGGGAAAAATCTATGAACGGGCGGCAATGCTTCATTATCATATGAATATGGCTCAACTGCCTCCCCCTGAAGCTTATTTAAATGGAAGGGCATGGGAATGCAAAAGGTGCCCTTACCTCAATGAGTGCAATCCTGGCCCCTTATGAATTCCATGAACAATTGATTGTATGGGGCTCTTCAAGCTGATCTTTATGCTGATAAAATTGTTGAATGGTCATTCGCTATTATTATCAATTTTTAATAACTTTAATGTAATTATTATATCATAAAGTAAAATATATATACACTAACGCTATTACCATTGCATGCAAGTTCCGTCAAGATGGTATAATATAGTGCCTGATTTGCCCATTCCGCTTCCTCCTCCCATGGACCCGGCTGACAGGGAGAGCTCAAGCATAGAATTGCTGAATCGGATAATGCCAACTGAGGTTGTAAGGCAGCAGTTCAGCATGGACAGATGGATTGATATCCCCGACAGGATAAGGGAGCTGTACGAAAACTTTGGAAGGCCAACCCCACTTATGAGGGCGAGGCGGCTGGAGGAAAGGATAAACACAAGGTCAAAGATCTTTTTCAAGTACGAAGGTGCCCTGCCTACCGGGTCACACAAGCTAAATGCGGCCATTCCACAGGCCTACTATGCCCAGGCTGATGGAGCAAAGGAAGTTGTTACGGAAACCGGGGCCGGGCAATGGGGTGCAGCGGTTTCACTAGCCGCCAGGGCAGCTGGAATTGCGTCAACCGTATTTATGGTGAGGTCAAGCTACAACCAGAAGGCACAGAGGAGGAATTTAATGGAAATATACGGCGCCAGGGTAATTCCAAGCCCAAGCGGGGAAACTGAATTTGGAAAATCGCTTGCGCCGGACAGCCCCGGATCCCTTGGCATGGCAATGAGCGAGGCAATAGAATACGCCGTCAAAACTGGATCAAAGTACCTGGTGGGAAGCGTGCTGGAAATCGTGCTCATGTACCAGAGCGTGATAGGGCTTGAGTCCATTGAGCAGTTTAAGGCGATTGGGGTGGTGCCGGACACGCTGATTGGATGCGTTGGAGGCGGAAGCAATTTTGCAGGATTTACATATCCATTTATCGGTTCGGGAATTGCCCAAAGGTACATAGCCGTTGGGCCAACTGAGGTTCCAAAGTTTTCATCAGGGACCTACAGGTACGATTTTCCCGACACCGCTGGCATCCTTCCAATGATAAAGATGATAACGCTCGGGTCAGAGTTTGAGCCTCCGCCCATATACTCTGGTGGTCTGAGATATCATGGCGTCGCACCGACGCTGAGCATACTGATCAGGCAGGGGATTGTAAGTTCAAGGGAATATGGAGAGGAAAGGTCAGCTCAGGCCGCGAGGGTTTTTGCTGAGGCCCAGGGGATAATACCAGCGCTGGAAAGCTCTCATGCAGTTGCAGCGGCAATCGATGAGGCCAAGGAAGCGGACAGAGCCGGAACCAGCAGGGTCATAGCGTTTAACATGAGCGGCCACGGCCTGCTTGAGCTTGATAACTACATGAAAATATACGGTGAAATGTAATGGCAGAGCTTGTGGTTTACAACACTGTTGGATTTCCCGATCCGAAAACCTTTGCCAAATTTACAGATGAAGCATGCAGCAGTGCAGATGATCTTGAGCTTGGAATTCCGCCAAAGTTCGCAAAATACGATGGTCCATTGATAAGGAGGAGCTATGCTGCAGCAAGGAACACCGATTATATGGGCCTGATAAAGAGGGTGAGGTGCAAGCCCATAGCTCTTACCTATATGGATGGCCTTGATGTTGAGAAATTTTTGAACGGCATCAGTGGCGCAAAGGCCGTTCTGTTTCCAGACCTCCTGATTGACTTTACCGAAAGGGTCCAGGAGATTGCTCGAAAGGTAAATGAGCGGTCATTGAAGAACGTGATATTTGTTTCCCCTTCAATGCCTGATGCCATAATAAAATCAGCTGTCAGATTTGCAGATGAATTTGTTTACCTTGGAATAAGGCCCGTAACAGGTGTGCAGACCCCAGTAAATGTAAAGGGCATAGTAAAGAGGATCAGGGAGATGGTTGGCGGGAAGCTGATAGTTGGGTTTGGGTTAAGGGACAACGAAGAAATAGCGCAGGCGATAGATGGTGGCGCTGATGGCGTTGCCATAGGGACTTCCATTATGAGGGTGCTTGAAACTTCAGGTGAAGCTGAGGCAATTGAAACTGTGAGGAGGCTGAAGAAGTATGTCAGCAGCCTATAGGGACATACTGTTGAAAATAATTGGCGGCTCAGGACTAAGCAGGGATGAATCGTCAGAGCTATGCAGGATGATGCTGAACGGCTCCCTGAGTGAAGCCCAGGTTGGCGCAGCCCTTGCAGCCCTCGCGGCAAGGGGAGAAACGCCAGAAGAAATTGCGGGCTTTGCATCAGCAATGAGGGAAAGCGCAGTGCGCATTGATGTCGAAGCTGACCTTGACACAGCTGGAACCGGGGGCGATGGCATGATGACGTTTAATGCCAGCACATCAGCGTCCCTTTTCCTTGCTGGCAGGCTAAAGGTGCTGAAGCATGGCAACAGGGCAGTGAGCAGCTCATCCGGAAGCGCTGATTTCCTTGAAGCCCTTGGATATAATATAAATATGGATCCCGCAAGGGCTAGGATCGCTCTGGAAAAAACGGGATTCGCATTTGCATTTGCTCAGCTTTACCATCCTGCAATGAAAGCCGTTGCCCCGGTAAGGAGGCAGCTCGGCATCAGGACCATCTTTAACATGCTTGGCCCTCTTACAAATCCAGCAAGCATAAGGTCCAGGATAATTGGTGTGTTTTCACCTGATGTCATGAGAAAAATGGCTGAAGCGGCCATAGCGCTTGGAATCAGGAGGGCAGCAATAGTTCATGGGGAGCCAGGAATTGATGAAGTTAGCCCGGTGGGTCGCACTAAAATGCTGATAATAGACGGTCAAAGGATAACGGAAATGGAGGTGGAAGCGAAGGAACTGGGAATAAATGGCATAAGGGCAGGTGACATAGCTGTAAACAGCCCTGGGGAATCTGCAAACAGGTTTTTAAGGGCACTAAGGGGAAACGACTATCCTGCGCTAAAGTTTACGCTGGCAAATGCCGCAGTGGCCCTGTATGTAGCAGGGGCAGCAAGCAGCGTTGTTGATGGGATGCAAATTGCCGAGCAGATGGTTGCAGGCGCTGAATCAAGGTTAAACAGCATCATCAGGTCAAGCTGGGTGAGCGGAGCATGAAGCTGAAGGTATGCGGCATAACGAGAGTTGAAGATGCGATAATGGCCAGGTCCCTTGGCGCTGACATGGTTGGCGTAATAGGGATAGCTGGAACGCCCAGGGCCATAAGGGCAGAGGAAATGCAGATGATTAGGCAGTGCATAAAGGATGGGCTTGTCTTCGTAACGGATTCAATAAGCCATGCTGAATCAGTGGCTGGCAGGGTCGACATAGTTCAGGTTCACAGGATAATGAATGAGCAGGAAATGAGGAGACTCAAGGGAACTGTTATAGCCTATGTTCCGGCAAACGATTTTGGCACAGGTTACATAGAGGTGGTAAGGAAGCATGGATTTACTCCACTGATACATTCAGTTAACGGCAGGCTGAGCAGCCAGGACCTGATAAAGTTTGGCGATATATCAGATTCCGGAATAGCTGGCGGCATCGGCGTTGACAACGCAGCTGGATTCATTAAAAGCGGCGCCATGTTCATGGATATAAGCAGCGGCGTTGAAGACAGCCCTGGCGTCAAGTCCCCCTGGAAAATCAGGCGCATAGCGGGGATGATAAAGTAAATGATCCACCCTGTGCCCATGAGCGATTACCCTGGGCCCCTGGGGCTATTTATGGAGGTAAGGGGCAGGAGCAGGTGCGCAGCCCTGCTTGAAAGCGCGGAGGGGCCTCAGAACAGGGCAAGGTTCAGCATAGTTGCATGGGGTGAAATTGACAGACTGGCTCTAAAGAGTGGGGCGAAGCTGGATGGGTACCTGCTCAGGGAAAGGCTGATGAGGGCCGAGGCTCATGAAGTTCCTGGCAGGTTTAAGGGCGGCTACATTGGATACTTTTCATATGAAACAGTTGCCAATTTTGAAAGGCTTGACCTGCCAGCTGACGCTGAGGACTGGCCTCAAATGGAGCTTTTCATGCCAGAAAACGTTGCCGTTTATGATAACCTGAACTCAGTGGTTTACACCACTGAGCCCAACGCCAGCGGCTCAGACATCGATGGGCAGCTCACGGCTTCGTTGAAAGGGGAAAGCATGAGCGATCAGGAATATATCAGAAGCGCAGGAAGGGTTAAGAAGCTCATAGAGGGCGGTTACACGTTCCAAACGGTGATTTCGAAGGGCTATAGCTATTCAATGAGCGGAAATGAGGCCTTGATTTATCAGAGGCTAAGGAAGATAAACCCTTCACCGTACATGTACTATTTAAAGTTTGATGACAGGCAGATAATAGGCTCAAGCCCTGAAACGCTCTTCAGGGTAAATTCCGGGCTTGTTGAAACTTTCCCAATAGCTGGCACGAGGCCCCGTGGATCATCCCCTGAAGACGACCTCAATCTAGAAAGGGAGCTGCTGGCATCTGAGAAGGAGAGGGCTGAGCACCTGATGCTGGTTGACCTTGCAAGAAACGACATAGGGAAAGTGTGTGTGCCAGGAACGGTGAAGGTGATTGAGCTCATGTATGTGGAAAAGTACAGCCACGTGCAGCACATGGTCAGCAGGGTCATTGGCTCCTTAAAGAATGGGCATGATTCAATTGACGTATTAAGGGCAACGTTTCCAGCTGGCACTGTCAGCGGGGCACCCAAACCCATTTCAATGAAAATTATAGCTCAGGAAGAGAAGGTCGGCAGGGGGCCATATGCTGGAGCAGTTGGATATTTCTCAACTGACGGCAATGCAGAATTCAGCATTGCAATAAGGTCTGCATTTATCAACGGTGAAAGGGTCAGGATTCAGGCTGGGGCAGGAATTGTATACGATTCAGTTCCTGAGAATGAGCTGCAGGAGGTAAAGCACAAGCTGAAGGCCATGGAAATCTCGCTGGGTGTTCAAAATTGAGCGGCATTACATTGATAATTGACAATTACGATAGCTTCGTTTACAACATAGCGCAGCTGGTTGAGGAAAGTGGCAGCAGGGCCATGGTGCTCAGGAACGACGAAATAAGCGTTTCCGGAATTGACAGGATAGGGCCGGACAGGATAATCATATCCCCGGGCCCAGGATCTCCGGAAAATCCTGGGGACGTTGGAATATCTATTGATGTGGTAAGGGACCTTGGGGGCAGCTATCCAATAATGGGGATATGCCTGGGGCATCAGATCATAGGCCATGCATTTGGGGCAAGAATAAGGCAGGCAGGCAGGATAGTGCACGGAAAGGTTGGAAAAATCATCGTGACAAAAAGGGATGAAATATTTAACGGAATCCCAGACAAATTCAATGCGACCAGGTACCACAGCTTGGTGGTAAGTGAAGTCAGGAACCCGCTTGAAGTTACCGCCGTATCAGCAGAAGACAATGAAATTATGGCAGTAAGGCACACCAGTGGCAAAATATTCGGGGTACAGTTTCACCCTGAGAGCGTGGGAACGGCCCATGGAAAGGCAATTTTGATGAACTTCATGAGGGTGAAAGCATTATGAGCTGGCTTCAAAATGTGCTTGAAGCTGCAAGGAGCAGGAGGAGAGTTGAAGGCCGCAGGGAAAGGGGAAGCCACAGCCTGTCAGCTTCAATTGCCAGGGCCAGGAGGCTCGGGGTTAACGCGATAATAGCTGAGCTGAAGATGGCATCGCCATCAGGCTTCAGATCTGCAGTAAATCCACGCGAATATATAAAATACGTTGAAAGGGCCGGCGCATCAGGCCTGAGCGTTATCACTGAACCCCTGGAGTTCAAAGGGTCATACGGGCTTTTGAGTGAAGCATCTAAAATTGCTGATATCCCTATCCTGATGAAGGACTTCGTGGTTACTGAGGGGCAGGTCCATGATGCGCACGTGCTGGGCGCAGACGCGGTCCTTTTAATTGTCAGCATAATTGGGGATGAGGAAAGGCTTAGGGGGCTGTATGGGGCCGTGACTTCTCTTGGCATGGAGCCCCTGGTTGAGGTTCACAGCGAAACTGATCTTAACTTAGCCCTTAAACTAAAGCCAGCTATAATTGGAGTAAATGCCAGGAACCTCAACACTCTACAAATGAACTATGAGCAACAGGAGAGGATATTGGCGTCAATTCCTGAAGGAGTGCTCAGGATAGCTGAAAGCGGAATCGATTCGCCTGAAAGGATAAGGAGGCTCAGGCTACTTGGCGCTGATGGGTTCCTTATCGGCACAAGTTTAATGAAAAATATGGAAATGATCAACAATTTTTTGTATGCCTGAATTAAATTGGTAATAATTATTATAAAAAATTTAAAAAGGGGCACCTGTCAATCAACATTGGTGTATTTTAGATGTTTGCACAATCAGCAGGGTATGATAGAGCGTTAACCATATTTTCACCTGATGGCAGGTTATATCAGGTTGAATACGCTATAGAAACTGTAAAGAGGGGAACAATCGCGCTGGGGATCAAGGTAAATGATGGAGTTGTTCTTGCAGTTGAAGAGAGGATAAAGAAGCTTCAGAGCTCAAGGCTGAGTCAGAAGATATTCCAGATAGATGATCATATAGGAATAGCCGCAGCGGGATATGTGCCTGATGCCAGGGTGCTTGTTGATTCAGCAAGGTCCCTGGCCCAGAACAACAGGCTCCTTTACGATGAGGAAATTGAAGTTGAAACCGTATCAAGGAAGCTGGGAGATCTGGCTCAGCAGTACACGCAGTACGGCGGCGTAAGGCCATTTGGCGTTTCGCTCATTGTAGCTGGGGTTGACAGGGAAGCTCCAGCCCTGTTTTCCACAGATCCAAGCGGAACCTATCTCGAGTACAATGCAATAGCGATAGGGGGAGGAAGCGATGTAGCAAATGAGTTTTTGGAGCAGAACTATAAAAGCGACGCGCCATTTGACGAATCAATTGACCTTGCCCTTAAGTGCATACTTAAGGTAAATGAAGGAAAGGTTGATCCCGTGAACGTTAAGGTTGCCACCATTGACAGGGTCAGCAGAAAAATGAAAATGCTGCCCAGGGAAGAAGTGGCAGCAAGGATAGAAAGACTGGCTAAAGAGTGGCAGGCGTAAACTCATAAAATGTCGTCCAAGCCAGTCGTTGTTAAAATTACAAAGGGGTCAGAAAAGTTCGAAATACTGGTTGATTCCAAAACCGCATTTGATTACCGGCAGAATAAAATAAAGGACATTGATAAGGTGCTTGTGGTAGATGAGGTTTACACGGATTCTTCAAAGGGCCAGAGGGCGCCCAGAGATAAGTTAAAGAAGGCGTTTGGCACGGAAAACATAAAGGAAATAGAAAGGGAGATACTGCTGAAGGGGGAGCTCCCTTTAACTACTGATCAAAGGCGAAAGATGATTGAAGATAAGAGAAGGCAGATAGTTAATTTTATTTTCAAGAACTTCGTTGACCCCAAGACTGGCCTGCCTCACCCAATTGTAAGGATTGAAAAGGCAATGGAAATGATAAGCGTTCCAATAGATCCAATGAAACCAGCTGAGGAACAGGCAAAGGGGATAATTGAAAAGCTGAGGCCCTACCTTGCGCTTAAAACCGGCAGCGTTACGCTGTCATTTAAGATTCCCTCCAGGCACGCCTATCAGGCCATATCAGTGCTCAAGGAGTTCGGCGAACTGAAGGAGGAAAACTGGGGAAGCGATGGCTCACTCACTGGCAAGATAGTTATGCCAATAGCTTCTCAGGCGGCTTTCCTTGACAGGATGGCATCGGTTACACATGGGGAAGCAGAGGTGAAGCTCATTGATTAAGGCCGTTGTCCCGGGTGACCTGGTTGCCAGGGGAAATTACAGGGTTTACAGCAATGTAATAAAGAGCGACAGTGAGTTCTATTCAATATTTGTTGGCAAGGCTGAGGTGGAGGGAGGCAGGGTCAGGGTGACCAGGCTGTCCGGGCCGTACATACCAAAAATAGGTGATCAGATAATTGGCATGATAACTGATGTTCAGCCACTGGCCGCAACAGTCGACATAAATTCGTACATAAATGGCTTTGTAATGGCAAACGCATTTTATAAAAAGAGAATCGATCCTTCAAAGCGAGATCTAACTGAGAAGGTGAGGATTGGCGACCTGCTTAATGCCAGGGTGAGCCGGATTGAAAGGGGGAGGGATGTATCGCTGAGCCTTGAGCCAAAGTGGAGGGTAAGCGGCGACGCCATATTTTACATATCCCCTGCAAAGGCAGCTTATCTGTTAAAGAGCAAAAGCAATATAATGAACAAAATAAAGGCATCAACCGGAGCAAGCATCATCATGGGGATAAATGGAGTGATCGTGGCCAGGGGAGAGAGGGATTCTATAAGCAGGGTAAATGAGGTTATAAGGGTAATTGACAGCCACGTTGAACTTTATGAACTGGAGGATGCATTGAAGGAGGTTTTAAAGTAAAATGGGTAATTTAATTGTTGACGGAAAAAGGACTGACGGCAGGGGGGTTCTGGATTTAAGGCCACTCAGGCTGGAGGTTGGAACGATAAAGAACGCTGCCGGGTCATCGTATATTGAGCACGGCAAAAACAAAATTTACGTTGCAGTTTACGGTCCAAAGGACAGCCACAGGTACGGAACCAGCATGGAGAAGGCTGTGATCAGGTGCAGGTACCACATGTCTCCATTTTCAACTGATGAGAGAAAATCGCCACAGCCTTCAAGGAGGGAGATAGAAATCTCCAAGGTGATAAGGAATGCCCTTGAGTCATCACTGATACTTGATGAATTTCCAAAGACCCTGCTTGATATATACGTTGAAGTGCTGCAGAGTGATGGAGGAAGCAGGAGCGCAAGCATTACAGCAGCTTCAGTGGCGCTGGCAGATGCAGGAATACCGATGAAAGACCTGGTGCAGGCGGTTGCAGTTGGAAAGGTTGATGGGACCCTGGTCGTTGACCTGAGCGATAAGGAGGATAAGGAGGGCGAAGTTGATCTTCCCATAGCATTCCTGTTAAATGAAAATATGATAACGCTGCTGCAGATGGATGGGAAAATGACTGTGGATGAATTCAAGGAAGCTGTGAATCTTGCGAAGGAGGCTGCAATTAAGATAAAGGAGAAGCAAAAGGAAGCGCTTGGCAAAAAGTACTTTGGGAGAGCTGATGAAAAATGATGCCAAAGAAGGGCCCAATAATCAGCAACCTGAGGAAGGATCAGATACTCAGGTCGCTTTCAGAGGGAAAGCACATTGATGGGCGGGACCTCATGGTCCAGAGGCCGCTTAAAATTGTGCCTGGGATAATTGAGAAGGCAGAGGGTTCAGCTTCTGTAAAGCTAGGGGATACATATGTTGTGGCTGGCGTGAAGGTTGGGATCAGCACGCCGTTTCCAGACACTCCAAATGAAGGGATACTTATAGTCAATGCGGAAGTACTTCCAACTGCCAGTGAATATCAGGAGCCTGGGCCTCCCGATGAGGATACAATTGAACTTGCCAGGGTAGTTGACCGCGGGATAAGGGAAAGCAAGATGGTTGACTTTTCAAAGCTAGTAATTGAGCCCGCAAAGCAGGTGTACACCGTTTTCGTTGACATAAGTGTCCTGGGAATGGACGGCAACCTCTTTGATGCGTGCTCATATGCTGCCGTTGCGGCTCTTATGACGTCAAGCTTTAACGTTTACAGGATGGATGGGGACGTCGCAGTGAAGACCGAAGACAGGATGGCAATGCCCATTTCAGATATAGCTGTATCGCTGACTTTCGCAAAGATAGGCAACAGCATAGTCTTTGACCCATCCTGGGAGGAAGAGGGCATAATGGATGCCAGCTTAACTGCGGCATACGACAGCAGCGGAAGGCTGTGCGCAATGCAGAAGGGAGGCAGCGGTGGACTGAAGATCGATGACGTGTTTCAAATGGTTGATCTTGGAAAAGCGATGTATTTAGATATTAGGAAAAAAATAGAGGAGGCGGTGGAAAATGCCAAACCTGGGAATTAAATATGGCCTGACATTGAGAAGAAAGTACATGTCGGTATGGAAAAAGCTAAAGAAGAAGCGCGCTTGCCCAAAGTGCGGTTCAATGACCTTTGCAAGGTCAAATAACGGCATATGGGAGTGCGGCAAGTGCGGCTACAGGGTAACAGGGGATGCCTATGAGCCGTAACGCTGGCACATTGAAAATAACAATAAGCGGCAGCAGGGCCGTAACTGAAGCTCTGAACGCTGCCATTGATAATTCACGGCTTGAAAACGGAGAATTTACAGTGAAATCAGAGGCCCAGGACATAGGAGACCTGAGAGCTCAGTTGAATTTGACCCTTAGAGTTATAAATGCTGCCCTGGAAAGTATAGGGAAGGCAAAATGAGTGAAGCAAACATTCCTCCGTGGTTGCAGCAGGAGCTGGAAAGGTACGACCAGCTTCAGCAAACCCTGCAGGCGCTTCTTGCGCAAAAGCAACAGGTTGACCTTGAGCTCGCTGACGTTGAGAAGGCGATAGAGGAGTTAACAAAGGAAAGCGATGATGCGCAGGTATATAAAATAGCTGGAAGCATAATGGTTAAGTCAACTAAGCAGGATCTTTTAAAGGAACTGGGAGAAAGAAAGGAGCTGGCTAACACCAGAAGGACAATACTTGCAAAGCAGGAAGAGAAGGTAAGGCAGAGCCTGCAGGAAGTCCAGGCAAAGGTCAATCAGGCACTCAAGGGACCAGCTACAGCATGATATATTAAAGCATGATGTGCTAAAGCATGATATGGGCCGGTAGCTCAGCATGGTTAGAGCGTTCGAGCATCTTAAAAGGGTGCGACGAAGCTGATAACCGAAAGGTCGCCGGTTCAAATCCGGCCCGGCCCACTAACGCTTTTATTCTGGAAATGCAAATCTTAAATCATTGAAAATTAACTATCTCAGTAAAAAGGAAATAAAGCAGCTTTCAAAGGAAATAATGGAAAGGGTTGGGATAGATTTCCAACCTGAGAGGGTTCTGGAGCTTGATGGCGCGCTTGTTCTGGTAAATAAGGGGTTCATGATATATGATAAAAGGAACGATGCGTTTTACCCCTTTCTGGCAGATAAAATGGCAGAACAGCTGCCACAGCTTGAGGTTGACCATGGAGCTGTGGACAGCATAAGGAATGGAGCAAACATAATGAGGCCAGGCATAACCAGAATTGACAGCAGGCTTAAAAAGGGCTCGCCAGCGCTGATAAAGTGCAACGGGGAATTGCTTGCAATAGCGATCTCTCAAATGGATTATGCGGAAGCCGCATCGGCGCAAAATGGGGTTGTAGCCAGGAACGTCCACAGGCCGGGGGATAAAACATGGAACGCAATTATTGAATTTATAAAGAAGTACGGCATTTAACTTATAAAAATCAACTTCAGCCCAGGCGCAAAGGCAACCAGTCCGTTATAATGAAGTTATTGGGAGCCATTGATATATGATATATAATATATGATATATCAGGAGTGCGTCACATTATTCAATTTGAGCTAGTAAAAGCCCCATTATCCAGAAGGGGGGCTTTCAAATCCAAATGTTGCTTCATGGGGAAGGAAAACTAAAAACGAAATGTTTTTATTTGAAGCTTTTAGTAAGCACTATTAATTTGACTCAAAATATGCCAACACAACAGGTTAACATGGGCAAAAAGCCCATGTACGAACTTCAGAAATATTTGGAAAAAGCGGTTAAGGTGAAATTAAAGAACATGATAACATACAGGGGGGTGCTTGTAAAAATAGACATGTACATGAACACCTACCTTCAAAATGCTGAAGAATATGATGAATCTGGAAAGGTAATGGCGTCTTACGGTGACGTGATAATCAGGGGAAATAACATACTTTATGTAGAAATAGATAACACGCTTCTGCCGTAGTCAACAGTTTCAAAATAAATGGATTTATATAGACGACAACGTTATTAGATCATACAAGAAAGGCTGTGCACTATAAAGGGGGCTGTCAAGAATGTTAAGAACCTATTCACTCAAACATGACCAGGGAGACAGGCTACTTCCCTTAATGTTAGCATACAGAAATGCATTGAACTCCATGATAACCGATATATGGAATTCAATGGAATGTAAAGAAAAGAAAATAAAAGGAAAGAAGCAAATACGGCTAATTCCCTTTTATAACAGATCCAACGAATTCAAAAAGCGGCTAAGGGACAAACACCTTCAAAATTGGCCCTTCGCAGCGCACTGGGTGGATTCTGCGCTGAAAACTGCCTATTCAATAATGGATTCGTGGAGAAGGAATTATGTGAAGGGAAATAGGAAGAGAAGCAAGCCAGTTGCAAGGGGGCTGTTCCTGAGGGCCAAGCAGACTCTGTGCAAGCTTGAAAATGATAAATTGAGGATAACGATAGATGGTAAGGGAAAATATGCCTACATAGATTTATCAAAAAGGCACTTCAAGCTTCCTGACAATGTTTCATCCGCAGGCATTGGGGAACCAGTCATAACTCTGGACAAAATATATCTGCCCGTTCATGTCGAAGAAGGGCCAAAGCCTGAAGGGAAGGTTTCATGGGACTCCAACTTCCTAAGCCTTGATGGATATTCGCCGGAAACAGGGTGGATAAGGATAGATACAAAGGCTCTTGCTTCAGCTCACATTTCTGCCTTTGAAAAGAGCGTACAGAAGAAGGCGTCAAAATCAAAGAAGGCAAAGAGGACGCTTAAAAAGTACAGCAAGAGGGAGAGGAACAGGGCAAGGAAGCATCAAATAGAGATAGCAAGGGCGATATCTTCTATATCTGGAAACAACGGTTTTGAGGATCTGAATAAGGAAAGCGTGTACAGGAATTCAAGGATCTGGAACAGGACGGTTTCAAGGACTGACTGGAAGGGAATAACGAACAGGCTAACGCAGGTTGGCTGCAGCGTTGTTGAGATTCAGCCTGCATACAGCTCAAAGGCTTGCTCCAGATGCGGGTGGATAAATAGAGACCTAAGAGGAGCAACCTTTGAGTGCAAGGCGTGCGGGCTGAAGATCAACAGGCAGCTTAACGCCGCAATCAACCTGTACCTGAAGATGGAGGGAGTTCCCCACAATGCTGACTGGTGGGACAGAAATGTCCTGCCAACGCTTGTGGGTGGGTACTTCCTGACAGGGGCGGAGCGGAATGGGGCCAATGAACTCGTGAGGTCCCTGAATGAAGCACAAGCTCTTCTATGCATATGACAGGCATGCTGATGCATACCTGCGTATGCCTACGTAGAGTGAAACCCGTAAATATTCTCCCCATTATCAGATCAAAAAGGCTCCACTTGATGTTATTATGTATTCCCTTTTGAAATCAGGCCCTTCCATAAAGAGCCTGTTTCCTTCCCTTTTAAGGAATGACCTGAAGTGCACATACGGGTCAGTGTAAGTGTGCCCTGCGGGGAGCCCTGTTATTTCAACCAGCGGGTTAAATATAATTGCTTTATGGCCTGAAATGGCATACGATGACAGCATCCTGCTGATCAGGCCCAGCTCATGCCTGTTAGACGCTTCGTAAAAAGTGTAGGCTGGGCTGTCCCAAATTAAAAGATCATACCTGTCAGTGGAAAGCAGGCCGCTGATTCTGCTCATCAGGCCTTCAGAATTAAGGGCTGAAAGAAAATCAAGCGCCTTTAGCGCAGAAACATCATCGCTGCTCATCATTTGCAAAACCCTTTCCGGCCTGAATTTTCCAGTGCTGTCTATGTACAGGGAAACTATTCTGGAAATTGCCGCTTCCTTTACCATGCTCATGAGGACCTGTTCATTACCACATTCGCTTCCTCCATACAGTTCAACAAAGCACCCTTTACTGCACAGGCCCTCAAATAAAAACCTGAATATTGAATTCATCTTTCGGCCGTAGCCCTTTTAAATGATATTGTCCCCCTTTCAAAGGTAACTTCGTATATGTCGTTCACTTCAAAGGGCAGCCCCAGTTGCAGGTATTCATTTTCCTTTAAAAACAGGACCATTTTTGGAGTCCACATGTCCTTTATCAGCTGGACCGGCAGTATCGATTGCAGCTGAAACATCATCGCCCTGGTCATATCATCGCCAAGCACCGGCGGGGATGAATATTCAGTAAATTCTATCTGCCTTCCCGCATTACCTGTAGCCGGGTCAGTAACGCCAGTTATACGGCTAACCTTCACAAGCACCATGCTGGTTTAAGGCTTTTGCAATTTAATAAACATGGCGCATAATCTGGCCTGCGATGAATCGCGCATCAATAAATAAAGTTAGGGAGCCATTAATCATGATGCGGGAGTGGTATATCACAAATAGGATGAAAGCTTTTCCTTGAGCACTTGCTGATTTTCTGGAACTCCAAAGAAGCGGTAAAAATACGGGGTTGTTTCATATATTTTTTTCTTTCCATCCCTTTTATATGATACAAATCCCAGCTTTTCAAGCAGCTTTAGATGGGCGTATACCAGGCTCCCCCTTTTTTGAACCAGGTCCGACAGAGGCACTGGCTGGTAAAACGCAATTATCGTCAGGGTTCTCATTATTGACCTGGAAAGGAATGGCTTCAGCGATGCCCTTTTCGCAATGTCCACAATTTCCGGCCTCAACCTTATTATGTACATGGAGTTTATGACGTCCAGTTCAAGGGCGTACGACCTCTCCTTTAAGTTGCCCTGAACCTTCTTTATTGCTTCCTCCGCCCTCCTTTTGCCGATTCCTGTTAATTTGGAGATTTCCTCTAATGAAAGGGGCCTCCCCGCAGTGAAAAGAACGGCCTCCACTTTGGCCTCATCGGAAATTTCCATTTTAAGTGCCTATTCTCATCATCAGCCTTAAAAGTTTGCGCTTAAAAGTTTGGAAGCGCAATTTATATGGCGATGGTGCATGAAATTATCTTCTCAATATCCAGCGCATTCTGCCTCAGAAATCCGCCAGGTCCTTTTCATTAATGATTTTTGCAGTTTAACAAATTGGCAGCATGCAATTTTGCCTATCAGATCCGATGGCATCCTCATCAAACCATCCTGATTCAATGGTCAGCTCGATCATTCACCCACAGCAGAGCCCTTCGTGTGGAAGTTACGGTAAATCTTATCTCAGCAGGCATTTGAATTTTACAGCCAAGCCCCAGCTTCATTATAAATTTTTAAATATCGGCATCCAATATACTGGCCATGGTATTTTACTCAAAGATAATGAAAAATGAATACAGGGATTCCGTCTTCCTGATGCGAATAAACGATGAAGTTGAAAGAATGCCAGGAGTAAAGAGGGCCGCTGTCATGATGGGCACTGAGGCCAATAAGGACCTTATGAAGGAAGCAGGACTTTACACGGATCAGGTCAGGGAAGCCGGCCCTAATGACCTGGTCATAGTGCTCGACGCTGACAGTGAGGGCAACGCGGAAGCGGCGTTGAGCAGAGCGCAGGAGCTTGTATTTAAGGTGGAAAGGGAAACCAAAAGCGAAGAGGAGCCATACAGGTCGCTCAGGAGCGCGGTGTCATTTGAGCCAGATATAGACCTGGTCCTTGTTTCCACTCCAGGCGAGTACGCTTATAGGGAAGCCATGAGGTCGCTTTTGCTTGGAAAACACGTAATGATATTCAGCAGTAACGTCCCAGTTGAAAAGGAAATAAAATTAAAGGGGTACGCTGAAAAAAGGAACCTGCTGGTCATGGGCCCTGATGCTGGAACTGCAATAATAGGCGGGGTTGGCCTTGGCTTTTTCAACGTGATAAACAGCGGGCCCATAGGCCTTGTGGGCGCGGCTGGAACCGGGCTGCAGGAGGTTTCCTCCGTGCTTGGGCTTTCTGGAACAGGGATATCTGCCGCAATAGGCACGGGGTCAAATGACATTACAGAAGCGGTGGGAGGAAAGACGATGCTGATGGGGCTTAGAATGCTGGAGCAGCATTCTGAAACAAGCATTATAACAGTTGTTTCGAAGCCTCCAAGCAGTTCCGTGGCGGAAAAGGTGATTCAGAGGGCGCACCTGATAAAGAAGCCGGTGATTTTAAATTTTATTGGAAATGAAGATTTCACCCCATCTGGAAATGTGGACTTCGCATTTACGCTTGAAGAGGCGGCATCAAAGAGCTACAGGAAGGCAACCGGGAAGGAAATGAAGCTGGTTGACTGGGTGGATCAGGAAAAGCTGAGGGCGGCAATTGACTCCCTGCGCCCTGATCAGAGGTTTGTGAGGGGCCTGTTTTCAGGAGGAACCATAAACTACGAATCTCAGGCCATTTTCAAAAGGGAGGGAAGGCCAGTATGGTCAAACTCGCCTCTGGATAAGTCAAAGAGGGTGGGGGGTTTTGACGCCTCCAGGGAAGACACCTTTATTGACATGGGTTCTGAGGAGTTCGTCAGGGGGGTGCCACACCCCATGATTGATTTCAGGTTCAGAAAGGAGAGGATCATAAAGGAAGCTGGCGATCCATCAGTCGGCGTGATATTGCTTGACGTCATTCTGGGATACGGCTCCAACATGGACCCCGCATCGGAGATATCCGAGGCGGTGAAGAAGGCAAGGGCAATCAATAAAAGCGTGATATTTGTATCATCAATAATTGGCACGCAAAGCGACCCGCAGAACATAAATCAGCAGGTGGAGAAGCTCCAGGAAGCTGGAGTGTTTGTAACTCCAACAAGCGCCAGGGCAGCTGACATAGCCCTGAAGGCAGTTGAAAGGAGGTGGAAAGCATGAGCTCCAGCATAATTTCAAAGAAGATAAAGGTGGCCAGCGTTGGCCTGGACAGCTTCTTTAACGATCTGAAAAAGGAAGGGGCAAATGCCGTTAAGGTTGACTGGAAGCCTCCCGCTGGTGGGGCGCCGGCAGCGCTCAGGGTCCTTGAAGATCTTGAAACTGAGGAAGTTGATGCAGCAAACTCAAGGGCAATTTCAGAAATATTGAGCGCTGATCCCAGGCTTGTGGGGATGGCAATTGCCAGGGACGTGATCCCTGACCTGAAGGGAATGGCGCTGTCCCACGCTGGCCCTCCAATTGAATGGGAAAGGATGTCAGGGCCATTAAAGGGAGCTGTAATAGGAGCAGCAATATACGAAGGCTGGATAAAGAGCGAAAATGAGATAAAAGAGCTGGTAAATGGTGGGCAGATCAGGTTCATAGCGGATCATGACGTTTCAGCGGTGGGACCAATGGCAGGAGTTATATCGCCAAGCATGCCCGTCTTCATTGTCAGGAATGAAAGGGCAGGAAATGTTGCCTACACCAACATAAACGAGGGGGTTGGAAAGGTCCTGAGGTACGGAGCCTACGGAAAGGAAGTCATAGACAGGCTCAACTGGATGAAGGAAACCCTTTATCCGCTGCTAAATGAAAGCATCAGGAGAATGGGGCCGCTGAGCCTGAAGCCGATAATGTCTCAATCGCTGCAGATGGGGGACGAGCTGCACACCAGGAACGTTGCAAGCACATTGCTGTTCATCAAGGAAATAGCTCCGCACATGGTGGGAAGCGGCTTCACCGCAAGCCAGATATCTCAGGCAATTTCATTCATGGGTGGAAACAACCTCTTCTTCCTTAACCTGGCAATGGCAGCGGGAAAGGCAACCATGGATGCCGCTTCAGGGATAAGCAAGAGCACAATAGTGACCGCCATGTCCCGCAATGGTACCGACTTTGGCATAAAGGTCAGCGGGCTTGGAAAGGAATGGTTCACCGCGCCAGCTCCAGTTCCCAGGACCCTGTTCTTTCCCGGGTTCAGGGAGGGCGATGCAAATCCAGACATAGGGGACAGCGCGATAATGGAGACAAATGGATTTGGAGCATTTTCTTCGGCAGCTTCCCCTGCTGTGACCCAGGTTGTAGGCTCATCAGTTTCTGAAGCAATAAGGGTTACCAGGAGGATGTATGAGATAACTGTTGCCAGGGACAAGAGCTTCCCAATACCGGTGCTTAATTTTGAGGGCATACCAAGAGGCATAGATCTCAGGCTTGCCATAGAAACCAGCATATCCCCGACAATCAATACGGGAGTTGCTCACAGGCTGCCAGGGATAGGGACAGTTGGGTTTGGCATCGTAGATGCCCCGCTAGGCGCATTTGACAGGGCGCTGCAGAGGTTTGGACAGATTGCATGAACTTTAAAATGTCGATACTGATCAGGAACGACCTCAAAATGGGAAAGGGTAAGATGGTTGCTCAGGGAGCGCACGCTGCAGTTGGAGCTGCAATGGAAACGCTGAAAAGGAATCCGCAGTGGTTCAGGGAGTGGGAAATTGGGGGCGCAGCAAAGATAGTGCTTAAGGTTGAATCTCAGGAGGAGCTAATTCAGTTGATCGACAGGGCCAGATCGCTTGGAATAACCTGCTTCACCGTGGTTGATATGGGATTAACCCAGGTTGAGCCTGGAACAGTGACAGCCGGGGCAATAGGGCCAGCCCCAGAAAATCTGGTGGACCAGATAACTGGAAACCTAAAATTGCTATGATTCCAGGAGCCTCGCCAAGGACCATAAACCACCACCTTATACGGGGAAGGATCAAGGGCTCACCTGAGGACTTCGTGGTGGCTGAGGTTATAAGGAAGGGGATTGACTTCAAGAGAGGCAAGCACCTGCTTGGCGTAATTGAAAAGAGGGGGATTGACCACAGCGCAATTGTGAAGCTTCTCGGAGGCTCAGCAAATTATCTGGGGATAAAGGACAGGGATGCGCTTGCTTACTTTTTTGTTTCGTTTAAGAGGGTAAAGGTGAACATGATCAGCCAGGAAGGCGTGAAGCTCAGGATAGTTGGAAGGACAGGGAAATTGCTGAACAGGAAAGCGCTGCTTGGAAACGCGTTTAAGGTAAAGGTAAATGACTGCGAATGTGACGCTTCTGCATTTGAAAGCTGGAAAAAAATAATGAGAGAATGGCAGATTCCAAATTACTATGGGCCTCAGAGGTTTGCTTCAAACAACCACAGAATCGGCAGGGCAATAGTCGACGGTAACCTATCAGAGGCGGATGAAATGATAGCAGCCGATGGGCACGGTGGATTAAAGGCGGCCCCGCTCTGGCTGAAAAAATTTTACGTGCAGTCATATCAATCGTACCTGTTTAACATGGAAATTGCAAAGGTAATTGATGGGGAAATCAGGGGCGAATCAAACAGGGTTGAGCTGAATATGCCCCCCGTTTTCATTGGCACAGTTGATTTAGCGTACCTGGCCGGGTACGGGTTCAGGGACCTGGGCGACAGGTATTCCAGGGCGCTTGTAGAAGTTGCCAGGGAGGAAGGGATAAAATTCAGGCAATTTTACATAGATAAAATCCCGGAGCTGAGCCAGGAGGGCGGAACCAGGCCTGCAGGAATTCCAGCGTCAATGGTGAGTTACGCCATAAACGATGAAGGCTCCGCAACTGTGAGGTTTGTGCTTCACAGGGGGAGCTATGCCACGGTCGCGCTGAGGGAGCTGATTATCGGAGACATATGATACGATTTTGCCTGGCTTTCAGCAAAACGGCCTTCTAAATAAAAATAAAAGCTTATTATTAACCTCTGCGAAATAAAACGCATGAAGCTACCGTGGTCCCATGGCAGGGCACAGCAGGCATTTGAATCTGAGCTTGATGACGCTAAAAGGAAGTTAAAGTCATTGAAATTTGAGAGAGATCTGCTATCTCAGATGATATTGAGGGTTTACGAATCAAAGGACATAGATGAGGATGATAAAAAGTACCTGCTTGGCAAGTACAAGGCTTCACTGAAGGACCTTGAATCCAGCATAAACACATATTCTGCCATTGTGGAGGTTCGGGAGCTGGAGAACGCACGGGAGGAACTGGTTAACCTGTTCAACAGCAAGATATCTCAAATAGACAGGAGAATAAATGAATTAAATAAAATGCTTGGCGAGCTGTCATCTAGCAGCGCTGTAAAGGTTGAGGAGCAGCCGGCAAAGGAGACAAAGGAGGAGAAGAAGGATAAGCCGAAGGAAGATAAGGGGGAAAAGGAAGAGGACAAGCTTGAAGAGCTTTACAAGGAAGTTAACACCGTGCTTGAAAAGCTCGAGCAGATAGACATTCAATGACAGCGCAGGCTCTTAAATAATATTTTATAGCGGCACGTGCTAGGCTAATGCATGGTTCGAGTTGTTATAGTTGGACTTGGAAACGCTGGCATTTACCTTGTAAGGGGGATATATTCAAGGGCAAATTTATGGCATAAATTGGTTGGAGGATTAAAAGCGGAGGACATTGAAATAGCTGGTGCATTTGACATAGATTCAGATAAGGTTGGAAAAACTGTAAGGTCCATTGCCGGGGCTGGGCCTGAAGTTGAGGTGCTTCCCTCACTGGCATATAAAGGTGAAATTGGAAGGGAGCTGGTTGACAGGATCAGGATCAGCAGCGTTGAAACGGGCGAAATGGAAAGGGAAATAAAGAGGATTTCCCCTGATATAGTTCTTAACCTGATGAGCTCAGGGCAGGAAAGGGCAACGGCTGAAATAGCTAAAATCGCTTCAAACGCCGGGTGCTCCCTGGTAAATGCCACCCCTGTGCTCCTGGTCAACAGGCAGGACCTGGTTTCTTCATTTAAGAAATCAGGGGGCATAATAGCTGGGGATGACCTGCAGAGCCAGATAGGGGGGACATGGCTGCACAGGGTCCTGCTCATGGCCTTTAAAAAGTGGGGGACCAGCGTGATAAAATCCTATCAGCTTGACGTTGGGGGTTCCCTGGAAACCCTTAACACTCTGGATGAAAGAATAAGGGAGAAAAAGAAGAAGGTTAAGGGGGAGGCAGTTGCTGAAGAGGATTCGCGATCAACTGTGGTTGCAGGCACCACCGACTATATACCGTTTCTGAACGATTCGAGGATAAGCCACTTTTACATGGAAATAGATGGTCCGCTGGGGGAAAAATTTACAATAGATGCGGAGTACAGGACAAGGGACGGCCCAAATTCGTTCAACGTGATCATTGATGTGCTTCGCGCAGTGGCTTACGAGAAGTCAAATGGAGTTTACGGCACAGTGAACGAAATAAACTCATACGGTTTCAAGAGCCACGGGAAGGGAAGCGATGTATTTTCATCACTTGAAACTTTTGAAAGCAGGTACTGCAAATGAGAGGGCCCTTTCAAGCGCAAAGTTTTTATTCACATTGTTTCATAATTCATGTTGAGGCGAAAATAAATGTCAGGACAATATAATAAGGGTCAGACATGGGGAGCACTGAAGAAGGCATGGAAAGCTTACAAAATAGCCAAGGTTCAGAACGACAAGGCTAAGATGCTTGAATATGCGAAGAGGATAAGAACCCTCCAGGAAGAGCTGGGTCTTCCAAAGGCAAGTTTCCCTGAACTAAATCTATCTTAAAAGCAAAATTAATTTTTTTTTGATCCCGTAGCTCAGCATGGATAGAGCGTCGGCCCTCTAAGCCGGAGGTCGTGGGTTCAAATCCCACCGGGATCGCTTTTTTATAATTTTTAGATAATTTTTGCGATATAAATTAGGGATTTTCTAAAAACGCTTATCATGAAACAGAAATAACCGTGCAGGAATGCTATAATTGATTTTATCAATTCGTCAACTTTAGTTGGTTTTATCGTACATATACTTCTGTTGCATAGTAATATCATGAAAGATAATCCGTATGCCAGGCTTTACAGGGAAAAGTTCCCTCATGGAGATAGGCTGGACGAAATTAAGAGGCTAATTAAGTGGGACCTGTTCAGGCCAGCGCTGAACGGCCTCTTTAAGGATACTAAGGTTGGCAGGCCTCACGTGGACGTGGTGCTCATGGCTAAGATGCTTGTCCTTCAGTCATGGTACAGCCTGTCAGATGAGCAGCTTGAAAGGGAATGCAATGACAGGTTATCGTTCCAGAACTTCCTTAACTATCCAGACATCGTGCCTGATGCTAGGACAGTGTGGCTTTTCAGGGAGAGGATGGCTTCCACAGGAAAGGACAGGGAGTTCTGGGAAGTTCTGAATTCGCAGCTCAGGGAAATTGGGATACATGTAAGGGAGGGACATCCAGATGATGCTATATTTGTGGAGCTTGGCGGCCTGAAGCCTGAGGGGTCAGCTGGCAAGGTTGTTGAAGTAAGCAAGGACACAGCGCACCTGAGGGATTCC
>JABEBW010003654.1_pt1 | contig 33565 bp, 32 predicted proteins | sample 7245961 | NCBI WGS metagenome assembly JABEBW01 (sample SAMN14506364, study PRJNA622280) | hot springs metagenome | biome: hot spring [ENVO:00000051]|acidic hot spring [ENVO:00002120]; feature: spring [ENVO:00000027]|sediment [ENVO:00002007]; material: sediment environment [ENVO:01001048]...
GACTGAACTTCACTTAAAGATAAAGCATAAGTTGTGTTTGCAAATAATGCAAAAAGAAAAATACAAAACAGGATTTTTTTAGGGTGCATGAGGACCTCCTATTGCTGTTATTATATTATAACTTTTTTTATTGTCAATATAGAAATCAGTCATACTGTCTAAAGCATGCATACCAAATAAAGTTTTTTAAAAAACCAATGTTTTCATAATCATACACAAATTTGACACAATAATAGTCTTCTTGACAAGCGATATATATTTTAATATACTGCCGCAAAAGGGGGTAAAAAAATGAGAAAATTTCTAACTGTTTTGTTTATCTTATCGGTTTTTTTTCTAAAAACTTGGTCAAGCGCTTGGTCTAAAAATATAGTAGTGGAAAATTTCGGCAAGAAAATTGAACTCACAAACAATAATAGGTTTGTCGTGTTATTTCCACAAAGTTTGCCTTTTGTGTTTATGATTGACGCGCAAAAAGCACTTGTTGGGTATCCTGGCATGGGTTTAAATGCTAAGCCTTATTTTAGCGGCAATTTGATTTTGGAAAAAATGCCCAATTTTAAAGATAAAGTTGCTGATATAGGCTATCCATTTGGTCCAAGCATAGAAAAAATTGTAGCCTTAAAGCCTGATTTTATTGTTAATGTAAATATGCAAGCTGATAATGAGCAATTCAAAAATTTAAAGATTCCTGTAATCGAATTTAGCGGATGCTTTGGTAGTTTTAATGACTTGTTTGAAAGCATCAAAAGCTTGGGGGAAGCAACAGGCAAAATATCTCAAGCAAACAAGCTTATAAATTATTATAAAAACACAATTTCATACGTGCAACAATTGGTAAAAAATGTAAAATATAAACCCAAAGTACTTTATTTAAGCTATCAAGGTCCTCATGGCAACAAATTAACATCTGGCGGTCAGTTTAATACGCTTGTTAATAATATTATATCAATAGCCGGTGGTATAAGTGTATCGCGCAATGTCAAAGGCAAATTTGGACAAATCTCAAAAGAAGACATTATAAAGTGGAACCCAGATTATATTTTTTTAGGCATTAATTCTCCTTCTGCTGTAGAAGATATATACAAAGACAAAGATTTAAAATTTGTCAATGCCGTAAAAAATAAAAAGGTTTATATTGTCCCAGAAGACTCTAATGCTACATACTCTAACTGGTATGCACCCGAAAAGGCACCTTTGGGACTGTTATGGACTGCTAAAATCTTGCATCCAAATGCAACAAAATCGCTCAATTTAATTAAAGAAGCAACATATTACTATAAAACGTTTTGGGGTATACCTTTAGATAAACTTAAATTAACAGGTGACATTCATTGAAACTGGGTTTTTTGATAGTGCTATCTATAGGTGTAATTTTGGTATCTTTAGGTATAGGACCATATAGTATATCTGTAAAGAATGTAATCTTAACTTTACTCAATCCAAATCAAAACCAAGATTCAATAATCATATACAAAATTAGGCTCCCAAGAGTACTGTTTGCATTTATTGTAGGCTCTGGATTATCGCTAGCTGGCGCTTTTTATCAAGGTATGTTCAAAAACCCGCTTGTCTCGCCTGATATCTTAGGCGTTTCAAGCGGTGCTTCATTTGGAGCAAGCCTTGCAATCCTAACTTACAATCATTTCTACTTTATAGAAATATTTGCCTTTGTTTTCGCATTATTGGCTGTTTCAATAAGCTACATGTTAGCTCGTACAAAGTACGATCTTCCTATCCTAAACTTAGTTATATCTGGCATCATAGTTGGTTCTTTTTTTGGAGCGCTCGTTGGAATTATTAAATATTTAGCTGACACCAATAATCAGCTTCCTCAGATCGTTTTTTGGCTGATGGGCAGCTTTGCCAATGTGAGTTTTAATGTGTGGCCAGCTTATTTTGTAATTATAGCCTGCATAATTGTCTTATATTTTCTAAGATGGCAATTAAATTTAACCGCTTTTTCAGACGAAGAAGTTAAATCGTTGGGCGTCAATATAGTGCTTCTAAGAAAAATTATAATTCTACTATCTACAATTATCACGGCAGTAAGTGTATGCATTGTAGGCATTATTGGCTGGGTGGGACTTGTAATACCGCATATAGCGCGCCTAATAGGTGGTTCTGACAATAGGAAGGTTATACCGTTAAGTATATTTGTTGGCGGTATTTTTATGGTTATAATGGACGATTTAGCGCGCAGTTTAATAAGCGGAGAAATACCCATTGGTATATTAACATCGCTTATAGGAGCTCCTTTTTTTGCTTATTTATACAAAAAGGCTAAACATTATGGTTAAAGTAAAAAACCTGAGTTTTGGGTATGAAAAGTCATTGATTTTAAAAGAGATTTGCTTTAATTTAACAAAAAGTTGCGTTTGCACAATACTTGGTCCCAATGGGTGCGGAAAAACTACACTTCTTAAACTATTAGATAAGCTATTAAAACCTTTAAAAGGCAGCATAAATGTGTTTGAAGAAGATTTAAATAATCTGACACTAAGGGATATAGCAAAAAGAATTGCATACTTGCCTCAAGAATCCAATGTTTCTTTTTCTTATACTGTATTTGATGTGGTATTATCAGGCAGAGCGCATAATGTTGGTATGTTTTTTCAACCAAAACCTGAGGATAAACAAAAAACGATTCAATCATTAAAAATTCTAGGCATAGAACATTTAAAAAACAAAACGTACGCTCAACTAAGTGGTGGCCAAAAAAGGCTTGTTTTAATTGCGAGAGCCCTGACGCAAGAAGCTAAAGTAATGCTTTTTGATGAACCCACAAATCACTTGGATTTTTCAAACCAATTTTCCATTTTAGCACTTATTAAAAAACTCACTTACGCTCACAATCGCACATCAATATTAACGCTGCACGACCCTAATTTGGCAGCTTTATTTTCAGATTTAGTAATTATGGTAAAAAAAGGAGAAATTTTAGCTTTTGGAAAAACATCAGACGTGCTTACAAAAGAAAACCTAAGCAAGCTTTATGAAAGAAACATAAATATTTTAAGAATAAATGATTTTATTTTCGCATTACCGGAGGGTTTAAATGTCTAAGTATAAAGGGTTTATTGATGTGGCAGAAAACATCTTTAAAGATATATATCCTCAAATTGCTAAACAGATTGTAGAAAGAAGCGGTAAAAATACAGGCATAGTTTTAGAGGTTGGGTGCGGTAGTGCAATTTTGTCAAGAAACCTAAGTATGTTGGGCAATTTTTATATTTTTGCGCTAGATTTAGAAATTGAGATGATAAATGCTGCATATGATTTTATAAGAAAAGAAAATAAACATATAATTCCTATCTTAGGCAATGTAGAAAACATACCATTTCGTTCACATACATTTGACCTTGTTATTAGCAGAGGCTCAATGTTTTTTTGGGAAGATAAGGTAAAAGCATTTTCTGAAATATATCGCGTACTTAAAAAGTGCGGCGTAGCCTATATCGGCGGCGGCTTTGGCAACAAACAACTCAAACAAAAAATAGAATCAATTATGCTAAAGAAAAATCCTAATTGGCTAGTCGACAAAAAGAATCGCCTAAATAGTTGCAACCCAGACAATATTAAAAAAATCTTTAAAAAAGCTAATATCTGTACATATAGAATAATAAATGACGATTCTGGATATTGGCTTTATATAACAAAGGAGTAAGAAGTCCTAATGAGGTGTGAAATTTGCGAGTTTAGATGTAACATTGGTGAAGGTAGTTTTGGAAAATGCATGATGTATCAAAATAAATATGGCAACATCGTTGAGCGATTTCCCAATAGTTACCTGTTTGTGTTTCCTATATCAATAGAAACTCAGCCTATGATGCATTTTTTTCCCAATCATAAGTTTTTGCAATTAGGCTCTATTGGTTGTAATTTTAAGTGCAAAGGCTGCGTTTCAGACGTGTTTGTAAATCATATTGATGTTTTTGAAAAATCATTTAATAAACTGACGCCTCAGAAAGTCATTCAATTGGCAAGAAAAAACCAATGCATTGGTATTAGTTTTGGTATCAATGAACCCACAATGCACTATTATTCCATATTAGAGCTTGCTAAACTAGCGCATGATGAAGGCTTGCTTTTTGGAGTTTCTACTAATCTATATTATACAAAAGAGGCTCTATTAAATTTGCTACCTTTTTTAGACTTTGTAAATGTAGGCGTTAAGGGTTTTTCTGATAATGTTTATCTCAACTATTGCAAAGCATTATCATCAAAAATAGTCTTTAGAAATATCGTCATGCTATTTAAACACAACGTATACTTTGAGGTTTCTATACCCTACATTAAAGGGCAAGAAAATGAAGTAACAAATACTGCCAAATTTCTATCAAAATTGTCCAGAAAAATTGTGCTCCAAGTAATGCGATTTATACCTTTTGGTGATGCTGAGAGCTCTTTGGAGCCGTCTATTAAAGAATCAGAGCAATTGGTAGAAAGACTTAAAACCTATTTAGATAATGTTTACCTTTTTAACTCACCAGGCACAAAGCATTTAGATACGGTAGAAAATAACGGTTTTATAAAAAGGCAATTTTGGGGACCTATGGGTGCCCATATTATATCTTACAAAAACCCAGTAGATAGTATTGTAGGCAATATATCGTCTGTTGATTATCAAGAAGATGGTTTTTTAGGTGGTTATAGGATAACTCGTGCTACAGAGATGGTGCTTGGTATACTAAATTTGCTTGGAGTAAAAAAACTTAGTATCATTGCAGATATAGTTTCTAAAATTTTAACAGATAATACGTTTTTGTTAGAGTTTCACAAATCGCAAGATGACGAAAGCTATTGTTTGGAAGACTACTTTAAAATCGTTAAAAAATTGGCAGATATGGCATCTGTAGATGCCACTTTTATAATCAAACGGTACTTATCTATCTTGGAAGAAATCAAACAAAAAAGACTTACTATTGAACATACTCTTAAATCGTACTATGTTATGGGTACGCCACTTTTTGCACTCAACACGCATCGCTTTGAAAACAAACTTGCGCGCTATGTCGGACTTGATGTTATAAGACTAGATAAAGAAGGCAAACCTGGCGTAAATATATCGCCAAATATACTCATTGATTATAATCCAGACATTGTATTTATTTCTGGTTTTTTATCGTGTAGCGAAGAAGATTTTTACGACGCGTGCAATAAAAATTCAATAAACATAAATGCTGTTTTGCAAAAAAGGGTTTATAAGCTACCATTTGGCTGGGACTTTGGTACACCTTTATGGATTTTGGGTTTGATGTATATTGCAAATAAATCGTATCCAGACATTTATCATTTTGATATAGAAAGCTACGAAAAAGAGTTTTTTAATACTTCTTATCACAATAAATCGTTTTATGAATTGCGTTAAATTTTTTTTGAAATCGTTATATATAAAAATATATTATGGAGGTTAATATGGAAATAAAAATAGCTTGCGCTCCCAATTTAAGTGGAATTATAGATGAGCTTATTTTAGCCTATGATTCCAAATGCACAACGTTTTCAATTACAATAGGTCAAAACTGCAATGTGTACTTTAATGAAATTTTATCTGGCAAAACTTACGATATTTTCTTATCCGCTGACATAGAAAGTGCCAAAAAACTAGTAGCACAAAATTTTGCAAGTGAATTTCGCACCTATGCAAGTGGTAAAGTATGTTTGTGGTCTTACAAAGAAGTGGCCAATATTGAAGCAATAAAAGGTGGGGTAAAAATTGCTATGCCAGACCCCAATATAGCACCGTATGGAAAAGCTGCAAAAGAATTTTTACAAAATAACAACTTGTGGGATATAGTTTTTGATAATCTTGTTTTTGCTACAAATCCATCTGAAGTTTCTCAATTAGTAATAAAAGATATTGCCAAAATAGCGTTTTTGCCCATTTCATTTGTCAAAAGCACGCTTAAGAGTACTAACTTTGTGATTTTGGATTCAAATGCTTACAAAACAATAAATCAAGCTGGAGCTTTACTCAACAATGCATCCAGTGAAGCTAAAGCGTTTTTTTATTGGATATTTAGCCCAAAAGCAAGAGAAATTTTTGAAAAATATGGCTTATAGGAGGTTTTATGAAACACAAAAAGTTTATCTGTAGCATTGCAACACTACTTGCAATACTTGGCAGTAGCGCTAAGGCTCATGCTGTAGAGCTAGAGCCAATTACTGTGCAAGCAAACACACAACAAGCCCAAATTAACACATACTCACAACCTCTAACTACACAAACATCATCTGAATATACTCTAACATCATCTGCTATAAAAACATTTTCGAAAGCTAATAAGTCTGTGTTTAATGCTATTAGTATGTTGCCTTCTGTTAACGCTCAAGGCCCAGATGCATACGGTAATGATGAAACTTTTAATTTAAGAGGCATTGACAGCACAAAAGCTGGCATACTAAACATAAATGGCGTACCTACACCAAATGGTCCAACAGGCAGCTTGACTTCGGGCATTTTTGATTTAGAAAACATACAAAGTATAAAAGTTTATGAAGGCGCTATTAAGCCTGATGTAGGTTTTAGCTCCTTTGGCGATTTTCCTGGCATTATAGATTTAAAGATAAAAAACCCATCGGACAAATTTGGTATTACCTATAATCAAAGCTTTGGCAGCTTTGATTATTCAAAAAACTTCATCAGAATAGATTCTGGAGATATAAAGGGCTTTAAGACATTTATTTCCGGCTCTCTCACATATGGCAATAAATGGAAAGGCAGCGGCACATTTGTGCGCAAAAATGTGATGTTTGGCTTAACAAAGGATTTCAATAATGTGGTTGGTTTAAAATTATTTATGGGCTACAACAGCGATTTTCACAATAACTACGGGTTTTTAAACTATAAAGATGCTTTAAATGTAAACAACAATTATGGTGAAGATTACAATAATAACCCAAACAGCCCACTCTATTACAATTACAATACAGTAAATACGCGAGATTATTATATCCTACCCACAATAAGCATAAATACTACAAATAACTCTACTTTAGAATTAAAGCCGTACTTTTGGTCAGTTAGAGGTGATAGTTACTATACGGCTAGCAACAATCAAAATGTTCAAAAGTTTTTGTATAACAGCAATATATTTGGTATCGTATCAAAATATAATTGGAATTTTGCAAAAGATTATAATCTAACTGTAGGCTACTGGTTTCACAAGCAACAAATGCCAGGACCACCGTATGCTATTGAAAATTATCAAGTAAAAAATGGAAGCTTAGCATTTAATAAATGGGCTATCCTTGCAGACCATAACTATCACACTATAAACTCACCATTTATCAATTTAAATGGCAAAATTGGAAAACTCACATTCGATACAGGTTTAAAGTATCTAATGTATAAAACAGCTGCAATTAATGGTTACAATAGCGTGAATAATACAAATGTGGATCAAGCTCTAAGTTTGGCAACACCAAACCCAAAAGAACATGCAGATTCAAAAATATTTAGAGAGTATTTACCCTATGTTGGTCTAAATTACCAATTAAGTGACAGTTTAAATATATATGCAAACTATGGTAAAACTTTTGAAGCTCCAAATTTTAATTTATGGCCTTCATACGTTTCGTACTTACAAGCTGCAACAAAAGGCTTTCAAACACAAAATTTACAATACTTTTGGGACAAATACTTCAATATTACTACAGCAAATAACTATGATATAGGCTTAAGGTATAATAGCGAACATTTATTTTTTTATCCAACACTGTTTTATAGCAGAGTAAACAACATCGGAACTTACATTTTAGTTAATAATGGTTCTACAAGCAGCCCTATACCACTGCCGATAAACAATGCTACAGCAACTTCCTATGGACTTGAGATATCTGCTGGATATACGCCTGTTAAAGACTTATTGCTATTTGTTTCTTATAGTTACAATAGATTTTATTATACGCAAAATATCTTATACAACGACCAGATTTTTGATATTAAAGGTCAACAAGTCGTAAATGTTCCTAAAAATATTGTAAAATGTGGCATTACATACAAAAGTGACGGGTTTTCAGTTACTCCATACATTAGCTATATTGGCAGGCGCTACGGCCAAATAGCGCCTTTTACACAAGAAATTCCATCTGTTACTTTGGTAAATTTAAATTTAGATTATGTTTTAAAGAAAATTTGGCAATTTAAAGAAGTGGATTTCAGTTTGAATTTTACTAATTTACTAAACAAGCGATACATTAGTGTTATTAACTCGCCTAACGCAAATTTTGGCATGTTTGACCAAACTACATACCAAGTTGGTGCACCATTTACTGTAGTTGGCAGTGTATCAATCAAATTTTAATGATTAGCTAGTAATTTCACTGTACAAATTGTAGACAAGCAATTGCTTTAGCGCTATTGCTTGTCTACATAGTAACTTTACAACACAATTAAAAGAGCATTTTAAAGTGTAATTTTAACACCTAATACATCTAGGAATTTTCTTATCCACTCGGGGTGAGCTGGCCACGCTGGTGCTGTTGTTAAGTTTCTATCAACATAAGCATTTGAAAACGTTTCATTGGGTTCAAGCCATTTTCCACCCGCTTTTATAATATCTGGCTTTAATGCAGGATATGCTGTTAGTTCATAGCCACTTACAGCATCTGCTGCAACCAAGATTTGTGGACCGTGACAAATAGCAGCAATAGGTTTTTTGTTTTCATAAAAATGCCTTACAATACTAATTACTTTATCATTTAGCCTTATATATTCTGGTGCTCTTCCGCCTGGCAACACAATAGCCTCAAATTCTTCTGGTTTGATACTTTCGAATGTATAGTTTAACATAAAATTATGACCGCGTTTTTCAGAGTATGTTTGATCACCTTCAAAATCGTGTATAGCAGTTCGCACAAAATCTCCCGCTTTTTTATCAGGACAAGCAGCATAAGTTTCAAACCCTAGCATTTGGAGCATTTGAAAAGGCACCATTACTTCATAATCTTCCACATAATCCCCAACAAGCAACAGAATTTTTCTTGCCATAGCCCACCTCCTTTTTTAGGAAAATAACTCACTTTTTACAACTTTCAAGACATACTTTGTTCTACAGCAGAAGCTATATCAAGCACAGCTACATCTTCTCTTGATGCGTCTTTTACTCCATCATCAAACATAATCATACAAAATGGACATGCTGTAATGATATTTTGTACATTTGTGTTGAGGGCTTGCGTTGTTCTTACTTTATTCATACGCTCTCCTTCTTCTTCAAGCCACATCATTCCACCGCCAGCACCACAACAAAAGCTATTGCAATGGGAATTTTTCATTTCATGAATGCTTAAACCTGCCTCAGACAAAATTTGTCTTGGTTGATCATATATATTTGAATGCCTACCCAAATAACAAGAATCATGAAACGTAGCACTCTGGTTTAATTTATTTGTTAGCTTTATTCTGCCTTCTTTTATAAGCTGTAAAATAAACTGACTGTGGTGCAAAACCTCAAACTCACCACCTAATTTAGGGTACTCATTTTTAAGCGTATAGTAACCATGTGGACATGCTGTAACGATCTTTTTTACATTGTAAGCTTTAAAAGTTTCTATGTTTTCTTGAGCTAAATTGTAGAATAAATACTCATTACCAAGCCGTCTAGCGTTATCACCACAGCATTTTTCCTTTTTACCTAATACAGCAAATTTTACATTGGCTTTTCTAAGCACATTTACAAAACTTCTTGCAATTTTTTTGCTTCTATCATCAAATGAACTAGCACACCCTACAAAGTAAAGAATTTCTGCATCTGGTTCTTCATCGATGGTTTTAACATCAAGTCCTTTTGCCCAATCTAGTCTATAATCAGCATTAATACCCCACGGATTAGAATTTGTCTCAATGTTATTAAAAATAGGCACAAGTTTTTCTGGAAATTCTCCTTTAGTTAGCACAGCATAGCGTTTCAAATCCACCATATCTCTAATATGTTCATTATTAACAGGACATACATTTTGGCATGCACCACATGTAGTGCACTGCCATAAAGCCTTATCTGGTATTGTATAGCCATACTCAAAGTAGCCATTTGTGTCTTCACTTGGCAGCTCATTTGTAACAAGCGGTGTAAGCTCATTTTTATTTAATAGATTGTGTGCATTATGAAAAAGGTTTTCTTTTATAGAGAGAATAATTTCTCTTGGCACAAGCACTTTAGAAGTATTTGCAGCTGGACATACTTGAGCACATCTACCGCATTCTGTGCAAGCATAACCATCAAGCAATTGCTTCCATGTAAGTTCATTAACATTTTGTACACCAAAACTTTCTGCATTTTCATCTTCAAAGTTCAAATCTCTCAAAGCCATAGAAGGACCTAAATTTGCAAAGTAATTATTCGGTATGCCAGCTAAAATATGCAAATGCTTAGAGTTTGGTATAAAATCCAAAAAGCTTAACAAAATAATCATATGTATCCAAAAAGCAACCTTGTAGGCTACTTCATTGTAAGTATGAATATTGAGCAACTTATACACAATAGCAGCAAAGGGCTCATAAGGATTTAGTGAGCCTTCTTTTGCCATATCAAGTGCTGACATATAAAAAAGTGTAAGCACAATGATAGTGATAAAAATAAGTATTAAATATGCGCTAAAATGGTAGTTAAGTTTTTTTGGGTGCCAAATTAACCTTCTAGACAATGACATTGCAATGGCAACAAGCACCAAAAAAGCAAATACATCCTCTAAAAAAAGATACACTGGGTACAATGGCCCCAAAAAACTAAAGCTAAACGATGGTGCAAAACCTTTAATGATAAGCTCTATTTCCCCAAACAGCAACACTACAAAACCAAAAAAAATAAGAGCATGCATAATGCCAGCGTAATTGATATCCTTGTCATTTATTTTAAAATGACACATTTGCAACAGACCATTTTTTATAGCACTATTTATGCGCTTTAGAGGATCGCAAAAACGATTTTCTGGCTGTCCAAATTTAAGCAATAAATATAGGTACCTTACTCTGTAAAAAAAATAAATTAAACTTACTAACAGTACAATACCAAAAATTAAAGCTTGCACTTTACCTCCTTAAATTTTACATATTTCTTCTATACTTTCCGCCAACCTCAAACAATGCATTTGTGATTTGTCCAAGAGAGGCATATTTCACTGTTTCCATTAATTCAGCAAATATATTGCCATTGTTTTGTGCTACATATTTTAGTTTATCAAGGCACTGCTTTGAAAATGCTTCATTGCGTTTTTGAAAGGCTATTAAATTGTTTAATTGCCATTTTTTTTCTTCTTCTGTTGACCTTGAAAGTTCAATCTTATCTTCTTGTATGTACTTGTCATTGACAAATGTGTTTACACCAATGATGGGCAATTCGCCTGTGTTTTTTAATCGTTCGTAATATAATGATTCTTCCTGTATTTTGTTTCTTTGATACCTAGATTCCATAGCCCCAAGCACACCGCCCCTTTTTGACAATCTTTCAAATTCATTTAGCACTTCTTCTTCAACTAAATCTGTGAGTTCTTCTATAATATAACAACCTTGAAGTGGGTTTTCGTTTTTCGCCATACCAAATTCACTGTTTATGATCATTTGTATAGCCAAAGCCCTTCTAACGGACTCTTCTGTAGGCGTAGTGATGGCTTCATCATAAGCATTTGTATGAAGCGAGTTGCAGTTATCATAAATAGCAGTCAAAGCTTGAAGCGTGGTTCTTATATCATTAAATGCTATTTCCATAGCATGAAGCGATCTACCTGATGTTTGAATATGATACTTTAGTTTCTGACTGCGCTCGTTGGCAAGATACTTATTTTTCATTGCAATTGCCCAAATACGGCGTGCTACACGACCTATTACGGAGTATTCTATATCAAGTCCATTTGAGAAAAAGAATGATAAATTTGGCGCAAAATCATCAACCTTCATGCCACGAGACAAATAATACTCTACATAAGTAAACCCATTAGCCAATGTAAATGCAAGTTGCGTTATGGGGTTTGCACCAGCTTCTGCTATGTGATAGCCAGATATTGAAACAGAATAATAGTTCTTCACAGACATATCGATAAAGTATTGCTGTATATCGCCCATTAATTTAAGTGAAAAATCCGTAGAAAACAAACATGTATTTTGCGCTTGGTCTTCTTTTAATATATCTGCTTGGACCGTTCCACGCACTACACTGAGCGTGTATTTTTTTATCTCTTCATAGGTTGATTTATCTACCACTAAATCACCACTTATACCAAGCAAACCTAAGCCTAAATGTTCTTCATCTGAAACATTAACACCAAAATTTTTATTATAGACAGGGCAATCTACATTGAGTTTTTTGTAGTAATCTTTAATTTTATCTTGTGCATACCCCCATTTGCTATTTTCTTTTAAGTATTTTTCAACTTGCTGATCAATTGCGGCATTAAAAAACATTGCAAGCATCATAGGCGCTGGACCATTTATTGTCATAGAAACAGATGTATTGGGATTACACAAATCAAAACCGCTGTAGAGTTTTTTTGCATCATCAACGGTTGCAATTGATACGCCAGCATTTCCAATTTTGCCATAAATATCTGGTCTTATATCTGGATCTTGCCCATATAGTGTAATAGAATCAAAAGCAGTTGAGAGCCTACTAAATGGTTGACCCGCAGAGAGATAGTGAAATCTTTTATTTGTTCGCTCTGGTGTGCCTTCGCCTGCAAACATCCTTGTTGGTTTTTCATCTTGCCTTTTGAGCGGAAATACGCCTGCTGTAAATGGAAATTTTCCAGGCACATTATCTAGTAGTTGAAACTTAACAATTTCACCATAATCATTAGTTTTCGGCAAAGATATTTTTGGTATTTTGTTGCCTGATAAAGTCTTTGTTGTAAGCTCATACTTGATTTCTCTATCTCTAATTTTTGAAACAAGGAAATCTTTCTTATACATTTCTTTTAAACTATTCCAATTTTCTATAAGTCTTATAGTTTGTGTTTCAAGTTTTGCATGTATCTGCTTAATTTCTTCAGTTATTACATTAAGAGCTTTTTCTAAACTCTCCCTTCTTGCATGTTCGTCAACTTTAGAATCCTCAAAATCTGATTCTTCATTTGCATCAATTGATGAATTTAGCTGAGATTGCAAAATTTTTTTTGTCTCTTCAAACACATATAAATTAGAAGCTAGTTTGATTTGTTCATTTGCTTTGCTTTTATATTCTCTAATGTTAGAAACAATCTCACTTAAATATCTAAAACGGTGGGGTGGTATTAAAAAATTTACTGAAATATCGCTTATGGGTTCAAAAACTTTTTCATTTTCAATTTTGACCAATTGCATTAATTTGTAGAAAAGATAGTTTGTGCCCGGATCGTTGAAATTTGAAGCTACTGTATGATATACGGGCATTTCTTCTAGTTTTTTATCAAATAGTTTGTGGTTGCGCATGTATTGTTTTCTTACTTCATATAAGGCATCTTCTGCATTTTCTTTATCATACTTATTTATAACTACAACGTCGGCGTAATCAAGCATATTAATCTTTTCAAGCTGCAATGCTGCACCATACTCTGGTGTCATTACATATACATTGAAGTCAGCAATATCAATCACAGCTATATCGCTTTGGCCAATTCCAGCAGTTTCTAATATTACCAAATCAAAACCACACATTTTGTATAAATCTATAACCTTTTGTGTAGCCTTTGATATAGACATATTTGAACTTCTAGTTGCCATAGAGCGCATATAAGCATTTTTATGCGGTAGAGAATTCATCCTAATCCTATCACCAAGTAAAGCGCCTTTGCTTTTCTTTGTAGGATCAACAGCTAGCACACCAATTTTTTTATCTTGGTAGTGATTTATAAATCGTCTAATCAACTCATCAATCAAAGACGATTTTCCAGCACCACCAGAACCGCTAAAACCAAGCACTGGCGTACTCTTAGAAAGCTTCTGGAAATACTTCTGAAATATTTCTTCATGATACGGTAACCACCTATCTTCTGTGATAAGTTTTTCAATCAAGCTTATGGCTTTTGGCAGAGTTTTGGGCAGTTCGCTCAAATATTCTTCAAATTTTTCTTCATCGTATGGTAAAAAATTGCTTTTTTCAAGCATAAAATCTACCATTCCTTCTAAGCCCATCTGCATACCATCTTGAGGTGAAAAAATTTTGCAAATACCGTAGTCTTGTAATTCTTTAATCTCGGAAGGGACAATTACGCCCCCTCCGCCGCCAAAAATATTGATGTATTCAGATTTATTTTCCTTTAACAAGTCATACATATATTTGAAAAATTCAATATGACCCCCTTGATATGATGTCACTGCAATAGCGTTTGCATCTTCTTCAAGTGCAGTTTGAATGATTTCATAAGCGCTGCGGTTATGGCCCAAATGAATAACTTCAGCACCTGAATCTTGCATTATTCTTCTAAAAATATTAATAGATGCATCATGGCCATCAAAAAGGCTAGTTGCTGTGACAACCCTAATGTTATTTTTGGCCAAATACATAAAATCCTCCTTATTTAGGTTATTTTAAACTCCCATGCGCAATGGTATCCAGCGCTACTAATATCATCTGGAGGACATTTAATTACATTTGTTTGTATCCGCTCGTCAATGGTTTTTGCAAAGTAACCATACTCTATAATTCCTACACTTTTGCATGGAAAAAATGGTAGTTTTTTTCTATGTCTTGCTGCTTGAACCCTACAGGTAGTCATTTTCAAAATTAATGTATTGTCATTTGGTCTTTCTATAACTTGTTCATTAATACGTCTATACATCCTAAAATTCAAGGCTTTTTCAAGGCCATCCAAACCACTATTTTTGGGTAGGCTTAACCTTTCCATTATCCTTTTTGCTTCAATTACAGTAAAATCCTTCCAAGCCTCTTCATCAAGCTTTATAGCTGCATCAATACCAAAATGCTTTTCCACAGCTTGAAACCATAAACCATCGTGAGCAAGCCAGTTTTTTGCTTCATCTTCTATTACTTTTATTAACTCTTCTTTGCTTAAAACATCCAATTCTGGATATATTGACATAAACACCCCTATTTCAATAACATTTTAGATATTACTATCCTTTGCACTTCATTAGTCCCTTCATATATTTCTGTAATCTTTGCATCTCTATACATGCGCTCTATTTCATATTCTGCAATATAACCATATCCGCCATGTATCTGCAGTGCTTCTTTGGTTACATATGTTGCAGTTTCTGAAGCGTAAGCTTTTGCCATAGAAGATTTAATTATTAAATCATTGTAGCTCGCACCATTTTCTAGGTTGTCTTTTATCCATGCGGACTCGTACACAAGTAATTTAGCTGCTTCAATTCGCGTTGCCATATCAGCCAATTTAAACTGTATAGCTTGAAATTCGCTCAATGTCTTACCAAATTGCTTGCGCTCCTTTGCATACTCAAGTGCCCTTTCATATGCACCTTCTGCGATTCCAAGCGCCTGTGCGGCTATACCAATTCTACCGCCATCCAAGCAATCCATTGCAATTTTAAAGCCTTCACCTTCTTTACCAAGTAAGTTTTCTTTTGGTACCTTAACATTTTCTAAAGTAAAAACAGATGTGTATGTGCCCCTTATACCCATTTTATCTTCATTTCTTAAAAGTTCTATGCCTTCTGATTTTAAATCCAGTATAAATGCATTTATTCCCTTATGGCGCAGCGTCTTGTCATAAGTTGCAATTAATATACCATAATCTCTATAACCACCATTTGTTACAAATATCTTGTTTCCATTTGCTATATAATAGTCACCATCTTTTTTTACAGTTGTCGAAACGTTTGCTGCATCTGAGCCTGCTTCTGGTTCTGTTAACAAAATACAACCAATCTTTTGCCCACTTGCAAGTGGCGTTAAATATTTTTCTTTTTGCTCTTTAGTGCCAAATTCATATATAGGGTTTGCACAAAGTGAAGTATGGGCGCTTATTAAAACGCCTGTTGATGCGCATACTTTTGAAATTTCTTCTACTGTTATTGCATAAGATAAAAACGATAGACCAGCTCCGCCGTATTCTTGAGGTATATAAACACCCAAAAGCCCTAACTCACTTAATCCTTTTATAATAGAATCAGGTATCTTGTGATTTTTATCAATATCTTGCGCTATAGGTTTTAATTCTTTTTGTGCAAAACTTCTAACGGTATCTTGAACCATTTTTTCTTCATCTGTTAATTGAAAATTCATATTACCCTCCTGTATAATTTGGTTTTCTTTTTTCTACAAATGCACTTAAGCCTTCTTTAGCATCGTTGCTTGAAAATACTACGCCAAATAAACTTGCTTCATACTTCAAACCGTCTTCTTTTGATAAATTAAATCCATCTACTATGGCTTTCTTTGCAAGCGCTACAGCTAGAGGACCATTTTTTTGTATTTGGCTTGATAATGCTTCTGCTGCAGAAATAAGTTCTTGTTTGCTTTGATAAATTTCACTTACTATACCAAGTTCTTTTGCTTTGGCAGCATCTATCATCTTTGCGCTAAAAATTAGCTCTTTTGCTAGAGATTTTCCAACAAGGCGCGATAAGTTTTGCGTACCGCCAAAGCCTGGTATTATGCCAAGACCAACTTCTGGAAAACCTAACTTAGCATTTGCACTTGCAAGTATGATATCGCATGAGAGTGCAACTTCAAAACCACCACCTAAAGCAAACCCATTTACACAAGCAATATAGACTTTGCTTGACGTTTCCATTAAGTTAAGCGTTTGCTGACCAACTCTTGCAAACTCAAGTGCTTCATGGGGCATTAGCTTTTGCATGTATTCAATATCAGCACCTGCTACAAACGCTTTCTCACCTGAACCACTCACTATTACACATCTTACGTTTTTATCACTTTCTATTTTTAATAATAATTCTTTTAGCTCAAGTATTGTCTCGATATTTAAAGCATTGAGTTTGTCTGGCCTATTTATTGTTAAATAGCCTGTGCCACCCTTTGATTCAAACAACACATTCATACAAGCCTCCTATTTTTTCTCGTATTTGTAAAAACCCCTACCGCTTTTTCTTCCCAAAAAACCCGCTTCTACCATTTTAACAAGCAAGGGGCATGGTCTGTATTTTGAATCCTTAAAGCCTTCATATAGCACATTCTGTATTGCAAGCACAGTATCTAGGCCAATAAAATCTGCTAGCGTCAATGGTCCCATCGGCTGGTTTGTGCCTAGTTTCATGCCTTTATCTATGTCTTCGACTGACGCTATACCTTCGTAGTAAGCATATATTGCTTCATTGATCATGGGTATTAGAATGCGGTTTACAATAAAGCCTGGATAATCTTTGGACAATACTGGGTTTTTGCCTACTGACTTTGCTAAATCAAGCACTGTGTTGTAGGTTTCTTCGCTTGTTGCAATCCCTTTTATTACTTCTACAAGCTCCATTACGGGCACTGGGTTCATAAAATGCATACCAATTACCTTGTCTGGCCTTTTGGTTTGAAAACCAAGCTTTGTGACTGATATAGAAGAAGTGTTTGAAGCAATGATAGAGCCCTCTTTTACAATAGAATCAAGTTTTGAAAAAAGCTCAAGCTTTAGTGCTTCATTTTCTGGCGATGCTTCAATACAAAAATCAACATCTGAAACATCATTTAGATTTAGCGTGGTTTTTATGTTGTTTAGCGTGCTTTGTATCTGAGTTTCTTGTATGACATTCTTTTTCGCCTGTCGTTTTAGGTTCTCTTCTATTGTTTTTAGCGCTTTATCAAGCTGGGCTTGCGATACATCGTACAATATTACAGAGTAATTGTTTAGCGCAAAAGCATGCGCAATGCCGTTTCCCATCTGACCTGCGCCTACTACACCTACCTTTTTAATCATTTTTTACCTCCTTTGCTCAAACATTGCTTATACATTTTCAAAGATAGCCGATACAGCTTCGCCACCACCAATGCACAGTGTTGCAAGACCGTATTTAGCATTTTGTCTTTTCATCTGTTTGACAAGCGTTGCAACTAATCTTCCACCGCTTGCGCCAATTGGATGGCCTATGGATACTGCTCCTCCATTGACATTTACCTTGTTTATATCAAGGCCTAGTTCTTTGATAGCTACCAATACCACCACTGCAAATGCTTCATTAATTTCAAATAGACCAATATCTTCAAGCTTTAAATTGGCCTTTTGTAAGACTTTTGAGATTGCGCCAACGGGTGCTTCGGGAAACTGTTTTGGGGGCAAACTGTTTGTAGCGTATGCTACGAGTCGGGCAAGAGGCTTTAAATTGTACTTTTTTATTGCATTTTCACTAGCCAAAATACACAAAGCTGCACCATCTGAAATCGTTGAAGAATTAGCAGCTGTTACTGTTCCATCTTTTACAAAAGCGCCTTTTAGTGTAGAAACCTTTTCAAACACAACTTTGTATGGGTCTTCATCTTTATCAATGACCCTATCAACTTTTTTGTCTTTTATCGTAATAGGTGTTATTTCATCATTAAATACACCTTCTTCTGTAGCTTTTTGTGATAATTTGTATGACCTTATTGCATATTCATCCTGTTGCTCTCGTGTAATTGAGTGCTTTTTCGCAATCTCTTCAGCAATTACACCCATATGAATATTGTCATATGGATCCCATAATCCATCAAAAATCATATCATCTACCAAATTTCCATTACCCATTCGGTAACCAAATCTTGCATTTTTTAAAACATATGGAGCTTTGGACATATTTTCTGCACCACCAGCAAGAACAATATTGCTATCTCCCAATTTAATAGAGCCAGCACCAAGCATAATAGCCTTTAAGCCTGAGCCGCAAACTTTGTTTATTGTCATTGCATGGACTTTGTATGGAAGATTTGCATAAATCATTGCCTGTCTTGCAGGCGCTTGCCCTACACCACAATTTAATACTTCACCCATAATTATTTCATCAATATCGTCACCTCCAAGATTTGTTCGCCTAAGCAGCTCTTTTATTACTTCACTAGCCAAAACTGGCGCTTCAATATCAGCCAATGCCCCACCAAAAGACCCAAAAGGCGTTCGCAGTGCTTCAATTACATACACATCTTGCATAAAACCTCCTTAAACTCCTAATTTATTATAACCTTATCGAAAAGTCTTATCACAGGTATTGCACCTCAAGTATAAACAATAATTATTTGGCATTACAAAAAATCTAGAATAATTTTGAAATGATTCTACTTCCCAAAGGAATACATCGTTTTTTATGCTTGTTTTAATTTTATCCATAACACCTCCCCTTTACGTTAGTTTTATATAAAAACTAACACAAAGAGGAGAAAATGTCAAGTATAATTTAATAATAATTTATTTAGTTAATTTACTTGTTAATACTGGAACAAATTCCATTAGATCAGCTACCACAAACACGTCCGCTGCTTCTCCAATAGGAGCATCTTTATCTTTATTAATAGCAACTATGAAATTCGACTTTTTCATACCCGCTAAGTGTTGAATAGCACCAGATATACCGCAAGCAACATATAGTTTTGGCGACACTGTTTGTCCTGTTGTTCCAACTTGATAACTTTCATCAAGCCAACCTGCATCCACTACCGGTCTTGATGCGCCAAGTTCTCCTTTTAATGCTTTTGCAAGGTTTTTTACAACTTCGATATTTTCTTTTTTCCCTACGCCTCTACCAGCCGATACTATAATTTCAGCTTTTGTTAAATCAACACCTGTTTTTTCTGCGACCTCATAGCCTTCAAACTGTAATCTATCATCTGGGTTTATTTCATTAACAGACTCAATTTGTGCATTGCCAGATTTAAATGTTGCAAATGCTCCAGATTGAAGTGTTAGAACAACTTTTTGACTATTTGCTTTCACTCTTCTCCTCAGCTTCGCATTACAAAATGGCACTATATAGTTGTCATCAATAGCATCTATAATTTCTGAGATCAAAGCTGCATTTAAAGCTACAGATAATCTTGGGGCCAAATCCCAACCATATGATGAATGACTGAATACAATTATATCGGGATTTTCTTTTTCAACAACATTTATGATTAAATCCTTGTGTACTTTTGGATTATAGTCTTTTGCCTTGTTAATATCGGCTATATACACCTTGCCATCGTACTCTAATTTAGAATCAAGAGGTGCAACTACAAATCCAACTGTTTCTGAGCCAATTTTTTTGGAAAACCCAACAAGTTCATAAAAAGACTCATCTATGTGTCCATTTTTGTATTCACCAATTAAAAGCGCCTTCATTTTATACCTCCTACCTTAAAACCTGTGTTTTTTCTTTGAGTATGTTGATTAATTGATCAGCCATTTCATCCACTTTTCCTTCAAGCACTATAGAGCCTTTTTTCTTTTCTGGCACAAAAACCTCTAGATTTATAACCCTCGGTTCTTCATTTAAGAGTTCACTCACATTTATAGTGTTTAATTCTTTCTTTTTTGCTTTCATTATATTTGGCAATGTGGGATACCTTACAGTGTTTAAACCAAGCTGGCAGGTCAAAACAATAGGCGTTTTAGCAGATACTTTTGCTTTGATTCCGCCTTCTAATTCTCTTTTTACATTTACTTTTCCATCCACATATTCAAAACTCACAATTGTAGTCACGCAATTATACCCTAAAAGTTCAGACACAATAGGCCCAACTGCAGCAGAACCCCTATCTTGCGATTGCATACCTAGAAAAATAATATCAAAACTTTTATCCTTAGCATAATTTGCTATGATAGAAGCTATTTGAAACGAATCCTTTTTTTGAGGTTCATTATCTAGCACATGAACTCCTTTATCTGCACCAATGGCCAAAGCTTTTCTAATAGCTTCTTTTGTGCGCTCAGGGCCAATAGAAAGGACTGTAATTTCTGTATTGGCTAATTTTTCTTTAAGTCTGACTGCTTCTTCCACTGCATATTCATCGTATTCGTTGATTTTGAAAGTTAAATCAGACTGTTCATACCACTGTTTGTCATTTGAAATTTTAAATTTAGATTCCATATCTGGAACCTGCTTGATACACACCAAAACATTCATACTAACCTCCCTTTAAAAAAAAATTACTTAATTAAAATATTAACACTGATATTCTACCAATATTTACGTAAATGTCAAGTATAAATTTATTCATTTTTCTATTGACAAACTAAATTTAATTTGATAAATATAAATGATGATTTTTAACGTAATGGTGAGTAAAGATGAACAATATTAACAACGAAGAATATTTTCAGATTGGAGAGGTTTCGAAGAAACTTAACATAACACCAAGAACAATTAGATATTATGAAGAATTTGGTTTACTCGATCCCCCGTTGCGTATAGAAAATGGCATAAGATTATATTCCAATGAAGATATAAGACGCATAAAATTTATTTTAAAATTGAAAGAATTAGGTTTAACACTAAAAGAAATGCTAGAGCTTACAGATATTTACAATCAACATAAGCAATCGATAGCTATTATGCCAAAACTTATTGAAATATTAGACAACCATATAGATAAAATCGACAGTAGAATTTCAAAATTAGCCTCTTTAAGAAATGATATAGTTGAATACAGAAAACGAATTCTAACGCTCATAGATCAAAATAAAGTTAAATAGGAGGTTTTGTAAATGAAAAAGGTACTTTTAACAGTCTTGTGTCTATTTTTCCTATCAAAGGTAGCTTTGGCTATAGATGTAGACGGTGTAAACGTTAAAGATAGCATAACAATTGACTCTAAGCAACTGCAGTTAAATGGCTATGGCATAAGGCACTATAGTTTTTTAGGAATAAAAATCTATGTTGGAGCATTATATACACAGACAAAAGTAAATACAACTCAACAGTTACTTTCTTCAAAACAAAATAAAGCTATCGCGATGTATTTTCTATACCCAAATGTTAGCAAAGATAAGATTATAGGCGCTTTTAAAGATGGTTTTAAAGATAATTATCCATCAATTCTCAATACAAATGAAGAAAAAAGATTTTTAAGTTTTTTCACGCATGGAGTTAAAAAGGGCGATAGTATAAAATTGGTTTTGCTTGAAAATGGCCTAACTCAAATATATGAAAACGACTCTCTCATTGGGCAAATTGAATCTCCAGAGCTCCAAAAAGCTATTATAATGGTTTATTTTGGCCCAAATCCACCAGATAAATCCATGAAAGAAGGCATGCTTGGCAAATGATTGTAGAAATTCAAAAACGATTTAGTGACTTTGATATGTATGGCCATATAAATAGCGCGGTGTATTTCTCTTATTTTGAATATGCACGTACTATAGCATTAGGTGAGTTTTTTGAAAAAATCATGGATAATATATGGTTTGTTGTTGCCAAGCAGAGTTGCGAATATTTAAAGCCAATACTATTTCAAGATAAAGTCGTGATTGATTTAAAAGTAATAAAAATCGGTAAATCAAGCTTTGATATCGAATATATTGTAAAAAATGATTATGAAGTCTTTGCAAAAGGACTAAGTACGATAGTAGCTATCGATAAATATTCTAAAAAAGCCACACCTCTTAGTAAAGATATACTCAATTATTTGTCAAACCTATCTTAAGCAAATGCAAAACCTTACAATGTTTAAGGTTTTGCATGATTTATTCTAAATTTTTAGATTCTTCCCATAATTTGTTTAGTAAATCACTTGAAGCATTATTAAAGTCGCTTCCTAGTTTGTTTTCTATATACTCGAATCTTTTTATAATCTTATCAATGGATAAATGCAGCGCTTCTTCTGGGTCTATATCAAAAAATCTTGCAAGGTTAACGATACTAAACATTACATCGCCAAACTCTTCCTTTTTTTTAACACCTATTGCTTTATTAAATTCATTTAATTCTTCAATAATCTTATTTTCAATGCCAACTATATTGTCAAAATCTAAACCAACACTTGACAATTTACGTTGAACTTTGTAAGCCCTAAAAAGAGCTGGCATCCTTTTTGGTATACCTTCAAGTAGAGATTTCCTATCTTTTTGCTTTATTTTATCCCATGAAGCTAAAACCTCACTTTGAGTGTTGGCAACACTATCTCCAAATACGTGTGGATGGCGCTTAATTAACTTATTTATTAAGTTATCTATCACATCCAAAATGCTAAATTCACCCTTTTGATTTTTTATTACAGAATGAAAAATTACCTGCAACAAAACATCGCCTAACTCTTCGATGATTTTATGATTATCATCTTCTTCAAGCGCCTCAAATAATTCGTAAGCTTCTTCAATTAGATTATTTTTAATAGACTCATTTGTCTGCTCTCTATCCCATGGACATTCTTTCCTTAGTCTTTCAATAATTTTTACAAGTTCGCTAAATTTTATAGAAATTACATCACACACAATAGGCTCCTACTTGACAAACAAATACTAATCTTATATGTATTATACACGATGAAAGAAGAAATGGAAAATTTTTTAAAGTTAGTAGAGAAATTTTATCAAGGTGAAATTAATGACTATTATTTATATTTACAACTATCAAAAACACAAAAAAATGAAGAATTAAAAACACGCTTGTATGAAATAGCGCAAATAGAAAAAAACCACTCTCTGTTTTGGAAAAAGATTGCCCAAAAACACAACTTCACAATAAATGATAAAATAAACACTTTTAAAATTAACGTATCAACAATTTTACAGCAGTTTTTATCTGCTACTCTTATAGTTTCTTTATTAGAAGCAAGCGAAAATTCAACAATAAAAGAATACTATGAATTCCTTAAAAATGACTTTTTAAATGAAAAAGAAAAAATGATCTTAAAAAACATAATCTTGGAAGAAATAGAACATGAAAGCATATTCAAAAAGGAATCACAAAAGCTTGGCGCAAACAATATTAGGGATTTTATACTTGGGATGAACGATGGTATAGTTGAAATTTTAGGGACTGTGGCTGGACTTAGCGCTGTATACCTAAACAATCCTTTTTTAGTTGGCATAAGCGGATCTATCGTAGGTATCGCAGGGGCACTTTCTATGGGTATTGGTGCATTCATCTCTGTCAGATCTCAAAGACAAATTGCCCAAAGCAAAAAAGAAAGAAACGAAATGCTCTTTAATGTAGCACCACACAGGGCATTTGAAGTACTAAAAGAAAATCTAATTGAATCTAATATAGATGAAAGTATTGCAAGCGAAATTACACAAAAATTACGCAATTCAAATGCCGATCTCTCAAAGTTTTTGTCCCAAGAAGTAGAAGAAAACGAATTTAAATCAGGTTTTTTTACAGCGCTAGCTTATCTTATTGGTGTTTTATTTCCCGTTACACCATTTTTCATTTTCAACACATCTTTGTGGGCACTGCCTTTTTCTATTTTGTTTGCATTTATAGCTTTATCAAGCGTAGGTACTACTGTGGCTATCGTGTCGGGCATTTCTATAAGGAAAAAAGTTTTTGAAATGGTAGCTTCTTCGTTTTTTGCAGCTGCATTTGCTTATGGTTTTGGAAAATTAGTGCAAATTGTGTTTCATATTAGTATCTGATTGTTGTAATTCTAAGTAAGCATCATATGCATTTTTGCAATCTTGATTTTCATACATAATTGTGCCATAGTTTTGTTTACAATAATTTAATCTTTGCATGCATGTTTTTGGGTGTGATAGATAGTATTGTTTTGAATGATATTGGTTGCATCCACTAAGAAAAAAAGGTACTATAATAAGCAAAGCAAATTTAAATTTTTTTACCATATTCTACTCTATTTCAACTAAATCATTTAAATCCAACACAATAGCACCCGCTATCAACATTTCGTTTACTGAATTTTGTTGTGATTGTTGTTCAACCGCTTTAGATGCATCGGATAAAAAAAATGTTGTATAGCCTAAATTAAGTGCATCTAAAGTAGTAGCTCTAACACAATAATCTGTTGCAAGCCCCCCAATAAACAAACGCTTTATTTTTAATTTTTTCAAATGATTATCAAGGCCTGTTTCATCAAAACCAGAATATGCATCTTTTTCTGCTTTTGTTGCTTTGGAAATAACAATAGTGCTTTTAGGCAAATTTAAGCCACCATAAAACATAGAGCCAAATGTATCTTGAACGCAGTGAACAGGCCATATGCCACCAAAATCTTTAAATGAAGAATGGTTTTTTGGGTGCCAATCCCTTGTAGCAAATATAGGCAAATTGTGCTTTTCAAATAAGCGTATATATTTATTGGCCACATCAATAATAGAACACGCATCTTTGATAGCTAAGCTTCCAATGCAAAAGTCATTTTGTATATCAACCAAAATTAGTGCATCTGCTTTTCCAATTGCTACTTTCATGCTTTCGCCTCGCTTATTCTAGTTTTTTTAATAAACCAAATGTGTAATCCTTCTCGCATAATTCATTGAGGCTTAGAATTTCACCTTCTTCCAACCGCTCAAGCAAGTGAAACACTATAGCAGTATCTCCTGTTTGCATTTCAACAGTTAATCGACGATATTCAATCTCAGTCTCTAAAAGCTCACTTAAGAATATAGCCGTAGCTTCATGACCCACAGCAGACACAAAAGTATTATTTTGAAGAATTTTTTTTGCTTCTAAAGTAGATATTTTGTCGTACCTATATAGACCAAAGTTTGTCAAAATTGGACCATTCAATACATAAATCATAGTATTTATAATAACAGATTTTGGTAAATTTTCAACTCTCTCATTTACATTAATAGCAAATTGGTCGGGGCGAGAGGATTTGAACCTCCGACCACTTGAACCCCATTCAAGTGCGCTACCAGTCTGCGCCACGCCCCGCACTTATATTAAAACCATTCTGTTTTAAATCTTCATAAACATCCCTGCCACACAAAAACTTAATTTCATATCTTTTATTACTTATTTCTTTTTGTTTGTCAACAATAATATCAAAACCCAAGTTACTCCAAGCTGATAGAAATTTATTCTTATCTGATTCACTCATCTGACCTAAATTGGCGTAGTATTTGCCATTTATAATTTTTACACCAACTATATTGTAACCTTTTGCTTTGAGAACATTCTCAAAAACTAAAAACTTAGATCTATCCATTCCACCTACATAAATCAAATAATTATATTTATAATTTTCAATTTGCCTTACAATATAGCTGATGTGTTTTTGTCCTAATATGGATTTTAAATTGTTCAACTGTTCATTGCCACACAGAACAACACAACTCTTTTGTATAGTTTTGGGCATTTCAACGGGATTTGAAATTTTGTTTTGCGGGTTTTGAATTTTCACAACCTCTTTAACTTGTGGATTAGGCTTAATACTTTCACTTTTTTCGGTTTTTGGTTCTGTTTTTGGTTGGTGTATAATTGCGATTGTTGCATTTGTTTTGTTTAAAGTAGCATTTTGTAATTTTACCGTTACGCTAAATGTATTATTTGTATTATTAAATTTGGCTGTTTTTTTTATTTTTTCAATGTTATTAATTAGTGTATGATTTTTTAAGTTTTCTATCTGATTTTTAGTTTCTTTCTTTGCGAAATAAAATCCAGCAAAAATTGTTACACTAAGCGCTAAAATGACAATCAATGAAATAAATAAGAATTTTACAAAAAGTACTTTTGACTTTTTTGGGATATCAATCTTTTTAGGTATATTGTTTTTTAAAAGATTAATTTCAAACATAAGTTATTTAAAAATCATCTGCAAACTAGGAATTTTTGATAAATCTAACAAATTTTTTATATTATCTAATCCAAACAAATTTGCAATTGACGCATTATTATTGCTCAAATCTACAAATTTTAAATTCTTTCTATGTGTATAATATTCTAGATAATGTTTAGCAGCCTCAAAACCACCTATCGAATCTACCAAATGCTGATCTAAAGCCATTTGCCCAGTAAAGACTCTACCATTTGCTAAAGGCCTTAATTTTGCTATGCTAATATGCCTTGATGTAGATACAGCATGCAAAAACTGATTATAAACACTTTCAACAACACTAAATAACATCTCTTTATCGGCTTGTGTAGGTTTTCTCAGTGGGTTTCCCGCATCTTTTACTTCGCCACTTTTTACAACAAACTCTTCAATTCCAATTTTATTTGCTAGCTTATAGGCATTAATTCCTTCAAATATAACGCCAATACTACCAGTTAAAGAAGCTGGATAAGTTACAATTTTACTTGCACCTAATGATGCAAAATAAGCTCCGCTTGCGCCTACACTCTCAATTAAAGCTACAATAGGTTTTTTTTGATTTATTCTTTTTACTAAATAGTAAATTTTTTCACTCTGAGTAGCATCGCCACCAGGGGAATTTATTTTTAGCAAAATTGCATCAAACAACGGATCTTTTTGTGCCTGTTGTAGCTGCTCACATATTGCAGATGCACTACTTGGTGTTATAATGCCATCGATATTAATAACTGCAACTTTAGTGGGGCTAAAAATATTGTAAAAAAGATTCACTACAAAAACAATAAAAAAAACTATGATAAAAATCTTTATTATCTTTTTCATAAATAAATTTTACATTAATCTTGAAATCATTTTTCTCTTTGATATTTCTAAACGGATTATTTTTATTTTAACTTTTTCATCTTTATTGACGCCAATATTGTTCAGTTCGCTTCTTGGTACGAGACTTTCAACGCCATTTTCTAACTTTACAAACGCACCAAAATCCTTTATGCCAGTTACAATGCCTTCAACAATATCGCCAACTTTATATTTGCCTTCTATTAAACTCCATGGGTCTGGTTCAAGCTGTCTTAGAGATAAAGCAATCCTTTTTTTATCTAAATTAATTTCGATAATTTTCGCTTTAATTTTATCAGAAATATTTAAAATAGGCCTTTCCTCTGGTGACCACGATAGTTCATTAGTATGAATTAAACCTTCTACGCCTTCTTCCAGTTTTAAAAACACACCAAAATCTTTTATGCCAGTTATGGTGCCTTCAACAATATCGCCAACATGAAACTTTTCTTCTACAAAAGACCATGGCTCCGATTGAAGTCTCTTGATGCTTAAAGCTATTTTTTTCTTTAAAACATCGACCATTAAAACTTTTGATTTTATTCGTAAACCAACACTTAGGTCTTCTTTGGCATCTTTTGGAAATTTTATCCAACTAATCTCAGAATTATGTATCAACCCCTCCACACCGCCTTCAAGTTCAACAAATATACCATAATTGACTATATTTGAAATTAAGCCCTCTACTACATCACCTTCTTTGATTTTTACTTCTTCCCACGGGTCTTTAGTTAAATGTTTGATACTTAGAAATATTCTTTTTTTATCATCTCTATCTTCAATACGCATAACTTTAGCTTTGATCTCATCCTGCGGATTTAAAACATCCTGTGGTTTTAAAATCTTTTTCCAGGAAATATCTGTAATATGCACAAAACCATCGATACCGCCAAGATCAACAAAAACACCATAGTCAACAATATTTTTTACCTTGCCTTTAACAATATCTCCAACCTTTAATTGTTCTATTAAATCAGTCTTTTTCTTATTATTTATCTCTTCTAATAGCTGTTTTCTTGATAAAATGGCATTCTTTTTTTGTTCATCTAAACTTATAACTTTGAATTCATATTCTTTGCCAATATAGTAGTCAAAGTTCCTTCTTTTGGATAAGTCTACCAAAGAACCTGGCAAGAAAGCTACAAACCCATCAACATCCACTAAAAATCCGCCTTTTATAGACGCTTTTATAACACCTTTAACGGGCTTATCTTCTTTGAAAGATTGAGTTATTATATTAAACCCAATAATTCTATCTGCTCTTGCTTTTGATAACATTTGAAAACCATTTACATCTTGTTTTCCCAAAAACATAACTTTTACTGTATCACCGATATTACATTCATTCTTAAACTCATTCAATGGTACAATACCTTCAGACTTGTATCCTATATCTACAAATACATAGTCATCCTTAATGTTTATAACAGTGCCTTCAACAATTTGTCCTTCTTCAAAATCTTTAAAAGTATTTTCATAGTTCAATACATAATCTTTATCCATGAATACCTCCCCTACCTTTATTTTTATTATAACTCATAAAAAAAGCTTGTCAATAAATAAAAACTTGACAAGCGCAAACAATCGTTTAAAATTACACTTATGATTGATTTTCACACTCACACAGTTTTTAGCGATGGAGAACTTATACCATCTGAACTGGTAAAAAGGGCAAAAGACAAAGGCTACAGAGCAATTGCTATAACTGATCATGCTGATTTTTCCAATGTGGAAATAATAATCAAAAACATTAAAAAAGCAACATTTGGTCTTGAAAAATACTATGGTTTGTATGTATTTTGCGGTGTAGAGATAACGCATGTACCTCCTAAATTAATAAAAAATGTAATTTTAGCAGCTAAGCAATTAGGTGCAGATTTAATTGTAGTTCATGGTGAAAGCCCTGTTGAAAATGTTGCAAAAACTACTAACTTTGAAGCCATAACTAGCAAATGTGATATTTTAGCACACCCAGGTTTAATTACTCAAAAAGAAACTGAGCTTGCGGCAAAAAATAATGTTTATTTGGAAATTACATCAAGAAGCGGGCACAGTTTGACAAATGGTCATGTATTTCAAATGTCAAAAAAGTACGGTGCAAAATGTATAATAAATACGGATACTCATTCTCCATATGATCTCATTGACATTAATTTTGCAAAGGTTATATTATACGGTTGCGGCATGGATGAAAGTATAGTTAATCAAACGTTAGCTAATTCTGAAGAGTTACTAGAAAAAGCTTTAAAAAGGAGATTTTCGTGCTTAAAAAAATAAGCGTATTTTTTATTTTTTTAACAATATTTTCTGTGTATTCTTGCTCAAGCACTAAACATATAAACCTAACAGTCGAAGAAAAACCACTACCTATTGCAAAGCAAAAAAGCATAGTTAGCCCACCTGTAAAAATAGAGAAAATTTACAGTATAGGTCCAGTTTCTTATAGAGCCAAACTTTTTATTTATGACGATACGATATACATAGGAAGCACAAATAAGCGTTTATACATGATAAATTTAAAAACAAATGAAGCAAAACACTTAGACATCAAAGAGCCTATTGAAGCTGAAATTTATGCGGATAATTACATATATGTTGGAACTACAAAAGGTCAGTTGTACAAAATTGATTATAAAAACAATATTGTCTGGCAAAGACAACTTGGCTTTCCTATTGTCGGAAGCATAATAGAAGACAATGGTTATCTGTATGTTACAACAACAGACAACACGCTCTATAAAATAGATAAATTAGATGGAAAAATTGCTTGGGAGTTTCATAGAAATACAGCACCAATGAGTGTGAAAGGCTTTAGTGTGCCAGTTATCACAGAAGATTCTATATATATAGGTTTTAATAATGGAATGCTCTATAGAATAACTAAAAGTGGCGATGAAATTTGGGAAGTAAAGGTTGGCAAAGGCGAACTATTCGTTAATGTTGATTCAAAATATCAATTAACTAACTCACATGTTTACGCAACTAGCACAACTGGTTATACGCAGTCTATATCAATTGACAAAGCAACACCATTATGGTCCAAAGAAGTATCAAGCTTTGCAAACTTAGAAACTTCGCCCTTTGCTCTTTTTGTAGCAAATGAGAATGGAGGCGTAGAAGCGCTAGATCCACAAAGCGGCAGTATTATTTGGACTAAAACGCTAAGCTACAATTATGATGTGTATTCAATGTATCTATCCGGCGATGATTATTTATTTTGCCTATTATCGAATGGGAGGCTATGCGTATTAAATGCTTTAAATGGTAAAATTATGCAAATATTTAATTTGGGTGGTACATTTGATTCAAAATTTACATATTATAAAAATGCACTTTATATAATTTCTAGAGACGGCGATATTTATAAAATTTATTAATAAGGTAAAATATGCAAAACAATGATGAAGAACAAAAACCAAACAAAAACAATAATTATCAGAATTTAATAAAGTTTTCTTTATTTTATTTGCTAATTGGACTTCTGGCTATATACTTTTATCAGAATTTTTTTTCAATTGAAAAGAAAACTCTTACTTATTCAGAATTTAAATCGCTTGTTGCAAAAAATAGAGTAATAAGCTGTGAAATATCATCTCAATACATAAAAGGCGAATATTTAAACAATAAAAATAAAAAAGAAAACTTTGTGACAATTGCAGTTAATGATCCCAATTTAGTAAAAGATTTAGAAGCTCATCATGTGAATTTTAGTGGCACTATAACAAATACTTGGCTTACAAATCTAATTTTTGGATGGATTCTACCCTTTGGACTGCTGTTTTTTTTATGGTGGTTTATGACCAAAAAAATCAGAGGTTCAAGTGGTTCAATCTTTGGTTTTGGCAAAGGGAGATTTAAGGTTTATTTAAATAAACGGCCAGATGTAAAATTTTCTGATGTGGCTGGCATTGATGAAGTTAAATATGAAGTTGAAGAAATTGTCGAATTTTTAAGAAATCCAAATAAATTTCAAAGATTAGGCGGAAGAATACCTAAGGGGGTTTTGCTTGTTGGGGCACCGGGAACAGGCAAAACGTTGCTTGCAAAAGCTACAGCTGGCGAAGCTGAAGTTCCATTCTTAAGTATAAGTGGCTCTGAGTTCATTGAAATGTTTGTGGGTGTTGGCGCAAGTAGAGTGAGAGATTTGTTTACAGAAGCAAAAAAATTGGCACCATGTATCGTATTTATTGACGAGATTGACACAATAGGCAAAAGTAGAGCAATAAATACTATTACGTCAAATGATGAACGAGAGCAAACACTAAATCAATTACTTGCAGAAATGGATGGTTTTGAATCAAATTTAGGCGTTATTATTATGGCTGCAACAAATAGGCCAGAAATTTTAGACCCAGCACTTTTAAGACCAGGTAGATTTGATAGACAAATCATAGTTGATAAGCCAAATGTCAATGGACGTGAGGCAATTTTCAAAGTCCATGTAAAAAAGATAAGATTAGATAAAGATGTTGATTTAAAAAAATTAGCACAAATGACGCCAGGACTTGTAGGTGCTGATATCGAAAACATTGTTAACGAAGCTGCATTGCTAGCTGCAAGGGAAAACAGTGAAACTGTAAATATGAAACATTTTGAAGAATCTATAGAAAGACAAATTGCTGGACTTAAAAAACAAAATAGAGCAATGAGAGAAGAAGAAAAGAAGCGTGTAGCTGTTCATGAATCCGGTCATGCAATTATTGCTTATTTAACACCAAATGCAGATAAAGTGCATAAAATTTCTATCATACCACGTGGCGTTGCTGCACTAGGATATACTCAGCAGCTACCAACAGATGACAGATATCTAATTACAAAACAAGAAATGCTAAATATGATAAAAGTGCTTTTTGGCGGTAGAATTGCTGAAGAAATTGTTCTAAAGGACATTTCCACTGGTGCACAAAATGATTTATCACGTGCTACTGATATTGCAAGAAGTATAGTTACTAAATTTGGTATGAGCAACACAATAGGCCTTGTTGTCTTGGAAGATCCAGCCAAATCGAGATTCTTAGGCTCAGAAGGTGTATTTGCTCAAAAAGATGAAATTAGTGAAAAAACCAAAGAAGCTGTAGATGAAGAAATAAAAAGTATTTTAAATGATTGTTACGCCCAAGCAAAGAAAACACTCGAAAATAACCTCGATAAACTTGAAGAGTTAACGAATTTACTTTTAGAAAAAGAAGAAATTAACGAAGAAGAATTAAAAAATATTATGGAGAACAAAAATGTATAATGTAAGCAAAATTTTAGTAGCCATTGACTCAAGTCCATATAGCACAAATGCAATAAAATTTGCACTTGAATTTGGTAAAAAGTTTGATTGCATTGTAGATGCATTGCATGTCATTGATACAGTTCAACTTGAAGGTCCATTTATTTATGATCTAAGTGGTGTTTTAGGTTTTGAGCCTTTTATAAACTTTAGCGCAGAACTAAAAAAAGCACTTGAAGAAAAAGGTAGGAGTATATTGCAAGCATTTTCTGAAATGGCTCAAAATGAAAATGTTAAATCTCACTCTTTTATAGAGGTAGGAATTATACCAATTACAATAGTAGAAACTTCTTTTGAATACGATATGATTTTTATAGGCAAAAAGGGTGTAAACGCATCATTTGAAAGGGGTATTTTAGGAAGCAATATTGAATCAATAATTCGAAAATCAAAAAAACCTATTTTTGTGGCAGATAAAAATTTTTATGAGATTAAAAATATCGTTGTTGGTTATGATGCAAGAGAGCCTTCCAAAGAAGCACTTCAATTAGCAAACATCTTGGCACAAAATTTGCATGCTAAGATTCATATAGTAAATGTTAGAAAAACTGATAATGAAACTTTAGATGATAAAGATCTTAATATTGTATACCTAACAAAACAAAAAAGCGTTGCAGATACGCTAATTGAATACTCAAAAACAGTTCAAAATCCTCTATTAATGCTTGGCGCGTACAATAAAAATCGCCTCTTAGAAATGATTATTGGTTCAACTACAGAAGCAATATTGCGCAAAGAATGTGATTTACCCTTAATAATCATAAGATAATTAGAACTATTTTTATTTAGTAATGAATCTGCTCTACTTAATAATATAAATTTAAAATTGTTTTCTTGTTAAATAACTGATTATAAATATTTTTTTATATCATATGAT